>JACCDS010964351.1_pt1 | contig 10838 bp, 14 predicted proteins | sample 7446441 | NCBI WGS metagenome assembly JACCDS01 (sample SAMN15323445, study PRJNA562643) | freshwater metagenome | isolation source: river surface water | place: USA:Blue River Watershed | collected 2017-08-17 | reverse complement strand
TGTTCATAATTTTATGCATTTAGTAAAATTACTAGAAAAAATTCATTTTGATCTTAGAAATGAAACAAACCAAAATTTACGAATATTATTAATGTTTCCAAATTTATCTAAAAAAATAGTAGAATATTTAATATTAGAAATTAATCCTGAAACGAAAGAAATAATGTGGTATCGATTAGAATATGAAGAATTTTTAGATAAATTAATTATTTTAATGGAAGAATTAAATAATAAATTAAATGTTGATAAATTTATAGATTATATTAATTATATGAAAATTGAACTTTATAAAAAAGAAAATAAAAATATAATTGAAGCAAAGTTAATACAATTATATAAGAATTATTCTATAGATAATAGCATACCACGAAATCAAAAAAAAGGAGAATTAATAGAAAATATAAACGAATATAAGAAATATAGAGAAAATGAATGTAAATTAAAAAATGGATTTTCACCTAAAATTATTAATTCATTAATTTAATAATATTTTTCTTAGTACTTTCCTTTATATGATCTAAAATGAAATTTTCTAACCATTTAGGCATTTTAATAGGTCTTACTTCATTAAACGATTTATTTTTTTTAAATTTATATATTTTATCGTTTACTTTACTAGGCGGCGCTATTACAATAGACTTATTATTCTTAATATCTATTCCAATTTTATTCCCATCTTCATCTATTAATCTATTCATTGAAGGTATATTAGAATTATATTTAAAATAAAGATGAATACCGCCAGATGAAGTAATTACTGTAGGTGTATTTATTTCTTTCATATCTAAATCTTTATAATATTTCATACCGTTATCAGTAGTATCTATATCCATAATAGTCAAATTATTAATTTCGCCAGTTAGTAGACAAGTATTTAGATTTATATATTCGGGCACTACTGTATGATCTTTATTAGGCCAATTTGGAATTATTGGCCTTTTATCATTAGCAGGTAAACTAATTAAGTTAAATTTATTATAATATTGAAATGGTAATAATTTATTATCATTTTTATCTAATAAGTAATGTATTTTATTCATTCTAAATCTATATTATATAGAAAAAATAATTGAATATATTTTATGTAAATTATATAAGGAGCTGACAAAATCTGCCCACCAATATGGATTCTCCAATTAGAATGTTTGCAAATGAATTAGTTAATAGATTACTTCAAGATTTTAATAAAAATATTAAAATAATTAATATAAAAGAATCTGATATTTCTATAACTTGGATTAATGGATTTGACGGACCTAAATATATAAATATTATTCATCAAAATGATAAATTTTATATAAATATTAAAAAAATAAATAATTATAATGATATTAATCTTTTTATTAGATATTTAAAACGTATTAACATTCTATTTCAATCTTCCAATATTCCATACAATCTATGCCATCAAGATCATATATTTCGTCACCATCATTAAATTTATAAATTAAATATTTAATATCATTATAATCATTAAATATATCAATTATATAATTTTTTTCATACTGTTTTGTATTATATCTTAAATCTGGAGTATAACATTTAAGATTATAATTATCATCTTCATCAACTCTATTATATTCTTCCTTAATTTCAATTAATTTAGGTAATATATCATTATAATGTTTAAAAATACCAATAATATTTGATTTATTTTTTGGACCAAATGAAAAACACGATACCTTCACTAGAATAAACATAGTATATTATAATAAAAATATAAAGTCAATTTTTTTTTGTTTATATATAAAAGATTATTCATCAATTTCTTCAATATCAGTATCTAATTGAAAATCATACCATTCTAGACAATCTAATCCATTAAAATCATATATATTATCATTTTTATGAATTTTATATACTATATATTTAGTATCATAATAATCATTAAATATATCACAAATGTAATTTTTTTCGTGATATTGATTATTATATGATATATCTGGATTATTTTTAGTTATAATATAACGTGGTGATTCTTCTAAATTATATTCGTTTTCTAATATTTGTAATCTATATTGTAAATCTTGGTATTTTTGAAATATTCCTACCAAAATTGTTTTATTGTTCATATCATTTGAAAATCTATTTATTTTTAATAATATATAAATAAATGACATAATTTATATATTATATGTTATATTAATAACTATTTTATAACTATATTAGTTTAAATAATATAATAATTATTTTTTAATGAAATGTCTGAATTTACAATTGAATATAATAATATAACATATGAATTAAATGTTGATATAATTAATAATTATTTATATTATATATCATTAGATTCATATAATAAAAATATATTTACATCGCAATTAAATAATATAAAAAAACCTATTAAATATAATTTAGAAAATAAATTTATACACCTATCATATTTAAAATATACGTTTTATATTTTAAAAAATCATTATAATATTGATATTGATATTTTATATAATAATTTTAAATTAGAACTTAAAAAAAATGAATCAGAATTAAATAATTTATTACAATATTTAAATAAGATAAGATATGATACAGTAAATGTATATTCTAAATTTATAAGTGATGAATTAGTTCATTTTATATATACTGAAATATTAACCAATGGATTGGAGAATAAAGAATTAGAAAATAAAATTCTTAATTATAACAGAGTTAAATATACAGAATCATATGATATAAATATGTATATATCTTGGTTATTTGCAATACATCAAGAATATATATTATTTTATAAGGTATTTGTATATTTATATCATCAAATTTCAATTCCAGATTTTAATCAATATAATATTTTTAATAAATATAATAGAATTAATCAAATTTCAAGACCATGGATTATGCATATTATAAATTTAAAAAATAAATACATTATTATAAAATCAAATATACAATTTATTTTACGTTTAATAATGGAATTTTTTGAATAATCAATTTATAGATTATAATTGCTTTATAAAGCAATTAATTAATTATAATATTTTTTTTAAATTAGTTGGTATAGATAATAAAAATGCAAGCTGTTAATGTTTATGGTATTAGAGAATATGATTCAAATTATATTTTAAATGTAGATTTTTTAAAGAAATTTAATATTGATATTTTTTGTACATCATATGTTCCTTCTACTATGCAGATTTCAGAAGGGAATAAATATATTTGTAATGATATAATATATGGGGTTAAAATAGGATATAATGAAATTAAAGATGGTATTAATAAAAGTAATAAAATTATATTATCTAAATTCCGTAATTACGTATTAAATAAATATAAAAAAGAATTTCAAAGTCCTATAATAACTACAGCATTTTATAATATTAAAATTGATAAAAAAGATTTTAATTTTGATTTTACTTATGATAAATATAAAAATGAATTAATTAAAGAATATTCAATAACATGTAATTTACATATTAAATATTGTAGATATAATGAAAATTGTATATTAAAAATAAAAGAAATATTTAAAATTTATACTTTAAAATATAATTATGAATTTATTAGTTTTAATATAAATAAAGATTCTGATAAAGATATATATTATATAAAGATTTTAATTAAAATTATTGATAACAAAAAAGAAAAATGGATTGAACAAATAATAAACGATACTAAAAAATATACAACACTTAATGATTTAAATATAAAATTAATTGATGAAGAAATTTAGATTTGGAATACCTCTAGCTTTTAACATAATTAATTGTGGTTTTAGATTTTCTGGAATAAAACGTATTTTACTAAATGAAATATTTAATTGTTTAACATTAGGCAAGTATTTTTTTGAAATATGACAAATATTACTTGATCTACAACTAAAATATATACATTTAGGAGAATAACATAATTTTGTTATTCTCCAATTATATTCAATAAAAATATGTGTTGCATTAGGCAAACAGTTAGGTAAATTTTTTACATTTTTACATACTTGAATTCTTTCAGCATTAAAATTTCCTTTACAAATTTCATACATTTGACTATTTATACTTATATAAGTATAAATAATCAATTTTTTTTAAAATAGAGGTAAATGAAAAAATAATTGAATATAAATATAATTATTAGATATAAGTTTAATAATGACAAAGTGTCGAGAATGTGATAGATGTTCTATTTATAATTATGATAGTTTACCTCCTAGGTTTTGTAAAACACATAAAACAAAAGATATGATAGATGTAAAAAATCGTAGATGTCAAAATGATAATTGTAGTATTAGAGCTAGTTATAATTTTAAAGGAAACAAAGAAGAAAAATATTGTAAAAAACATAAAGAACCTGGGATGATATTAGTTAATTATAATTATTGTATTGAAATTAATTGTATGATAGCTGCAAATTTTAATTACATATTCTTAAAAAAAGGTTTATATTGTTTTAATCATAAAAAAGAAAATATGGTAGATATTAAACATAAACGTTGTAATTATGATAATTGTAATATTAGAGCATCATATGGAATTTTAAGATATCGTCCACAATATTGCAAAAAACATAAATTAGACGATATGTATGATGTTGTAAGTATTAAATGTCAAATTGAATATTGTAATACATGCCCTTCATTTGGTTACAAACATCGTACTCATTGTAAAAAGCATAAATCAGATGATATGATTAATTTAATTAGAAATAAAATGATTTAATAATATTTATTATTAAATCCTTCTTTAGATAATGACTCTATTTGAGTCATAGTTAAACTTTTATTATCATCACTATATATAAAACTTAAATCAATTTCTTCTATTGGTGATCTTAAAGATTTAGTAATTATACTTATATTTGAATTATAGCTATTATTATTAGATAAATAACTTTCACTATCATCAACCATATAACTTTTATTACTATCAGTATCGCTGTATTCTATATATTGAATATGTCTAGGTATAGAAACTACATATGATTCTAATTCATTTATTTTTTTAGTTTTATTTTTTTTATAAATAATACTAATTATTAATATTAATATTGGAATACTAATTACTAATGATATAATTAAAATAATCATAATAACTCTTTACTATAATTTAAAAGTTAATTTTAAATCAATTTTAATTTTTTAATATAATATAATATAATAAAAATGAAATTTATTGATAAATGTTCAAAAAATCATAAAATATTTAAATTAATAATAGTATTAATAATAATACTTATATGTTTCAATTTATTTTATGAATATGATGATACTGATTTTGATAAAAAATATAATGAATATATAATATCTAAAAAAGAAGAATTAAAAAAATTAGTTAATAGTACTGATTCAGCTGATATAGTTTTTGATTATTATTATAATAATTCATATAAATCTAAAAAAGATAGTTATGATTTAAAAATATCCACAGCTAATTTAATAAATAATCGTTCTACAAGAAGAATGACAAAAACTATATTATATAATGAGTTTAAAAAATCATTAACAAATGAAGATAAAATTATAGATCAAATAATGAATCATAGTAAACAAAGTCCAAATGATATATTAGTTATAGTTATAAATATTTGTTTGAGTATTGGAATATTGGGTTCTTTTATTTATATTTGTACTTCATAATTCTTTTATACTTAAACCATGTAAAAATGATCTATTACTTAAATATTTTTTTATTTCTTTTTCATTACATATTGATATTGACTGTATATTATTACATTTACCTATAAATAATTCTTTTAAATTATCCATATATTGTATTATTTTTATTTCATCACATTTATTTATTTCTAAGGCATTGAGTGATTTTAATGAAGGTATTAATTCTATTTTATTACATTTATAAATACTTAAAATTTGTAATTTAATTAATTTACCGAGCTCAATAATATTAGCACAATTTATTAATCTTAATTCTCTTAAATTTGGAAATTTATATATACTTTCTATTTCACCACAATTTTCTATTTTTAATATTTTTAAATTAGGCATATTATTTAATGTTTTAATATTAAAACAGGATGTAAATTCTAAATTAATTAATGATTGTAAATTACATACATCAGTTAAATTATGACAAAATTCTATTTCTAAACATTCTAAATTATTTAAATTATTAATAGTCTTTATTCCATTACAATTACTAAGTTTTAAATGAGTTAATTGAGATAAATTATTAATATTTAATATTTCACCACAATCATAAATAAATAGTTTTTTTAATTTTTTTAAATTATTTAATTTAATCAATTTATCACAATTAACTAAAGTTAATAATATAATATTAGTCATGCTAGGAATATTAATAATATTATTACAATCTTTGATACATAATTTATTTATTTCTCTTAATTTTAATATTTTTTTTATGTACCAATAATTATTATATAAACAAATTTTACACATTCTTTATGTTATAACATAATTATTTTTTTAATAAAAAAAATAAATTTAAATATTATTATTATTATATTCATATTCAATATGTTTTGTTGCAATTTTTGATAACTTTAAAAGTAACGAATATTGAGATACTGTTATTTCTCTTACTTTATTATCTACACAACATAATGTTCCTAATACAAGACCAGTAGATGAAAATAATGGTATTCCAAAATAAAATTTAATATTAGTTTCTGGGATAGATTTTATATTATTATATCTAACATCAGCACTAGGATTATTTATCAATAGTGGAACTTTATCCATAATAGTATGTTGACACATACCATGTTTTCTTGGGTAATCAGTATTAAATGCAATAACATTAGAAGCTATTGCATATACAGTATCGGTTTTAATTAATGAAATCGCAATATAAAAACAATCTAATTCTTCATTGATAATATCACATATTATATTTAATTCTTTTATATTTCTTAATCTATTAATATCTAAATTATTTAAATATTCAGTACGTTCTAATTCATTGGTGGGAAATGGCTCAATAATATCATTTAAAGTATTACTATAAGATGAATTAGTAAGTGCATATGATCTAGATGATAATAATTCACAAGAATCAGGAGATGGAAGTGTTATATCAAAACAATTATCAAGATCATTAGTAATATCAAAACATAATGAATCTTCTTCTCTAAATTCATTACTAAATTTTCTAAATTTATGAAAACTTTCAGTATTATCTTCTATTATATCATTATATAATTCAAAAATTACTGGATCATTTGATTTTTTTATTAAATATTTTTTAAGTCTATGATAGGCATTTTCTTCATTTGGTGAATCCATAATAATTCTAGCAAATGATTGATTATTATAAAATTTAATATTTGAATAATCACATCTATTTATACAATTGATACACCGAACACATATATTTATAGTAGAATTATATGTATCTAATGCTCTTATATTTCTATAATTTGTACATTTATTACAAATATATAAAGAACATAGACTACATCTCCTACGTAGTATTTTAAAACATTTCAATTGTTTTAGGCAACTTATACAATGACTATTATTAACATTACAAAGTGTTAAATTAGCTGGTGTTTGAAGACTTATTCTATTTTTATTAATAATTTCAGGTAATTGTTGTAAAGAATTTGCAATTAATTTTAAATATTTTATAGATAATTTTGAATTATTTATTGTATATCCTTGAAAGGTTATATTATATAATGTTTTATTATTATATAATAGATTATCTTTATACAATAAATCAATAGTAATAATACCAATTAAATTACAAATATTACCACCTTCATTTAAAGTAACAAATGATATTTTAATAGTATTATCATATTGTATATAATTTTCTATATAGCACCATTCATTCATTTTATTAAATAATTTTGACCCTTTAAAATAACTTTTTTTTACTGTAATTTGATTTCCATTTTCCATAATATATTCATTATCATTAGGTATTTTATGTAATACTTTACCATTGATAAATTTTTTTTTATAAATATCATTCATTGTTAATGAATATACATCATCTTTAGATGTATAATATATATTTATTATTTCTTGTAAATCGCATTTAATATTTATAAAAGATATAATTTCTGTTTTATTTTGATTTTTTTGAATGATACTATCAAATTTATTAATATTCTTAATGTTAATATTTTTTGAATATGAAAAATTTAAACTAAAATTAATAGATTTTTGTATTATTTCTTCGTCATTAATTTTAATTGATTTTTTTAAATTTTTAATTTTTGATATCATTTCTTATTATTTATACTACATGTAAAGTTTGTTATTTGATAAATACTATAAAAAATATATTAATAATTTATTATATTAATATTTTTTGTTCTATTATTTTAGATGTAGTATCAGCAAATTTAGAAATAATAGAATATTGTGATACAGTTAAATCCTTTATATTTGTATCTATACAACATAAACTTCCTAATATATTATTATTTATAGATTTAATAGGTACTCCAAAATAAAATTTTATACCATATGTTTTAATTTGATTTAAATTATAATATCGGATATCAGCTTCTGGATTCGTCAATAACATTGGTTTATCGTCCATTATAGTATGTTGGCATATTGATTCATTTCTAGGATAAATATTAATAAAATCTTTATTATTTGCAGCTATAACATGTAATGAATCTTTATCTATAATAGTTATCATTGTACATAAAGTTTTCATTTCATTATTAATAGTATCGCAAATTATATTAAGTTCATTTATATTATGTAAATCATCTATATTAAATTTATTAATATCTATAAGGCGTTCCTCTTCATTTTCAGGTATAGGAGCAACAAGATGTTCTGGATTTATAAATGAAGATGTTTCTATTGGATATGTTCTAAAATCAATATTAGAAAGTTTACAATCTTCTAATAATGGAATATCATTTAAATATTCTTCCATACTATTTATGCATATTTCATCTCTATATTCTAAATATGTAGAAGAAAGTATTGAATTATCTGAAAATCTATTAGAAATAAAAGAATTATATGTATTTTTTGATTCATCAATTATTACTCTCTTTCTATTTAACTGTGGAACTTGTTCTAAAATATTTATTATTGATTCTTTTTGATCTTTTTTTGAAATTTTTTCTTTTAAAAATTGTAAAATTCTAATACCTGCATGTGGAATATCAGGATTATCCATAATTAAGTTATTACTTATTTTTATTTTATTAAATTTTATATCTGAATAATTACATCTATTAACACATTCAAAACATCTTAAACATATATTTAATAATTTAGTTTCATCATTATTAAATATTTCTTTTTTTATTGCACAATTGTTACATGTATTATATGAACATATTTCGCATCTTTTCTTCATCCATTTTATAGATCTTAATTTTATTTTTTTAGAGCAATTAATACATTTACTATTAAATATTTTACATGAATCTAAATTAGCTTTAATTTGATATGTTAATCTATTTTTTATTACTATATTAGGTATAAATTGTAAACTCTTTGCTAAATATTTTAAATGATTTTTAGCGATTTTAGAATTTATATCTACATTACCATTAAAAGTTATAGTATAAATAGAATTATTTTCAGCTAAATTTGAATTTTTATATAAAATTTTAATATCGTATATACAACATAAATTACGAATATAATTAACATTATTTATATTACTTTTATGTAATATTTTATTTTCATCTACACTTGTTAATTTAATAATTAATCCATTATTTATTTTAGTATAATCTTCTATATAGCACCAACTATCATTTCTAGAAGTTGATGCTAATAATCCTAATTGTTTAAAATAACATTGTTTTATAGATATATAGTTAGTATGTACATTTTTTATAAAATGTAATATAGACCCATTTATAAATTTATATCTATATAACTCCTTCATAAAAATATTATAATTAATATCATTTTTAGTATAAAAAATATTTATTAATTCTTGAAGACTACAATCAATATTAATTATAGATTTAACTTCATATTGATAATTATTGTTATTTAAATTATTTTTTGAATAGAAAGTAATATTATTAAGTTTTATATCATTACCATCATTATCATCATTAATTGTAGATATTATATTTGATGAATTAGATATATTAATAATTTCGTTATCATTGATACGTATTTTACTATTCATTATTATATATAATTATATTAACATTTAATATTACACGATAATTATAAAAAAATAAAATATATATAATTTATTCAATTAACGGCACCACTCTTTTAATTATTGCATAGCTAAATAACGCTCTTAATCTATTTTGTTCAACTATTCTTTTTTTTTCAAAATCAATAAAATTATCTTCTAATATTCTATATTTACATAACTTTTTATATTCTTCAAATGAAATTAACGTGTTTAAATCATGATTATTATATAATCTATTCATAGTTTGAGCACAACATATATCTATTCCATTCCCATAGGCATAACAATTAAGACAAATACCATAATCATCATTAGCTACCCATTTCCAACCTTTATTAAGTTTTGGTATAACTTGATTAGTAAATATTTCTTTCCAATTTATTTTCTTAATTAAAAATGAGTTAATATAACTATTAATATAAGAATCAAAGATTGGTATATATCCCATTATTATATTAATTTATATTAAATATTCAATTATTTTTTATAAAAAAAGAATAGAATATTTCGCTCTATTCTTTTTCTTTTCTCACACTCTTCAAAATGAAACTAACTCAATCCTCCCAATGCTCTCCTCCAATGCATCTAGGTATGCATTCATCTCTTCTTCTTCCTTTTTTTCTTCTGCGTCTCTCTGTAATTTCCACTCATGGTATGATACAGGTGTCTCAATAACTGAGATCTCCTTGTATGTGGCATAGTCAATGAAGACTTCCATCACACCATTTTCATGGTTCATGCACGGTTCTGTGCTTCCATTTCCATAGTGGTAACAGTTTGCACAAG
>JACCDS011800138.1_pt1 | contig 10841 bp, 8 predicted proteins | sample 7446441 | NCBI WGS metagenome assembly JACCDS01 (sample SAMN15323445, study PRJNA562643) | freshwater metagenome | isolation source: river surface water | place: USA:Blue River Watershed | collected 2017-08-17 | reverse complement strand
GCAGGAAGACGTTCTCGACCTTCCCTAAGCGTTGCACCAGCGACCCTAAGGAATAGCCTGATACCTTGGAGAGTTGCCGGGCATTCAGGTTAGAGGAATCGCCAGATTCAACAATCCTCTCGGCAGCCTCAATCAGATTTTTAACAGCTTCTTGAGAGCGTGATTGTTTGGATTCTGCAAACTTGACGCCGATTTTCTTTAGAGAGTTCTCAGACATAGGGCACACGAATTAGAGGTTTGTTGTATTTAGCAATTGCGCCAACCCAAAAGACGCTTGAATGAATCAATCGAATACGTTTGCCTAGACGCAAGATCAAGTTGTTCACATTTTATCTTGAGTATTGACTCCAAGAGTGTGGATGGTTGAAGCTTAGTATGTCAACGGTCTTTCATGAAACATAAAGAATGATTTGCCGAGTGCTCTAGGAACTCATGATCGTTCGAGGATAACTAATGAATCAGTGTAAGCAATCCTTTGTGAATTTTAAGAATTTAATTTCAGTCAGCTTGATCCTAGTTGCTGTTGTAGTAAATACGTTTTCCGCGTCCGCTCAGTCAATTTCTCCTGGTCAGAGCTTAGGAAATGAACTGACAATTCGTAGCCTGCCGAACCTGCGTGACATTGGAGGTTACAAAACGATCCATGGTGACATTGTTCTCAAAGGAAAAACTTATCGGTCAAGTTCGCTTAATCCCTTGAGCGCAGAAGATATAGAAAAGCTGCGCACGATTGGTTTAAAAAACGATTACGATCTCAGAAGCCCGTTCGAAGTCGAAAAGCGTCCGGATGTTCTTGTGACGGATACCCGTTACACAGAGTTTGATGTCTTGGCATCCGCTAAAAATATTGTGTTACCCCATACGCTAATTGCCGGGCTATTGAAGAACCCCGCAGAGGAGTCTGCAAAACTTGGTGGCGCGCAAGGTGCCGAGCAAGTATTTATCAACTTATATCGAGATTTTGTTTCACTGCCCAGTGCTAACGAGGCTTATAGAAACCTATTCTTGTCTATGTCAGAAGCTTCAGCCACCCCTAATATTTTTCACTGTACCAATGGTAAAGACCGAACAGGTTGGGCGGCTGCAGCGCTCTTGACACTGCTTGGCGTCCCCAAAGACAAAGTCTACGAAGATTTTCTGCTCAGCAATGACTATTTATTACCGCAGCACGAAAAAGAAATGGATTTTTTTGAATCGCAGGGCGGGGACCGCGGAATTCTCGTCGCTTTTTTCGGGGTTAAATCTGCCTACTTGGATGCGGCCTTTGGTGAAATGCACAAGCGATATGGATCCATTGAAGAGTACTTCGCTAAGGGACTCAACATAAATACCGAACAGCAGAATAGAATAAAAGAAATGTATCTTTCTTATAAATTGGTTGATTAGTACGCTATTAGTTTCTAGCAGGAACTCCATCAAGCAAACCAACCTCTTTATTTATATTCTTGCTCGACTCGGGTTTGAACAGGATTGTCTGGACCGCCCAACCAGGGTGGGTAGCGCCATTCACGACGATTAATCATGGTGTGCAGGCCTATCGTGAAGGCAATAGCGGCCAAGATCGACAAATAAACCGGTATGGGTGTCTCTTCGTAAAGATTGGCTAGATAAAGTAACCCAATGAGCACGATGGCGCCTGCAATGGCGGCCTCTTCAAAAATCTTGCCTCTAAAGTTGACCGGCTCACGATTAATGACAATGTCACGGAGGATGCCGCCTCCAGCAATGCTGGCGGCCGCGCAGAGTGGCACCCAAAGCATGTTCATATCGGCATTAATCGATACTATAGCCCCATAGATCGCAACGATTCCAAAACCGAAGTATGCGGGGAGATTAACCAAGCGGTGCAGTATCCGGTTTTTGCCTATTTCAGGCTTCCAGCTATTGATGAGGGTTATAGAAATCACCATGATCCCGACACAGATAGGGAGCGTTGGGTCAGCAATAAATTGGAGGGGTAAACGTTCACCGCCAATGAAGTAGTCCCGGATGACGCCACCACCCATGCAACTCAAGTAGGCAACCACGAGCCTGCCCCAAAGATCAAAGCCGTAATCAATCGCAATGAGCGTTCCCGCTAGGGCGTAAACCAGGAGTCCCAGAATGAAAAGCCAGTTCACCCAAGTGCTATTCCCCAGTGACTTCAGATAATGTCTGGTGGCAGGGGTTAGACCATCTTGGTGCTGGCTTTCATTCCAAATAGCGTGAGTCCAGATTCGTTGTTCCTCTGGAAGACTTTTCATCTGGTTCGGAAAATTTTTTTCGGTGGATGCAAGCACGCGCTGGAAATCATTCAGATTCAGCAACCCAATGTCAGGGGGTATCAGATCGAGAACCGATTCCAGCATGTTCTGCTGATGGAAATAATCGAGATTCGGGTCTTTTTGCAGAATTACGGTGAGCGCTTGTGCGCGTTCGTTTTTGACGTCACGCCAGCCCATGATGGTTGCTTCGACAAATTCAGATATTTTCTTCCTGAACGCCGGCGACTCCAGTCGGTCGCGCAGCACATAGAGTCCATCACCCAGATCACTGATGCCAAAATCCTTGGGCTTCAGAATCAACAAGTCTTTAGCACCCATCCCTGTTTCAACGGCAGTCCAATACCCGTTGAACACAACCCCGGACATGCAATCGGCGGTGCCATCCTTAATAGGCATCTGCCCTGGAGCGCGTGGAATATAGCGGGTAGTTCTATCGCCAGGATTGATTTTTTGAATCATGGCGTTAACCAGATCAGCATCTCCCCAGTTGGCCACGGCAATCCGTTTGCCGATGACATCCTTTGCCTCCATCAGATTGGGGCTTCCTTTGCAGATCAGCAGCATTGCTGTGTCTGAAAAGATCTGGGCAATATTGATAATGGGGGCACTTGCCGAGTTTCTCAGGAGTGCATCATTCAATTGCGATACGGCAACATCGACCTTGCCTGCCTGGAGTTCTTCTATCGGATTGATATTTCCGCCGCCTTCAATCAAGGTGACGTCGAGACCTCTTGATTCGTAGTACTCCTTGGCGTCGGCCATGTAAAAGCCGGCATAGCTCGCTTGATTCGCCCATCCCAATTGAACAGTGAGATCTTCAAGGGGGGCGGCCCAGGCAGAAATAGATCTCAGCCAGAGTGCGAAAAGTAACAACGCTTTTTTTAACATGACCTTCACCTGTGGGGTGGTTTGTAGCTAAAAAGTGTTACCAACAAGCATTAAATGACAACCAAACCTGTGAGCCGGAATGTGAATTTTTATTCACCATCAGTTTCGGTCGGTTTTATAACGACGACGAGCCCGCGCGAACGTTGGCTGTCATTGTCTAGGGTTTGAATAGACGATTGGAGTTCTTCAAGCGTTACCCAGAATGGTTGATACTTAAACTTTGCGACATCAAAAATTAGTACGCTATCTGAGTCTGAATCGTAGGCGACAACGGGAGAATAGTGACCGTCTCCTTCTTGTGAAAATATCTTACGGCTGAAGTTAACAATTAGTCGCTGGTTTGGATCGATTGATGACTGCTTGACCAGCGTGCGAAGGTTATCGATTGTTTGGTCGTCGCCCCAATAGATCTGGTTTGGAATCTTCAACTTCCATAGGAAATCAGAGACTTGTTGTAGCGTAAAGCCTCTTTTTGCAGCAGCATCGTATGTCCTTACCTGTGATGACTGTTCTGTAAACAGGTCACTTTGGGTAAAGTAGCCATAGCGTCTATATTTATTAGGAATCGGCCTCTTTACCCCCTGTAAGCTATTTAGCACAGCCGCGATGCTTGCTGGTGCACAAAAGCCAAGATTTTCTTGTGCATCTACATATGCAGACACCTGAAAATAGGGCAGATTAAAATCTGCCTTAAGTAGACGTTCTGAACCCAGCACCGTGTCTAAGTACAGAGGGTCTGCAAAGGCCGATGAACAGATCTGGATAAAAACCAGCGGCAACACGCTCCACCATCGACGTGCCCAAAGATTCCCACGGTTTTGCTTAAAGAAATCAGAGTAGTCCATATTCATAGAACTGAAGAAGCAAAAATTTAATTCTTCAGTTATGCCATTGCGCAGCGTTGGCTTTTTGCCAGACGTCACCCAGACCAGGTGCATATTGATCCAATGCTAGCGAAGCCTCGCTCGTGTTCAGTACGCCAGGCTCAAGTTTAAATAGCTGCTGAGAAAGCGTTTCTACTTGACCCCTGTGGTTACGCCGCAGAATATGTTCAGCGGTAAAGTCACGAGTATGTTTCAGTCCTGCCGTGCCTAGGAGATGAGCAACAGCATTAAGTGTATTGGCATGAAAATTTGCTACGCGTTGACCTTTATCCATTGGGTCTAAAGCATGTTGACGGTAGGGGTCTTGGGTGGCAATACCAGTAGGGCAGCGATCCGTATTACAGGAACGCGATTGGATGCAGCCAAGAGCAAACATAAATCCTCTGCCTGAGTTAACCCAGTCAGCGCCTAGCGCGCATGCGCGGAGAATGTCGAAAGCGGAAATGATTTTCCCCGCTGCACCAATTCGAACGTCACTACGAAGTCCTGCACCTTCAAGAGTTGCATGAACCAGCTGTAAAGCATCACGCATTGGCATACCAATATGATCGACATATTCTACTGGTGCTGCACCAGTACCGCCTTCGCTGCCATCGATGACCACGAAATCCGGCGTGACGCCTGATTCAAGCATCGCTTTAACAATGGAAAACCACTCGATGACATGGCCCACGCAAAGCTTAAAACCAATAGGTTTGCCCCCTGATAGCTTCCGTAAATCTTGAATAAAAGCCATTAAACCAAGCGGCGAATCAAAGGCTGTATGCGCTGCGGGTGAATGACAGTCTTTGCCAACAGGTATGCCGCGGGTTGTAGCGATCTCTGCCGTCACTTTACCGCCAGGCAGCAAACCACCACGACCGGGTTTTGCTCCCTGCGACATTTTAATTTCAATCATTTTAACTTGGTCGCGCTGTGCCACAGTCGCAAACTTTTCCGGATCAAATCGTCCTTCTGGTGTACGACAGCCAAAATAAGCGGTGCCAAGCTCCCAAATCAAATCGCCACCATACTTTTCGTGGTAGAGAGAAATAGAGCCTTCGCCTGTATCGTGAGCGAAACCGCCAATTTTTGCACCTTTATTCAAAGCCATAATGGCGTTAGCTGACAAAGATCCAAAACTCAACGCAGAGATATTTAACAAAGAAAGATCATAGGGTTGCCGACACTGAGAGTTGCCGACTCTAACTTTAAGACTATCAATAGGCGGGGGCGATAAGGGGTTGTTAGAATGATTCAACCACTCGTAGCCTTCGCGATACGGAGAATCAATCGAGCCAAAGGCCTGTGTATCTGCCTGGTTCTTAGAACGTTTATAAACCAGTTCACGTTGGTTACGAGAGAAGGGCAATGGATCCCGGTCGCCTTCAATCAGATACTGTCGTATTTCAGGACGGAAACTCTCAAATAGAAAACGCAGGTGCCCAGTTACGGGGTAGTTGCGGAGAATCGCACGCCGACTCTGGGTTAAATCATAAAAACCGAGCAAGGTTAGACCCAAAAAACTAAAAAAAACCAGCCACTCCAATGCGCTTTGATAGAACGAAACCGCTATTCCCTGCAATGAGGAGTGATCGATGGGAGGGAGCACAAGTTGGAATTCAGCTAAGTAAAAAAAGGTGACTACCACACAGGCCAGCCAGGGGATAAATCGACTAACGGATCTTATAATGTTCATGAGTCGATTCTAATGGCAAAAGCGCTAGAAGACATTGGCCTTTGGGGCTGGAAGTGTTCACATTTCCATAAACCGAGCCCCTCGAGAGACGTAACGCCGCTATTGAAAAATGACTGGGTGGCGTTGTAATGATTGCGCTCTCAAGATTCTTGCGTTCTATTTGAATTCAAAGTTGTCAACACGCTCAGAATATCTGTCTCGATTGTTCCAAGCCATTCAAATCCGATTTCAGTGACTGAAATGGATTTTTCCCATGCTGTGGCATTGTTATTTACGAACGATATGAGATTTTTCCCTTCAAGCCTTTGTAGGTTGTGGCTCACTTTTGAACCATTGCCAAATGTCTCTGCATACACAAGATCAATAAATCGAGTTGGCTTACCAAGGTGGTTTCGACTTGCCACATAGCCAAGCACAAATGCTAGTTCCAGACAGTCTTGCCCAACGGTTTGTCGAAGCACTTCAAGCGCTACATGGGTTTTGCTCATATTTTCAGCTTTTAGAACGATCACGGCAAGATCATATCTACAGTCTAAGTATTGCCACGGAAATAGTGTTCACATTTTCTCTTTGAGGTTTGACGTACTGAATAAGCAAACCTACTCTGACGCAGCTGTATGCAGTGCCTTAACCAGAGGGAAAGTTTAATGGAATACGTGATCGCCATCATAGGCGGCTTGATTGGTGGCTTTATGAACACCGTGGCATCCAGTGGCACCGCGGTCACTTTGCCATTGTTAGTTTTTATGGGTTTACCACCGGCAGTAGCTAATGCGACCAATCGTGTACCGGTTTTTTTGGGTTTTCTAATCTCATGTATTACCTTCATTCGTGCCGGCGTCATGAACTGGCAACTAGCGCTACGAGTAGTCACTCCATGTGCGGCAGGTGCTGTTATTGGGGCAATCATTGTTGACCGAATTCCAGCCGAGATTGTTAAAACCTTAATTGTTGTAGCGGTAGTGATCGCTCTTCTTTTACTACTAACTAACTTTAAAAAGGCTTTTGAAACAACCATTGATAAGTTACCCAGATATCGATGGCAAGAAGCAGTCTATCTTTTCTTTGTCGGCTTATGGATTGGTCTTATCGTACTTGATGGAGGCACCTATCTCCTGATGGTATTGATGTTGTCCATGCAGTTGCCATTGTTGAAAGCCAACGCGTACAAAAATATTGCTAGCCTATTTACCTCAGGCTTCTCACTGGTCGTGATGGCCATCGATGGCAAGGTTAACTGGAAAATTGGCGGCATTATGGCAATAGGTAGCATTCTCGGAGGCTACATTGGCGCAAAATTTTCTATGCACCCTCTGGCCAAAATCTGGACGTATCGTTTACTAGTTGTGATTATCTCTTTAGAGCTAGTACACATTGCGATCACCGATTGGTTGTGCATCGGCTTTTCTTAAAAATTTTAATCAAGCTCCTGTCAAAATCGTGTCCTCATGAGCATATGCAGGGCTACAGCAGCATAAAATCATCCGAGGCCCAGATGAGCAGGGATTTTAACGGGTGTAATATGCTTAAGTATCTCTGTTGCATGTGGAAATTGCCAATACCATCATCAGTTGTGATCACTATCAGGGTTTTCGCCAGCCCCTGAAATGTTGAGACAGCATAGCTCACTAGTACTTTTTCTGAATTCCTTTCAATTTTTCTCATCTTAAAATGCTTATTGATATTGCTACGATTATCGTTTTTGTGATTTTCATCCTTTATTTTTTGCGGGCTTTCACATCTGCAATAGGTTTTCCCTTGGGTTTAATCGTTGGAGTACTAATACTTTTAATTACATATGGTGGCTATGTATTGCTTGTGGGATCGGCAACAACTCTTTTTGATGCTGGCACTCCTTAATAGAAATCTAAGTTATCTGGGACTGCTGCAACACAAGCTACTTTGGGATCAATCTGCTTCTGGAAAAGCCAGATAAAACTGGTGTCATTTTCCGGAATCAGAGGGTATCCTGTAGCGGATCTATACCGCTACGACAGCCGATGAAGCCGAGCAACGTCTCGGTGAGTTTGAGGCCTTGCTCAAACTCTTTTATCTGGCCCTACGTAACATCAGCAAGAAATGGACTATGCCCATCAAACACTGGCAAGCGGCTTTGACTCGTTTTACCATTGAGTTCGGCGATAGGCTCAACGTCTAACAACCTAAACACCGTTTACACAAAAATTCTGACACGCTCTTTAGCGGCGGACTGTTAATCCGTAGGTCCTGACACAAACGGCGCCTAAAAGCAGAAAAGCCCCGCAAGTCGTTAAACTTGCGAGGCTTTATGCATCTTGGCTCCTCGACCTGGGCTCGAACCAGGGACCTACGGATTAACAGTCCGGCGCTCTACCGACTGAGCTATCGAGGAACAACGGGGCAAATTATAGGGCAGTCGATCCCGCAGCGCAAGTGTTTTTTACTAGCGCATGCCCATTGAGGAGAAAACCGGTAGCTCCTCGAGGCTGGTGGTGTAACGTCGTGATCGCCGGGAACAACTCATGTGCCAATCGGCTTCGTCCCGATAGCCGATGCTGGCGACACGGATGCGATCACGCCCATAGCGCTGGTTGATGCGATCCATGGCACGCATTAATTGCGGCGATGGTTGCCGGTACCTTGTGGCCGTTGCGAGCAGATCCGGCTGGTAACACGTTGCAGCGACAATCCCCCCCAGCACAATGCCGGCTTTCTTGTAACGATAAGTCGGGCAATAGATGTCCTGCAATCCACGTAATGTCGCGGCAACAATATCGCGAGTGTCGTCTGTCGGGCTATCGAGCATGACCATGGTGGCGCGATCAGCAGACTGTTCTGACGTCTTGAACCGGTTGCCGGTAATATAGACCTGAACCGAGCCCGCCATCGAGCCATCTTCGCGCAGCCGTTCGGCGGCGCGGGTCGCAAAGGTCGATAGCGCTTCGCTCAGATCTTCATGGCAGACGACAGGCTGGCCAAAAGAACGGGAGGCAATAATCTGCTGACGCCGGCGGAAAGCCGTTTCCAGGCCAATGCATGATTGCCCGGCCAGTTCTGCCCGGGTACGGGTCAGTGTCACGGCAAAGCTTTTGCGCAACAGACTTTCCGATGCCTGTAGCAGATCACCCACGGTGGCAATGTGCTGATTTTCCAGGGCCTGTGCTGTACGACGGCCAATGCCCCAGACACTATTGGCCGGCATGGCTTTCATTTCGGTTTGCCGTAAGGGGGCCAGTGCCGTACCGAGATCGCAGATGCCGGAAGGCTCCTTGAAATCCTTGGCCATCTGGTTGGCCAGCTTGGCCTGGGTCTTGGTTGCGCCGAGGCCGATGCACACAGGCAGGCTCAGGTACTGCCATAGCATCCGGCGGATTTTTAACGCCTGATCCAGCGCACGTTCACGACCGAAGCTGCTGAAATCCAGAAAGCACTCGTCAATTGAGTAGATTTCCTGGCCATCCGCCATGTCCCGCATCAGGCGCATGGCCCGTCGACTCATGTCGGCATAGAGCGCATAGTTGGACGATAGGACAACACCACCGAGTGCCTCAAAAGCATCGCGGATCTTGAAGTAGGGTACGGCCATCGGCACGCCAACTGCTTTGGCTTCGTGAGATCGCGAGACAACACATCCGTCGTTATTGGAGAGGACGACCACGGGTTTATGCCGCAACGCAGGATTAAAAGCCTGCTCACAGCTAACGTAAAAGTTATTGCAATCGACCAGCGCCAGACGGCGCTCGGCACTCATGCAGCAGGCGCCGCAGGGCGCTTACGACGACCACTGGCTCGTAGATCATGAATCACACGCACGACGACGCCCCAGATACGGACTTCGTCGGATGGCCGGATGGGAATCGGCGGGTAATCCGGGTTGGCCGGCATCAGAAAATCCCCCTGGGATTTGCGCGCCAGGCGCTTGACGGTGAAAGCACCGTTCATGTCGGCCACCACCACATCGTCATGCCTTGGAGCCAATGATCGGTCAATGACCATCAGGTCGCCATCCAGAATCCCGAGATCCTGCATGCTGTCGCCCTCTGCCCAGGCACAGAAGGTGCTGGCGGGGTTGTCGACCAGTTGATTGAGATCAAGCCCCGGCTCGGCATGGTCATCGGCCGGACTGGGGAAGCCGGCACGTACCCCGGAAGCGAATACAGGCAGGGTCAGAGGTTCAGCGTCATAGCTAACCGGTAACGGCGTGAGCGAGGGTTCGGGATAGACGTCCGCCAGCAGAAAAGCACGCACCGCTTCAATGCGGCTGACGGGGATACGGACCGGTCTGGTGGTTTCCTTGAAAACCGCTTTGCGGCCGGCACCGATCCGGGCGCCACCATGCTTTCCGGGAGTTTTGGGAATCGAGGTCATACCGGTATTCTTGAATGTGTAACACATCCAAGAATACCTAGCCCAGTATCAATTGGCAACTGCTACGCAAGCTCAAACAGTTTTTAATCGATACAGGACAGCGAGGAGGGTAAACCAAAGCGGCAGCACATAAAGCGCGATGCGTGTTACCTCATCAAGAGAGAGCGCATAAATAACCACTGCGAAGAAGGATAACACTAGATAGGTCATCGGTTTGCTCAAGGGCATCTTGAACGATGCTTGAGCATGCGCCGTTGGAAACTTTCTTCTATAGGCTGTATGCGCCGCGAGAATCATGGTCCAGATAAAGATGAATATGAGTGCAGCTACAGAGCCAACCATCAGAAATGCTTGCATCATCGAATCGACAAACGTGAGCAACAACGATATTAGCAGCATCAGAATAGTTGCCAGAAAAACGCCGCCCTTTGGTACTTGATGACTGGAAAGTTGGCCAAATACTTCAGGGGCCTTATGCGTTTTTGCCAAGCCATAAAGCATCCGCGAAGTCGCGAATATGCCACTATTACTCGAAGATGTAGCTGAACTTGCCACTACAAAATTAACTACAGATGCTGCGCTTGCGAGCCCGGCAAGAGAAAACATACCCACAAACGGGCTTTGATCGGGGGATATGTTGTTCCATGGGGTTACTATCATCATGATAGTGACTGTTCCAATGTAGAAAATCATAATTCGCCAGGGAATTTTTCTTATGGCGTCCGGTAGTGTTTTCTCCGGGTTTTTCGCTTCGGCTGTCAGGGTGCCAACAATTTCCAT
>JACCDS010775722.1_pt1 | contig 10841 bp, 10 predicted proteins | sample 7446441 | NCBI WGS metagenome assembly JACCDS01 (sample SAMN15323445, study PRJNA562643) | freshwater metagenome | isolation source: river surface water | place: USA:Blue River Watershed | collected 2017-08-17 | reverse complement strand
GACCATAGGCTTCACCAACCCGCGCCAGGCCGGTGACGAGATGGGCGACATCAAGCGCCTGTTCACGCCCGAGTTCCGCAACCGCCTGGACGCCATGGTCAGCTTCAAGTCGCTGGACGAGAACATCATCCTGCGTGTGGTCGACAAGTTCCTGCTGCAGCTCGAAACCCAGCTGGCCGAGAAGAAGGTCGAAGTCACCTTCACCGACAAGCTGCGCAAGCATCTGGCCAAAAAGGGTTTCGACCCGCTCATGGGCGCACGCCCCATGCAACGCCTGATCCAGGACACCATCCGTCGCGCCCTGGCCGACGAGCTGCTCTTCGGTCGCCTGACCGACGGGGGCCGCCTGACCGTGGACCTGGACGACAAGGACGAGAGCAAGACCGATGTCCTGCTTGACATCCAGCCCCTGCCCAAGAAGGAAGGCAAGGCCAAGCCTGAAGAGGCCACGGCCGACTGATCTGTCGCTCTGCGCAGCCACAAAAAAACCGGCCCTTGGGCCGGTTTTTTCATGGGGGACTGCAGATCAGATCAGCGGAACCCGGCGCGGTCCAGCATCTGCTGCACCTTGACGGAGTTCTTGCCGACCAGGCTGATCGGGATGGTCTCGCTCTTGAAGTTGCCGCCGCTCAGGGCCTTGAGGGCCGGGTTGTCCAGCTTCACGCCTTTGGCGGTGGGCCATTCGTTGTTGCCATTGGCAAAGTGTTCCTGGGCTTGCGGGCTGGCCAGGTATTCGAGGAACTTCACCGCGTTGGCCGGGTGCTTGGCGTGTTTGGCCACGGCGCCGCCGGCGATGTTGACGTGCGTGCCCCAGCTGGCCTGGTTGGGGAAGACCACACCGACTCGCTCGATCACGGCCTGGTCTTCGGCTTTGGTCGAGCGCATCAGCCGCGCCAGGTAATAGGTGTTGCTGACCGCCACAGCGCATTCGCCTGCGGCAACGGCGCGGATCTGGTCGGTGTCACCGCCCTTGGGATCGCGTGCCATATTGGCCACCATGCCCTTGAGCCAGGCGTCGGTCTGCGCCTCGCCCAGGTGTTCGTAGACGGCGCCGAAGAGCGAGAGGTTGTAGGGATGCGAACCCGAGCGGATGCACAGGCGGCCCTTGTTCTTGGCGTCGCCCAGTTCCTCAGAGGTGTCGACGTCATCGCGCTGGACCTTGATCTTGTCGTAGACGATGACACGGGCGCGCGTCGAGAAGCCAAACCAGGCGGAAGCACCTTCGGCGTTCGCTTCGCCGCGCAGTTGGGCGGGGATGGCGGCGTCCAGGGCGGCCGACTTTACGGGTTGGAACAGACCTTCGGCTTCGCCGCGCCACAGGCGGGCAGCGTCCACCAGCAGGATCACGTCCGCCGGCGAGGCGGCGCCTTCGGCGCGCAGGCGGGCCAGAATGCCCGCATCATCGGCGTCAACGCGGTTGATGCGGATGCCGGTGTTGCGGGTGAACTGGCTGTAGAGTGCTTCGTCACTCGGGTAGTGGCGGGCGGAATAGATGTTGACCACCTGTTCCTGGGCCAGTACCTGGGTGCTGGCGAGCAGGGTGAAGAGGGATAGGGAGAAAATCTGTTTGAGCATGATGTCCGTTTGCTTGAATCGGGACCCAGATGATATACAAAATGCAAATCATTCTCAATAAAAATATTCATACGGGGGCTTGTCGCTGCCTGCTCCTGACGATGCTGCTCTCGTTGGTCGCTTGCGCCATACCCCCCTCTCCACAAGAAACGTCGCTTCCGGGTGAACCCCCTGCGGCGCTGACACGGGCCCCTCGACTTGGGTTGGCGCTGGGCGGCGGCGCGGCACGCGGTTTTGCCCACGTCGGCGTGATCCAGGTGCTGGAAGAGGCCGGCATCAGGCCCGATCTGATCACCGGCACCTCCGCCGGCAGTCTGGTGGCGGCGCTCCATGCCAGTGGGCGCAATGGGCCGCAGTTGCAGCGCATCGCCGAGACCATGGACGAGGCCACCTTCACCGACTGGACCCTGCCGCTGTTCGGCCGGGGCATGTTGCGTGGGGATGCCCTGGCGCGCTACGTGCAGCAGCAGGTCGGTGGCCGTCGCATCGAGGACCTGGTCATGCCCTTGGGGATCCTGGCCACGGATTTGCAGAGCGGCCAGGGTGTGCTGTTCGAGCGCGGGGACATTGCCACGGCCGTGCGCGCCTCGAGCGCCGTGCCCGGCTTGTTCCAGCCAGTGCGCATCAGCGGGCGGGAGTATGTGGATGGCGGTCTGGTCGCGCCAGTGCCGGTGCGTCAGGCGCGCCAGATGGGGGCGGAGCTGGTGATTGCCGTGGACATCTCGCAGCAGCCCGAGGCCAATGCGCCGAGCGACGTGTTCCAGATCCTGTTGCAGACCTTCAGCATCATGAGCAAGAGCATCAACACCCTGGAATTGCGTGGCGGTGATCTGGTGGTGGTGCGTCCGGCCCTGGGCGGCGTCTCAGGGGCCGATTTTGCCGCCCGCAGCCGTGCCATCCAGGCGGGTCGGGCGGCCATGCTGCAGGCCCTGCCCCAACTGCGTTTGGCGATCGAGGCCGGGATGCGCCCGGTGAGCCCATCAATCCAGAGGTAAAAAAAAGCCCCGTCAGGGACGGGGCTTTGAAGGGATCCCTGAACCTGATGGTTACGAAAGGACCCGAGGAGACAAACGGTAGAAAACAAAACTGTTTTGTTTTTCGATGCGTGAATTATGTCAGGGTTTTCCCTGGTCGTAAAGCCTGTTCAAAAAAGCCTTGAGAACCTGGGTCTATCCTGCCTTGAGAATCAACGCTTTTTGGCAGTGGTCTTGCCGGCTTCAGCGGTAGTGGCCGTGGCCGCCTTGAAATTCGACTCCGCCAGGGCAGCGGCCTGCTTGGCCGATTTCTGGGCCGTTTCCAGCACATTGTTGGCGGCAGCCACGGCGCTCTTCATCAGGGCGACGGCGGTTTCGGAGCCGGCCGGGGCGTTCTGGGACGTGCTATCGACCACGTCCAGGAATTTCTTCTGGGCTTCGGCAACTTGGGCTTCGAAGGCCTTGCCGAATTCGGTGCCGGTCACCGTGGCGATGTCATAGAGTTCGCGGCTGTAGCTGGCGGCCTTCTCGCTCAGGGGCTGCAGCAGGCCGGATTGCAGGGCCAGCAGTTCTTGCGGGTCCTTGGCATTCAGCACGGTCTGGGTCTGGCTGGCGGACTCGGCCAGCAGGGCACGCGAGGCGGCCAGATTCAGTTCAACCAGCTTTTCCACGCCTTCGAAGGCTTTGCCGGTCAGACCAAAGAGGGTTTCGACGTTGGCCTTGTTGGTGGCCAGGACTTGTTCGACGGTCAGCATATAAAACTCCTTGAGTGAAGGGTTGGGGAACCATGTTTGCTGCATTGCAGCATGAGGCCAATTTTATGCACCTGGTCTCCAATTGCAAGGGGTTTTTGTTGCATTGCAGCAATTTAGGGCTGGCGCCCTAGAAAACCGGTACTGCCCGTGTGTCGGCTCCGGTTCCGCTTCGACGGGTGCTGGCAAAGCCGCATCCCGCTGGCCTACGCCAGGGCAGGTGCCCATGGCGAGACGATCGAGCAGGCCGAGGCGGGCGCAGCTCAAGACCGACCTGACGCCTTGGCGCACCGGTGGCGCTGGCAGGGCGTGCGGGAGTCGCTCTCGGGCTGGCAGAATCAGGCCTGAGCATGAATGCCCCAACAGAAAAATCAGAACCCGAGCGGCGCAGCGCCTACAAGGCCTTCCGGACCATCAGCACGCGCTGGATGGACAACGACGTTTATGGCCATGTCAACAACGCCGTCTACTACAGCTGGTTCGACACGGCCGTCAACGCCTGGCTGATCGAGCAAGGCGTGCTCGACATCCATGGTGGCCATACCATCGGCCTGGTGATCGAGACCCAGTGCAACTATTTCGCCCCGCTGTCCTTTCCGCAAACCATCGAGGCGGGCATCCGTGTCGCCCGCTTGGGCAACTCCAGCGTGCGCTATGAGGTCGGTCTGTACGCACAAGGTGCCGAGCTCAGCGCGGCCCATGGGCATTTCGTGCATGTCTACGTGGACCGTCAGACCCGGCGGCCGATGCCGCTGCCGGCGCCGCTGCGGGCCGCCCTTGAAACCCTGAGCTGAAGCCCATGACCGTTGAAGAAGCCATCCAGACGCGCATGTCCGTGCGCGCCTTCACGCCGCGGGCCGTCGCGCCTGAACACATCAAGGACATCCTGGCCCTGGCCAGCCGGGCACCCTCGGGCACCAACACCCAGCCCTGGAAGGTCTATGTGCTGCGCGGCGCCAGCCGTGACAGCCTGGTCGAGAAGGTGTGTGCTGCGCATGAGGCCCTGCGGGCCGATCCGGCACTGGCGGCCGAGTACCGTGAGGAATACGACTACTACCCCGAGAAGTGGGTGAGCCCCTATATCGACCGCCGGCGCGAGAACGGCTGGGGGCTTTACGGGCTGCTGGGCATCACCAAGGGCGACAAGGACAAGATGCACGCCCAGCACCAGCGCAACTTCCGCTTCTTCGACGCACCGGTGGGCCTGATGTTCACGCTGGACCGCATCATGGGGCGCGGCTCCCTGGTGGACTATGGCATGTTCCTGCAGAACGTCATGCTGGCGGCGCGCGAGCGCGGCCTGCACACCTGCCCGCAGGCGGCCTGGAACGGTTTTGCCAAGATCATCCTGCCGCACATCGGGGCTGGTCCGGACGAGATGCTGGTGTGCGGCATGGCCCTGGGTTATGCCGACAGCACCGAGACCGTCAACACCTTTCACACACCGCGCGTGCCGGCGGAAGAATTCACCCGCTGGCTGGACTGACAAGAGGAGACATGATGAAACATTTGCGTTGGGGCCTGGCCCTGGGACTGCTGGGCGTCTGGCCCGGCCTGGGCATGGCCGCTGAGCTCGATGGCAGCCAGCTCTCGGTACTCTGGGGTGTGCCCTTTGCGGGCATCCTGCTGTCCATCGCGCTCATGCCGCTGCTGGTGCCGACCTTCTGGCACCATCATTTCGGCAAGGTGGCGGCGGCCTGGTCCCTGGCTTTCCTGCTGCCGTTTGCCCTGATGTTCGGCACTGGGGCGGCCGCGGTCAACTTCGTGCATGCGGCGCTGGCGGAGTACATCCCTTTCATCATCCTGCTCACCGCGCTGTTCACTGTGGCCGGCGGCATCTACATCCGCGGCAATCTGCACGGCAGCCAGGGGCTGAACACGGCCATCCTGGCCATCGGTGCCTTGCTGGCCAGCTTCATGGGCACCACCGGGGCCTCGATGCTGATGATCCGTCCGCTGATCCGTGCCAACGACAACCGCCAACACAAGGCGCATGTGGTGATCTTCTTCATCTTCATCGTCTCCAACGCCGGCGGCTCCCTGACCCCCCTGGGCGATCCGCCGCTCTTCCTGGGTTTCCTCAAGGGCGTGGATTTCTTCTGGACCCTGAGCCACATCTTCCCCGAGACCCTGTTCCTGGTCGGCGTGCTGCTGGCGCTGTTCTATGCCATGGACAGCTGGTATTACCACCGGCGCGAGGAAGTCCTGCCGGTCGATCCCACACCTGACAGCAAACGCATCGGCTTCGACGGCGCGGTCAACTTCTGGCTGCTCGGCGCCATCGTCGGCCTGGTGCTGCTCAGCGGCTTCTGGAAATCCGGCGTCACCTTCAATATCCTGGGTACCGAAGTGGGCCTGCCGGGGCTGGTGCGTGATGTCGGCCTGGTCATCGTCACGCTGGTCTCGCTCAAGCTCACGCCTTCGGCCGTGCATGCCGACAACCAGTTCTCCTGGGGGCCGATGTTGGAGGTGGCCAAGCTCTTCGCCGGCATCTTCCTGACCATCATCCCGGTCATCGCCATGCTCAAGGCCGGGGTCAACGGCCCCTTCGGCGCCGTGGTGGCGGCCGTCACGCGTCCGGACGGCTCGCCCGACCCCGCCATGTACTTCTGGGCCTCAGGGGTGCTGAGTTCCTTCCTGGACAACGCGCCCACCTACCTGGTCTTCTTCAACACCGCCGGGGGCGACCCCGCCGTTCTGATGACCACACTGGCGCCCACGCTGGCGGCCATCTCGGCCGGCGCCGTGTTCATGGGTGCCAACACCTATATCGGCAATGCGCCCAATCTGATGGTCAAGGCCATCGCCGAAGACCGTGGCGTGAAGATGCCCAGCTTCTTCGGCTACATGCTCTGGTCGGGCGCCATCCTGGTCCCCCTGTTCATCGTCATGACCTTCATCTGGTTCCGTTAATCTGAAAGCCCTCACCATGAGCCAAGCCCGCATCCTCGTCGCCCGTTCCGTTTTTCCCGAGATCCTGAGCTACCTCGCCCAGCATTTCGAGGTGGAATCCAACCAGGCCGACACCGTCTGGTCCAAGGCCGAACTCACCGAGCGCCTGCGCGACAAGGACGGCGCCTTCACCACCGGCAGCGACCGCATTGACGGCGAGGTGCTCGCCGCCTGTCCGAAACTGAAGATCTGCGCCAATATGGCCGTGGGTTACAACAACTTCGACCTCGACGCCATGACGGCGCGTGGTGTGTTGGGCACCAACACGCCCGACGTGCTGACCGAAACCACGGCCGACTTCGGCTTTGCCCTGCTGATGGCCACGGCCCGCCGCATCAGCGAAAGCGAGCATTACCTGCGTGCCGGCAAGTGGACCAAGTGGAGCTACGACATGTTCGCCGGCTCCGACATCCATGGCGCCACCCTGGGCATCCTGGGCATGGGACGCATCGGCCAGGGCATCGCCCGGCGCGGGTCGCACGGCTTCGGCATGAACGTGATCTATCACAACCGCTCGCGCCTGGATGCCGCCACCGAGGCCGAATGCAAGGCGCGCTACGTCAGCAAGGAAGAGTTGCTCAAGACCGCCGATCACCTGGTGCTGGTGCTGCCGTATTCGGCCGCGTCGCACCACAGCATCGGCGCGGCCGAACTGGCGCAGATGAAACCCACCGCCACGCTGGTCAACATCGCGCGCGGTGGCATCGTCGACGACGCCGCGCTGGCCCAGGCCCTGCGCGACAAGCGCATCGCCGCCGCCGGCCTGGACGTGTTCGAGGGCGAGCCCAAGGTGCATGCTGACCTGCTGACCGTGCCCAATGTGGTGCTGACCCCGCACATCGCCAGCGCCAGCGTGCCCACGCGCAAGGCCATGGCCAAGCTGGCGGCCGACAACCTGGTCGAGTTCTTCAGCAAGGGCAAGGGGCTGACCCCGCTGAACCCACAGGTGCTCAAGGGCTGACGCGATCTCAGGTCGGCCGCTGGCCGCTTCAGGCCACGCGGGTGGCGACCTTGCGGAACTGCAGACCGGCTTGGCGTGTAACCTCACCCAGCAGTTGCTCGTTGGCCTGTGCCTCGCGCAGCCAGCGGGCATCGTTGAGTCCGCGTTCGGTGCTGTTGCGCAGCAGCTCGAGCGCCGCGCCCGAGCCTGGGGAGATGGCGTGGGGCTGCACGCGGTCCAGCGTGGCCAGGATGTGCTCCTTGAGCGGCAGGTGGGTGCCGCTGGCCGGATCCACGTAGACCGCTTCGAGTCCGAAGCGGCAGGCCTGGAAGCGGTTGTAGGTGTAGACGAGATAGTCGTCTTCCGTCGGCATGAAAGGCTGCTCCTTGAGGAACCAGGCAGCCAGGGCCTGCACATAGCCCGCCAGGGCCGCGGCGCGCTCGATGGACAGGGGTGTGTCGAACACCCGGATCTCGACGGTGCCGTACTCGGGCTTGGGGCGGATGTCCCAGTAGAAATCCTTCATGCTCTTGACCACGCCGGTGCGTGTCATCTTGTCGAAGTAGGCGTTGAAGTCGTCCCAGTTCAGCACGAAGGGCGCGCGCCCCGACAGCGGGAAGGCGAACACCGAGTTCAGGCGTGCCGAATCGAAGGCCGTGTCGTGCCCCTGCACGTAGGGCGAGGAGGCCGAGAGCGCGATGAAATGCGGGATGTAGCGCGACATGCGGTGCAGCATGAGCAGGGCGCTGTCGGCGTCCGGGCAGCCCACGTGCACGTGCTGGCCGAAGATGGTGAACTGCTTGGACAGGTAGCCATAGAGCTCGGACAGCTGGCGAAAGCGCGGCTTGTCGTAGATGCGCCGCTCGTGCCATTGCTGGAAGGGATGGGTGCCGCCGCCGACCACGGCGATGTTGAGCTTGTCGGCGCATTGCACCAGGGCGTCGCGGATCTGGCCGAGCTGTTCACGCACCTGGGCCGGCGAATGACAGACGTCGGTCGAGATCTCGATCATGCTGGAGGTCATCTCCGGCACCACGTTGCCGGGCAGCTTGCGTTTGGCCATCAGGCGCAGCATGTCGTCGGCATAGGGCGCGAGGTCGTAGTCGTGCGTGTTGACGAGCTGCAGTTCGAGCTCCACGCCCAGGGTCAGGGCCTCGGAATGGCTGAAGGGTTCAAGCGGCATCGGTGTGGTCTCCCTCGGGTTTGGCACGCCGGATGGCCGGCGTGCGTCCGGCCTCGCCCGCGCGTTGCAGGGCCAGCATGGCCATGAGTGCGCCCAGCACCTCCATGAAGAGGATCAGGGGCAGGGCGATGGCGGCCACCGGCTGCCCGATGACAGGCGCGAACTCGGCAAACTGAGAGACCAGCAGCAGGGCCACGGCCGACATGGGCCACAGGGCGCTGGCGGTCCATAGCGCCTGCTTCAGGCTGGCGCCACTGCCAAAACCCGTCAGACCGATGGCCCCCAGTTTGGCCAGGGCGCGTGCCAGAACCAGGGCGGCGATCAGGCTCCAGGCCTGCCAGTTCCAGGCCGCCTGGGCGGCGGCCATCGAGATCAGCACGAACATCAGGATGGTCAGGATGGCCGAGGCCGTGCCGAACTGGCGCGGCCAGGCCCAGGGGCGTGGGTGCAGGGTCTTGAGCAGGATGCCGGCCAGCAGGGCCGCCAGGGGGGCCGAGCCACCGAAGTGGGCCGCCAGGGCCGTGCCGGCGGCGATCAGCGAGAGCTGCAGCACGGCCGTGTTCTCGCTGGTCGGACTCATGATCTCCAGCGCCTTGCGCAGGGCCAGCGCCAGCAGGGCGCCAATCAATACCGAGGCCACGACCAGCAGCAGTACCGGGTAAAAAGCATCGGCCAGTGTCGCTTCCGAGCGACCCAGCAGACGCGCCATGACGCCACCCAGGGCCAGCACGTAGAAGGTGTTGAGCGCCGCCAGCGTGATGACGCGGTCGGTCACGGGGCCGCTGGCGCGCAGATCGCTGGCCACGCGCATCAGCACGGTTGGCGAGGTGGCCACCAGCAGCAGCGCCAAGGGCACATGCAGGGCCTCGTCCACGCCGAAGAGTTTCAGCACCCACCAGGCCGCCAGGTAGGTGGCGATGGCTTCGCCCAGGCTCTGGGCCAGCAGCATGGGGTTGTGGCGGAACCAGCGCAACGACAAGCGCCCGCCGGCCTCGAACAGCACGATGGACAGGCCGAGTTCGACCATGAACTGCGCAATGCCATCCAGCGGCCAGCTGGCCGCGGTGTAACCCGAAAAACCGGCCAGGGCCCCCACGGCCGAATAACCCAGCACCTTGGGCAGGCCCAGATAGCGTTGCAGCAGGTGCCCGGCGGCGGCGGCCAGGGCCAGCAGCAGGGCCCACTGCACGGTGGGCAGGCCGGCCGAGGGTTTGATCCACTCGGACCAGTTGAGCATCAGGTCGATCATCGATATGTTCCTTTCTTCACGGTCCCGGCGGCACGACCGGGCGTCAGAGCGAGGCCAGCGGCGACTGGGCCGCGGCGTCATCGGCCTGCATGGCCGCCAGCAGGCGGTCCAGATCGGCGTTCAGGCGCTTGAGCACGTTCGGCGGCAGGGTCTGCAGGGCCTGGGGCAGCACACCGATGTAATGCCCTTGCAGGCGTTGCAGAATTTTTTCGCCTGCGGGCAGCAGGTTCAGATGCAGTACGCGGGCATCGTTGCCGTTGCGCGCAGCGCTGACCAGCTTGCGTTCGACCAGGGTCTTGACCAGGTTGCTGGTGGTGGACTGGTGGATGTCCATGGCCTGCGCCAGTTCGCTGATGCGCAGGCCCGGCTGATCGCGCAGCAGACTCAGGGCACGCAGCTGGGCGGCGCCGGTTCCGGTGGTCTGCTCGACCTGGCGGAAATGCGCGCGCACGGCCGCGAAGATGCGGCGAAAGCGGCGCAGGGCCTGGACGGCGGGATCGGCATCTACCTCCGTGGTGCGTCGCGGGGTGGCTTCTGCGGCCACGGCACGGCGCGATGCGCGGGGACGTTCGGGCTTCATGGGGTTCATTATATTTGTACAAATGTATTTGGAGATTGGTTCCCGGATCCGCCGGATGATCGGCTTGCATGGCATGAATCACAATAGGGGCTTGGAGGAAAACGGTTTGAATTCTGTTGTGTTCTGGGCCCTGCTGGCGCTGGGCGTCTTGAATCTGGTGCTGCTGCTGGCGCTGGTGCTGCGCCGCGAGGACGCGAGGTCGGCGCAGGCTGCCGAGCAGCTGTCGCGCGAGCTGCGTCAGGAGATCGGCGAATCGGCCCGCGCCTCGCGCCAGGAGCTGACGCAGAACCTCGCGACCTTCCAGCAGACGCTGGTGCAGCAGGGCGCCGAGGCCACGCGCACGCAGAACACGCAGATCGATGCCTTCGGCCAGCAGCTGGCGTTGCTGCAGAAGACCCTGTCGGACACCCTGGCGCAACGCCTGGAAGCCCTCAGCGAATCCAACGCCCGGCGCATGTCCGAGGTGCGCGCCACGCTGGAGGCGCAGCTGGCCCAGTTGCAGCAGACCAATATCGCCAAGCTCGACGAGATGCGCGCCACGGTGGACGAGAAACTGCAGACCACGCTGCAGGCCCGCCTGGGCGAGAGCTTCAAGCAGGTGGCCGAGCGGCTGGAGCAGGTGCACAAGGGCCTGGG
>JACCDS012437018.1_pt1 | contig 10843 bp, 5 predicted proteins | sample 7446441 | NCBI WGS metagenome assembly JACCDS01 (sample SAMN15323445, study PRJNA562643) | freshwater metagenome | isolation source: river surface water | place: USA:Blue River Watershed | collected 2017-08-17 | reverse complement strand
GATACACGAAGGTTGTATACAGGAAATCCGCTTGCAAGTACTGAACGATGCTGGCGAGCGTGTGCCTGTATTCGCGAACTGTCAACAGACCATCGTGGCGGGCATTGAGCAATTTTCCTGGGTTTTGTTTGTGACGATTGAACGCAGTCGTTATGAACAAGCATTGCTGGAAGCGCGGGAACGGGCGGAAGCGGTATCCGGCGAACTGGCGAATCGCGAGCGTTTTATCAGGACCATTACTGATGCAATGCCAAGCCTGATCAGCTATTGGGACAAGCAGTTGGTGTGCCAATTCGCCAATCAACCCTATCTGCAATGGTTTGGCAAGACACCTGAACAAATGGTGGGATCGTCGATGAGCGCCGTGCTCGGCGAAAAGCTGTTCGAGCTGAATTTGCCCTACACACGCGGTGCTCTGGCAGGTGTTGCTCAAGAGTTTGAGCGCGATATCCCCAGGCCCGATGGCAGTATTGGGCATGTACTTGCCAACTACCTGCCCGATAAGGATGCACAGGGCAACACCATTGGATTTTTTGCATTGGTAACCAATATCAGCCGCCTGCGTGAAGCAGACGCAGCGATCCGGCTCTCGGCAAGCGTGTTTCAAGCGACGACGGAAGGCATTATGGTGACTGACGCCTCGGGCACCATTATTTCGGTCAACCCGGCATTTACCGCGCTAACTGGCTATGCCCCGGACGAAGCGGTTGGCCACAATGCCCGCATACTGAAATCCGGACGCCATGATGTTGCGTTTTTTCAAGCCATGTTTCAGGCGCTGCATGCCAACAAACTGTGGAAAGGCGAAATCTGGTGCAGGCGCAAGGATGGTTCGATTTTTCTTGAGCAGTTGTCGATTTCTGCAATTTGTGACACTGCCGGACAAATAATCCAATATGTGGGTGTTTTTTCCGACATTACCGAGAAATGGAGCAAGCAGCAGGTGATACAGCATATGGCTTTGTATGATGCGCTGACCGGCTTGCCCAACCGTGCGCTGTTAATGGAGCGGCTTGGGCAGTTGTTGGCGACCTGCGTAAGAGAGCCGCGTCAAATTGCGCTGATGTTTCTTGATCTGGACGGATTCAAAAAGGTCAATGATACCTTCGGCCACGAGGTGGGAGACAAGGTGCTGAAAACCGTCTCTGCGCGCCTGCCCGGTTTGCTGCGAACCGCAGATACGGTGGCGCGGCTGGGCGGCGACGAGTTTGTCATCCTGCTCAATAACCCTGAAAGCGCCGACAACCTGGCCCGGATCGCGGCTCGCATCATCGAAGAAATCAATCTTCCCATGGATTTTGGTGGAACCATTGCGCATGTCGGTGCGTCAATTGGCATCGCATTTGTCTCCTCGGATGGCATGACCGCAGACGTGTTACTCAAAGCTGCCGACGATGCCATGTATGAAGCCAAAGCAGCGGGTAAAAATACCTGCCGGTTTGCCCAATGACGGGCATTATGCGCCACGCTGACACAAACTCGCGGAAAAACTGATCATGGACATACAAAAAATCATCGAACGCAGCAAGCGCGATGGCAAGGCGGAATTCGATTACATCATCATCGGTGCCGGTTCTGCCGGCAATGTGCTGGCAGCGCGCCTGACCGAGCAGGCCGATATTAGCGTGTTGTTGCTCGAAGCCGGTGGCCCGGATTATCGGCTTGATTTTCGCACCCAAATGCCCGCCGCGCTGGCCATGCCCTTGCAGGGGCGGCGCTATAACTGGGCTTACCAGACCGACCCGGAACCACATATGAATGACCGCAGCATGAGCTGTGGCCGTGGCATGGGGCTGGGTGGTTCTTCGCTGATAAACGGCATGTGCTACATTCGCGGCAATGCCCTGGATTACGACCATTGGGCCAAAGCCAAGGGTATGGAAAGCTGGTCGTATGCCGATTGTTTGCCGTATTTTCGCAAGGCAGAAACGCGCGATATGGGGGCCAATGACTACCATGGCGACAGCGGCCCGGTGCATGTGACCACGCCCAAAAATGGCAATAATGTGCTGTATCAGGCCATGATAAATGCCGGGGTCGAAGCCGGTTATGCGCGTACCGAGGATTTGAATGGCTTCCAGCAAGAAGGCTTTGGCCCGATGGATCGCACCACCACGCCCGATGGCAGACGGGCCAGCACCGCACGTGGCTATCTGGATCAGGCGCGCCAGCGCCCGAATCTAAGCATTATTACCCATGCCTTGACTGACCAGATCATCTGTGTTGGGCAGCGTGCCGTGGGGGTCAGGTTTTTGCACCGGGAACAAAGCCATACCGTGCATGCCCGGCGCGAAGTATTACTGTGTGGCGGGGCGATTGCTTCGCCACAGATTTTGCAACGCTCCGGGATCGGCCCGGCGGATTTGCTGCGCAGTCTGGGGATTGAGGTGGTGCTCGATTTGCCCGGAGTCGGGGCGAATTTGCAAGACCATTTGGAAATTTATCAGCAATACGAATGCAAGCAACCGGTCTCACTCGCGCCCGCGCTGCGCCTCTACAACCAGCCTGCCATCGGGGCCGAATGGCTGCTCTCTGGCACCGGCATTGGCGCGTCCAACCAATTTGAAGCCGGGGGCTTTATTCGTAGTGATGCCAGCTTTGCCTGGCCGAATATTCAATACCATTTTTTGCCGGTGGCGATTAATTACGACGGCAGCAATCCGATCAAGGTTCACAGCTTTCAGGCGCACATGGGCTCGATGCGCTCCCCGAGTCGGGGCCGGATTGCACTGCGCTCGCGTGATGCGCGTGAGCATCCGTCGATTTTGTTCAATTACATGGCGCACGAGCAAGACTGGCGCGAATTTCGCAGCGGGATTCGCATCACGCGCGAAATCATGCAGCAAAACGCGCTGGCCCCGTATACCGGCAAGGAAATCTCACCCGGCCCGGCCATGCAAAGCGACGCCGAACTCGATGCCTTCGTGCGCCAGCACGGCGAAACCGCGTATCACCCGTGCGGTAGTTGCGCCATGGGTTATGGGCCGCTGGCGGTGGTCGATGCCGAGGGCCGGGTACACGGCATGCAAGGCTTTCGCGTGATTGACGCCTCGATCATGCCCGAAATTATCACCGGCAACCTGAATGCGCCGACCATTATGATGGCGGAAAAGCTGGCCGATGTGATTCGGGGGCAAGCACCGCTGGCGCGCTCAACTGCACCGTATTATGTGGCCAACGGGGCACCGGTTCGGCGCTAAAGCCGGGTTTTCGTGCGTCCGGCACACTGCCGATCATGCGGCGCAAGTCAGCCACATTTCATCAAGCTCGAATAAATGTGCAAAGCTGTTGGTAGTCCGGCATAGTAGCTTGCAGGGCAGCGGCCAATTCAGGTGGATCAATCGTTCCCTTTGCGGACTTGTCTGCACTGGCCAAGCGGGGAATGATGCCGGTGCTGTTCAACACATCCAGATGCCACTCTTTCCACGCCAGCCAGTCTTCGGGAATCTGATCGATCAATGCCGCAAATTGCAGATACTTGGCATCATACGGAATCTGAATAAATTCACACAAGCTGCTCATAAACGCTTCGCTGTTGGCCACAATTTGCTCCGAAGCCAAGACCGGGCCGCCAAACAGCGTATGAAGTTGCAGCAAATCGGCGTAACCGCATTCGGCTGGCTCAAAATAATCCCAGCCCGTGAGTTCGGAAAACGAGAGTTGATACAGCGAGCGCACCGATTTTTCCGGGTGGCGTACCAGATAGGCATGGCGTTGCGCGGCAATAAACTGGCGATATTGATCATCCTGAAACGCCACGGACTGTGCGAAATGGGATGCCATATCCTTGATGCAATAATCCTTGTCAGGCGGCAAACTCATCAAGCGAGCCATTATTTTGTGGTAATCGTGCTGTTCTCGTTCCTCTGCCGAAGGGGAATACCGGTTCGAGACGCAATTCTGGCCAAAATAATAGCCGAATGAAAATGGCTCGTGGATGCAGGTGATGCCGGTATTCATCGCCAGTCGTTCGGTCAGGGTTGACATGGAACGGGGGCAAGTCCAGAGAAAGTAGAGCATCACAAGCCTTTGGGGCGGTAAATATTTACGAGAAATCGATAAAAATCAACCGATCCAGTTTTTTGAATATGTTTTTTGCTTGAGGGGGCAATTGTAGCTGATAAGAACGGCAGGGGGAAGAAGGGCGGCAGGGGCGATGACGGGATAGCCAAGCATTGATTTGCAGTGCGTTGCGTTAGATGCCCCGGGCAGCCCTTCGTAACTGCGGGCGGCAGGACATTCATCAAATGAGAGTACACATGCCGTGATACCCAGTGGGATGAATACTGGATGTCCCGCGCAACTTGGGCATATCAGGCGTCGCCATCAATTTTCCAGTCAGCGGCTGGAAAATTGGGTTCAGAGTGCACATCACAAAATGGCATTGCCCCATTCCTGCCAGAAACAAAACAGTCAATTCCCTTTATCCTGCGCTGGTTGTCCCGCGCAGGTTCGTTCAGACAGATCGGCCTAATACATCGTCCACACCACTTTTCCCTTTTTTTGTCGCTTAGCGGATTTCATTTTTCGCTGGGCAGGTTGATTTGCTTGTTGGATGCATTTCTTGGATTAAATTGTGATAGATTGTATTTCGGTGGCTTGGGGTTGCTCTGCCCTTGGTAATGAAATTTATCCGTGATTCGGAGGTGTTATGACGACTGAGTTGACTTCCTCGCATAAGGCTTTTCTGCTTGCATTGGTATTGTGTATTGTTGCACTTATCGTTGCCTGGATTATTTCTGCGCCACTGTCATTGTTCATAGCAGTGATGTTGAGCGTCTTTTTATGGGTGTTGCGCCCGTTGCTAATGCCGCCGGGTGCAGGCGCAACCCGTGTGCGGGTGATCTCCGTGGTCGGGGTTTTGGCAATTGCGGGCGGGCATAATCTATGGGCACCATTGATTGATGCAGGCGGTAAGTTGCTGGCGAGTAATCCCACTTTGTTGGCGGTGTTCCCTGGATTGGCCAAGTTTGAGTTTCGCAGCGAGCCATCTTTCGCCGTGTTGGCGTTTGTGATTGCAGGGGTTGGCCTTGTCAATTATTTTATGATTGATCGAAGTATTGCCAGTGGGCACCCGGTACCCTTAAAGGTAGATTTTCCAGAGCAAACTTTTCAGCAAAAGCTTAAAGCGTTTTGCTCTGCACTGGATCGACACTTGGAAACGACAGACAGGGAAGCAAATTGGAGTCCTGAATACTATGCGGATCTGGAGGCTGAGGTCGAGATTGTGCCATTGGCTGGCAGCATGGGGAAAAAGCGCATCATGGATTTGCAAAAAGCGATGCGCAGGGATCACGAAACGCAAGCGTTTTTGGTGTTGGGTGATCCCGGTGCCGGGAAAAGTGTGGCCCTTCGCAAGCTGGCCCGCGACATGCTTGCTGAAGTTGGTGAAACCGGGCGGGTGCCGATTTACATCAATCTGCGCGAATGGCTGCCACGCGACGGGCGACGCAATGCGCCGTGGTCTGAGCAAAACGTACCAACGATTCAGGAACTGGAAGCCTTTATTATTGCCAATATCAAGGCAAGAGGGGATGTCTTTACCGAGGATTTTGTTGACGCTTATTTTCGGAAATTGTGGGAGCATGGGCGCTTGTTTTTCATCTTTGATTCATTTGATGAAATTCCGGAACTATTGGATGTGAATGAAGACTCTTGGTTGATCAATTCTCTGTCAGATTTATTGCATCGTTTTATCGCTACTGCACCGCATTCGCGCGGTGTACTGGCATCGCGAGTGTTTCGTCGCCCGTCTCATGCATATTTGGCGCAAAGAGTTCTTGAAATTCGTCCATTGTCGGAAGAGCGGATAACGCAGGCGTTACAACGCTTCCCGACATTTACAGCAGATTTGCAAAAGAAGTTGTTTCGGGAAAGGCATGATCTTGTGCCGATTGCACGCAACCCATTTTTAGCAGCCTTACTTGGTGAATGGGTACATCAGAATCGCACATTGCCACAGAATCAGGCGCAACTGTATGAAAGCTATTTGGCGGGGCGCTTGGCCAAATGCGCATCTAAATTGACACATTATGGATTGTCTGCTAGCGACGTGTTGCGCGGTGCAACCGATATTGGCCAGTTTGTCTTTGAGTCGCCGGAATATGGTTTGGAGGCACCTGTCCCCGTTATTGCAAACGCGCGAATTACCGATCATGCGTTGGCGGTGATCGATGTGTTGAGCTACGCCCGTATTGCACGTGTAACGCCAGGCGATAGCAAATCGTTCGCGTTTGTGCATCGTCGTTTCTTAGAATATTTCGTCACCATGCGTTTGCTGACGCAGCCGGATGCTTTGCCAGTGGAGCATATTCCGACAGATTCACGTGGGCGTGATGTGATGGTGTTGTATGCACAACTGTGTGACCCTGTGGCGGCTGAGAGCCTTGCGGTTCTGTGTTGGGAGGAAATTCAAAAGCACTTCGACGATCCTTTGACACGCTTGCGTGGTATTCATAGTTTACGGTTTTTGATTGATGCATATTGCGCTAGGCGCGCAGCACTTGCATGTTTTGCGGCTGACTTTGCTAATTTTATTCATCAAAAAGTGGAGAAAGGGGAAGATTTACTGGATGCCAAGATATGCTTGGAGGGGACAGGACTACTAGAAGAGGACGTGGCTGTGCCCGTGCTTATGCTGGCATTGGAAGGCAAGAATTCGTGGCTACAGGAAACTGCATTTCGCGCATGCCGTGCATTACCTAAATTAAGCGATGGGCTGGAGCGGGCGATTGTTAATTATGTTATTGGTATGCCAATTTTGCAATTTCACAAGCGCCGGCGATCAATCATATTTTCATTAATGCTATCGGATGTATTAGCCAGTGTCGGGCGGAATGCAAAAATAAGAAGTTATAATTTTTGGATTGCAATAATTGGCTTCGCTGTGATTTTAAGTGGTAATTTTTTATTTGCTATCGGAATGATTTTAAATACAGCATTTATTCAAATTGTTTCAATGGTATTTTTTAGTTCACTTTTGCTGGGAAAAGAGCGGATTGAAGCAAGAGGTCTTGGTTCTAATTTTAGTTTGGATTTGTTTCGTGCAATATTTTGTTTAATTGTTTTTTATTATAGTTTATTGGGAATCGCTGGGGAAAATGATCCGGTCTTACGTGTTTTAAATCAGGGATCGATTTTGGCATTAAATAACAGTATATTCGGCCAATTCTCAATTTTCATGATATTGGGACTGATAATGCAGGATTGGTTGAATATTATTCTATGGGTAAAGAGGATATTTATAAAGTTAAGAATGAAGATGACTAATTTTATCGCGACTGTATTGTTGGGTGTGATTTTTGCAATATTTATTCCGTATATATTTAAATTTATCGAGGGAAACGCTACTGCAAAGAAGGTGGCATATGTTTTTTATTGCGGTGTGTTGCTTGTTTTTAGTTTGGTTTTGTTTGCTTTTGTGCTTAAACGGTGCATTCAAATTTTTCACTATCTTCAGGATTGGAGATATTTCACAACAATTGTTGTTTCTGAGAAGGTAAATAGGAAGGAAATCGTAGATATTTTCGCCAAATTTAATTTACCATATTGGCGCATGAAGTTCATTTATAAACTCGCGCAACGCAAAACGATGGCAACAGGCGATTGGCCAGATAATTTTAAGCTTGCAGTAACAGATGACCCTGTTTTGACTGAGGTGGCAAAATTGGAAGAGCGGTGGTTGAAGCTGGATCGCTGACGATTGTGGCGGCGGCGGGGCTTGATTACCAAAGAGCTTCGCACTGCGCAAAACAATGGCCTGCATTGCTGGTCGTGTCACCACTAATGTGCATTTTACAAATCCAGTTCGGAATGACTTCCAATTCTGGCCATTATCAAAGCGTTCGCGCCATAGGTTTTATGGAGGACATTCTTGTTGTACTTGCGATAAATTAACACCAAGTCGGTAAACACATGGCAATCTCGGAAGCCTTGCCAGTCGCCAGGCAGTTCGTGATCAACATGTCGCCTTGCCAGTGCAACATCGAAAATCAGGCGACCGATTACCAAAGCCGGTTCTTCTTTGACTTTTGCTGTTTCATTCCTGCTGGCAGCGCTTTTGGCCAATCGTTCGAGGTCTTTTTCAAAGCGGGATGTTTGATACAGGCAGCTCATTGTGGTGCTGGCTTAGATTTTTGCGGTATCGGGTTTGCCTGTGGGGAGGCTCAGCTTGATTCGGTGCGACACTTTCTTTGCAAGACCGCTTGCCACTTCCTGGATGGCGGCAAGATTTTGCTTCGAGGTGGGCCAGGCAACCGGCAACCTTTGCGGCTTGGGGATTTTCTCGTTAGCCATTCTGATCGGGGCCGCAATGGTGAGGTCAATTTCTTCCGGAATTGCGGCGGCGACTTCCTTGTCTTCAAGCGCGACCGTGGCGCTTACGGCGGCATCTTTAATCATGGCATTCTCTTTCCTAAATTTTTCCCAAGTAAACCGGCATTTCTCCGGTTTTACTTGGGAAACCATTTTAAATCAATCACTTGCCAAGACGAAGTACCCAGCCTAACTTTCCCCCACCGGCACCATCCGGCTAGCCTTAATCTTCGACTCCAGCGCCTTCCCCTTACCGCCGCGCTTGCCGCTATGCGCCACCATCGCCGAATTGCTGATCAACACTTCCTGCGCTTTCCCACCCCGGCCAATGCCAATCAAATTCACGCCCTTCGGCCCGCACGCTTGCAGCAACTGCAATTGCTCTTTGTCTTCCAGCTTGATCAACATCGTACCCTTGCCGCCGGAAGGCAGCATTTTCAGTTCATCGCGGCCAAAAATGAGCAGCCGGGATTGATCCGACAGGCAGGCAATCTGGCTGTGGAACCCAGTCAAATGCTGTGGTTTCAACATGGTTTCGCCTTCATCGAGCGAGACAAAACTCTTGCCGCCCTTGGTGCGGCTGATCATGTCGGACAGTTTGGCAGTAAACCCATAGCCACTGCTATTGGCCAGCAGTAACAGCATCTCGCCCGTACCGGCAAAATAATGCAAAACCCGCACCCCCGGTGCCAGTTCGATCAGGGTGGTAATCGGCACCCCATCGCCGCGTGCGCCGGGCAGGGCGCCCACCGCCACCGAATACACTTTGCCATTGCTGCCAAAGACCAGCATTTGGTCAACCGTGCGGCATTCAAACGCGCCATACAGCGTGTCGCCCGCCTTGAACGTGAACTGGCCGGTGTCGTGGCCATGGCCGGTTCTGGCGCGCACCCAGCCTTTTTCTGAAATCACCACCGTTACCGGTTCATCCACCACTTTTTGCTCAACCACCGCCCGTTGTGCTTCTTCGATCAGGGTGCGGCGCGCATCGCCAAATTTCTTGGCATCGGCTTCAATTTCGCGGATGATGCATTTTTTCATTGAGGCCGGGTTGTCCAGCAAATCTTGCAGACCTTGCCGTTCCTTGGCCAGTTCGGCCAGTTCCTGTTCGATTTTGATCGCTTCGAGCCGCGCCAACTGACGCAGCCGGATTTCCAGAATGTCTTCGGCCTGACGTGGCGACAAATTAAACTCGGCCATCAGCGCCGCTTTCGGCTCGTCAGCATTGCGGATAATCGCAATCACCTGATCGATATTGAGCAACACCAGTTGCCGCCCCTCCAGAATATGGATTCGTTCATCGACCTTGTGCAGGCGGTGTTGGGTGCGGCGCGTAACGGTGGTAAAGCGGAAGGTAATCCACTCCTGCACAATCTCGCGCAAATTCTTTTGGCGGGGCCGACCATCGCCGCCGATCATCACCAAATTGATTGAGCTGCTGCTCTCCAAACTGGTATGGGCCAGCAGCAATTGCATGAATTCGCCCTGATCCTGATTTTTCGATTTCGGCTCAAACACCAGCCGCACCGCCGCCGCCCGGCCCGATTCATCGCGGATCGCATCGAGCGCACCCAAAATCAATTGCTTTTGATTGGTTTGCTCCGGGGTCAAGGCTTTTTTGCCGAGTTTGACCTTGGGGTTGGTCAATTCTTCGACTTCTTCCAGGATTTTTTGGCTCGATACGCCGGGCGGCAATTCCGTTACCACCGCTTGCCACTGGCCGCGCGCCAGCTCTTCAATTTTCCAGCGCGCCCGCACTTTCATGCTGCCACGCCCGGTTTCATACATTTCCGACAGCACTTGGGCCGGGGTAATGATTTGCCCGCCACCCGGAAAATCCGGCCCGGGTATGATTTGCATCAGGGCACTATGGCTTAACTCCGGGTCTTTGATCAGCGCCACTGCGGCACGCGCCACTTCGGTCAGGTTGTGCGATGGGATTTCCGTGGCCAAACCAACCGCAATGCCGGATGCGCCGTTGAGCAATACCACCGGCAAGCGGGCGGGCAATTGGCGCGGTTCATCGGTCGAGCCATCGTAATTTGGTTGAAAATCGACCGTATCGAGATCGATTTCTTCGAGCAGCAATTGCGAAATTGGGGTAAGCCGGGCTTCGGTGTAACGCATCGCCGCTGCGCCGTCACCATCGCGCGAGCCAAAATTGCCTTGACCATCAATTAGCGGGTAGCGCAGCGAAAAATCCTGCGCCATCCGTACCAGCGCGTCGTACACCGACTGGTCGCCATGCGGATGCAGCTTACCCAGCACGTCACCGACCACCGCCGCCGATTTGCGCGGCTTGGCCGATGAATGTAAGCCCAACTCGTTCATGGCGTACAAAATGCGCCGTTGCACCGGTTTTTGGCCATCGCACACATCGGGCAGGGCGCGGCCCTTGACCACGGAAATCGCGTAGTCCAGATAGGCCCGCTCGGCAAAGGTCGAGAGGGTCAGCATGTCACCGCCATCGGGTGGTTCTGGCGGCTCAGGCGGCATTGCATCCGGTGGCGCGGGCGGGGCCGGGGGCCGG
>JACCDS010730104.1_pt1 | contig 10849 bp, 4 predicted proteins | sample 7446441 | NCBI WGS metagenome assembly JACCDS01 (sample SAMN15323445, study PRJNA562643) | freshwater metagenome | isolation source: river surface water | place: USA:Blue River Watershed | collected 2017-08-17 | reverse complement strand
GGCCCGCGATCCTCGCCGGTGCCGCCGCCGCCGGCCTCGTCATCCTGCTGGCGGCGTGGCCTGCACCGGCTCCGTCAACCGTCCCCGGAGCGGCCGCCCTCCCCTCGGCGGTCGCCGCCGCACCCAGCCGCCCGGTCGCACCCGCGCTGCGCCGCGCCAGTCTGGAGATCGCGCCGCCCGCCTATCTCGCGGAGGCGCCGCGCCGCATCGACTCTTTGGACGCCGAAGCGGCCGAGGGCGCCACCCTCACGTGGGACCTCGAGTTTGACGGCGCGCCGGCGACCGTGGTCCTGAGCTCCGCGCGCGATTCCACTCCGATCCCTGCGACACCGCTCGGGTCCGGTCGCTTCCGCGCCACCGCGCGGCTGCACGACACGCTGCTCTACCAAGTCGCACTCACCGGTGCCGACGGGGAACGCAGGGTGCTGCCGGAGCTCCATGCCGTCAAAGTCCTGCGCGATCTGCCGCCGCGCCTGGCGTGGCTCGAACCGACCCGCGCCCGCACCCTCGTCGACCCCGCGGCAGGCCCGGCGCTGGTCACGGTGTCCCTCTCATCCGGCGACGATCACGGCGTCGCCGCCGTCACGCTGGTCGCCACGGTCGCGAAGGGCACCGGCGAGGGCGTGAAATTTCGCGAGCAGGAATTGCCGTTGGCGCGTCTCGCCGGCCCGGGCGCGGCGCCGGATACTTTCGGCCGCACGCTCGACCTCGTCGCACTCGGCCTCGAGCCCGGCGATGAACTTTACTTCCACGCGGTCGCGTCCGACCGGCGCGAGCCGAACCCGAATCGCACGCGCAGCGAAACCCGTTTCGTCGTTCTGCGCGGCCCGGAAACCGCCTTGGCGGAACCGGGGGTGGCCCTCGCCGGCGTAAACCGGCTCCCGCAGTATTTCCGCAGCCAGCGCCAGCTCATCATCGACACGGAACGGTTGATCGCCGAACGGCCGCGCCTGACCGACGCCCAGTTCCGCGAACGCTCGGATGACATCGGCGTCGACCAGAAGCTGCTGCGGTTGCGTTACGGCCAGTTTCTCGGCGAGGAGTTCGAGCCGACCTCCGGCGGCGCACCGCGCGAGGCCCAGATGATGGCCCTCGCCGGCACCCTGCGCGCCGCGCCGCGCACCGCGATGAACCAAGCCGCCGCGGTCGAACGCGCGGTCGAGGCGCAGCACCAGCATCCGGCACCGGTCGAGCGCGAGAACCGCCCGCTGACCTACGAGGAAATCGCCGCGCCCCACGTGCACCGGCACGATATTCCGGAGGCGGCGACCTTCTTCGGGGAGTCCGTGAAGGCCTCGCTCCGCGCGGTGCTCGCCGCGATGTGGGAGGCCGAAGGCCACTTGCGCACCGGCCAGCCGGAGGCGGCGCTGCCCGCCGAGAATCGCGCCCTCGAACTGCTCAAAGCGTTGCAGCAGGCCGACCGCATCTACGTGAAACGCGTCGGCAACGAATCCGCGCCGCTGAAGATCGACGAACGGCGCCTGCGCGGCGAACTCGATGCCATCCCGAGCCGGGCCTCGGGCGCCGTCCCCGCCGTCCCGCCCGATCCCGACCTCGGCGCGCTGCGCACCGCCGTCGGCGCCCTGAGCCTCGCGCCCGACGCCCCGCTCCCGGAGGAGACCGCCCGACGGGTCGAAGCCCGGCTGGTGGCGGCGGCGCTCGACCAGCCGGCCCTCTACCTTCCGGCACTCGAGCTCTGGCGCCGTCGCGGCACCGGTCTCCCGCCCGACGCAGCCACTACGCTGCGGCAGGCGCTGTGGCGGCTCCTGCCGATCTCCCGCGCCGAGCCGGATCGGCCGGCCGATGCCGCCCCGGCCGTGGCGCGGAGCTATTTCGACGCCCTGCAAGCCGACGGAGGCGGCGCCCGGTGAGCCGCCTGCTTTCCCGCGCCGCCGGCTTCGGGGCCGTCAGCGCCCTCGTGATGTTGGGCTGGCACGCGCTCCGTCCGCTTCCCGACGCTCCGTCGCCCGAATCGTCTGCCACGCTCTGGACCGCCGGAGCCACCCTCCCGGCCACTCCGATGGCGGGTCGCCACCTGGCACTCGCGGACGCGGACACCGCCCCGGACTCCGCCGAACGCGTGCCGGACCTGGCAACGGTGCGCCGGCGCTATCCGTCCCTCGTTCGCCTCGCGATCGCAGGCGACGGCCTCGCTCCCGCCGACGCTACCCACGCGGCCGGACTCGAGCTGCAGTGGCAACGCCCGCCCTTGCCTCCGCGCCGCCCGCACCTGATCGCGTTGCACGCCCCGAACTCGTTGCCCTTCGGACAGCGCTTCGCCGTGACGGGCCGCCTCGCCGGCCTGTCCGCCGATTCCGCCACCCGGTTGACCCTCGAGGGGCCGGACGGCGCGAAGCAATCGATCGAGGTGCGCCCGGCCGACGACGGCACGGCCGCGTTTGCGCTCTCGAGCGCCACCCCGGCGGCCGCTACCGGCCCGTTCACCTGGACACTGCGGGTCACCCCCGACGGCGAAACCCTCACCCTCGGTGCCACCGTCGCCGCCCCGGAGCGCCCCCGCGTGCTCGTGCTCTCCTTCGCGCCGGGCAACGAAATCGGACGCCTCCAGCGCTGGCTCGCGGAGCTCGGGGCCGATTTCGCGGCCCGCACCCGCCTCAGCACCGAGCGTGAGCGATTCGCGGCGGCGGGCAACGCCCCCGCCGACTTCGCGGCCGTCGACGCCTCGTTGCTCGAGAAATTCGATCTCGTGGTGACGGATGAGGGCGCATTGCGAACGTTGCCCATGACCGAGCGCAACGCCCTCGATCACGCCGTGCGACACACGGGACTTGGCTTGCTGGTGCACGGTGCACCGGCCAGCGGCGCATCGCGCGACGCCCTCGCCCCGTGGGACCTGCGCACCGACCCGCGGCCCGACGATGCCGAGCAGGCGCGGGTCGCGCGGCTCCGCCTGTCCGATGGCCGCGAGTTTCCCGAACCGGTGGGCGTGCTCCCGTTCGAACTGATCCCGACCGCCGACATGCTGCGGCTTGCCCGGGATTCCCAGGGTCGCGTGCTAGCCGCCGCGCGTCGCGTCGGCCGCGGCGTGTTGGCGCGCACGGTCGTGAGCGAGACCTGGCGTTGGCCGCTCGGCGGGCACCTCGAGAGCTACGCGGGTTACTGGTCGGCCTTGTTTTCCGCGCTTGCCCGTCCGGGCTTGCCCGCCGGCGGCCGCTGGCAGGTCGCCGTGGAATCGCCGGTTCCCACCGTCGGCGAACGCGTCACCGTCGCGTGGCACGCGCCGGCCGGGACGCCGTTGCCCTCGGCCGGGATCCGCAGCGCGGCGAACACGGCCGCCGCGGCGGTGCCGTTGAATCTGGCGCGCGACCCGTCGGAGCCGACGCGCGCGATCGCGGCGTTTTGGCCGACGCAACCGGGCTGGCAGACGGTGACCGCCGGCCCCGGCGGCGGCACGTTCGCGTTCTATGTCCACACCGCGGATGAACTCCCGGGAGTTCGCCGGCAAATCAAGCACGACGCCACGGCCCGGTTGCTCGGAACCGGACCGACGCCCCCCGCCGTCGCGAATCGCACCGGCTCCGCCCCGCACCCGCAGGCGGTCGCCTGGTTTTCCCTGCTGGTGCTGAGCACCGGCTACCTGTGGTGGTCCGGCCGCCGGCCCTGAGCCGGTTCACTCCTGCGGCAGGGCAAAGGCGACGACGTGGCCGCCGGAAGGGCGGCCCGATTTTCCGCCGCCCGCCGACACCACGACGTATTGCCGCCCGCCCACCGCGTAGAGGCTCGGCGTGGCGTTGCCGCTGAAGGGCAACGGCGCCGACCACAGAATCTTGCCGGTGTCCTTGTCGAAGGCGCGGATGGTTTCGTCGGCGCTCGCCGCGATGAAGATCAAGCCGCCCGCCGTGACGACCGGACCGCCGTAGTTTTCCGTGCCGGTCGGCGGGATGCCTTTGGCACTGAGCTCGCGATACTCGCCGAGCGGCACCTTCCACTTGAGTTCCCCGGTGTTGAGATCGACGGCGTTCAGCGTGCCCCACGGCGGATTGATGGCCGGATAGCCCGCGTTGTCCTGCCAGCGGCGGAAGCCCGCGAAGGCATACGGCGGCGTCTTCGCTTCGGCCGCGGGCGCGACGGCCTTGCCCTTCGCCTTCGCTTTGCCGCCGCCCTTGGCCGAGGTAGCCGCTTCGTCGGGCCGGTTGAGCACGTGCGCGGTCTCGCCGAAAACGTAGGCGAGGATGGCGTCGCGCTGCGCATCGGGAATGCGGTCGAACGCCGGCATGCGGCCGAAGCCGGTCTTGGTGAGCTTCGCGACCTCGTCGCGCGTGCGGCGCTTGTCGACGTCGAGCAGCGACGGGAAACCCGCGAGCGGAAAACCCTTCCGGTCGAGGCCGTGGCAGGCCGCGCAGTGGATGAGGTAGTCGCGCTCGCCGCGCGGCAAGGGCGTGCCGTCCGCCCGCCGCGTCTCGACCATCTGCAAAATCCACGGGATCTCGTTCACGTTGACGTAATACGTCCCGTCCGGATCGACCGCGCCGCCGCCCCACTCCATGCCGCCGTCGAAACCGGGGAACATGATCGACTCCTTGAGGCTCGGCGCGGGGAACGGACCGAAGTTGGGCGAGAGTTTGATGCGATCGGTCGTGAGCGCGAGGGCCTCGGGCGAGACGCGCGAGACGTCCGCTTCGGTGTAGCGCTGCCGCATGAGCGGCGCGGGTTTGGTGGGAAACGGCTGCGTCGCCCACGCCTGCTCGCCCTTCAGGTCGCTCTGCGGCACCGTCCGTTCCTCGATCGGCCAGAGCGGCTCGCCGGTGACGCGGTTGAAGACAAAGAGCTGCCCGTGCTTCGTGCCCTGGGCGACGGCGTCGATTTTCTTCCCGCCGTGTGTGACCGTGAGGAGGATGGGCGCGCAGGGCAGGTCCTTGTCCAACAGGTCGTGGTGCACGATCTGGAAATGCCAGAGGCGCTTGCCGGTTTTGGCGTCAAGGGCGACGAGGGAATTGGCGAAGAGATTGGCGCCGTGGCGGTCGCCGCCCCAGAAGTCCGGCTCGGCGGTCTTGGTCGCGACGTAGACGATGCCGCGCTGCTCGTCGAGGGACTGGCCGGACCACGGCATGACGCCCGTGGCGGTTTTCCACGCGTCGGCCGGCCAGGTGTCGTGCCCGAACTCGCCGGGCCGCGGGATCAGGTGAAAAATCCAGCGGCGCGCACCGGTGCGCACATCGATGGCGCGGACCGCGCCCGGCCCGCCGAAGCCGCCGAGGATGAGCGTGTCCTGGTAGAGCACGCCGGGGGTGTTGAGGCCGATGCGCGGCGCGCCCGCGAGCTCGAGGCCGTCGCCGAGGTGGAGCGCACCCTTGTCCGCGAAGCTTTCGATCACGCGGCCGGTTTTCGGATCGAGGGCGAAGAGGTAGTTGCCGACTCCGGTGAATAGCCGCGCCTCGGCGCCGTCGGCGCTGCGCCAATACACAAGACCGCGCTGCCGGCGCCCGCCGGTGCCCGCGATCGTCTTGGCCGGATCCCAGACCCAGAGCTCCCTGCCGGTGGCGGCGTCGAGCGCCACGACGCGACGGCTGGGTGTCGGCGTGTAGAGCACGCCGCCGACGACGAGGTTGTTGGCCTGGTATTCGCCCTTCTCGCCGGTGTCGTAGGTCCACGCGACCTTGAGCTTCGCGACGTTGGCGCGGTCGATCTGCCGCAGCGGCGACCAAAGGCTGCGGTGCTTGTCGCCGAGGTAGGTGGACCAATCGGAGTCGGGCGCCGGGGCGGCGGCCGACAGCGAGGCGGAGGCGGCGAGGAAAACGAGGGGCAGGCGTTTCATGGGGCGGAGGTCGCGCGGAACGGGCGCCGCGCGGCGCGACGGGGTCAGTCGAAGATCGGGTAAAACGTGTTGAACGCGACCTCGCCGAAGTGGCCGGGGTCGTTGAAGCGGCGGTGCCGGTCGAGGCCGTCGATCGCGGCCATCTCGGCCGGCGTCAGCGCGAAGTCGAAGAGCGCGAGGTTCTCGCGGAGGCGCTCGGGACGCTGTGTCTTCGGGATGACGGCGCAGCCGCGCTGCACGCCCCAGCGGAGCGCGATCTGCGCGGGCGTGCGGCCGTGCGCCGCGGCGATGGCGGTGACGACGGGATCGCGCAGGACGTTTTCCTCGGGCCGGGCCATGCCGATCGATTCGTAGGACGGCGAACCGAGCGGGGAAAATGCGGTGACGGCGATGCCCTCCTGCGCGCAGTAACGCAGCATGCGCGGCTGCGTGAGATACGGGTGCAGCTCGATCTGGTGCACGGCCGGGCGGATCGCGGCGTAGCTGAGCACGTCGCGCAGGGCGGAGATGTTGAGGTTGCAGGCGCCGATGCGCTTCACGAGGCCGGCGCGCTGCAGTTCCTCCATCGCGCCCCAGGTGTCGGCGTAGGGCACGCGGATGGGTTTCATCGCGGGCTTTTCGGCCTTGGGGTCGTGGAACCACTCGGGCGGGTAACGGACGTCGAAGGGCACGAACGCGAGCGCGATCGGGAAGTGGACAAGGTAGAGATCGAGGTAGTCGAGCCGCAGGTCGCGCAGCGTGCGCTCGCAGGCGGCGCGGACGTGCTTGGGCTCGTGATACGTATTCCAGAGCTTCGAGGTGACCCAGAGGTCCTCGCGGCGGCAGAGGCCGGCCGAAAAGGCGGCCGCCAAGCCGGCGCCGACCTGCGCCTCGTTGCCGTAGTCGCAGGCGCAATCGAGGTGCCGGTAGCCGGCGCGCAGGGCCTCGGCCACGAGCGCGGGGACGTCGGGCTTGGGCATTTTCCAGAAACCGAGGCCGACGGCGGGGAAGCGGCCGCCATCGGGCAGCGTGAACGCGGCGGGCAGGGGCGAGGTCGGGAGCGACATGCGGTCGACGCTGCGGAGTCGGCGGGGCGGAGTCAGGAGTTTTCTCCGTTCCGCCCGCGGGAAATCGGCCGCGGCGGGATCCGCCCCCAGCCACGCCAGCCCGCGTTCGGCCGGCGCCCGGCCTGAGCCCGATCGGCGGCAGGACCGGGCGGTCCCGGGAGCGATGCGCGGGGCACCGGCTGAGCGTCGGAACGCGGCGGCGAGCGTTACGGCGCGACCTTGCGGAGCGAGCGGCCACCCTGTGAGAGATAGGCGCCCTTGCCGTCGAGGCCGGTCGAGAAAATGAAATCCGCCGCGGGCGAACCGCCGCTCGCACTGCGGCGGTAGCGGTTTTCCCCGAGCTTCGAGAAGGTGCCGCCCTGGGCGCCGACGAGCTCGCCGTTCCGTTCGCGGATCACGACGGTGGTCTTGCCGTTGGCAAACGTGCCGACGAGCCGCCGGCGGTCCTCGGCGGTGAGCGGCAACGTCGCGGCCGGGGCCGCGGCGGGCCGCGGGACGGCGGGACCGAGCACGAGTTCGACGGCCTTGTCGGCGAGGCGCGGGAGGTGGTCGCCGCTGCGGTTGCAGAGAATGACCACGGCGAAACCACGCTCCGGGCACATGCGCGCGATGCTCCCGTAGCCGGCGCGCGAGCCGGTGTGCGACCACCACCGCTGCGCGCCCTCGGTGCGGACGTTGACGCCGTAGCCGTAGTGGCTGGCGCCGTCCGGCAGCGCGACATGCGGGGTCGTGAGGGCCGCCATCACGGACGGCGGAAGCGCCGCCCGGCCGTCGAGCACCCCGCCCGTCATGAGCGCGAGGCAGAACCGGGCGAACTCGGGCGCGGACGAGAACAGCTGGCCGGCCGGCCACGTGCCGGCGTTGTCGGGCAACGGGCGCAGGACCTTCGCGGGCTGGCCCGTGCCGCCGCTCTCGTGCCCGACCGCCAGCGGCCACGTCATCGCGACGGTGGGCCGGAGCGTGGAGCGCGTCATGCCGGCCGGGACCAACACGCGCTCGGCGACGACGTCGGCGTAGGGCTTGCCGCCGGCGACCTCCGCGGCCAGGCCGGCCAGCCAGTAGCCGGGATTCGAATACGAATAGATTTTCCCCGGCTCCGCGAAGACCAGGCCGTCGGTCAGCGCGCGGCAGAATTCCCCGAGGGCGGCATCGTGGGGCGGGCCGGACATGGGCGCGTCGTCGCCGAGTCCGGCGCTGTGGGTCAGCAGCCGGTGGGGCGTGAGGGCGGCGATCGCGGGCGCGAGCCCGCGGACGACGGAACCGATCGGCGCGTCGAGCCGCAGGCGCCCCTCGTGGGCGAGCGAAACGAGGGCCGCGGCCGTGATCATCTTGGTGGTCGAACCGAGCCGGAACAGCATGTCGGGGCGCACCGGATCGCCGGTGTCGACGTTGGCGACGCCGTAGCCCTGGGCGTAGGTGAGCCGTCCGTCGGCTACGACCGCGATCGCGCAGCCGGGGACGCCGGTGCGGGCGAGTTCGGCGCGGGCAAACGCGTCGAGCGCCGCGAAATCGGTGGCGGCCGCCAGGCGCAGGCCGGCGAACAGGAAGAGGAGACACGGCACGCGGCGGAACAGCGGGAGCATGGCGACGGGAGGCGGATTATTTGGAGAGGAAGAGCGGGCTCTGGACGACGTGATGGAGCAGATCGCGGGCAGCGTGACCGCCGGACTTCGAGGCGGCGACGAGACGGTCGAGCTCCGCGCGGTCCGAGAAGCCGAGTTCCCGGCCGGTCGCAAACGTGAGCAGTTTCTCCGCCACGCAGCGCGCGATGTCGTCGCCGCGGGCCAGCAGCAGGCGCTGGAAACCGGCGAAGTCCGCGAAAGTTTCCCCGGTGGGCAGCTCGCCGGCCGCGTCGACCGGCGGGCCGAGACGGTAACGGACGTTGCGCCCCTCGACCCGCAGCCGGACCTGGGTGCCCGTCGGGCTGAGCGTGCGGAAGCGGTCGCGCCAGCCGCCGATCACGTCGTAACTCTCGAGCGCGAAGCCGGGCGGATCGATTTCCCGGTGGCAGCCGTTGCACGACTCGGTGGAGCGGTGGGCGGCGAGAATCTCGCGGAGGGTCTTGGCGCCGCGGGTATCCGGCTCGACCCCGGGGATGCCGGGCGGCGGCGGCTGGGGCGGCCGACCGAGCAGGCGATCGTTGACCCAGACGCCGCGCACGACGGGCGAGGTGTTGGTGCCGTTGGCCGAGACCTTGAGCACGGCCGCCTGGGTGAGCAGGCCGCCGCGCCGGCTGTCGGGCGGAAGCGCGACGCGGCGGACCGCCACGCCGGCGACCGGGGGCAGGCCATAGTGCCGGGCCAGGCGGGAATTCAGCATCGCAAAGTCGGAGCGCACAAGGTGCGCGAGACCGAGGTTGGCGACGAAGAGTTCGCGGATGAACCCGCGGGTCTCGCGCAGCATCGAGTCGAGCAGGAGATCGTCGAACTCGGGATAGAGCAGCCGGTCGGGCGTGGTGAACTCGATTTCCCGGAGATTGAGCCAGCCGTCGGTGAAATCGGCGACGAAGCGATCGAGCCCCGCGCCGCCGAGCAGGCGCTCGGTCTGGGCCCGCAGCACGGCGGGCTGCGCCAGCGTGCCGGCCGCGGCGACGGCGAGGAGCTCGGTATCCGGCGCGCTGCGGGTGAGGAAATAGCTCAGACGCGCGGCCAGCGCATGGCCGTCGAGGCGGCCGGCGGGCTCGCGCAGGTAGAGAAACTCGGGGGCGCACAGCGCGGCGGCCGCCGCGGTGCGCAGGGCGAGCAGGTAGTCGCGGCGGACCGCGAACTCGCGCTCGAACAGCGCGAGATACGGCGCGACGCCGGCGGCATCCACCGGCCGGCGAAAGGCGCGGGGCAAAAACGCCTGCAGCGCCGCGCGGGCATCCCCGAGGGGATCGCGGCTGTCCGCGACCAACACGGGCCGGTAATCGGGTCGCTGGCGGGCGCGGGGATTGGACGGGGGCACCTCGCGCAACGGGACCTCGCCGAGCAGGAGCCGCCGGCCGCGGACCGGCCACTCGTCGTGCAGCGGCCCCTCGATCTCGACGTGCTGCAGGGCGAAGCCCTCGCCCGGATACTTGTCCGGTCCGTCCTTGATCGGCGAACGGCCGTCCGGACCGTTGAGCCCCTGCGGGCTGAGCTTGAGCCCGTCGCCGGTCCGGAGCGTCAGCTCGAGTTCGACGGTGCCGGGACGGTCGGCCGGAAGCTCGAAGTAGCCGCGCACCGTCTGGTCCCCGCCGCGATTGAAGGTCCCGGCGACGACGGCAAACGGCACCGGCTCGCCGATCTGGTAGCCGTAGCCGGCGATGCGCACGCGGTAGCGGCCGGGGGCGGCGGCGCGGAAGGCCGGCAACTGCGTGGACGGAAAGCCCCCGGCGTTGAAGACGACGATCGCCCCGTCGGGGCGGCGGAGCCAGTGCTTGCCGAGGTGGACCTGGTTGCGCTCGGACTCGAAGGTGTGGCGCTCGGTCTTCGGCACCGGACGGTCGACGCCGCGGAAGACGGCATCGAGGGCGAACTCGGCGGCCTCGAGGTAGCGCTGCAATTGGATGCCGGATACGCCGAGGGCTTCGCCGACGGTGTCGAAGCCGTGGGCCAGCCCGTCCTCGGGCAGACGCGCCAGCAGGTCGAGGTCGAGGCCGAGCAGGTCGTTGACGGTGTTCTGGTATTCGCGGCGGTTGAGGCGGCGGAGCACGGTGCCGCGGCGGGCGGCGTGCTGGGCGACGAGTTCGGGGCCGAGCGCGGCGACGAATGTCCCGACCTCGGCGACGGCGGGGCGCGGCTCGTCCTTCGGCGGCATTTCGCCGCGGGCGACCCGGTCGAACACCCGGACCCAGCGCTGGTGCGCGGCGACGTCGGCGTCGCCGCCGGGCAGCGCCGTGAGGTCGAGGCCGCCCTTCGTGACGGCGGCGTCATGGCAGTCGAGACAGTGGGCGCGGACGAACGCCTGCACGGCGGCGGGGGTGCGCGGAAGACCGGGCGCCGTAGCCACCGCGGCAGGGACCGGCGCGGCGCGGAGGCAGGCGGCGAGGCCGAGCGCGACGACG
>JACCDS011346982.1_pt1 | contig 10850 bp, 8 predicted proteins | sample 7446441 | NCBI WGS metagenome assembly JACCDS01 (sample SAMN15323445, study PRJNA562643) | freshwater metagenome | isolation source: river surface water | place: USA:Blue River Watershed | collected 2017-08-17 | reverse complement strand
GCCGAATGCCAACTGGCTCGCCTCGACAGCCCACTGCCACTGGTGGTGGTGCGCGAACACTGGATGGCCCAGCTGCAACAGCCCGCCATGCAACGCCGCTTCTTTGGCGGTGGCGTGCAGTTCGCAACGCTCATGCCCATGCGCTCCATCCCGTTCAAGTGCGTGTGCTTGCTGGGCATGAACGATGGCGACTACCCACGCAGCCAAACCCCACGCGACTTTGATTTGATGAGCGACGCCGCACACGCAGGCAGCACCCAATCGCACTGGCGCGCAGGCGACCGCTCGCGCCGCGAAGACGACCGCTATTTGTTTCTAGAAGCGTTGCTATCGGCCCGCGACAAGCTCTACATCAGCTGGCAAGGACGGCGCACGACAGACCATGAAGTGAAGCCTCCGTCGGTGTTGGTGGCGCAACTGATGGACTACCTCAATGCGGTGTGGACGCATGAGGGTGGCTTGGCGTGCGTTGCACCGCTGCAACCGCTGCAAGCGTTCTCGCAAGCGTACTTTCGCCAAGGCACGGGTGTGCAAACTTATGCAGCCGACTGGCAGCAAGCGCAAAGCAACACAAACACCAAAACACTGCTTACACAAAACGAAGCGGCCGACCAAGCGCTCACAGAGCTGACACTCAAGCAACTCAACCGTTTGCTCAAACAACCCGTGGATGTGTTTGTACGCGACCGTTTGCGCTTACACCTAGACACACCCGAAGCCGCCAGCGCACAAGAAGAGCCCTTCGCGCTCGACCACCTCGACAGCTACACACTCACGCAAAGCATCGTGCAAGCGCCCGACCCCGAACATGCGCTGCAAGTGCTGCGCCTGAGCGGCGAGCTGGCCTTGGCTGGTTTTGGTCAAGCGCAGCAAGACATGCTGCTGCAAGAACGTGACGAGCTGCTAGAGCGCTTTGACGAGATTGCCAAAGACTGGCCCATGGATGTACCCGTGCAGTCCAGCCGCTTTGCGTTGGGCGCACACAGCCTGAGCGCTGAATGGGCGAATGGCCAACAGATTTGGAAAAGCAAGGCTGATCAATCCGCGTGGCTACAAGTAGAGATGCGCCCCGGCTCCGTGCTGGAAGGCAAAGAAAAAGCCAAGCACCCACGTGCGCAAACACTCACCACGCTGTGGCTCAACCACCTCGTGGCTTGCGCCAGTGGCACGCCCACCACCAGCGTGCAAATTGGCCTCAACGGTGCGGTGCAGTTGGATGCGCTGTCGCAGTCAGACGCCTTGGCAGAGTTGCAAAACTTAGTCACGCTCTACCACGAGGCGTGGCACAAACCACTGCCTGTGGCACGCAAAACCGCGTGTGCGTTTGTGATGACAGAACTCACAAGCCAAGACACAAACGCAAAAGACGTTGCGCTGCAAGCCGCACAAGTGGTGTTTGATGGCAACCGCAACTTCACCGGCGAATACGAAAAAAGCACCACGCTGCAACGTGTGTTCCATAGCTTTGCAGATTTGCAAAATGACTTACCGAACATGGCCCAGCGCGTGTACGGCGCAATGGTGAAAAACGCCAGACTGCTGAGTGCAGCTAAGGCCACTGAAGAGGCTGACGCATGACGCAAAAGCCAAACCATCAAGCCCAACCGTTAGAGGCACTGACCCTACCGCTCTTCGGGCGGCAAGTGATCGAGGCCAGCGCAGGCACAGGCAAAACATGGACGCTGGCTGCTTTGTATGTGCGCTTGGTCTTGGGCCACCTGCGCAAAGACGCTTTGCTGCCACCGCAAATTTTGGTGATGACTTTCACCGATGCCGCCACCGCCGAACTGCGCGACCGCATTCGCATACGCCTTAGCCAAGCTGCCGCTTACTTTGATGCCAGTGCACAAAACCGTGCATTGCCGCAGGGTTTGAAACCCGACCCATTTTTGGTGAAGTTGCGAAAAAGCTTTCATGAATCGCTGTGGCCACGCTGCGCCTTGCAGCTCAACTGTGCAGCCGAGTGGATGGACGATGCCGCCATCTACACCATCCACGGATGGTCACGCCGCATGTTGAGCCAGCATGCGCTCGATAGCCGCAACCTGTTTGAGCAAACCCACCTCGACAACGCCGAAGACCTGCAACGCACCTTGGTGCAAGACTATTGGCGCGAATGGTTTTACCCACTCAGCGCCGACACGCTGCAACACATCACGCCACTCATCGGCCATGCACCTGATGATTTGTTGGCCACGGTGCAAGGCATTTGGCGCGATCAAGAACGCACACCCAAAACCATCGAGGCACCTGATACCACGCCCACACAGCTGGTAGAGCAACACTTGGCTTGGCAAACTGCCCTAGAAGCCAAAGCCACACACGCCCGCACCCTGTGGAGCGACAACGTGTGGCAAGCTTTAGAGGCAGCCATTGCCAGCAAAGCCATCAAAGGCCGAGGCATCACGGCACCCAACTTGGCACGTTGGTCGAATGCGCTGAAAGAATGGGCCGAGCAAAGCACGCCTATCAAAACCGAATGGATCAACCGCTTCGCCACCAGCGAGCTGACCGACAAGGGCTGGGCTGATGCCACAGGCTTTGCTTTCTTTGCCGCGGTTGAAGACTATGTGGCCTACCTGCACGAAGAGCCCGACACACACAGGCACATCGCGCTGCACGCTGCACACACCATCGGCACGGCGTACAAAGAAGCCAAGGCACAACGTGCTGCATTTGACTTTTCAGACCTGCTGCAAAACCTGCATCACGCGGTCATGGCTGAGGATGGCCGACTGGCCACGGCCATTCGCCAGCAATACCCTGTGGCGTTGGTGGATGAGTTTCAAGACACCGACCCTTGGCAATACGGCACGCTCAACCGCATCTACGACACACACGCCTGCACCGATGCAAATGCCTTGGTGATAATTGGTGACCCCAAGCAAGCCATCTATAGCTTCCGTGGCGCAGACTTGGGCACGTACCTGAAAGCGCGTGAGGATGCGCTAGACCACAACCCACTCGCGCTACACACCCTCAGTGGCAACCGCCGCTCCAGCGATGGTTTGGTGAATGCGGTGAACCATGTGTTCACACAAATCGAAACACCGTTTTCATCGCACATTGACTTCGTGCGCGTGAGCGCCGAAGGTGGCGTTGAACCACTCGCACAAGCCGATGGCAAAGCCCACACCGCCATGACGGTGTGGCACATACCCTGCATAGAGAAGCCGACCAAAGCCAGCACGTATGTGCGCAGCATGTCAGAGGCATTTGCCAATCACATGGCGCAGTTGCTCAACGATGGTGTGGCGCAGCCGGGTGACATGGCCGTGCTGGTACGTGGCCAACAACACGCCGACGCCATTCGCGCAGCACTGCGCGAGCGCCACATACCCAGCGTGTATTTGTCGGACCGCAGCAATGTGTACAAGTCCCCCGAGGCGCTAGACCTGTGGCGCTTGCTACGCGCCGCTGCGTCACCACGCCAAACCGCATGGGTGCGCTCTGCCGTTGGCAGTGGTTTGTGGGCGCTAGAACTTGACGAGGTGCTGCACCTCACCGACCAAGAAGCCGAATGGGAAAACTTGCTCGACAGTTTTCACCAATGGCATCAAATGTGGCAACAACAAGGCGTGCTGCCCATGTTGCATCACTGGATTCACAGCCAAGGTGTGGCGCAACGACTGCTCGCACACATGGATGGCGAGCGACGGTTGAGCAACCTGCTGCACTTGGGCGAACTGCTGCAACACGCTGCGCAAGGTTTGCAAGGTGAACATGCCTTGGTGCGTTTCTTGGGCGAGCAAATTCATTCGCCCACAGAAAGCGCAGATGCACAAAAGATGCGTCTCGAAACCGATGCGCAGTGCGTGCAAGTCATCACGTATCACAAGAGCAAGGGCTTGCAATACCCGCTGGTGTTTGTGCCATTTGCGGGCAGCTTCAAAACTGAAACGGCAGCCAAGTCCAGCTACGCCGATGACGACGAAGACACCTCAGACAAAGAAGCACCTTCATCGGTAGAAGAAGACATGCGCTTGCTGTACGTGGCCATCACCCGCGCCCAACGTGCGCTGTGGCTGGGCATGGCTGAAACGTATGGCGACATCAGCGGCGACGCGACCAAAGGCACACTCAAACAAAGCGCCACAGCCAAGCTGCTCAAGCGCCAAACGCGTGGCGACTTGGCCAATCAGCTCAACACTTTGTGGGGCAGTTGCAAAGACATCACCGTTCAGACCATGCCCGAAAAAGACAAGGTGGTCTATCAAGCGCCCAGCGAATCAGCCGCAGCCCAAGACGCGCTCACACCCACACGCACCCACCACAGCCTGTGGTGGACGGCCAGCTTCAGCGCCATCACGCGCGGACTGGTGTCGGAATCGAAACGCGACGAAGCGGTGGCTGATGCGATGACGGATGCACAACCCGATGTCGTGGCTGCATCACTTGCCACTGCGCCTGAACCCGAAAGCATCAGCGCATGGCAAAGCTTCCCTGCCGGTGCGCGCTACGGCACGCTGCTGCATGATTTGTTGGAATGGCTGTCGCAAAACCATTGGCCTGTGGCCAATGAGAACGCGCCCGAGTGGGCCAAGCAAGCGTGGGCCAATTTGCTGGAACGCAAAGTCAGTTGGTTGCAGCTGGACGATGCACCACGCGCACAACTAGAGCCGTGGCTGCAAGCCGTGGTGCAAACACCGCTGCCTTTGCACGAGCTAAACGCTGCACCTTTGACATTGCGTGACCTCAGCACCGAGCACATGTGGCCCGAGATGGAATTCAACTTAGAAGTGAGCCATGTCAGCGCCACCGCGCTGGACCAACTCATTCAAAGCCATGTATTTGAAGGTACGCCTCGCCCTGCGCTGCAAGCGCGTGTGATGCAAGGCATGCTCACCGGCTCGATGGACTTGGTGTTACAGCACGATGGTCGCTATTGGGTGGTGGACTACAAGTCCAACAAACTACCCAGCTACGACAGCACCACCTTGCAAGACGCCGTGCTGCACAAGCGCTACGAGGTGCAATACGTGCTGTACACCTTAGCGCTGCACCGCTTGCTCAAAGTGCGTCTGCCCGGCTACGACTACGCCCAACACATGGGCGGTGCGGTGTATTTGTTCTTACGCGGTATTCACGCCGAGGGTGCAGGGGTGCATTTGCAGCGCCCACCGCAGGCGCTGATTGAAGCCGTAGACGCCTTGTTTGCAGGCGTCTAAAACTCAGGACATGCGCCCGATGGCGCAGCTCACAAATGATTTGGCATTAGTCAAACCAGCCTCCAAACCACTGACACTGCCGTGCTCGGGGTAGCCCATGGATTTGAGCTTGGCAATCACAGGCTCGCGCAACGATTCATCGGCGGTGACGCTGATGAGTTGTTGCTCGCGATCGATCACGACATTTGACACACCTTCCATGCTTTCCAAGCCTTTGACGATGGACTTTTCACAGCCACCGCATTTGATGTTTTCGACGTGGACTTGAATTTGATTGACTGTCATACGAACTCCTTTTTACATGCAACCGTTGTGTAACTTCCATTGCTGCTCATGCCCAATTTTCTTCGCAAATTCGGGCACGCGGCAGCGCTCTTGCTCGGCGGGGTCGATGGTCTGTTCCATCTGGTGGTCATGGTGATTCATGCTTTGTGCCAGTGGGTTTTGCCCCACCCAACGCGCAGCCAACACAACCAGCACCGCAAACACCAACAACACGCCCATCTGCATCCAATTGCCACCAGCGCCCTTTGGCAGCGTGTAACCGCACACATTGCCAGGGCACAGCGTGACTGGATTGGGGCTGAACTTGTCGTACAGCTTGCAGCCCAAGCAAATGCCGAAGGCAGATTCAAAGAACATCAGCAGCAAACACGTGCCGCACACCAACATGTTGATGGGGCCAATCACGCCTTTGAGCACGATCAAATAAAACATCAGCAAAGCCAAGCCCAGCCCGATGGACCACGCCATGCGTTTGGGCGCAGCAGCCACGTACTCGGGCTCTTGATGGCGCACCACCCATTGCGCCACTATCAGGCTGGGTGAGAATTTTGGATTGACAAAAACTCGCAGCACAAAGTCAATCAAAAAGGCCACCACAAAGACGCGGGTGGGCCCAAAGTTACCCAGCAACATGGCTTGCATGAAGTTGGCCATTGCAATGAAAAACAAAATACCGGCAGCGCCACGCACGGCCCTCTCGTTCATCACGGGGATGTCATAGCCTGCGACGTGCTCGCCGAATTGAAAAAGTGGTTGCGTCATGGTGTGTTCCTGTTGAGCCTGAAGTGTGGCCTTATCCGGCACGAACACATATGATTCAAATCATATGAAAACATCTATCTCGTCCCTGCCGCCTACCCTGCACAACTTGCTGCCTGCCAGCCTGCATGGCTTATGTACGACCACCTCGGTGAAGAAAGGCAACTTGCTGTTTCAAACCGGCAAAAAGCCGCAATGGATGTTTTTTGTGGTGGATGGCGAAGTGACGCTTGAGCGCCTAAGCCAGCAGGGCGACCCCGTGGTGTTGCAGCGCACGCGGCACGGCTTTGTGAGCGAGGCCAGTTTGCAATCGGCCAAATACCACTGCGATGGCCGCGCCGTGGCCAACTCGGACGTGGTGCAAATACCCATTCAAGATTTGGCTGACGCGCTACGCAGCGATGCTGATTTTTCGGCACGCTGGATCAGCATGCTCAACCAAGAGGTCAAACGCCTGCGCCTGCAATGTGAGCGGCTGAGCCTCAAATCAGTCAAAGAGCGTGTGCGCCACCTTATCCACACCGAAGGCAAAGATGGCACATACGCGGTGAACACCGGACTCAAGTCGCTGGCCAGCCAACTGGGCGTGACGCACGAGGCGCTGTATCGGACTTTGGCTGAGTTGGAGAAAAGTGGGGAGATCACGCGAGTCATTGACGCTGACAAAACCTACCGAATTTCTTGCGTATGACGCCTATCCAGCCTCCCCATGTACTGAAAAGTTAACCAAAACAAACACCCGAACACAGGCCAGACCAAAAAATCGTTTCGTCTTAAAGACACACTCAGTACTACACACTGGTACCATACAAAGTGAGCCGAAAGCACCTAAAGACCCTAGGAGCCATTTATGCACCCCATGAATCTGATGACCTACAACGGCTACAGCGCCAAGATTGAATACGACGCAGAGCTGGACATGTTCAGAGGTGAAATCTTGGGCCTCACGGGCGGTGCAGATTTTTACGGCAAGAACCCCAAAGAACTGCGCGCTGAATTTAAGAAATCACTCGAAGTGTTTTTAGAAGTGTGCCGCGAAAAAGGCATTGAGCCGCGGCGCAATTTCTCGGGCAAGTTCAATTTGCGCATTCCGACCGAGCTGCACGAAAAGCTGGCCATCGTGGCGCAAGCCGAAGGCAAGAGCATCAACACTTTGGCGCAAGAGGCTTTGCTTCAACGCGTGGCTGCATGAGCCAGCGTTTCAAACTGCCATAGTGGCTAGTAGGCGCATTTAAATAAGCACCGCTGTCTCGACAACTACGAGCTAACTGACGCCTCAGTGCCAAGAACGCGTCAGCAGTTCATCCAATGCATCTGCAATTTCTTGCCCATGCTCGGCCAATGAGCCCACACATTCGCCCAGTTGATCGCAAGCCACCGACACCATGTCGAGTGGGTGCAACACCAATACTGCACCGCGCACTTTGAAGCTGGGGTTCATCCGTGTACCGGCAATGCCAGCAGGTAGCACGCTGCGGCGAACCAAAGGCACAACCACGCGGCGGCGATAGCCATCAAACAAAGACGACTGAACGACCACCACATAAGGAATGGTGTCTTTCAACGGCCCTTTGTTCTTGTGAAGATCAAACTGAGCCATCAGAGCGTGGAGTGTTCGTCAGCGAATGAACCCACATCGGCGTGCAAGGTGTTCCAGCCCGCCACGGTTTGGTCGGCTTGTTGTTGACGACTTGTGCGGGCCTGTTTTTGCTCGACCACATAAGCCGTGAGCAATTCTTCTGCAGTGGCCGATAAATTAGAGGTGTAGCTTTTCAGATCGGTCACCAAGCTTTCGCTCAAGGTCAGATTGACTGGGCGTTTTCGTGATGCAGTCGTTGTGATGTTAGAGCGTGGCATGGCGGCCTCCGAGAAGAGTATGCGCATATTATGCGCATGAATTAAAAACCTGTCACCCCTAGTAAACTGGCACGGCATGCCAACACCCAACACCCTCTCCCCTTTGTTGCAAGCCTCATGGGCCCAAGCCACGCCGCTCACAGGCTTGGACAAATCACTGGCCAACTTGCTGCACAGCAAGCAACCCAGCGATGACCCACGCCACCTGTGGCTAGCAGCCCTCACCAGCCACCAATGGGGGCGCGGCCATGCTTGCCTTGACCTGGCTACTTTGCAAACAAAAGCCGCAGCATTGCTGGGTTGGAGCGACGAACAGGCTGCTGTTCTACCCGCAGACTTACACCTTGCCGCGAGCACACTGCCGTGGACGCAGGGCGAGGCCAGCCCTTTAGTGCTGGCCCAAGACAGCCAAGGTGCGCGCCTGTATTTGCGCCGCGCTTGGATGGCTGAGCAAAATATCCGTCAAAACATTGCACAGCGTTTGGCACTGCCCTGTGACGTGCCTGCCGATTTGCAGCAACGCTTGGATGCGTTGTTCACACCCGCCAACAACGGCGAGCCCGACATGCAACGCCTCGCCTGCGAGGTAGCCGCGCAAAATCGCATCACGCTCATCACGGGTGGCCCCGGCACGGGCAAAACCACCACGGTGGTGAAGCTGCTGTCGCTTTTGGTGGGCACGGCAACACGCGAATTGCAAATTCACCTCGCAGCGCCCACGGGCAAAGCGGCGGCGCGTTTGACCGAGTCGATCAGCAACGCGCTCACCCGCATGCCTGCCGATGTGCAAGCGCGCATTCCCACGCAAGCGCAAACGCTGCACCGTTTGTTGCAAACGAATAGCAAAGCGGCACAGGTGCACCAGCTGGCCACCGATGTGGTGGTGGTCGATGAAGCATCAATGATTGACTTAGAGATGATGGCCCGCTTGCTGCAAGCCGTGCCGCCCACGGCCCGCTTGATTTTGCTGGGCGACAAAGATCAGCTCGCTTCAGTAGAAGCTGGTGCGGTGATGTCGCAGCTGTGCACGGGCAGTTTGCTCAAAGCGCAAACCGTGACGCTTATTCACAGCCACCGCTTTGATGCCAAGAGTGGCATTGGCCAATGGGCGCGCACCGTGAACGCGGATGCGGCTGACAACACGCCCGCCCTCAAAACGCTATGGAACGCCGCGCCCGATTGGCTGGCGACCTTGCCTTTACAACAAACCATTGACGGAGACACACCCGAACCCGATGTGACACGCCTGCAACTGCCCAGCGCCAACGACCCCAAGCTGGCCGTGGGTCTGCGCTACGGTTGGCGCAACTGGCTGGCTTTGCTAGACGCACACCGCCCCAGCAAAACAGCGCCAGCTGCACCGTGCAGCGATGCGCAAGCCATTGAGCTGCTCAAAGCCTTCACCGAGTTTTGTGTGTTGTGCGCGGTGCGCGAAGGCCCGCTGGGCGTGGTGCAGCTCAACGCGCAAGTCGAACACGCACTGGGCTTGGGTCAGAGCACTTGGTACGTCGGCCGCCCCGTGATGGTGACGCGCAACGACTACGCGCTAGAGCTGATGAACGGCGACATCGGTCTGTGCCTGCCTGGGCCTGACGGTGTGTTGCGCGTGGCCTTCCCTGCGGTGGATGGTGGCGTGCGTTGGGTCATGCCATCGCGCCTTGACAGCGTGGAGACTGTGTTTGCGATGACGGTGCACAAATCGCAGGGCTCGGAGTTCACGCATGTGTTGCTGGTGATCCCAGCACTTGAGTCCCCCGTGCTTACACGTGAGCTGGTGTACACCGGCCTCACCCGTGCGCGCCAACGTCTAACACTGTGGGCCCCGCAGCTGGGCGTGCTGTGGAATGGCTGTGCGCGGCGCGTGTTGCGCAGCGGTGGTTTGGGCGACTGAACAACAGCTGCAGTCACACTTGGCCAGTAGCGCCTCAGACTTGTTCACAATAGAGCCATGCTTATGAATCAATACCTCGCCCAACTCGAACAGTTGGCTGTCCCACTGGCCATCGCGGCCGTGATTTTTGTGTTCTCGCTCATCAGCTTCGGCGTGTGGGCTTCACGCATTCGCAGCGTGCGTGCGGAGGTGGTAGCACTCGATGCCCGCCTAGGCGCACACAAGGGCAGCAGTCGTGAAGCGTTGGCGTTGGCCGAAAGCAAAACCGCCGACGACGAGCTGAAGTTTTTGTTGCGCGAAACCGAGGCGGGCCTGATTGACCTGCCGTCGCAACACGGTGTGAGCCAAGGCCCACGCAGCAGCTACAGCTTTCGCAGCCACGCCGACACATGGACAGTGCGCAGCGTGCTCGGTGGCCGCATGAACTTGGCCTTGTTCGAGACCATGCCCAATTTGCTGATTGGTTTTGGTTTGATGTGCACCTTCATCTTCTTGGCGGTGGCTTTGCAACAAGCGGGCTTGGCGCTCAATGCGCTGGATGTGTCGGCACGTCAACAAGACCAAGCCTTGCAATCGCTCATTGCCACGGCTGGCGGTAAGTTCATCACCTCGATTGCGGGCTTGTTGTGTTCGCTGGTGTGGAACTGGCGCGCCAAAGTGGCGCTGGAAAACTTGCAGTCGAGCATCGACACGCTGTGCCACACGTTGCGCAGCAAAGTGCCCGACAACGCGGCCGAAGCCAGCGTGCGCATGCAACTGGCATTGTTCCAAGACATCTTGGACGAGAACCGCTCACAAGTGAGCCAACTGCGCCGCTTTGAAGGCGACTTTGCCAACGCGATTGGCGACGCCCTCTCGCGCAATATGCAGCCCGCGTTTGACAAGCTGGC
>JACCDS011047675.1_pt1 | contig 10851 bp, 12 predicted proteins | sample 7446441 | NCBI WGS metagenome assembly JACCDS01 (sample SAMN15323445, study PRJNA562643) | freshwater metagenome | isolation source: river surface water | place: USA:Blue River Watershed | collected 2017-08-17 | reverse complement strand
TGGCTGCATCGCTATCGGCGCCTGCGCATTCGCTATGAGCGTCGCGCAGAATTGCATCAAGCCTTCCTGTCACTGGCCTGCAGTTTGATCTGCTGGAAATTCATTGATAGGTTTTGTTAGAGACACTAAGTGCCGCTTATCTTTTGATGGTTCATTCGCGGACAAGCGGGCTTTTTGCCTTCTTTTTCCGCCATGGACTCCCCGCCATCGCTCCTACGATCGTCGTATCAGATGGCCAGAGCCGTACCGGCCGCTATTGCTGAAAGAGCGATCATTCACGATGGCCGAAAATTTCCTGTCGCAGAAAGAAGTCGATGTTCTGCTGCGTGGCGTGGCCGGCGATGCCGATGAAATCACCGAGCCTGCGCAGGAAACCGGAGTGCGTCCGTACGACCTCGCGACACAGGAACGTATCTTGCGCGGCCGCATGCTGCTGGACGAGGTAATGAAGATGCACGCCAGCGATGGGCTGATCATTCTGATCCAGCAAATCCTGATCGGCCTGGCCATCGGTTTCACGATGAAGCTGATGTTTTCTGCCGTCGAGCTGGCCGGCGAACTGGTGGTGCTGACAATGGGACTGTCATTTGCGAACTTCTTCGATCCGAACAGTCAGAGTGAAGCATCATCGGTCAGCCAGCTGTTCGGCTCGCTTGCGCTGATGGTGTTCGTGTCGTCGAGCCTGCATCTCACTTTATTGGCATCGCTGGATGACAGCTTCACTACGCTGCCGATCTCCGCGACTCCCATCGGCACAGGACCGTTCAAGGTGGTAGCAATGATGGGTAGACGGATGATGGCTGTCGGTCTGCAGCTCGTGCTTCCGATCATTGCTGCGCTGCGGGTGACCAACCTCGCGCTCGGCATGTTGACCAAGGCCGCTCCGCAACTGAATCTGTTCGGCATCGGCTTCCCGATCACACTGGCAGCAGGCTTCCTGATGATCGGCCTCGTGCTGCCGTATCTGGCGCAGCCGCTATTGGCTGCGATGGAATACGCGATTGAAACCACGATCAAGCTGCCGCTGATCGGAATGCAACCGGGTCTATCAACCCGCTGAACGCATCACACGTCCGTCTGCCTTCATTCGGGCACTAGTCAAATTCCTACGACTTGTAGGAATCTCGGAACCGCTAAGTGAAGGCCGATACCAATCGCCGTCCATTCTACGTGCGAGTCAGTTCTTCGCTGACTGGACATTGTTTCAGCAACCCTACTCCCGATATCCGTTCATTGCCACCATGCTTCCGCTCGTATTGAATACCTTGCCCGGCACCCCGACCAATCCTTCCTGGCCGCACCTGATCAGCGCCAGCCCGGCCACCAGACCGCTGGCTGCATCTCAGGGCAAACGACGGCGACACCCGCACTGTCCATCATTACCGACGGCGGTATCCGTTTCAACCGCACCTACCTCGAGCACCCGGACCATCGGCCGCCTGTTCCGAATTCGACGATCTATTGCAACGAGCTGACCGGTGCCGATCCGCTGCAGCGCGGACTCGCACTGATCGCAGAACTTCAGCAGCGACGGCAAGCGGGCGAGTTCTCGCCGTATGTGCCGACACTGATCTTCATGCATGCCGAATACCTGAATGGTGAACTGCTACTGACAGACAGGCATGGCAGCGTCCAGCTACCCGCTGTCGTTCTATTCCACTGGCTGGCACAGAAGGATGGGCTGCCCGCTTCATTCCAGCGCAACATGCCACTGGCTCCGATCGTGCTGTCCTGCTGCTACGCAGAGCGGATCGCCAGTGAGTTGAAACACTATCCGCGACCGGTGCTGATCAATGCCAGTCGGTACGAACTGGCGCATAACGATGCCGAAATGGTGTTCCGCCGCTGCATCACTGAAGCAGAACGCGCATGGCAAAAAGGACGACCGCTGGATGCAGATCAGCTGTTCGACGCAATGTCGCACACCAGCGGCGAGCCGGTACATCGCATCGAGGCCGGTAACTGGGAAACCTATCATCTGCTGCGCTCAGGCACCGCGCTGGAGGACATCGATGGCAGCCAGGAGCTGCTGTATCTGCAAGCGATGCTGGCGCATGGTTCGGTCAACCGGCTGGCTGAAGCGCTGCTGCTGTTCGGACTCGACGGGTTGCACTCCTATTTTCACTGGGACCGCGCATCGCGGGAAGGCAATCCGGTGCTCTGTTACCTGGCAAATGTAGACGCACGCGAGCTCGCTGCCAAAATCCTGCTGTTGACGGCTCTCGGTGAAGACATCGACCAGAGCGATTTCGACGGCAACACCCTGCTGCACTGCGCCTGCAGCTGCGCCGGCAGCGACGATGATGATCTGGAAGGCGACGAGATCTTTGCGCGGCTGCTACTGGCCAACGGCGCCGATCCGCTAGTGGAAAACGATGAAGGCATGACGCCGGTCGACCTTGCCGGCATGACCGAGAACGAAGAACTGATCGCTCTGTTCGATCCGGACGCCGACACCAGCGATTACGATAACTTCCGCTTAGGCCGCATGCTGGAGCGCGCCAGGGCCGAGGGCTGGGACGCGGTGTTGTCTCTGCTGCGCGAGCACGGCATCGATGCCGACAGTATCGACGCCAACATCATCGATCCCGAAAACGCACCTGCGCTTCAGGGCATCGAGAGCAGCGATAGCTGAGACAGCTGTTTGAACGACTTCATCGTCGCATCGAGCGTGGTCTGCTGCTGGCTGAAGCGGCTGATCACCTCGGTGTAATCCACATCCTGCAGCGCCAACCTCGCCTGCGAGTAATACACGTCTTTGGCCTAACCGGCCGCATCCGATGCAACGATCTCTTTCTGCTGCGCGGCGACCGCGCCTGCTGCTGTCGGTCTGGACCAGCAGCGCGCGGATATCCTGCACCAGCGTATCGACGGAGATTACCCTCAGCACGCAAGTCTGCCGCCCCGGCACGCGCGAGGCGGTCGCGTATTGCGACGAGCCGGTGCAGGTCGATGTCAATGCAGATATGCGCGAACAGGCGGTCGCCAGCTATACCGCCGATCTCTGCCTGTAACGCTACGGCAACCGTAGCTGCAAGCGATGGATTTCACGACATACTTCACATGCAAGGTGATTCGCTGAAATGTCAGACGGCACCGCGAGCCGCCGGTGCCGTCAGCGAACTGTGCTACAACTGTCCACGGTGACGCCCAGACGTCAGCGATCCGACGAAAACCAGAACAACAAGGAGACGCCGTGAAAAAATTCATATTTGTTATTTTTGCCAGCCTGTTTTTCTCCGCTGTCCACGCGCATCCGCAGGACGGCCTCACGCCCGACGGCCTGATGCACTATTACGTGAAAGTCTTCAACGAAGAGAACCTGACGGCGCTACAGGACGTCTATCACTTCCCGCATGTGAAGCTGATGTCGGGACGACTGACCTATATCGATGATTCATCGGTCCCGGTCATTGATTTCGCCGGCCTGAAGAAAACCGGCTGGAAGTATTCGAAGGTGAATTCGGTGAAGGTGCTCGCCGAAGGTCCGAACGCAGCACTGATCGAGCTGAATTTTTCGCGCTTCGATGCAGAGGGCAAGGAGTTCCTGAATCAGACCGGTTTTTATAACCTCACGAAAAACAATGGCTACTGGCAGATCCTGAGCATCGAATACACCGGTACGCTGCCGGGCGTGAAAGCTAGGTGATCTTTCTCGTACGGCCTGTGACCTTTCCCACGCTTGCCTGACAAGCACGAGGTACGCGCGCCGCAGAATCTGTCGGACAGCCTCAGGAAGGCCGGCTGCAGCAGCAAGAAGGTCATCATCGCCGTCAAAAAATCAGCCTTCTGCTCAAGCAGGCTGGCCAGCAACGCAACGACGCCAGCAGCGTTTTTTCAGAGGCGCTCAGAAGTCTTACGCGGGTAGTGCGTTAGCTGCGAGCGCGGCCACGGTGCGTTTCTTGCCAGCGCGCGACGGCGGGTGGCAGAGGCCGCAGCGATAACTCGCATGCGGCTCAAAGGCATGACTGACGAATTGGCCGTGGCAGCTCTGGCAGTCGACCAGCGTCAACATCTTGCTGTCGAAGAAACGAATCAGTGTCCAGGCACGCGTCAGCGACAGCACAGGCTCGGTACCCGGCTCGGGTGGCATCTGCTCCAGGTAGAGACGATAGGCCTTGATCAAGGCATCGATGCCGGTTACCTGCGCATGCTGCAGCAGGTAACGGTGGATGCCGATGAACAGCGATGCGTGAATGTTCGGCTGCCAGGTAATGAACCAGTCAGTAGAAAAGGGCAGCATGCCCTTCGGCGGCGACACGCCGCGCAGTTCCTTGTACAGATTCAGCAGCCGCTCGCGTGACAGCTTAGTCTCGGACTCCAGCAGCTGCAACCGCGCACCGAGCCGGATCAGTGCAATGGCGAGGCTGATCTGCCGGCCCTCGGATACGACGCTCTTTGCGCCCATGATGTGCTCCTTCGCCGACGGTCGGCGTCAGTAGATTTCTTCAACTGGCTGCCCGGCCATCAGGATCGCCGCATGTGTCTGCGACAGCGTGCGCTCTTTCGTGTGACTGATCAGCATGCCGAGGATGCCGGCGTCATCGAAGCGAAAGCGTGCAAGCATCATGCTGCTCGACGCCAGCTTAACGACTTGTGCGGCCGACAGGCTGTCGATCAGGTCGGCCAGATCGGCGCTGATGCCAAGCCGGAAGATCGCGGTCGCGCGATCGGCGCGCACCATCTGCTGCGCGAGCATCAGATAGGAAAGATTGGCGTCGCGGATGTCCGCCATCATGTCGTTCGTGTTCATGCCGTTCTCCCAGCGGTTGTCTGGCAGGCACCCCGGAAAGGGAATGCCAGCGCAGGCAGATTCTGCCAACCGCGGCGGCGCGCAGATATCGGCCGGACTCGGTTTTTTTGTCCGCCAGCGTCTGCCGGTGGTGTCAGTGTCTGTCTTACACGCGTGATGACATAGCTCGTAGCAGCGATAGCGGCCGCTTCGCCCGCGAATTGAGGGCGGTTACTGATTTCCGCCGCAATCAGGTTAAACTTTCCGAACTGTCAATCACTCGCGTTGCCAATCGCAATGCGCGCCCTCATGAAGCATTCGATCGAAGCGCTGCTGAAGTACCTCAACCTGCCGTCCGCGCCGGAATGGATGGAGTTCATCGTCACGATAGGCAAGGTGCTGGTGATCCTTGCGCTGGCATGGTTACTCTTCGGGCTGATCAAACGAATCATCCGCTTGTCCCATGTGCGTCTGCGTGATCGTGCCGAGAGTGCGGAGGAAATGCGCCGTATCGATACGCTTGAGCGGGTGTTTGTCTACGCGTTGACGGTGGTCGTGGCGGTGATGACGGTGATGCTGGTGCTGTCCGAGTTCGGTATCTCGATTGCGCCGCTGCTGGCGACTGCGGGTGTGGCCGGCCTTGCGGTGGGCTTTGGTGCGCAGAGCCTGGTGAAAGATTATTTCACCGGCTTCGTGATGCTGATCGAGAACCAGATACGCGTGGGGGATGTGGTCGAGGTGTCGGGCAAATCAGGCATCGTGCAGGAGATTACGCTGCGCTATGTACAGCTGCGCGACTATGAAGGCGCGGTCCACTATGTACCGAACGGGACGATCGACACAGTCACCAATCGCAGCCGCAGCTTCGCTTATGCGGTGATGGATGTGGGTATCGGATACCGGGAAAATATCGACCGCGTATATGCGGTGATGCGCGAGACCGCGGACCAACTGCGTAACGATCCCGAGTTGGGTCCGCGCATTCTGGAGGACATCGAGATCTCCGGCGTCGACCAGTGGGCGGACTCGGCCGTGATCATCAAGAGCCGCATCAAGACGGTGGCGCTGGAGCAGATGGTGATACGCCGCGAATATCTGCGGCGGCTGAAAATGGCCTTCGACCAACATGGCATCGAGATACCTTTCCCGCAACGCACGGTGCACACAGTGGTTTCCGGGGATACGGCGAAGGTGCAACTGCCGTCGGTGGATTGAGCGATCGCTTCAAATCTCGTAACTATCCCGCTCGCCTGCCAGCACCTGCTCGACCATCTTGCGCGTGAGATTCGGTGCCATCAGCTCGATGAAGGTAAATACATAGCCGCGAAGGTAAGCCCCCTCTTTCAGCGCGATACGCGAAACGTTCATGCCGAACAGCTGTCCGGCAGGTATCGCGGCCAGACCACCGTCGCGCGCCGCGTTGTAGGCGAGGCCGGCGATGATACCCACGCCCATGCCGAGTTCGACATAGGTCTTGATCACGTCCGCGTCGATCGCCTCGAGCACGACGTCGGGCTTGAGACCGCGGCGCGAAAAAGCGAGATCGATCTTGTTACGGCCGGCAAACGCGGCGTCATAGGTGATTAACGGATAGGCGGCGAGATCTTCCAGCGTGATCGTTGTCAGCTGCATCAGCGGATGATCCGGCGGCACGACGACCATATGCTCCCACTGGAAACAGGGCAGCGATACCAGCCCGTCGACTTCGGCGATGGCCTCGGTGGCGATGGCGAGATCGGCCTGGCCATGCAGCACCATGTCGGCGACCTGCTTCGGATTGCCTTGTAATAGTGACAGCCGCACTTTCGGGAATTTCTGCGCAAACGATTGCACCACCGGGGGCAGCGAGTAACGCGCCTGAGTGTGCGTGGTCGCAATCGTGATGCTACCGCTGTCCTGCGCAGCGAATTCCTTGCCGATCCGCTTCAAGCCTTCGACTTCCTGAAGGATGGTTTCAACCGATTTGAGCACCTGGCGGCCAGGCTCGGTCAGTCCGCGGATACGTTTGCCGTGACGGGTGAAGATATCGATGCCGAGCTCTTCTTCCAGCTCGATGATGGCCTTGGAGACCCCGGGCTGCGACGTGAACAGGGCCTTGGCCGCCTCGGTCAGATTGAAGTTCTGGCGCACGGCCTCGCGCACGAAGCGGAATTGATGGAGGTTCATTTTTCTCGGGTTCGGCGTCTTTATTTACACAAAAGCAACTTTCAGCCCTGAAATTTGCTTATATCCGCAGATCATATAAGCAAATGATTCTTGTGTAGTTTGGAATAAGGAAGAAGTTTATTAGCATCCGGGCTTCTTCGCGCGAGGCTTTATGACTTTAACTTATGTTGTTTCCGGATTTGCGGTTGGCATGCTCGTCGGTCTGACCGGCGTGGGCGGCGGTTCGCTGATGACGCCGCTGCTGACCCTGCTGTTCGGCATCAACCCGACCGTCGCCGTCGGTACGGATCTCGCCTTCGCATCGATCACCAAGAGTGCCGGCACCCTCGCTCACCGCGTGCGCAACACTGTGCACTGGGATATCGTCAAACGTCTCTGCCTGGGCGCGCTGCCGGCAGCGGTACTGGCCACGCTGGCGCTGAAGTACTTTGGTGCGCTCGACAAGCACATCGGCCAGATCATTCGCTACGCCATCGCGTTTTCGGTGATCCTGACCGTGGTGGCGATCATTTTCCGCGGTCGCATGCAGGCGTGGATGAATTCGCATCCCGACCGGCAGCTGCATGGTCGCCGCCAGATGGCCGCGACGGTGGTCGCCGGTGCTGCGATCGGCACGCTGGTGACGATTTCGTCGATCGGTGCGGGCGCCGTTGGTGCAACCATCCTAGTGCTGCTGTATCCGAATCTGAAGCCAGCCGAGATTGCCGGCACCGATATCGCCTATGCGGTACCGCTGACCGCAATTGCCGCCTTCGGCCACTGGTGGCTGGGCTCGATCAACTGGGAACTGCTGGGCATGCTGCTGATCGGCTCGCTGCCGGGCATTACGATCGGCTCGCTCGCTGCACGCGCTGTCCCCGAAAAATTCCTGCGTGGCCTGCTCGCGACGACGCTGACCGGCGTCGCGGCCAAGCGGGTGCTGTAAAAGAATTCATCAAGGAAGACCATGTATCGCTACGACCAATATGACCACCAGATCGTCCGCGAACGCGTCGCTCAGTTTCGCGGACAGGTGCAGCGCCGCATCTCCGGCGAGCTGACCGAGGACGAGTTCCGTCCGCTGCGCCTGCAGAATGGCCTGTACATGCAGCGCCATGCGTACATGCTGCGCGTCGCGGTACCGTACGGCCTGCTGGCCTCGAGGCAGCTGAGGATGTTCGCGCACATCGCACGCAAATACGACCGTGGTTATGGTCACTTCACCACGCGCCAGAACATCCAGTACAACTGGATCGAACTTGAGCATGTGCCGGACATCCTTGCCGATCTCGCATCGGTGGAGATGCATGCGATCCAGACCTCGGGCAACTGCATCCGCAACATCACGTCGGACCAGTTTGCCGGTGTCGCTGCCGACGAGCTGCTGGATCCGCGACCGTATATCGAGATCATCCGCCAGTGGAGCACCTTCCATCCGGAATTCGCGTGGCTGCCGCGCAAGTTCAAGATTGCCGTCAACGCCGCTGCGGAAGATCGCGCCGTGGTCAAGGCGCATGACATCGGCCTGAACATCGTAAAGAACGAAGCTGGCGAAATCGGCTTCCAGGTGCTGGCAGGCGGCGGCCTTGGCCGTACCCCGATCATTGGCAGCGTGGTGCGCGAATTCCTGCCGTGGCAGCATGTGCTGACGTATATCGAAGCGATCATGCGCGTGTACAACCAGTACGGCCGCCGCGACAACAAGTACAAGGCACGTATCAAGATCCTGCTCAAGGCACTGGGGGTGGAAGAATTCACCCGCCAGGTTGAGCAGGAGTGGGCCGACCTGAAGGACAGCCCGAGCACGCTGACGACTGAAGAACTGGCGCGCGTGGCCAGCTATTTCACGCCGCCGCCGTATGAGACGTTGCCTGACGCCGAAGCACTGCTCACGCAGCAGCGCACCGAGAACAAGGCCTTTGGCACCTGGTTGGGCCGCAATGTGAAGCCGCACAAGCTGCCGGGCTACGCGATCGTTACGCTGTCGCTGAAGAAGACCGGCACGCCACCGGGCGATGCGACCGCAGAGCAGATGGATTTCGTCGCTGACCTGGCCGACCGCTACAGCTTCGGTGAGCTGCGCGTCACGCACGAACAAAACCTGGTACTGGCCGACGTGAAACAGTCGGATCTGCTGGCGCTGTACAAGGAAGCAAAGTCGCATGGCCTCGCAACCCCGAACATCGGCCTGCTCACCGATATCATTTGCTGCCCGGGCGGCGATTTCTGCTCGCTGGCTAATGCGAAATCGATCCCGATTGCCGAGGCGATTGCGGAGCGCTTCGATGACATCGACTTCCAGCATGACATCGGCAACATCGACCTCAATATCTCGGGCTGCATCAACGCCTGCGGCCACCACCACGTCGGCAATATCGGCGTGCTCGGCGTCGACAAGGATGGCTCCGAGTGGTACCAGGTGTCGATCGGCGGTAAGCAGGGCAATGACAGCGCAATCGGCAAGATCATCGGCCCTTCATTCGCCGCCGGTCAGATGCCGGAAGTGATCGCACGACTGCTCGACGTCTATGTGCGCCAGCGTCATGAGGACGAGATGTTCATCGATACCGTGGAACGCCTCGGCATCGAACCCTTCAAGACTCACGTGTATGCGACCCCGATTCCGGGTCATGTGTACCAGGCAGGAGAAGACGCATATGCGTAAGATCATCAAGGACAAGGCCATCGTCATCGACGACTGGAATGTGTTGAAGCTGGCCGAAGGCGAAACGCCGGACGCCGTGACCGTCCCGGCGGGTAAGCAGATCGTACCGCTGACCGTCTGGCTGGCGCAAAAGACTATCCTCGCCACGCGCGGTGACATCGGTGTCTGGTTCGCTAGTGACGAGCGTCCGGAGCAGCTGAAGGACGATGCGAAGTCGCTGCCGGTTATCGCAGTGGACTTCCCGAACTTTGCTGACGGTCGTGGCTACTCGATCGCCTACAACCTGCGCGCGCGCATTGGTTTCGAAGGCGAACTGCGTGCGATCGGCGATGTGCTGCGCGACCAGCTGTTTTACATGTCGCGCGTCGGCTTCAATGCATTTGCAACGCGCGAAGACCGTAGCATCGACGATGCGCTCAAGGGCCTGACCGACTTCTCCGACGTGTACCAGACCTCGTGGGATCAGAAGACACCGCTGTTCCGCCGCGTGGCGCGTCCTGCTGCTGAGGAACTACAATGAGCGACTACGACAAGGTACTCGCCGCCACCCGCGCGACGCTGGCCCGCATCGCCGCCGAGTTTTCGCCGGCAGTGTTCGCATCCAGCCTTGCCGCCGAGGACATGGTGCTGACCGATCTGATCCTGCGTGCAAAGCTGCCGATCAAGGTGCTCACGCTGGAGACCGGCCGCCTGCACAAAGAAACGCTGGGCATGCTGGACAAGATCCGCGAGGTTTACGGCTACGAGGTCGCGCAATACAAGCCTGATCCCGCTGCGGTCGATGCGTATGTGTCGGCGAACGGGCTGAACGCGTTCTATGACAGCGTCGAGATGCGCAAGGAATGCTGCCGCATCCGTAAGATCGATCCGCTGAACCGCGCACTAGCCGGCAACGCCGCATGGATTACCGGACAGCGCCGCGCGCAGTCCGTCACCCGCGCCGAACTGGCGGTACAGGAAGACGATCTGGCGCACGGCATGCAGAAGTTCAACCCGCTGGCTGACTGGTCGGAAGAGGACATCTGGAATTACATCCGCAGCAATAGCGTCCCGTATAATCCACTACATGACAAGGGTTACCCGTCCATCGGCTGCGAACCCTGCACCCGCGCCATCCAGCCCGGCGAAGACGTCCGCGCTGGCAGATGGTGGTGGGAGCAACCCGAATCCAAAGAGTGCGGCCTGCACGTCGTCGACGGCAAACTGGTTCGCATCCAATCCGTTCAAGCGTAAACGAACATGAATACCGCTGTAGACAACAAGCATTTCATCGACGCCGCCAGCAACCGTCATCTCGACTGGCTGGAAT
>JACCDS011151703.1_pt1 | contig 10853 bp, 10 predicted proteins | sample 7446441 | NCBI WGS metagenome assembly JACCDS01 (sample SAMN15323445, study PRJNA562643) | freshwater metagenome | isolation source: river surface water | place: USA:Blue River Watershed | collected 2017-08-17 | reverse complement strand
GTTTCGTGCTTGGGAACAAATGGAAGAACCAGAATGGGCGAATGTGCATTATGAAAAACCCGATTTTCAAGCGATTTCCTACTATTCAGCTCCTAAAAAAGCCGACCCAAATAAAACACTGGATGATGTAGATCCAGAACTATTGGCGATGTACGAAAAACTAGGTATTTCTCTCGATGAACAAAAAAAATTGAACAATGTTGCCATGGATATTGTAGTAGATTCAGTTTCTGTGGCTACTACATTCAAGAAAACATTGGCCGAAAAAGGCATTATTTTTATGAGTATCTCTGAGGCTATTCGTGAATATCCTGAGTTAGTTCAAAAATATTTAGGAACTGTGGTTCCAATGAAAGATAATTTCTATGCCGCTTTGAATTCGGCAGTATTTTCAGACGGATCGTTTTGTTACATACCAAAAGGAGTCAAATGTCCGATGGAATTGTCGACCTATTTCCGAATCAATCAAGCAGGAACAGGTCAATTTGAGCGCACGCTTTTAATTGCTGATGAAGGTAGTTATGTGAGTTATTTGGAAGGATGTACAGCGCCAAGTCGTGATGAAAACCAATTGCACGCAGCAGTTGTAGAATTGATCGCATTGGACGATGCTGAAATTAAATATTCTACAGTTCAAAACTGGTATCCTGGAAATAAGGAAGGAAAAGGCGGAGTTTATAATTTTGTAACCAAAAGAGGGTTGTGTGAGAAAAATGCGAAAATTTCGTGGACACAAGTAGAAACCGGTTCTGCTGTAACTTGGAAATATCCTTCTTGTGTGTTGAAAGGGGATAATTCAATTGGCGAATTTTATTCAATTGCCGTTACTAATAATTTTCAACAAGCAGATACAGGAACCAAAATGATTCATTTGGGAAAAAACACCAAATCGACCATTATTTCCAAAGGAATCTCAGCAGGAAAATCACAAAACAGTTACCGCGGATTGGTTCAAATTAGCCCTAGAGCCGATAACGCTCGTAACTTTTCGCAATGCGATTCGTTGTTGATGGGAAACAGTTGTGGCGCACACACCTTTCCCTACATTGAAAGTAAAAATCCAACAGCTAAAATAGAACACGAAGCCACCACGAGTAAAATTGGCGAAGACCAAGTGTTTTATTGCAATCAGCGTGGTATTCCAACCGAAAAAGCTATTGCCTTAATCGTAAACGGATTTAGTAAAGATGTTTTGAACAAATTGCCAATGGAATTTGCTGTTGAAGCACAAAAGCTACTAGAAATTTCGCTTGAAGGTTCAGTAGGATAGTTTTGTTTCAAGTTTCTAGTTATTATACCTGAACTTAAAAACAATTAGAATAGAATTTAAAATTAATTTAATATAAACGTTTCAATAACAACATTTTATAAACTTGAAACTTTAAACCTGAAACTAAAAAATGTTACAGATAAAAAACTTACACGCCTCAATTGGCGATAAAGAAATATTAAAAGGAATCAATCTTGAAGTAAAAGCAGGAGAAGTACACGCTATCATGGGACCAAACGGTGCCGGAAAAAGTACGTTGTCTTCGATTATTGCCGGAAACGAAAATTATGAAGTAACCGAAGGAGAAATTTTCTTAGATGGCGAAGAATTAGCAGACTTAGCTCCTGAAGAAAGAGCGCACAAAGGGGTCTTCTTGTCATTCCAATATCCAGTAGAAATCCCAGGAGTTTCGGTAACGAATTTCATCAAAACGGCTATTAACGAAAAACGTAAAGCCAACGGTCAAGAGGAAATGCCAGCGAATGAAATGCTGAAATTGATTCGTGAAAAATCCGAATTATTAGAAATGGACAGAAAGTTCTTGTCACGTTCTTTAAACGAAGGTTTTTCGGGAGGAGAGAAAAAGCGTAACGAGATTTTTCAAATGGCAATGTTAGAACCTAAAATTGCTATTTTGGATGAAACCGATTCAGGTCTAGACATCGATGCATTACGTATTGTAGCTAACGGTGTCAACAAATTGAAAAACGAAAACAACGCGGTTTTGGTAATTACACACTACCAACGTTTGTTAGACTATATTGTTCCTGATTTTGTTCACGTTTTGATGGATGGAAAAATCGTAAAATCAGGTACCGCAGCATTGGCTTTGGAACTAGAAGAAAAAGGATACGACTGGATTAAGGAAGAGTTGGTTTAAAATGTTCTCAGTTTTCTGTTTTCCGTTTTTGCACGGACAACCAACAACTGACAACCGATAACTTTAAAAAATGGAATTAAAAGAAAAATTACTATCGTCTTTTATGGCTTTTGAAGAGCGCGTGGATGTTCAAACTGAACTTCATGATGTGCGTACTTTGGCTATAAAAAACTTTGAAGATAAAGGCTTCCCGACCAAGAAAGACGAAGCGTGGAAATACACTTCTTTGAATGCAATTCTAAAAAAGGATTTTAGTGTATTCCCAAAAAACGAAGTCACTATTGAGTTCAAGGACGTAAAAAAATACTTTTTGCACGAAATTGACACTTATAAAGTGGTGTTTATTGACGGCGTTTTTAGTTCGCATTTGTCTTCTACCACACACGACGGAATCGATGTTTGTTTGATGTCTTCGGCATTAACCAAACCCAAATACAAAATGGTGATTGACACCTATTTCAACCAAATCGCCAGTAAAGACGAATCGTTGACTTCTTTAAATACGGCTTTCGCCAATGAAGGAGCTTACATCAACATTCCGAAAAGTAAAGTGGCGGATAAACCAATTGAAATCATGTATTTTTCTACTGGTTCAGAAGCAGCACTTTTGGTACAGCCAAGAAATTTGGTCATTGTAGGTGAAAATTCACATGTGCAAATCATCGAAAGACACCAATGTTTGAATGAAAATGCGGTGTTGACCAATTCGGTTACCGAGATTTTTGCACAAAAAAGAGCCATTGTGGATTATTATAAAATCCAAAATGATGAGTTGGAAGCCAACTTAATTGACAACACTTACGTGTCTCAAAAACAAGAAAGCCACGTTTCAGTACAAACCTTCTCTTTTGGAGGAAATTTGACGAGAAACAACTTGAATTTTTATCATTTTGGCGAACGTTTGACAAGTACTTTAAACGGAATTACGATTATTGGCGACAAGCAACACGTGGATCATTACACGTTGGTGCATCATGCGCAACCCAATTGCGAAAGTTTTCAAGATTACAAAGGCATCTTTTCAGACCGTTCAACAGGAGTGTTCAATGGGAAAGTATATGTGGAAAAAGAAGCGCAAAAAACGAATGCTTTCCAAAAAAGCAATAACATTTTGTTGAGCGATAAAGCGACGATTAATGCGAAGCCACAATTGGAGATTTTTGCTGATGATGTGAAATGTTCTCACGGATGTACGGTAGGGCAATTAGACGAAACGGCTTTGTTTTACATGCAACAACGAGGTATTCCAAAAAAAGAAGCCAAAGCGTTATTGCTATATGCGTTCTCTAATGCTGTGATTGAAAACATTAAAATCCCCGAATTGAAAAACAGAATCACTGCTATTATTGCAAATAAATTAGGCGTGAAATTGGGATTTGATTTGTAGTCAGCGCAAGGAATGACCCTTCTCATAAATTACAAAGAGCGCAAAGTCACACCTTGCGCTCTTTTTTTATTTTACTTTTTTATACTGAGAACAATTCCTCCAAGTAGCCCATTAAAATTAAACTCTGGGTCTTCTTTCAGTCCCATGCGCACAACAACTAAGTCGTGACTTGGGAAAATGGCAACCATCTGTCCTTGAAAGCCACTGGCAAAATACAAATCCTTAGGTGCATCAGGAAAACGCCCGCCCGCATTCAGCCAAAATTGCCCTCCATATTGTCCGTTTGAAGTGTTGGTAGGTGTGGCCACATATTTTGCCCAATTGGGTTTAAAAAGTTGTTCTCCGTTCCAATTTCCTTGGTGCAAATATAACAATCCAAACTTCGCCCAATCGCGGGTGGTAGCCCATCCGTAAGACGAACCTACATAATTGCCCATCATATCAGTTTCCACTATCATGGAGTGCATTCCTATTTTATCAATCAAAGCCGAATACCAAAAATCCAAGTACTCTTGGTGGGTTTTGAATTGTTTTCTCAAAATCCCAGACAGCAAATTAGTAGTTCCTGAAGAATAGTTCCAATGGGTATTGGGCTGGAAAGCCAAAGGTTTTTCGAGTTGCGAACGTGTCATGTCTTCGGCTTGAAAAAGCATTTTTGTTACATCGGATATGGCGCCGTAATTTTCTTCCCATTCTAAACCGGAGTTCATGTGCAACAAATCGTTGGTGGTGATTTTTTTGCGCGCATCGTTTGCCCATTCGGGGATAGGAGCGGGTTGGTAAATGTTGAATTTCCCTTGTTTTTCTAAAATCCCGAACAGAGTAGCAGTAATACTTTTTGTCATGGACCATCCCAATAGTTTACTGTTTTTGTCAAAACCCGTGTCGTATTTCTCAGCAATAATCTTATCTTTGTAAATCACAATTACAGAGCGGGTGCGTTTGTTTTTCTGTCCTTTTTTGTCAAAAGCGTTGTCCACCGTTCGGTTCAATTGTTCATAATCAATGTTGGAAAATACCGTGTCTTGTTGCTCCGCATCGCCATACGGATACACCAAACGAGCCTTTGACGAAGTTCTTTTGGGAACCAAATACGGCTTTGTAGTATCAAAGTTATCGTTAATGAGCGTGGCGCCCAAACCTTCGCGATAAATTGCTTTGCGTTCTTTTACACCATTGACCGAAGCGGTAGCGAATAAACCCTTTTCATTAATTGTATTTTGTGCCAAATCGATGAGATTGATATCGTTGTCGCCTTGTTCAATTAGTTTTTGCGAACGATGGTCGATAAAATGCCCCGAGGCAATGCTTTTGGCCGAAAAACCAGAGATTAAATCGAGTTTAGGGTAGGTGGTAAACCCAAAATACAATAGTCCAATAACAGCCGATATACCAATAAGTTGAAGAAATTTTTTCATTGGGAGTGATTTGAAATTGATGCAATTTAGTAAATAATAAACACAGATTTCTCGAATGGACTCAAATTTAAAATTCCATCTTTGGAAAAATGTGGAGTTTATGTCGAATAAAACTTTAATTTTATTAACAACTGTTTGGTAAAAATCCACTTCAATTTTATTACTTTTGTATTTAGAAAAATTCTAAATAAATGTTCGACATTCAAAAAATAAGAGCCGAGTTTCCAATACTTTCCAGACAAGTAAATGGAAAATCTTTGGTGTATTTTGACAACGGGGCAACCTCGCAAAAACCACAAGTGGTAATTGATGCAATAGCAACCTATTATAGCGAAATCAACGCCAATATTCATCGTGGCGTACATACGTTGAGCCAGTTAGCTACGGATGCCTATGAAGCGTCTCGAATTAAAATCCAAAATCATATTAACGCTCAATTTTCTCACGAGGTGCTTTTTACTTCGGGGACTACGCATAGTGTGAATTTGGTTGCCAATGGATTTGCCTCGATTTTGAAAGCAGGCGATGAGGTTTTGGTTTCGGCCTTGGAACACCACAGCAATATTGTGCCGTGGCAAATGCTGTGCGAAAAAACAGGTGCCTTTTTGAAAGTCATTCCGATGAATGAAAAGGGAGAGTTGGTGATGGCAGCCTTTGACCAATTGCTTTCGGATAAAACAAAAATTGTAACGGTCAATCATATTTCCAATGCGTTAGGAACGATTAATCCGATTAAATATATCATAGACCAAGCACATCAATTTGGCGCTGCCGTTTTTATTGATGGCGCACAAGCGGTGCCACATTTAAAACCCAATGTGCAGGAATTGGATTGTGATTTTTATGCTTTTTCAGGGCATAAAATGTGTGGCCCAACCGGAACCGGAATTTTGTATGGAAAAGAGGCGTGGTTGAATAAATTACCTCCTTATCAAGGTGGTGGCGAAATGATTAAAGAAGTCACTTTTGAGAAAACGACTTATGCCGAATTGCCTCATAAGTTTGAAGCAGGAACGCCAAATATTGCCGGAGGAATTGTGTTAGGAACTGCGGTTGATTATCTAAATTCGATTGGGTTTGAAAACATCCAAAAACAAGAATTGGAATTATTAGCCTATGCTACTGAGCAATTATCAGCCATTGAAGGACTAAAAATATACGGAACTGCCGAAGCCAAAACTTCGGTGATTTCATTTAATATTGATGGGATTCATCCCTATGATATTGGAACGATTGTGGATAAATTAGGAATAGCAGTTCGAACAGGACACCACTGTGCACAACCGATTATGAATTTCTTCGAAATTCCAGGAACCATTCGTGCTTCATTTGCTTTTTTCAACACCAAAGAAGAAATTGACATCATGGTGGAAGCGGTGAAAAAAGCTAAAATGATGCTATCTTAAAACGACTGAAAAATGAAAAAGGCGATCGTTTTGTTGTTCACTATTTTATTTTTTGCTGGATGTGTTGGGCAAAAAAAAGCAGTTGATAGTTCGATAAAAGTCGAATATAAAGCCTATTCAAGAGGATTTTATCAAACCATTAGGGTGGAAAATCAAATGGTTTTTATATCTAAAAACAGAGAAGAAAAACCAGTTGCATTCAAACTTTCGGCCGCTGAATGGAATAGTGTAATTTTGGTTGTTAATGAATTGAATTTAGAAACGCTTTCGCAAATGAAGGCACCTACCGAAAAACGATTGTTTGATGGCGCAGCGATTGCGAATTTAAAAATAACCAAACAAGGGAAAACATACGAATCCCAAAGTTTTGATCACGGCTATCCGCCTGCAGAAATAGAAAAAATAGGGAATAAAATGCTTTCTTTTGTAAAGTAAAATAGTAAAGTTTGATTATGACAATTAAAGAAATACAAGAAGAAATAGTTGACGAATTCTCGATGTTTGACGACTGGATGCAGCGTTACGAATACATCATTGAGCTAGGCAAAAACTTACCGTTAATCAAAGAAGAACTCAAAACAGAGGAGAACATTATCAAAGGTTGTCAGTCGAAAGTGTGGTTGCAAGGGGAACAACAAGGAGACAAAGTTGTTTTTACCGCAGATAGTGATGCCATATTAACCAAAGGAATTATTGCTATTTTGATTCGGGTTTTTTCCAATCAAAAACCAGCCGATATCTTGGAAGCTGACATGGATTTTATAGACGAAATTGGACTCAAAGAACATTTGTCTCCCACTCGTGCTAATGGATTGGTTTCGATGATTAAAAACATAAAAATGTATGCCCTGGCATTCAACTCAAAAACATAAAAATTATGACACAAGAAATAGACACTAACGAATTAGGAGAAGCGATTGTAAAAAAATTAAAAACAATTTACGATCCAGAAATTCCTGTTGATATATACGAATTAGGTTTGATTTACGATGTAATGGTAAATACGGATTACGAAGTAAAAATCTTAATGACGTTAACCTCTCCAAACTGTCCTGTGGCAGAAAGTTTGCCAAGAGAAGTGGAAGAAAAAGTAAAATCCATCGAAAATGTAAAAGATGCTGATGTAGAGATTACATTTGACCCACCTTGGAGTAAAGATTTGATGAGCGAAGAAGCAAAATTAGAGTTGGGAATGTTATAAAATTTGTTTAATGTTTCAAGTTTCAGGTTGCTCAACTTGAAACTTGAAACTTGAAACTTCTCAAATGGAAGAAATAGTAAACAAAGTAGCCCAAAGTTCCTTGGTAGTATTCGATTTAGAAGATTACTATCCAGATGATCATGTGGTTGATTTAGATGTTTCACAGTGGTTAACCGAAGGGTTTCTCTTGAGAGAAACGGAGTTTAGATCACAATTAAAAGTGATGGATTGGACTCCATTTGAAGACAAATACGTGGCTTTATATTGTTCCACTGATGCTATTTTACCTGCTTGGACGTTTGCTTTGGTAACGGTTCATTTAGCTCCTTTTGCATTAAAAATAATTCACGGAACCAAAGAAATGGCTATTATCGAATGGTATCAAGACATTTTAAATAAGTTGGATTACACGGATTATTTTGAAAACCCTGTCATTTTAAAAGGCTGTTCCAAAAAAGCCGTTCCGAATGAAGTCTATACCTTGGCGATTCAAAAATTGATTAAAGTTGCTAAAAGCGTGATGTTTGGTGAAGCTTGTTCGGCAGTGCCTTTGTATAAAGCGAAAAAATAAATTGATTTATTGTTTAGCAAAAAAGCCCTTTTGAAAACTCAAAAGGGCTTTTTTTATTCTTCTTTCTCAACTGCGTCTTTATAATCGGGATACAAGAATTTATTATAAGGAAAACGCGTAATGTGAATTTGTCTAACGGCTTCATATACTCGCTCTCTAAATTCTTCAAAGTTTTCTTTTTGGGTGGCCGAGATAAATAAGGCATTTTGTTCTCCCACACGGTTCATCCAAGTCGATTTCCATTCCTCTAGAGTATAATGACGCGTTGTTCTCTCGGTCATTAAATCGTCTTCGTCAATCGTTAAGTGTTGGTAGGAATCAATCTTATTGAACACCATAATTACCGGCTTGTCATTGGCTTTGATGTCTTGCAAAATTTGATTTACAGCTTCAATATGATCTTCAAAATCAGGATGCGAAATATCTACAACGTGTAATAATAAGTCGGCTTCGCGGACTTCATCTAGTGTACTTTTAAAGGAATCTATCAATTGCGTAGGCAATTTTCGAATGAATCCCACCGTGTCCGAAAGCAAGAAAGGTAGGTTTTTAATCACCACTTTACGAACAGTGGTGTCCAAAGTGGCAAACAATTTATTTTCTACAAATACTTCACTTTTCCCCACGGCATTCATCAAGGTCGATTTTCCTACATTGGTATAACCCACTAAAGCCACACGAACCATCGCTCCACGGTTACTACGTTGAATGCCCATTTGTTTGTCAATCGTTTTGATTTTGTCGCGCAAAAGCGAAATACGATCACGTACAATACGGCGGTCGGTTTCAATTTCGGTCTCTCCAGGTCCACGCATTCCGATACCTCCTTTTTGGCGTTCCAAGTGCGTCCAAAGTCCTGACAAACGAGGCAATAAATAAATACATTGTGCCAATTCTACCTGAGTTCTTGCATAAGAAGTTTCGGCTCTTTGAGCAAAGATATCTAAGATTAAATTAGTTCGGTCTAGAATTTTACAATCAATAATCCGAGAGATATTTTTCTGTTGCGAAGGACTTAATTCGTCATCGAAAATTACGGTCGAAACACCATTTTCTCTGACATACAAATTGATTTCGTCTATTTTTCCCGTGCCTAAAAAAGTTTTAGGATTCGGTTTGTCCATTTTTTGCCAAAAGCGTTTCACCACCTGTCCACCCGCGGTAAAGGTTAAAAACTCCAATTCGTCCAAGTATTCCGTTAATTTTTCCTCGGATTGACTTTGAGTAACAATCCCAACAATAACGGTTTTCTCGAAATTTAATACTTCTTTTTCTAGCATAACATTGAATAAGCCACAAATTTAATCATTTGCTTTTACTTATTCTGTTAAATCTGCATCGTGTCGGTTTTTAAAACGGAACTACTATTTTTATAGAAAATAGCTAGACTTTAATTTTGCTTAACTATTGTATTTTGGATCGTAATCTATCATCCATTCAATGCCGTATTTATCTCTAAACATGCCAAAATAGGATCCCCAAGGGCTATCGCCAATTGGCATTTCAACGGTTCCATCTTTAGAAAGTCCGTTGAATAGTTTGTCCGCTTCTTCCTTGCTTTCGGCGCTGATTACAATTTTGCTTCTGTTTTCGTTTTCATTCGTTTTTCCCATTATTTCAGGAACATCATTCCCCATTAAAACAGAATCTCCTATTGGAAGTGCGATGTGCATTATTTTGTTGGCTTCGTGTTCTGCAACTGGAAACTCAGGACCCGCCAATGCTGAGAAACGCATGACCATGGCGAACTCTCCACCAAAAACAGATTTGTAAAAGGTAAACGCTTCTTCGGCATTGCCGTTGAAGTTAATATGAGGATTTATTTTTGCCATGGTTTTAGTATTAAGTTTGTGTTTCAAAAATATAAAATTTCACTTTATTTTTCTCCATAAATCTGAACATCATCAATTTGAAAGGCACCGTCTAAAGTAAGTGTTTTTCCAGAGCCTGTGTAACGAAAGGCAATATGTACTTTCCCACTGTAGGAAGACAAATCAATGCCACCCGAACCCACAAACTGATACCAGGGCGTGGCTTGAGTAGGTAAATTAGCCTTGAGCGGAATCCAAGTAGCTGAGGCAACGTTTACCCCATCGAAATTATTCGAAATAAAGACATCTAAAGCGTTCAAAGGTGAATCAACATCTAAATGATGCTGAGCGGCACGAAATGTCAAAATTTCGCCTGTATGAACGTCTAAATCGATTTTAGGGGAGATCAACCAACCCACATTCGAGGCAACTTTGGTGCCACTTATAGCATATTCAGCACAACCGTTACCCGAATAGACCGAACCTTTCCAATACAAGCTCCCTTTTTGAACAATATTGGTCCAACCTGCCAAGTTGATATTGGTATTGGCTACGACACTTTCAAAATTCTCCGCAAAAAAAGGCGTGTTGCGTTTATCATTTAGAGCAACGTCTTTTTCAGAACGCGCGAGTAATTGATAGTCGGTACCAAACTTGGTCAAAATACCTTTCACTTTTCCGCTCCCTGAAGGAACAATGCTACTAGCAAAATCAGCATAACTACTCGTTCTAAAAAACACTTTGTTGCCTAGTTTGTCTTCCAAAGACCAATTGGTGCCTCCGCCCACATCGTTACTACTTTCATAATAATGCCTTCCAATGGCATCCGAAGCAAATTGTACATCAGGAATTTCCACCAAGGTGTTGAGGTAGCTGTTCTGAAGCAATTCGTTCAGCGCCAACGTTTTT
>JACCDS012004258.1_pt1 | contig 10854 bp, 6 predicted proteins | sample 7446441 | NCBI WGS metagenome assembly JACCDS01 (sample SAMN15323445, study PRJNA562643) | freshwater metagenome | isolation source: river surface water | place: USA:Blue River Watershed | collected 2017-08-17 | reverse complement strand
TTGTCATCTCGACGCAGCACACTGAAGCGGTCGATCACGCCACGATCGAAAAATACCTCATCGAAAACGTCATCAAGAAGGTCATCCCGGCGCGCATGCTCGGCAAGCAGACCGAGTATCTCATCAACCCGACCGGCCGCTTCGTCATCGGCGGCCCGCAGGGCGACTCCGGCCTCACGGGCCGCAAGATCATCGTCGACACCTACGGCGGCTGGGGCCGCCACGGCGGCGGCGCTTTCTCGGGCAAGGATCCGTCGAAGGTCGACCGCTCCGCCGCCTACATGGGCCGCTGGGTCGCCAAGAACATCGTCGCCGCGGGCCTCGCCACGCACGCCGAGATCCAGTTCGCCTACGCCATCGGCCACCCGAAGCCGGTCTCGGTCTGCGTCGAGACCTTCGGTACCGCGATCGCGGGCGTGTCGGACGAGCAGATCACCGCCGCCGTGAACAAGGTCTTCAGCTTCAAGCCGGCCGACATTGTGTCGAATCTCGACCTGCTCCGTCCGATTTACCGCACGACCACCAACTACGGCCATTTCGGCAAATCCGAACTGCCGTGGGAACAGACCAACAAGGCCGCCGCCCTCAAGGCCGCGATCAAGTAACTGCGTCCCTCCGCGTCACCCGTCCGTATCCAAATTACCGTTATGTCTACCGCCGCCGCTGCCTCCGCGCAGGATTCCCACGTCAAGGACCTCTCGCTCGCCGAGTGGGGTCGCAAAGAGATCGGCATCGCCGAACACGAAATGCCCGGCCTGATGGCGGTGCGGAAGAAGTTCGGGGCGCAGCAGCCGCTCGCCGGCGTCCGCATCACGGGCTCGCTGCACATGACGATCCAGACGGCGGTGCTGATCGAGACGCTGCAGGCGCTCGGCGCGAACGTGCGCTGGGCCTCGTGCAACATCTTCTCGACCCAGGACCATGCCGCCGCCGCGATCGCGGCGGCCGGCACGCCGGTCTTCGCCTGGAAGGGCGAGACGCTCGAGGAATACTGGGATCTCACCCTGAAGGCGATTTCCTTCCCGGGCGGCAAGGGCCCGCAGATGGTGGTCGACGACGGCGGCGACGTGACCCTCCTCATCCACAAGGGCTGCGAACTCGAGGAAGGCAGCAAGTGGGTCGACTCGCCTTCGTCCTCCCACGAGGAGCAGGTGATCAAGAATCTGCTCAAGCGCGTCCATAAAGAGGACCCGCTCAAGTGGACGACGATCGCGAAGGATTGGCGCGGCGTCTCCGAGGAAACGACGACCGGTGTGCACCGCCTCTACCAGATGCTCGAGCAGGGCAAACTCCGGGTCCCGGCGATCAACGTCAACGACTCGGTCACCAAGTCCAAGTTCGACAACCTTTACGGCTGCCGCGAGTCGCTGGCCGACGGTCTCAAGCGCGCGACCGACGTCATGATCGCGGGCAAAGTCGCCTGCGTCTGCGGCTATGGCGACGTCGGCAAGGGGTCGGCCCATTCGCTCCGCGGCTTCGGCGCGCGGGTCGTGGTCACCGAGATCGACCCGATCAACGCGTTGCAGGCCGCGATGGAAGGCTTCGAGGTCAACACGATCGAATCCACGCTCGGCACCGCCGACATCTACGTCACGACCACCGGCAACAGGGACATCCTGACGCTGGAGCACATGCGGCAGATGAAGGACCAGGCGATCGTCTGCAACATCGGCCACTTCGACAACGAGATCCAGGTCGACCGCCTGAACCAATCCGACGCCAAGCGGACCAACATCAAGCCGCAGTACGATCTCTACACGTTCCCGAACGGCACGAACATCTATCTGCTGGCCGAAGGCCGGTTGGTGAATCTCGGCTGCGCGACGGGCCATCCGTCCTTCGTGATGTCGAACAGCTTCACCAACCAGACGCTCGCGCAGATCGATCTCTGGAAGAACAAGGACACCTACGCGGTCGGCGTTTACCGCCTGCCGAAGCACCTCGACGAGGAAGTGGCCCGCCTGCACCTCGACAAAATCGGGGCGAAGCTCACGGTGTTGACCAAGGATCAGGCCGCCTATCTCGGGGTGCCGGTCGAAGGTCCGTACAAGCCAGACCACTACCGCTACTGAGCTTCCGGGCAATCGCCCGCGGCGCCGTCGCTTTTCACGCCGTCCCTTCGGGGACGGCGTTTTTGTTTTCCGAATCCGAAGCGAGCCCGAGCATCGGCCCGCCGCCGAAAGCGGAAAACCGATTTGCGGCCGCGCGCCGGTCAGGCCGCCGTCTGACCTTGGCGGATCGGAATCGGCGCCGTGGTGTCGCCTTTTTCGTAATCGGCGAGCAGCGAGAAACGGAAGGTGGTGCCTTCGCCCGGCTTGCTGTCGACGGAGATCGAGCCGCCCATGAGTTCGCAGAGGCGTTTCGAAATGATCAGGCCGAGGCCGGTGCCGCTGCGGCGGCGTTCCATCGAGGTGTCGACCTGGCTGAAGGGTTTGAAGAGTTTGCCGATCTTGTCGGCCGGAATGCCGATGCCGGTGTCGGTGACGGCGAAGAAGAGGCGCAGGGCGCGGCGGGATTCGCGCTGGCTGACGGGTTCGCCGCGCATGCAGGAAACGTGGATCGTGATGCTGCCGCGTTCGGTGAACTTGAGCGCGTTGCCGATGAGGTTGGTGAGAATCTGGCGCAGGCGGGATTCGTCGCTGTTCACGATCGCCGGCACGTCGGAGTCGATGTTGGCGATGAGGTTCAGGGCGGCGGCGCGGGCGCGGGGCTGGAAGAACGCGATCACTTCCTCGATGGCGCGGTGGAGACCGAACGGCGCGGACTCGATCTCGATCTTGCCGGCTTCGATCTTCGAAAGATCAAGGATGTCGGCGATGAGTTTCTCGAGGGCCTGGCCGCTCGATTTGATGATGGCGACCTGTTCGCGTTGCTCCGGGGAAAGCGGGGAATCGGCGAGGATCTGCGCGAAACCGATGACGCCGTTGATCGGGGTGCGGATCTCGTGGCTGACGATGGCGAGGAATTCGCTCTTGGCGCGGTCGGCGGCTTCGGCGGCGTCCTTGGCGTGGAGGAGGGCGGCTTCGGCTTCCTTGCGGAGCGTGATGTCGTGGCCGACGGCCTGGAATTCGAGGGTGTTGCCGGCGTCGTCCTTGATCGGGCGCTGCGTCCACATCAGCCAACGGCGCTGGTTGTTCGCGAGGTCGAGTTCGCGTTCGAACGTGTAGGGCTGGTCGGCGATGGCGGCGCCCTGGACGAAGAGGGGGAACGGCTGGCCCATCAGTTCGTTGCGCTTGCGGCCGAAGGCCTCGGCGTAGGCGCTGTTGACGAAGGTGAGGGTGCCGTCGAGCCGGTAGCGGCAGATCAAGTCGACCTGGTCCTCGACGATACCGCGGTAGCTGGCCTCGGTTTTCTGGAGAGCCTGCGCCATGCGCTCGATGTTGCGGGCGAGGCCGATGATTTCGTCGTGGTCGGGTTCGCCCGAGCCGGCTTCCTGGGCGGATTCGGGGACGGCGATGCGCAGCGTCTTCAGGCGCTGCATGGTGGTGCGGTCCCAGACGTAGCCCGCGAGCACGAGCAGCACGCACCCGATGATCGCCAGCGTCATCACGTAGTACGTGTCGCCGAGGCGTTCGCGCAATTCGTCGTCGGTCACGACCTTCACGACCACCGCGATGAGAGCAGCGACCAGGCTGGAAGCCAGCGCGAGGATGAAGAACGTCTTGCGGGTCTGGTTCTCTGCCATGTCCGCGCTGAGCAAGGCGGGGCCCGCTGGCGAAGTCTAAACAAAAATCGCCGCGCGGCCGCCGGCGAGCCCTAGGCCTCCGGCCGCAGGTCGGAAAGCGGCGGCAGGCGGCGCAGGCCGGGCACGGCACGGGCGATGGCGGCGGCGACCGCGAGGGTGCCGAGGCCGCCCCAGACAACGGCGCCGACGGGACCGACGAGGGCGGACATCAGGCCGGCGCGCAGGGCGCCGATCTCGTTCGAGGAACCGATGAAGATCTGGTTCACGGCGGTGACGCGGCCGCGGAGCGAATCGGGCGTCAGTAGTTGCACGAGGGATTGGCGCACGACGACGCTGACGTTGTCGAAGGCGCCGGTGAGAAACAGGGCGGCGAGGGACAGCCAGAAGGACGTGGAGATCCCGAAGACGACGATGGCGGCGCCGAAGCCGGCGACGGACCAGAGCAAGGTGAGGCCGGGCCGGGCGAGCGGCGCGCGGTGCGCCAGCCACATCGCCATGGCGAAGGCGCCCAGCGAAGGGGCGGCGCGGAGCCAACCGAAACCCACGGGCCCCACGTGGAGAATCCGATCGGCGTAGATGGGAATCAACGCCATGGCACCGCCGAGCAGCACGGCGAAGAGGTCGAGCGAGCTGGCGCCCAGAATGACTTTCTTGCGCCAGATGAATTCGGCGCCGGCGAGAACCTCGCGCCACGAACGCCGGCCGGCGTGGGCGGACGGGACGGGCGGCTGGAAGTAGACGATCCGGCGGAGCGAGAGCAGAAACCAAAATTCGAGACCGGCCCCGAGCGCATAGACGGAAGGGATGCCGGCGGCGGCGATCAGGAAGCCGCCGAGGGCCGGTCCCGCCACGGTGGCGATCTCGAAGGCGCTCGTGTTCCAGGTGATCGCGTTGCCCAGCAAAGGCGTCGGGACCAGCAGCGGCGTGATGCTGGACCGCGCGGGCCAGATCAAGATGCGGGCACAGGCATTGATCAGCAGGAGCAGGTAAATCAGCGGCAAGGCCGGGGTGTCGAAGCGCAGCACCGCGGCGGCATCGTGCCGTTCGAAGACGGCGGCGGCGGCGGCGAGAAGCGCGTTGGCCGCGCGCAGCACGGGCCAGGCGGGCACGGCGGCGTGGAACCAGGAAACGGCGGCGAGCAGGACATTGACGACGACGACGACGGCGGTGCCGGCGGCGATCAACCGGCGGCGGTCGTGGCGGTCGGCGATCGCGCCGGCGGGCAGGGAAAGCGCGAGCAAGGGCAGAACGTTGACGAGGCCGACGAGCCCGAGGGCGGTGGCGGAGCCGGTCCATTGATAGACCTGCCAAGTCGCGACGGCGGTGACGGCCTGGCGGCCGATGAGCGCGAAGAAACTGCCGACGAGATAGTCGCGGTAGGTGCGAACGCGCAGGGCGGCGTACGGATCGTGGCGCAACTCGGACATCGGCGGCGGAAGGACTCAGAAACGCCGGGACGAGGCGAGCCGCAACTCGCGCCGGGGCCTCAGAGTTTCGGCGCGGCGAGGTTGGCGAGCAGGGTATCCCGCGAGAACGGTTTGCGCAGCACGGTGACGTTGCCGAGGCCGCGCAGGCGGGCGAAGACATCCTGTTCGCTGAAACCGCTCATCACCAGAATCCGGGCGGCGGGATCGATGGCGCGGATGGCGCGGGCGGCTTCGGCGCCGTCGATTCCGGGCATGGTGAGATCGAGCAGCACCGCGGAGAAATCGCCCCCGGCCTCGCGGAAACGGGCCACGGCTTCGTTGCCGTCGGCGGCCAGGACGGTGCGGAAGCCCTGGTGGCGCAGGACCGCGGCGGTGGTCTGGAGCACGATGGGTTCGTCGTCGGCGACGAGCACGGCGCCCTCGGCGCGCGGGCCGGCGAACGGATTCCGGGTGCCGGCGGCCGCGGCCGGGCGCGGCTGGGCGGCGGGCAGGTAGAGCCGGAAAATCGAACCGCCGCCGGGCCGGCTCTGCACCGCGAGCGCGCCGCGGTGGGAGCGGACGATGCCGAGGACGGCGGGCAGGCCGAGGCCGCGGCCGGCGAATTTCGTCGTGAAGAACGGATCGAAGATGCGGGGCAGGGTGGCCGGGGACATGCCGCAGCCGGTATCCGAAACTTCGAGACACACGCAGGCGCCGGCGGGAATATCGAAGGATTGCACGAGGCCGGCGGGGGGCGCCGTTTCCGGGCGTTCGAGGCGCGTGGCGATGCGGATGGTGCCGGCCTCGTCGCCGAGGGCCTCGGCGGCGTTGATCACGAGGTTCATCAGGACCTGCCGCAGCTGGGAAACATCGGCTTCGACCGCGGGCAGGCCGGCGGCGAGTTCGAGCTCGAGCCGGGCCTTCTTGCCGATCGAGACCTGGATCAGGTGCACGGTGTCGCGGACGAGTTCGGCGAGTTCGACGCGTTCGACGACGAAGCTGCCCTTGCCGGCGTAGGCGAGCATCTGGCGGCAAAGGTCGGCGGCGCGGCGCGAGGCCGCCTCGATGTGGGCCAGATGGGCGTCGTCGCCGCGACCTTCGGACCGGAGGAAGGTCGCGTTGGCGAGAATGACGGTGAGCAGATTGTTGAAGTCGTGGGCGATGCCGCCGGCGAGGACGCCGAGGCTCTCGAGCTTCTGGGTCTCGAGCATTTTCAGCCGCATCTTTTCGCGTTCCTGGTGGGCGGCTTTTTCGGCCGTGATGTCGCGGAAAGAACCGTAGAGCTTCACGGGCCGGCCGTCTTCCTTTTCCGCCATGCCCGTGGTGTGGACGTGCAGGCGGCGGCCTTTGGCGGTAACCAATTCGAGCTCGAGGCTGTACGGGGTGCCGTCGCGGATGGCGCGTTCGGCCGCCGCCTGGAGTTGGGCGCGGCTTTCGGGCACGTAGAAATCGTAGACCGCCTCGCGGGTCGGCTGGAATTCCTCGGGGGTCGTTTCGTGGAGGCGGAAGGTTTCCGACGTCCAGTAGACGCGCCCGGTGCGCAGGTCGGTTTCCCAGCCGCCGATGTGGGCCGCGGCCTGCGTTTGCTGGAGCAGTTGGGCGGAGCGCTTGAGCAGGGACTGGCTCTCGATCAGCGCGGACTCGGTGCGTTTGCGTTCCGCGATGTCCGTGTGGGTCCCGGCCATTCGGAGCGGTTGCCCCGCGGCATCCCGCGCGACAACTTTGCCGCGGTCGAGGACCCAGCGCCATTCGCCCGATTTGGCGCGCATGCGGTATTCGATTTCGTAGCGCTCGGTGGAACCGGAGAGGATGCGCTCCTGCCACTGGCGGTACGCGGCGGCATCCTCGGGATGGATGAGCTGGGAACCGCCGGCGATGCTGGGGTCGATCTCGGCCACGCGGTAGCCGAGCATGGCGGCCCAGCGTTCGCTGCGCTCGATCCGGCCGGCGCGGATGTCCCAATCCCAGAAACCGTCTTCGCTGCCTTCGAGCACATGGCGGAGCCGTTCCTCGCTTTCGGCCAGGCGCGCTTTTTGGCGGGCCAACCGGCGCAGCAGGCGGCGTTGCCAGAGGAACGCCATCGCGACCGCGGCGACCAGCACCAGCGTCCATGGCAGGTAGCGGCGGACATCCGAGAGGCGCAGCGGCCGCGATTCCAAGGGGCCGAGCCAGCGGCTGTGGATGCGGTCGTAGGTGCCGTTTTGGCGGATGCGCGCCAGCCCTTCGTTCAGCAACGCGAGGTGGGCGGCGGCGCCGGCCGGGACGCCCATGTGGAGCCGGAACTCGAAGTCGGGCAGCGGCAAAGGGCTGGCGACGATGCCGGCCATTTGCTCGCGCCGGATGATGTGTTGGCCGACGAGACTGACGGCGAGGACGGCGTCGCTGCGGTTTTCGGCCAGGCTGCGCAGGGCTTCGGGCAAGGTCCCGACGGCCACGAGTTCGGCGTCGAGGCCGCGGCGGCGCAGGTACTCGTGGGAGAAACTCTGGGGTTGGACGCCGAGCCGCAGGGTCCCGAGATCCGCGATCGTGCGGAGCCGGGTCTCGTCCCGGCGCACAAACACGCGGCCTTCGAGGCGCAGGTGGCTGACGGAAAAATCGATGTAGGCGTCGCGCTCCGGGGTGTAGGCGAGGCTGGCGAGCACGTCGATTTCGCCCGCTTTGAAGCGGCCAAAAATCACGTCCCAAGGCCCGAGCACGGGCACGATGGTGAGATTCATTTCCGCGGCGATCGCGTTGACGAGATCGACGCTGAAGCCGGCGGGTTTGCCGGCGGCATCCGCGAACGACATCGGCTCGGCGCCCTGCTCGAAACCGACGCGCAGGACGGCCGCCGGGGCCGCTGCCGCCGCGGCCGGGAGGCAGATCGCGGCGAGCAGGCCAAGAAGTGCTTGGAACCGGCGGAGGCCGGACGTAAACCGGCAGGCTCCGGCAACGCTGCGCATGAAAAAACAAAACGACATCGGCAGGGGGATTAGCCCAAGGCTCGGCACTGCCGCGATGATGGCCGGTTCCAAATCATGAACGCACCTCTCAGAGTTGTTTTCCTCGGCTCGGATGCAATCGCGCTCGATCTTCTCCAGTGGTTTGCAGCAGAGGGGCGGACGCAGTTTGAAATCGTCGGGGTCTTCACGCAACCCGACCGGCCGGTCGGCCGCGGCCAAAAAGTGCAGGCCAACGCGATCAAGGTCTGGGCGCTGGCGCGGGGTTTGCCCGTGCTCCAGCCGGAGAAATTGACGGAAGCCGTCCGGGACGAATTGGCGGCGCTGCGGCCCGACCTCGGGCTGGTGATGGCCTACGGGCATATTTTGAAAGAGGATTTCATGGGCGTGCCCGCGCTCGGCATGCTCAATCTCCACACCTCGTTGCTGCCGAAGTATCGCGGCGCATCCCCGATCCAGGCGGCGATCACTGCCGGGGAAACGGAAACCGGCGTCACGCTGATGCGGATCGTGCGCCGGCTGGACGCCGGGCCGGTCGCGGATCGCGAACGCGTACCGATCGGACCGCTCGACACGGCGGCGGACATCGAGGCCAAACTCGGCGCGGCCTGCGTGCCGCTGGTGGCGCGGGGCTTGCCGGCGTTGGCGGCGGGTTCGCTCGCGCCGGTGCCGCAGGACGAGGCGGCCGCGACCTATTGCCGCAAACTCGGCAAGGAGGACGGACTCCTCGACTGGACGGCGCCGGCCGCGACGCTGGCGGCGCGGATCAACGGCCTGTATCCGTGGCCCGGATGCGTCACGGTGCTGGACGGCCAGCCGGTCAAGCTCGGGCTGGCCGACGCGGTGCCGGGTGCGCCGGCCGGGGCGGCGCCGGGCACGGTCCTCGGCGCCGACGGCGTCGGCCTGCTAGTGGCGGCGGGCGACGGCACGGTGCGCCTGCGGCGGTTGCAACGGGCCGGCGGGCGCATGCTGGAGGCGGCGGAGTTTTTGCGCGGTTTCCCCGTGGCGGCGGGCACGGGGTTGCCGGCGCAGCCGATGACGGTACTCGTGACGAAACGCTGACCGCACCGCGGCCGGGATCCGCGCGGGCCCGTCAGGGCGCGGGTCGGCCCGAGGTGGCGGCCCGGGCGGCCTGCAGTTTCGCTTCCGCCTCGGGGGGAAGATCGATGCGGCTGACGGGCAGGTAACTCAGGACCACGATGCGCTGGTCGCTGACGGCGACCGGCAGCCGGGCGCGGGTGATGCGGCGGGTGGCGGCGACTTTCACCTCGTAGTCGCGGATCATGCCGTTGCGGACGTTCATGGTGACGACGACGTCGACCGCGGGCTCGCTGTCGTTTTCGTTGGGCTGGGCCGGGTCGCCGTTGCGGCTGCGCAGACTGATGGTGTAGCTGTCGCCGTTGGATTCGACGGGCAAATTGGATTTGAGGAACGGCACCAGTTCCTGGTCCGGCCGGCGCACGTCGGGCCGGTCGGCGCGCCGCAGCCACGGGGCGCGGGAGGACGGCGGCCGGTTGCCCAGGCGCTCCTCGGCTTGGGCGGTGAGGATCTCGCGATCGCTCATCCAGCCTTCGGGCGTGAGCGTGACCATGTGGCCGTCGGCGGCGATAATGGTGGTGAGTTTCAGGCCGTCGACCCATTCGCGCTCGATCGACATGTCGCCGTTGCGCGCGACCTTGCCCCGCAGGTTGGGGATGAAGTTCTGCGCCACGTACGTGACTTTGCCGCGCCGGGTTTCGATGTCCTGCGCGACCGGGCCGGGGTCGCTGTTGATCATTTCCCAGGAATAGCTGCGTTGGTCGCGCAGGTATTCGAGGGCGCCGGCGAGGGCGGCGGGCGGCGCGGCCCGGAGCAGCGCGGCGGTGCCGAAAAACAAAAGAAGCCAGCGGGAGAGGGCGGCCATACGGAAAAACGGCGGCAGTCTCTCCGCGCGGGGCGGAAGGTCAAATCCGCGGCGGCGCAGGCGGTCGCGGCGGGCTCACGCCTCGACGCCGAGTTTCTCGAGCAGGCGCTGGAGATCGTCGTTGCCGCGGTACTCGATCACGATGCGGCCCTTCTTCGGCGTGTGCAGGACGGCGACGCGGGCGCCGAGATGCGAGGTGAGCTTCTTCTCGATGCCGGAGACGGTGGCGGCGTCCTTGGCGCCGAGGCCCGGGCGGGCGGCGCGGCCGGGGCCGGCAGGGGCGGGCGCGGCGGTGCGGGCGGTCTGCGTGAGTTTCTCGGTGGCGCGGACGCTGAGGCCTTCCTCGATGACGCGGCGGGCGACGAGATTGCGCTGGGCGGCGTCCTCGAGGCCGAGCAGCACCTTGGCGTGGCCGACACTGAGGAGGTTTTTCGCCACGTAGCCCTGCAGATCCGGATCGAGGGAGAGGAGGCGGAGGGAATTGGCGACGGTGGCGCGGCTTTTGCCGACGCGTTCGGCGGCGTTTTCCTGCGTGAGGTCGAAGTCGCGGATGAGACTGGCGTAGCCGTGGGCTTCTTCGATCGCGTTGAGGCCCTCGCGCTGCAGGTTTTCGATCAGGCCGAGGGCGGCGGAGGAGGCGTTGCTGGCTTCGACGATGCGCGCCGGGATCGATTTGATCTTCAGCAATTGGAACGCGCGCCAGCGGCGTTCGCCGGCGATGAGCTGGTACTTGTCGCCGGCTTTGCGGACGACGATGGGCTGGAGCAGACCTTCGGAGCGGATGCTCTCGGCGAGTTCCTGCAATTGCTCCGCGGGCACTTCGCGGCGGGCCTGATAGGGGCTCGGCTCGATCGTATGGACGGCCAGTTCAAGGTAGCCGGGCGCGCCGGTCGGCGCCGGAGCGGGCGCGGGGGCGACGGG
>JACCDS011757616.1_pt1 | contig 10854 bp, 8 predicted proteins | sample 7446441 | NCBI WGS metagenome assembly JACCDS01 (sample SAMN15323445, study PRJNA562643) | freshwater metagenome | isolation source: river surface water | place: USA:Blue River Watershed | collected 2017-08-17 | reverse complement strand
GGCCGATCCGCGTCTTCGGCCGTGGCGAGCTGGTGCGCGACTACACCTATGTGGCCGACACGGTCGAGGCGGTCTGCCGCCTGATCGAGCGTGGCGCGCCACGGCCTGATGCGCAGGGCGTGCCGGTGCAGACCTTCAACGTCGGCCACAGCGTGCCCATGACCGTCAACGAGCTGGTCGCCGGGCTGGAGCGGGCCATCGGCCGGCCGGCGCTGATCGACCATGCGCCGCTGCAGGCCGGCGACGTGCCGCACACCGAGTCGGACCCGACGCGGCTGCGCGCGGCCATCGGCGACTGGCCGCGCACCCCCATGGCCGACGGGCTGGGCGAGTTCGTGCAGTGGCTGGACTGGTGGCAGCGGCGCGGAGACGGTCAGCCGGGCGGGGCCTTCCAGATGCCCCAAGGCGTGCCTCACCCCATGCCGTACCCGATGCCGCACCCCCTGCCGTTGGCACAGGCGGCCTGAGCGGTGCACGACCTGGTCCTGGACGGCGACCGCGTTGCGCGGCCGGCCGGTCTGCCACGTGGCTTCCACCGCCTGATCGCCGCGCAGTTCTTCTCGGCCCTTGCCGACAACGCGCTGCTGATCGTCACCATCGCGCTGCTGGTGCGGCAGGGCGCGCCAGCGTGGTGGGCGCCGATGCTCAAGTTCGGCTTCACGCTGTCGTACGTGCTGCTCGCACCCGTCGTCGGGCCCTTGGCCGATGCCTGGCCCAAGGCGCGGCTGATGGCCTGGATGAACGCGGTCAAGGTGCTGGGCGTGCTGGGCCTGCTGGCGGGCTGGCCGCCGTTGCTGGCCTTCTCGATCGTGGGCTTCGGCGCGGCGGCCTATGCGCCGGCCAAGTACGGCCTGATCACCGAGATGGTCGGGCCGGACCGGCTGGTGCAGGCCAATGGCTGGATCGAGGTCTCGGTCGTCAGCGCGGCCCTGCTGGGCGCCGTGCTGGGCGGCCTGCTGGTGAGTCCGTGGTGGCTGGCCCTGCAGCCGGCGGACATCGCTCTGCCCACGCTGGCCACGTCGTTCATCGCGCTGCTGGCGGTCTATGCGGTGGCGGGCTGGCTCAACGTCGGCATCCCCGACAGCGGGGCGCGTTACCCCGCCAGCGCGATCCATCCGGTGGCCCTGCTGCGCACCTTCGTGGCCGCCAACCGCACGCTCTGGCGCGATGCCGACGGCGGTCTGTCGCTGGCGGTCACCACCATCTTCTGGGGCCTGGGCGCGACGCTGCAGTTCATCGTGCTGCGCTGGGCCGGTGACGTGCTGCAGCTGCCGCTGGACCAGGCCGCCTACCTGCAGGCCGCCGTCGCGGTGGGTGTGGTGATCGGCGCGTCGGCGGCCGGGCGCTGGGTCGCCCTGCATCGGGCCCGGCGGATGCTGGGTGCCGGCGTGGTGCTGGGGCTGACGATGCCGCTGGTGGCCGAGACCAGCTCGCTGGCCTGGGCGCTGCCGCTGCTGGTGGTCGTCGGTGCCGTGGGCGGGCTGATGGTCGTGCCGCTGAACGCGCTGCTGCAGCACCGCGGCTGCGTGCTGCTGAGCGCCGGCCGGTCGATTGCCGTGCAGGGCTTCAACGAGAACGCCAGCGTGCTGGCGATGCTGGCGGTCTACGCCGCCCTGATCGCGCTGGACGTGCCGATCGTGCCGCTGATGTGGGGCTTCGGCCTGGCGATCGCCGCGGCGATCAGCGCGCTGATCGTGCGGGAGCGGCGCCGCGCAGGATCGTCTCGAAGCGGCTGACGATGGCGTCCCAGCCCAGCCCTTCGGCGCGTAGACGGGCGGCCCGGCCCATCTCGCGGCAACGCGGCAGGTCGCAGGCCAGGCTCACCGCGTGAGCCACGAAGGCCGCGTTGTCGCCGGGCGCGGCCAGCAGGCCCTGCACGCCGGGTTCGACCAGCTGGCCGGCCGCCGCGTGGTCGAAGGCCGCCACCGCCAGGCCGCTGGCCATGGCCTCGGTGGTGACGTTGCCGAAGGTCTCGGTCAGGCTGGCGAACACGAACAGGTCGGCGCTGGCGTAGTGGCGCGCCAGGGCCTCGCCACGCTGCTGGCCGGTGAAGACGGCTTGCGGCAGACGCGCCTGCAGCTCGCTGCGCTGCGGTCCGTCACCGACGATGACCAGTCGGGCGCGTGGCCGGGCCTGCACGATCGCCTCGAAGGCGTCGCCCAGCACCGACAGGTTCTTCTCGGCCGCGATGCGGCCCACGTGCAGCACGACCGGATCGTCCGGCCCGGCCCCCCAGCTTGCGCGCAGCGCATCGCTGCGGTGGGCGGGCTGGAAGCGCATGGTGTCGACCCCGCGCGTGAGCACCTGCAGGCCGCGATAGCCCTGCTGCGCGAGTTCGGCGCGCAGCGCCTCGGTGGGCGTCATGGTGACGTCGCAGCGGTTGTGGAAGTGACGCAGCCAGGCGGCGATCGGGCGGCGCAGGAAGCCGATGCCGTAGTGATCGGCATAGGCGTCGAAGTTGGTGCGGAAGTCCGAGCTGACCGGCAAGCCCAGCGCCCGGGCCGCCCGCAGCGCGGACGCGCCCAGCGGCCCTTCGGTGGCGATGTGCACGATGTCGGGCCGCTCGACCTGCCAGAGCCGGCGCAGCCGGCCGGCCGCCGGCAGACCCATGCGCAGGTCGCGGTAGCGCGGGATCGGCAGGCCCGGCAGGCGGTGCAGCAGCAGGCCGTCGACGCTGTCCGGGCGGTCGCCGGTCTCGGTCTCGCCGGCCTGGCGCGGACGCAGCAGGTTGACCCGGTGGCCACGGGCCACCAGGCCCTCGACGACCCGGGCCATCGTCACGGCCACGCCGTTGACCTCGGGGGGGTAGGTCTCGGTCACGCAGGCGATGCGCAGCGCTCGGTCGAATGTCATGGCGCGGATGCTGCGCGAGCGAGGCGACCGTTCGATGACAGCGTGATCTGTCGCCGAACCGTCACGGGTCCTTCACGCACGCTCGTCACCATCGTGACATGCAGGCCGCGTGAGCGCGCGGTCCTGTGTCGACCCTCGATCCACCGATCACCCGATCCACTGATCACCCGATCCCCTTGAACCACCGAACGCCGTGAGGACTGCCGTGAACCGATTCTTCGAGACCCTGGCCGTGCAGCGCTGGGACGACCACCGCTACTACCACCACAGCCGCATCAACCAGAGCCTGCACCTGCTGAGCGCGTGCAGCTTCCTGGTGGCCTATGTGCTGCTGTTCATCGACCCGGCCATGGCCGCGATCGTGGCCTGGTGCGTGTCGATGCTGAGCCGTCAGGCCGGCCACTTCTTCTTCGAGCCGCGCGGCTACGACGAGGTCAACCAGGCCACCGACGAACACAAGGAAGCCATCAAGGTGGGCTACAACATCCGCCGCAAGGTCGTGCTGATGGGCGCGTGGGTGGTGATCCCGGCGGTGCTGTGGTTTGCGCCGTCGGTGGGCGGGCTGATCGAGCCGGCCACCGACGTGTCGGGCTGGGTCCACGACGTGGGCATCGCCTGGCTGGCGCTGGGCGTCTCCGGCCTGATCTTCCGGGTCGTGCAGCTGTGGCTGACGCAGGGCTTCATGGTCGGTCTGGCCTGGGCCACCAAGATCGTCACCGACCCGTTCCACGACATCAAGATGTACCACCGCTCGCCGCTGTACCTGCTGCGCGGCCAGCGGCTCGATCCGATGGAGCACGTGCGCGCCCATCGGCACGACGATGAGCCGGGCCGCGAAGGCGCGGCGCACTGAGTCGGCCCAGCCGCTGCGGCCGGGATGCCCGATCGCAGCGGCGTTGTCGGGCATCCGCGTGTCGTCAGCGACCGAGACGGCGCGCCAGCATCTCGCGCAGCAGGCCGCGTCGGATGGTCTTGTTGGTGAGGTCGGCCGGCGTGTCCCACCAGCCGTCGGCCTGCATGGCCAGCGTGGCGGCCACGAAGCGGCGCTGAACCTCGTCGAAGTCCGCATCGCCGTAGTTCAGGCTGAAGATCAGCCGGCCGCTGCCGACCCAGCTCAGCGCCAGGCCCTGTTCACGCAGATAGAACTGCAGCATCCAGTTGTAGCGGGCGGGGCGCTCGTAGAGCACCGTCCAGACCGTCGAGAGGTTGGCCACTTGAACGGGCACACCCGCTTGCGCCAGGGCCGCGTTGAGTCGCGCGGCACGGCCGTTCCAGCGCTCTTCCAGGCCGTCGTAGAGCGCGCGCACCTCGGGCGTGTCGAGCCGGTCGAGGAAGGCCGCCATCGCGCCCAGCACGTAGGGGTGCGCGTTGAAGGTGCCGCGCGCGAAGCACAGGTCGGCCGGGCGGTCCTCGCGGTAGCGCTTCATCAGCTCGTGTCGGCCGCACACCACGCCCACCGGCAGGCCGCCGCCGAGGGTCTTGCCGTAGGTGACCATGTCGGCGCGCACGCCGAAGTATTCCTGCGCGCCGCCAGGGGCGAGCCGGAAGCCCATGAACACCTCGTCGAAGATCAGCACGACGCCGTTGGCCGTGCAGGTCTCGCGCAGGCGCTGGAGCCAGGCGGTGTAGGCGGCGCGGTCGTAGCCGGCCCGGCGTCCGCTGTCGACCAGCGACGAGTCACCCGGCGCGCCGCTGTTGGGGTGCAGCGCCTGCAGCGGGTTGATCAGCACGCAGGCGATGTCGCGGCGGCTGGCGATGACCTTCAGCGCCTGCTCGCTCATGTCGGCCAGCGTGTAGGTCTCGCGCGGTGGCAGCGGGTTGCCGGGGCCGGGCTGCACGTCCTCCCACCAGCCGTGATAGGCACCGGCGAAGCGCACCAGGTTGCGACGCCGCGTGTGGTAGCGGGCCAGTCGCACGGCCTGCATCACGGCCTCGGTGCCCGACATGTGGAAGCTCACCTCGTCCAGGCCGGAGATCGCCTTCAGGCGGCGCATGTTGTCGATCAGCACGGGGTGATAGGCCCCGAGCACCGGGCCGAGCGCCTCGGCCGTGCGCACGCCCTCGGCGATGCATTGCTTGTAGGTGTCGTAGCCCAGCAGGTTGACGCCGTAGGAGCCGGTCAGGTCGAAGAACTCGACGCCGTCGAGGTCGCGCACCTTGACGCCTTCGGACGACTGCAGGAAGCCGCCGAGCCTGAGGTTCTGGCGCAGCCACGGGCTGAACTGGAAGGGCACGCGGTAGCTGCCGGTGAACTGCAGGTCGGCCAGCATCTCGCGCGCCTCGGCGGTCGCGGCGATGCTTTTCGGGTGACGTGTGTTGAGCGTCTCGCACAGCCGCGCGAAGCCGGCGCGGCGACGCGCGACGACCTCGGCGCTGGCGCCGTCGCGGTCGAACCAGCGCGCCTCGTCGTAGGCATAGCCGGGGATCAGCCCGGCCACGCGCTTGGCCATGCGCGAGTGACCGGTCAGCGAGCGGTGCTTGGCCCGCGAGAGTTCAAGCCGTCGATGGGCCTTGGGCACCAGCCAGGCCAGCGTGGCGAGCGCCACGGCGGTGAGCGCGAAGGAATCGTTCATGGGTCCGTTTCCGTGGCCTTGGAGGGCCGTGGGTTGAAGCGAGACCCGATGTCTAACCGTCGGAATTGACAACGTCATGAAAACGTCACTGCTGCAGAGAATCGTCGCCCAGGAGGACCTGAACTTCCTGCTCACCAACCGCGTGCCGCGCATCGCGCTGACGCGCCTGATCGGCTGGTACAGCCAGATCCGCAGCCCGCTGCTGGCGCGCCTGTCGATCGCGGTCTGGCGCTGGTTCAGCGACCTGGACCTGAGCGAGTCGCCGCCGCAGCGCTATGCGTCGCTGCATGAATGCTTCACGCGGCCGATCCGGCCCGAGACCCGCCCGATCGATGCCGACCCGCAGGGCCTGTGCAGCCCGAGCGACGCGATCGTCGGCGCCTGCGGCTTCGTCGAGGGCTCGCGCGTGTTCCAGGCCAAGGGCTTTCCGTACACGCTGGGCGAGCTGTTCGGGCCGAGCCAGGACACCACGCCCTATCGCGATGGCGTGTTCGTCACGCTGCGGCTGACCTCGGCGATGTACCACCGCTTCCACGCGCCGCAGGACCTGTCGGTCGAGCATGTCACCTACCTCAGTGGCGACACCTGGAACGTCAACCCGATCGCGCTCCGGCGGGTCGAGCGCCTGTTCTGCCGCAACGAGCGTGCGGTGCTGAACACGCGCCTGTCGCGCACCGGCACGCCCATCGCGATCGTGCCGGTGGCCGCGATCCTGGTGGCCAGCCTGCGGCTGCACTTCCTGGACGTGCTGCTGCACCTGCGCTATCGCGGCCCGAACGAGATCGCCGTGCAGCCGCCGGCCGTCTTTCGCAAGGGCGACGAGATGGGCTGGTTCCAGCACGGCTCGACCATCCTCGTGTTCGCCCCGCGTGGCTGGACGCTGGCCGACGGCATCGCCGACGGACAGCGCATCCGCATGGGCCAGCCCCTGCTGGTCCCGCAGTCCTTGTCCTGAGAGGGGCCTGTGCCATGAAGACCATCGACCTCGTCTACTTCAACTACGGCGGCGGTCACCGTGCGGCCGCCGTCGCGCTGGAACAGGAGATTGCCCGCCAGCGCCGACCATGGCGGGTGCGGCGCGTCGACCTGGTCGAGGTGCTCGACCCGCAGGCGCAGTTCCGCAAGCTGACCGGGCTGGCGCCGGAGGACCTCTACAACAAGCGCCTCGCGCGCGGCTGGACCTGGGGCATGACGCCCGAGCTGAAGCTGCTGCAGGGCCTGATCCGGGCCAATCACCAGCGCATCTGCCGGCGCCTGTCGCAGCACTGGCTGCGCAGCGAGCCCGATCTGGTGTTGTCGCTGGTGCCCAACTTCAACCGGCCGATGTGCCAGTCCCTGCAGGCCAGCCTGCCGGGCGTGCCCTACCTGACGGTGATGACCGACATCGCCGACCTGCCGCCGCATTTCTGGATCGAGCCCGAGCTGGCGCAGCAGCAGGTCGTCTGCGGCAGCGAGCGCGCGCTGGCCCAGGCCCGTGCGGCCGGCGTGGGCGATGAACGCCTGTGGCTGACGACCGGCATGATCCTGCGGCCCGACTTCCACCAGGCCCCGCTGATGACGCGCGAGCGCCGTGCCCAGGGCTTGCGCGAGCTGGGGCTGGATGCGGCCCGCCCGGTCGGCGTGGTGATGTTCGGTGGCGAGGGCTCCAGCCAGATCGGCCGCATCGCGCGTGCGCTCGACGACCGGCAGCTGATCCTGATGTGCGGGCGAAATGAAGCACTGGCTCACCGACTGAGCCAGCTCAGGCGCGGCGCACCGCATGCGGTCATCGGCTACACCACCGACGTGGTGCGCTACCTGCAGCTGGGCGACTGGTTCTGCGGCAAGCCCGGTCCGGGCAGCCTGAGCGAGGCGGTCCATCTGGGCCTGCCCGTCATCACCTTTCGCAACAGCAGCACGATGCCCCAGGAGCGCCACAACACCGACTGGATCCGCGACCAGGGCTACGGCCTCGTGATCCCCTCGGTCAGCCGTCTGGGCGCGGCGGTGGATGCCTTGCTGGCCGACCTGCCGGCCTTCCAGATGCGGGTGCGCGCGCACCGCAACCGGGCCGTCTTCGAGGTCGTCGACATCATGGCCGACGTGCTGCTGCGCAGTGCGGCGCAGGCCGCCGGCGGCCCGGCGGGCTGGCGCGGTGCGCCGTCCTGTCACGACGGCTACACGTTGGCTGCCTAAGGTCCGGTCTCCGCCACCGCCTGAGGATCGTTCGATGACCCCCTTCCGCCACGTCGCGCTTGCCGCGCTTGCACTCGTCACCACCGGGACGGCTGTCCAGGCCCAGACCGAGGTCACCGCCGTGCTGGTCGGCCATGCCCGCCTGCCGCATGACAGCACCGTGCGTGCGCCGCGCGAGGCGGGCGCGATGTTCGAGACCGCCGGCAAGTTCGCGGCGGCCAACCGGCTGCGTACCGAGGCGCTGGGCAGCGTGCCGGGCATCACCTTCGTGGGCGACCCGAAGCACCCGCGTGCGTCGGGCGGTGCCTTGCCGATCCGCGGTCAGTCGGTGCAGGGCTTCTCGGGCATCGTCTCGCTCGGGCGCGACGAGTTTCTGGCGCTGACCGACAACGGCTTCGGCAGCAAGGTCAACTCGGCCGATGCGCTGCTGATGGTCCACCACGTCAAGGCCGACTGGGCCAGCGGTCTGGTCCAGCGCCTGCACACGACCTTCCTGCGCGACCCGCAGCGCAAGATCCCGTTCGTGATCCAGAACGAGGCCAGCCGCGAACGCTTCCTGACCGGCGCGGACCTGGACATCGAGTCGATCCAGGTGGTGGGCGACGAGTGGTGGATCGGCGACGAGTTCGGTCCCTACGTGATCCGCTTCAACCGCAAGGGCGAGGCGCTCGGCCTGATCGAGGCGACCGTCGGCGACAAGACCCACCGCAGCCCGGACCACTACCTGCAGGGCCGCCTGCCCAACTACCCGGCCGAGGCGGGTGGCTGGGACGCGCGCCGCTCCGGCGGCTTCGAGCCGATGGCCAAGTCGCCCGACGGCAAGACGCTCTACCCGATGTTCGAGTGGCCGCTGTGGGACGCCGCCAGCAAGGCGCAGGAACAGGTCGACGGCAAGCCCTACACCCGCATCCTCGAACTCGACGTGGCCAGCGCCAAGTACACCGGCAAGGTCTGGAAGTACCGCTTCGAGGCCGCCGGCCACGTCGCCGCCGACTTCCAGATGATCGACGCCGGCACCGGCCTGGTGATCGAGCGCGACGACGCCACCGAAGGCGCCAGCCCGGCCTGCCCGGACGAGCCGCGCACGGACTGCTTCACCCGCCCGGCGCGCTTCAAGCGCATCTACAAGATCGACCTGGCCGCAGCCGATGCGGACGGCTTCGTGCGCAAGGTGGGCTATGTCGACCTGACGAAGATCGCCAATCCGGACCGCCGCGCCAAGGTCGGCCCGAACGAGGCGGTGTTCGTGCTGCCGCACCTGGGCCCCGAGGGCCTCACGATGGTCGATGCGCGCCGCGTCGTGGTCGTCAACGACAACAACTTCCCGTATTCATCGGGCCGCCAGATCGGCAAGCCCGACGACAACGAGCTGACGCTGCTGGACATTGGCGCGCTGATCGACGCGAAGTGAGCCGCCGCCAGCCTCAGCGGAAGAACCACGGCAGCACGCCGATCGCGATGCCCGGCACCAGCAGGATCGCGATCAGGCGCAGCACGTCGCTGACCAGGAAGGGCAGCACGCCCTTGTAGGTCTCGTGCATCGGGACCTCGCGGGCGAGGCTGTTGACGACGTAGACGTTCAGGCCGACCGGTGGCGCGGTCAGGCCGATGCCCACGGTCATCAGCACCAGGATGCCGAACCAGATCGCCTTGGGCTCGGCGGCCAGGCCGTAGAGGTCCAGCGCCATGACCGCCGGGAAGATCACCGGGATGGTCAGCAGCATCATCGACAGCTCGTCCATCACGCAGCCCAGCAGGATGTACAGGACCATGATGGCGGCCACGATCACCAGCGGCGCGACCGGCAGCGCACCGGCCCATTCGGCGATGCGTGCGGGCATCTGGGTCAGCGCGAGCGACGAGTTCATCATGTCCGCGCCAAGGAAGATCATGAACACCATCGCGGTCGTCTCGGCCGTGCCGGTGAAGGCCGCGACGATGCCCGCGCGGCTCAGCTCGCGCCGGGCCAGTGCGGCCAGGAAGGTGGCGACCGCACCGACGGCGGCCGCCTCGGTGGGCGAGAAGATGCCGCTGTAGATGCCGCCGAAGACGATCACGAAGATCGTCGCGATCGGCCACACGCCCAGCAGCGCCTGCCAGCGTGCCGACCAGGGCAGCGGCTGGCTGGGCGTGGCCAGCGCGGGCCTGAAACGGCAGACCAGCCCGATCACCACGATGTAGCCGAGGGTGGCCAGCAGGCCGGGCACCATCGCGGCGGCGAACAGCTTGGCGATGTTCTGCTCGGTCAGGATGGCGTAGACCACCAGCGGCACCGACGGCGGGATCAGGATGCCCAGCGTGCCGCCGCAGGCCAGCGCGGCGGTCGTGAGCCGGCCGTGGTAGCCGTGCGCCTTCATCTCCGGATAGGCCACCTGGGTGATGGTGGCCGACGTCGCCACGCTCGATCCGCAGACCGCGCCGAAGGCCGCCGCCGACAGCACCGCAGCCATCGCCAGACCGCCCCGGATGTGGCCCACGAAGGCGGCGGCCGCCTGGAACAGCGCCCGCGACAGGCCGCCCTGCGTGGCGAACTGCCCCATCAGCAGGAACAGCGGGATGACCGACAGGTCATAGACCGACATGCGCGCCACCGCGCTGCCCTTGAGCATGTTGAGCAGGGCCATGTCGCTGGACAGCGTCGCATAGCCGATCGCGCCGGGGATGAACATGGCCGCCGCGATGGGCACGCGCAGCCCCATCAGCAGCAGCATGCCGGCGAACATCAGGATGCCAATCAGCGTCGGCGTCATGACCGCGCCCCATCGATGCTGCCCATGCTGGCATCGAGCCCGCGCAGCAGGCGCTGGGCCTGCCAGAGCGCGACGAGCGTGGTCAGGCCCAGCCCGGGCGCGAGCATCAGGTAGGTCCAGCCCATGGGCAGGCCCAGGATCATGGTGGTCTCGCCGGCCTCGCTGACGGCCACCGCACCGGCGGCGGTGCGCAGGCTCAGCAGCGCGCACATGAGGGCCAGCAAGATCGCGCCGATGCCGTCGAGCGTGCGGTTGACCCGCTGCGGCAGGCGCTGGGTGAAGAAGTCCACGATGATGTTGGCGCCATGCAGCTGGCACCACGGCAGGCACAGCGAGATGGTCAGCGCGATGCCGAACTGGGTCAGCTCGACATCGCCCTGAATGGGCCGCGACCACAGCGCGCGGCCGACGATGCTGGTCACGACCATCAGCGCGACCCCGCTGGCGACGCCGCCACCGGCCAGCGCGAAGAACCAGGCGATGCGCCTGAGCAGGTTTTGCAT
>JACCDS010312824.1_pt1 | contig 10855 bp, 11 predicted proteins | sample 7446441 | NCBI WGS metagenome assembly JACCDS01 (sample SAMN15323445, study PRJNA562643) | freshwater metagenome | isolation source: river surface water | place: USA:Blue River Watershed | collected 2017-08-17 | reverse complement strand
GTGCTGGTCGGTGACGAACAGCAGGAAGCTGGGACGTCGGGCCATGCCCCCTCCTCTCGCAGCCACGCCGGCTGGGGTCAGTCGGCCTTGATGCCCAGCTCGCGGGCCAGAGTGCCGTAGCGCTGGTTGTCCGACTTCATGAAGTCGGCCAAGACCTGCGGCGAGCCGCCAAGCACCTCGATGCCCGCGCCCATGAGCTTTTCCCGCACCTCGGGCAGCTTGATGACGTCGTTGATCTCGCGGTTGATGCGCGCGATGGTGGCCGCGGGCGTGGCCGCAGGGGCAAAGACGCCATACCAGGCATTGACCTCCACGCCGGGCACTCCCTGCTCGGTGGCGGTGGGCACCTCCGGCAGCAATTCAGAGCGGCGCGCCTCGGTGACGGCCAGGGGCACGAGCTTGCCGGCCTTGATGTGGGGCACAGCGCCGCCCAGGCCCACGTAGAGCAGCTTCACCTCGCCGGCCAGGGTGGCAGTGATGGAAGGCGCCACGCCGCGATACGGCACGTGCAGCAGGTCCAGCTTCGTGGAGCGCTTGAACATCTCCCCGGCAAAGTGCATGGGCGAGCCGTTGCCCGCGCTTCCATAGGGCAGGCCCGGGGTCTTGCGCGCGGCCTCGACGGCGGCCTTGAGCTGGCTGGCGCCCAGCGAGGGATGGGCCACCAGGACCAGCGGCGTGGTGGCCGGCGCGATCACTGGCACGAGGTCCTTGTGCACGTCCACGCCGCCGCCGGCGCCAGCCGCCAGCACGTGCGGGGAGATGACCATGGTGTTGGGCGTGAGCAGCAGCGTGTGGCCGTCAGGCACCGACTTGGCCACGAAATTGGCGCCGATGAGGGCTCCCGCGCCAGGCTTGTTGTCCACCACCACCGGCTGCCCCAGGCGGGGCGCCAGCTTCTCCGCGATGATCCGCGCGGCCAGATCCGGGCCGCCACCGGCCGGGAAGGGAACGACCACGGTCACCTGGCGCGAGGGAAAGGCAGGCGCTGGCGCCTGCGCGGCTGCCGGCAGGGCGGCGAAGGACAGGCCAGCCGCGGCCAGCAGGCCCAGTGCCTGCCGGCGGACCGTGAGTCGGTGGGAAGTGGGGGTCATGTCGTCTCCTGTGTTGAATCGTTGTTTCGTTGCAATGTCCGGGCCATTCCAGCCGGTCACGCCAGCGGCACCGCCCAAGCATCGTAGCCATAGACCCAGTCGGCATTGCCCGGGCCCTTCATCCACTGGTTGCCTCGCGAACCAATCTGGATCCTTGCGGTGCGCTCAAGGCGCGCCTTCTCGTAGGCCTGCAGCGCCGCGACAGCCTGGACGCGGTCAGCGGCCGGACCGAGCGCCCGGCCCAGCACGATGGCATCCTCGATCGCCATGCCCGCGCCCTGCGCCATGAAGGGCAGCATGGGGTGGCAGGCATCACCTAGCAGCGTCACCGCGCCAACAGACCACCGCGCCAGCGGCTCACGCTCGTAGAGCGCACTCTTGAGCACCGAGTCGGCGGCATCAAGCAGCTTGCGGGCATCCGCATGGAAATCCTTGTAGGCGGCGCGCAGTTCGTGCACATCGCCCTCGCTGGTCCAGGATTCCTCGGTCCACTCGGGCTGGCCGGTGGTGGCGAAGACGAAGGTGTCCCTTCCCTGGTTCAGCGGGAAGGTGACGATCTGGGTTTGCGGGTTGGGGCCCCACCACTTGGTGAACGCACCGATCTCGGGCACATCCTGGACACGTTCGGTGGGCACCACGGCGCGGTAGGAGACCACGCCAGTGAAGCGGGGCTTCTCCTCGCCGAACAGCGCGGTGCGCACGCGCGAGTGGATGCCGTCGGCGCCGACCACCACATCGTGGCGAGCGATGCCGCCGTCCTCGAACGTGAGCGACACGCCGGCATCGTCCTGCGACAGCGTCTTCACCCGCTTGCCGAAGTGCACGCGCTCCAGGGGAAACTCGGCGGCCAGCGCGGCCAGCAGGTCCGCACGGTGGATGGTGACCTGCGGCGCGCCGTACTGCTCCTGCGCGATGTTGCCCATGCCCAGGCGCGAGGTTTCCTTGCTGGTATCCCAGTCGCGGCTGATACGGTAGGTGGGCTGGGCGCCGTCGCGGCGGATGCGCGCGCCGACCTGGCCGCCCAGGCCGTCCAGCGCCTTGACGACGTTGGGCGTGAGGTTGATGTCGGCGCCCACGCGCATCCACTGCTTCGACTGCTCATGGACGGTGACGTCGTGGCCCGCCCGCGAGAGGGAGATGGCGGCGGCGAGCCCGCCGATGCCGCCACCCGCGATACCGATATTCAATCCGGACATGAAGTTTCCTTTCAGAAGACGCCGGGATACGAACCGCCGTCCAGCAGCACGTTCTGCCCGTTGATGTAGCCCGCGTGCACGCTGCACAGGAAGGCACAGGTCTTGCCGAGTTCCTGGGGCTGGCCCAGGCGCCTGGCAGGATGCTTGGCGATGCGCGCGGCGCGCACCTGCTCGGGCGTCTGCCCGGCGCGCGCAGCCTGCGCTGCGAAGTTGCCGGCCAGCCGCGCGGTGTCGAAGGTGCCGGGCAGCAGGTTGTTGATGGTGACCCCGCGAGCCACCACGCTGCGCGCCAGGCCGGCCACGAAGCCGGTGAGGCCGGCACGCGCCCCGTTGGACAGGCCCAGGATGTCGACCGGCGACTTCACCGCGCTGGAGGTGATGTTCACGATGCGGCCGAAGCCGCGTTCCATCATGCCGTCCACGGTGGCCTTGATCAATTCGATCGGCGCAAGCATGTTGGCGTCCAGCGCGGCGATCCAGTCTTCGCGGCCCCAGTTCCTGAAGTCGCCCGGTGGCGGGCCTGCGGCATTGGTGACCACGATGTCGAACTGCGGGTGTGCCGCGAAGATGCGCGCGCGGCCCTCGGCGGTGGTGACATCTGCCGCGACCCATTCCACCCGGCCGCCGCCCTGTGCCGCCAGCGTGGCGGCTGCTTCACGCAGCGGCCCCTCGGTGCGCGCCACGATCACGACGTCCGCGCCCTCGGCCGCCAGCGCCTGGGCGCAGGCCAAGCCCAGGCCCGCGCTGGCGCCGCACACGAGCGCTTTCCTGCCTGTGATTCCCAGATCCATCTGCTTCGCTTTCTCAGGCGAGTGACGCCTGCGCCTGCCGCAGGTCGACGTCCAGGCGGGCCCAGGCGTCGATCTCCACTTTCAACTCGGGAAAGACCAGTCCGCTCACCGCAACCAGCGTGGAGCAGGGGTAGCGGCCTTCGAAGAAATCCTTGCGCGCGCGGCCGACTTCGTCCTTGTCGGCGATGTCGGTCACGTAAACCACGGTCTTGACGATGTTGTGCCTGTGCCCGCCAGCCGCCACCACCAGCGCTTCCAGCTTGCGCAACACCACCAGGGTCTGCTCGTAGGCGCCCAGCGGCTGGCCGGCCTGCGCGGCCTGCCGGGTGGCGGGATGGCCGGTCATGCCGGACATGACCACCTCCTGGCCGATGCGCCAGCCATTGGTCCAGGAGGCCTCGGGCAGGTCAGGCACGGCGGCGGCGGCGAGCTTCATGGGGCGTGCGTTCATGGTCGACAAGCCCTCACTGGCCGCCCGCGCGCACGCGCTCGATGATGCGTTCGCGCACCGGCACGAAGTCGTAGGTGGGGTACACCTCGGTCCTGAACACGCCCCAGGCCGAACGCTCCAGCTCCAGGTTCACCTGCCCCAGCAGGTGCGGCGGCACCTCGAGGGTCACGATCTGGCCCAGGCCCATCGCCACAGTCCACGACACCACCCGGGTGCCGGGAACGGGAAAACGGCCCCACCAGTCCGCGGCCTTCAGGCGTGACTGCACGTCATCCAGCACCAGCCCGGGGTGGTGCTTGAGGACGATGGTGAGCAGGACGTTGGGGTTCACCGGGTCCGGTCCGGAGGCGGGGACGGCGTCGGACATGCTCACTGCGCAACGATGTTGCGCGCCTTGATGATCGCCGCCCAGGCGGCCGTCTCGGCCTTGATGTGGGCGCCGAAGTCGGCGGGCTTCATGACCACGGGGCTGAGACCCTGGGCCTTGAGCTGTTCGCGCACGGCGGGCTGGGCAAGGGCGTCGCCCACGTCCTTGTGCAACTGGTTCACCACGCCGGCGGGCGTCCCGGCAGGCGCCAGCAGGCCGTACCAGGAGGTGACGACCACCCCCGCAACGCCCTGTTCAGCCAGCGTGGGGATCTCGGGCGCGACGGCATCGCGCGCCGTGTCGGTCACGCCCAGCGCCACCAGCTTGCCGCTTCGGATGTGGGGCAGCGTGGCGGGGAGGTTGGAGAACATCAGCGGCACGGTACCGCCCAGGACGTCGTTGAGGGCCGGGCCCGTGCCCTTGTACGGCACGTGCAGCAGGTCGGTGCCGGTCTGCTGCTTGAACAGTTCGCCGGCCAGGTGCAGCCCGCTGCCGATGCCGGGCGAGGCATAGCTGAACGTGCCCGGCCGGGCCTTGGCGGAGGCCACCAGTTCCCTGAGGTCGCGCACCTGGGCGCCGGGGCCGGCCACCAGGACGTTGGGCGCCTTGGCAATCATGGTGACAGCCACGAAATCCTTCTCGATGTTGAACGGGAAGTGCGGCATCAACGTCGGGTTGATCGTAAGGTTGCCCGCTGGAATGACCAGCAGGGTGCGTCCGTCGGGCCGGCCCTTCTTGACCTTGTCGATGCCCAGGTTGCCGGCTGCGCCGGGCAGGTTCTCCACGACGGCGGGGGCGCCGCTTCGCTTGCCGATCTGGTCGGCCAGGATGCGCGCGAGCGTGTCCACCGGCCCGCCGGGCGGGAACGGTGCGACGAGGGTGATGCGTTCGGCCTGCGCCATCACAGGCGTGGCGACGAAGGCCGCAAGCAGGCTGGCCAGGACGAGGCGGCGGGTGGTGCGCATGGTGCGTCTGCTTTCGTAGTGGACGGTCAATCAGTTGGCCCAGGGCAGCGGCGCGTCGTTCAGGCCCCAGTAGAAGCTCTTTTGCGCCGTGTACTCGAGGATGCCCAGGCGGCCCTTCTCGCGGCCGGTGCCGCTTTGCTTGACGCCGCCGAACGGGGTGCTGACGGAGAACATCTTGTAGGTGTTGACCCAGACAGTGCCGGTCTCCAGCGCCCGCCCGATGCGCCAGGCAGTCTTGTAGTCGCGTGTCCAGATGCCCGAGGCCAGGCCGAAGACGCTTTCATTGCACTGGGCGATGAGGTCCGCCTCGTCGGTCCAGGGCAACAGGGTCAGCACGGGACCGAAGATCTCTTCCTGGCACATGCGCGCCGAGTTGGGCAAACCCTCGAACACGGTCGGAAGGTAGTAGCTGCCCCTGGCAAAGGCCTCGCCCTCGGGTCGCATGCCGCCGCACAGCAGCCTGCCGCCCTCCTTCAGGCCCAGGTCGACGAAACCTTCCACCGTGGCGCGGTGGCCCATGTTCACCAGCGGCCCCATCTGGGTACGCTCGCTGGCCGGGTCGCCCACGCGCAGGCCCTTTACGCCCTCGAGCAAGCGGCGCCTGAATTCCTCGTACACGCTGGCGTGGACGAAGGCGCGCGAACCGGCAATGCACGATTCGCCCGAGCTGCTGAAGATGCCGTACAGCACGCCCTTGACTGCGTGGTCCAGGTCAGCGTCGGGGCAGACGATGGTGGGCGATTTTCCGCCCAGCTCCAGCGAGGTGGGCATGAGCTTTTCGGCGGCCAGGCGCTGGATGCCCATGCCGACGCTGGTACCACCGGTGAAGGCGATGCGCCGGATCAGGGGATGGCGCACCAGCGCGTCGCCCACGATGGATCCCTTGCCGGGCAAGACGCTGATGATGCCGTCGGGCACGCCAGCGTCCTGCGCGATCCGGGCCAGTTCGATGGCCATGCGCGGGGTGATCTCGGCGGGCTTGAACACCACGGCGCAGCCGGCCGCCAGCGCGGGGGCGAGCTTCTGCGCCTCGCTGGCGATGGGTGAGTTCCACGGCGTGATGGCACCCACCACGCCCAGCGGCTCGTTGACGCTCATGGTGAAGTAGTCGCCGCGCGCGGGCGTGAGGACCTCCTCCCAGGTCTCGCAGGCGGCCGCGAAGAACTGGAAGGTGCCCGCGGCGCTGGCCACCAGCGCGCGGCACTCGTTGACCGGCTTGCCGTTGTCCAGGCGCTGCAGCCGGGCCAGCTCCTCGCCGCGCTCGCGGATGCCAGCGGCGATGCGGTGCAGGATGGCTGCGCGCTCGTGCCGCTTGAGGCCGGCCCACGACGGCAGCTTGCGCGCCTTCTCGGCGGCCTGCACGGCCTCGTCCACATCGGCAGCCGTGGCGGCATGCAACGTGGCGACAGTGCTGCCGTCGTGCGGGTATTCGGTGGCGTATTCGGGGCCGGACGCGTCGCGCCACTGGCCGGCCAGCAGGGTCTTGAGTTTTTCGGTCATGGCTGCTTCAGGCAAGGACTTCAAGCAATGGGCCGGCGCGGGGTCAGAGCGTCACGGCGTTGACGCGGTTGTTCAGGAACCGCAAGGCGGACAGCACCGTGAGCGCGGAGGTCTTGGGGTTGTCCGCCAGCGGCTTGCCGCGCATGGTCACGCGCATCTCGCCGAACTCGCCGCGCACCTCGATTTCGTGAATGTTCTCGGTGACGGTGGGATCGGCCACCAGGCGCACCCGCGTGGCGTCCAGCCCCAGGCCGGCGAGCGACACGGTGGCGGCGACGTTGGCGTTCTTGGGGTACTGGTGGGCGGCCTCACGGGCGGAGGCCTCCAGGATCACGGTGGGCGCCTGGATGGCCTTGAGGTCGAAGGCTGCCTCCGCCGGCGTGCCGCTCCAGCTCAGGGGCGGCTTGCGGCCGATGTAGGTGACATCGGTCAGGCCGGCAATGCGCGCGGCGGCGATGGCATCAACACCGCCGATGGCGCCAGCCAGCAAGTGGACCTGCGTGCCCCCCCGCTGCGCGGCCTCGCCCAGCTTCTCGGGAAGACCGGGCTGCGACAGCGCGCCGATCGACAGCACCGCGCACTCGATCCCGCGCTCCAGCGCGGGCAGCACGTGCTCGGTGAGCGCGGCATGGCCCGCGCACTCGATCACCAGCTGCGTGTTCCCGGGCACCTGCGACACCACCTGCACGCCGGCGGCGCCGCTCGCCTGGAGCTGCGCCTGGGCTTCGGCCACATGGCCGGAAGGAACGACGACATGGGTGATGCGCACGGCCGGGTTGCTGGCCATGCGGCGCAGCACCGAGCGGCCGATGGCACCGAAGCCCACCATGGTCACCTGCTGCGTGATCCGGGAAACGCACTCGCTCATGCTCAGTCCTTCTTCAGGATGGGGCCGGCGAACTTCGCGGCGAACGGCCCCCAGGCGTTCATGTCAACCTCGACAATGACCGGACCCCTGGCCTCGAAGGCCTGGGCCAGCACGTCGGCCGCGCGGGCCGGGTCGTCGAGCTTGAAGTAGGAGGCGCCCAGGCTGGCGCAGAACTGCCCGAACTTCGGCGTATGCAGCTCCACGTAGCAATGGCGGCTTCCATACAGGTCGTCCTGGATGTTCTTGATGACGCCGTAGCGGCTGTCGTTCATCAGCAGGACGACGAGGTCGGCCTTCTCCTGCACCGCGCAAGCGAGCTCACCCACATTGAGCATGAAGCCGCCGTCGCCGACCAGGGCCACGGTGCGCCGGCCCAGTCCGTGCTCGGCATCGGCGATGGACGTGCCGATGGCCATGGCCAGGCCCTGCCCGATGCCGCCGCCCAGGGCGTGCACGCCGGCACGCGGGTGGTCCAGGCTGGGTGCGCGGTTGCCCCACATGCTGTTGGACAGCGTGATGTCACGCACCCACCACAGCCGGCCGCCAACCCGTTCGGCCAGCGCGTTCTTGAGGGCAGCGTACTTGCCCAGCGTGGCGTCCACCATGGCCGAGGCCTCCGCGCGGGCCAGCTTGATGTCCTTGTGCAGCGCCGGATCGACCTGGGAGCGCCCTTCGAGCAGGTCGGCCAGGGCGTCCAGGGTGCGCTGCGCGTCGCCCTGGACGAAGTAGTCGCTGGTGTAGCCGCGGTTGTGGGCCAGGGCGTTGGCATCGATCCGATAGAGAGCCTTGGGCAGCTTGAGCTTGTAGCGCAGGGTCTCGTTGCTGCGAAGGCGCGAGCCCACCACCAGCATGGCGTCGCAGGATTGGTACAGTTCCTCGGCGGGCTTTTGCAGGTTGTAGGAGCCCAGGGTGGCCGGATGGTCTTCGGGCAGGATGCCTCGGCCCTGGACGGAGGTGACGACCGCCCACCCCATCTTCACGAAGCGCTGCACCGCCGCCGAAGCGCCGCGGGCGCCCCCCCCCAGCCACAGGATGGGCCGGCGCGCGGCAGCCAGACGGTCGGCCAGGGCCCGGACCTCGGCGGGGGCCGGCTCGACCGCTGGGACAGCCAGCGGGGACAGGTCAGCCGGCAGGTCCACCATCTTGGCCTGGATGTCGATGGGTATCTCGATGCTCACCGGCCCGCAGGGCGGCGTGAAAGCCAGGCGGGCCGCCTCGCGCAGGGTCGCCAGCGCGGTCTCCGGGTTTCGGATGCGGAACGCCGCCTTGCCCACCGACTGCAGCATCGCCAGCTGGGCCGGATGCTCGTGGATGTAGCCCAGGTCGCGGTCCAGGTAGTCGGATTCGATCTGTCCGGTCAGGTGCAGCAACGGCGTGCCCGCAGTCATGGCCTCGACCATCGCTCCGGCGGCATTGCCGCAGCCAGTGCCAGTGCTGGTCACGCACACGCCCAGCGTGGCGGTGACCCGGGCATAGGCGTCGGCCATGTTGCACGCGCCGGCCTCGCCGCGGGCAGAGACGAAACGGATCTTCTGGCGCCTGTGGAAGGCGTCGAGGATCGGCATGTTGTGGATGGAGATCACGCCGAACGCGGCGCGCACGCCGCACTGCTCCAGGAAGCGGGCGGCGAGTTCGCCAACGGTGATGCGGGTGGTACTGTTGGAAGTCATGGAGTTCTCAGTGCTTGGCGTTGGGCCAGCCTCCCGGATGCGGCAGGTGGCTGAGGCGTTCGGTGAGCTGGGCGGCGGCCTGCCTGACCTGGGGCACCAGCAGGGCCGCCTGATCGGCAGAGACCTGCTGCTGGGGAACGGTGATGCTGACGGCGGCCACGACACGGTGATGCTCGTTGAGCACCGGCGCGGCGATGGTGGTGATGCCGGTTTCGAATCCGCCCTGGCTCATGCCGAAGCCATTGGCGCGGTCGGCGTCGATCAGCGCCTTGAGCGCCTCGACGGTGGTGGGGGTGCGTGGCGTGTAGGCCGGCAGCGGCTCGTCGGGAAAGACCTTGCGCAGACCCGCCAGGTCCAGGTCCGACAGCAGCTGGCGGCCCAGCACCGTGGCATGGGCCGGCACGCGGGCGCCGACCTGGATGGAGTGGAACAGGGCATTGGGGCCGGCGGCCTTGAGGACGAAGACCACGTCCCGGCCGTCGCGCACGACAAGGTGCGCCGAGTAGCCGCACTGGTTGCGCAACTCCTCGATGATGGGGCGGCCGTGCTCGGTCAACTCCATGGACGCCAGGTACTCGAATCCCAGGCGCAGCACGCCGATGCTCAATTTGTACGAGGCGCTGTCGGCAACCCGCTCGACGAACCCCATCTGCTCCAGCGTGTGCAGCAGGCGGAAGACCGAGGCGCGGGGTACATCGAGGCGTCGCGAGAGCTCCGCGCCGGTAAGTTCTCGCTCGGTGCGGGTGAAGCACCCGAGCAGTTGCAGTCCCCGGGCGAGGCCGGGCACCAGGTAGCGTTCGTCTGCGTCTTGCGTCATTGTTCCTCCCTGACTTGCTTGAACAGCGCGTTCACCGCGCCGGCCGCCTCCAGCGCGCAGGCATGGCCGGCGCCGCCCAGGGACACATATGGCGCCTGGGCGGCGCGCGCCACTGCCTCGCAGCCGTCCGGCGGCGTGATGGTGTCCGCGGCGCCGCTGGCCACCGTGACCGGGCAGCGCACCTGCGACAGCAGGCCCGCGAGGTCGGAATTGGACAGCATGTGGGTCGCCTGTGTGTAGCCCGCCGGAATCACCTGGGCCATGATGGCCTTCACGTAGGCCACCAGTTCAGGCGGGGCCTGGCCCGACAGCATGGCCGCGCCACGCTTGTCGGCCATGCCGCCGGGGCCCAGCGCGGCCAGGTTGTCCAGGCGGTCACGCAGCCTGGCCTCCCGCACGCCGGCCGGGGCCCGGCCATACCCCTGCGCAGGCGACAGCAGCACCAGCCGCGCCACGCGCAGCGGCTGCAGGCCAGCGGCAGCCGCTGCCATGAGCGCCCCCAGGGAATGGCCCACCAGGGTCACCGGCTGCAAGGCGCCCAACGCATCGAGCCAGGCCCACATGCGCTGCGCGTAGTCCTGCGCCCGGGGCTGCGCCATCGGCAGCGGCTGGCTTTCTCCGTAGCCGGGCGCGTCCCAGGCCAGCACGTGATGCGTGGATCCGAAGGCCTCGAGCTGGCGCACCCAGCTGCCCGAGCCCGAGCCGATGCCGTGCAGCAGCACCAGCGGTTCGCCCTCGCCGGGCGCGCCGGCGCAGCGGTAGCTGATGCGGCCCAGCGCCGTATCGACGCACACGGGCTCGAAGCGGCGGGTCAGATCGGTCAGGGTCATGGCGGGGAGCAGGCGGCTTGCAGGCAAGGGACGGTCAGCCCAGGCTGCGCTTGATCTTGGCCAGGGGCGAATCCGGGGGGTAGACCGGGGTGATGGGCTTTGGCGAACCCAGCATCACGCACATCAGCGCGTCCTCGTCGCCGATGTTGTGTTCCTCGCGATACACGCCCGGGGGCACGGAGATCAGGTCACGTTCGCCGACCACGGTTTCCCAGCGCTGGCCGTCCTTCTCGCAGATCACCTTCATGGCGCCGCGCATCACGAAGAAGATCTCCTCCACGTCGTAGTGGATGTGGGACGGGCCGATGT
>JACCDS010155829.1_pt1 | contig 10855 bp, 7 predicted proteins | sample 7446441 | NCBI WGS metagenome assembly JACCDS01 (sample SAMN15323445, study PRJNA562643) | freshwater metagenome | isolation source: river surface water | place: USA:Blue River Watershed | collected 2017-08-17 | reverse complement strand
TGAGCGGATTAGTGTGCGTCAAGAGCAAACACGGGAAATTGAGCGCTTTAAATCGGAGTCTCGCCGTTTGATTGCCAATGATTCTTTGCGGAAACAAACCACTGCTGAGGACGTGCAATTAGCCGCTGGCAGCAAAACACGCCTGGAGTCGGTCTTGGCATCGCTGGAAGAATTTAAACCGGAGGGTCGATTGGCCTTGGGGATTCGGTATGACGCGAAAGAGTTACCCCCCATTCTTTTGGAATCCGGTGATGTGATTACGATTCCATCGGTACCTAATAATATTACGGTGATTGGCAGCATCCCCAGTGGGCAGATTTCTTTGACTTACATTCCACAGCTCAATTTAGGGCAATACGTGGAGCGCGGGGGCGGTTATAACCGAGGTGCGGATCGCAGTCGCTCTTATGTGATGCGCGCTTCTGGTCAATTTGCCTCCGCCACCAGCGGTTGGTTTTCAAGTGCGGATTCGATTGCAATTTATCCAGGAGACGCCATTTTTGTTCCGGAAGACTTGCAAAAAACCACGTGGACCAAAGAGCTCAAAGACTGGGCACAGATTTTCTTCCAATTGGGTCTTGGTGCAGCAGCCATCAAAGTCTTAGGACAGTAGTAAGTTAGCAACTTTAATAAGAGCAAATTCGGATGCTATTTAGAAAGTTAGGCAATGCATAATGAATCAACCCTCGCAAAATATAGGCACAGACTCAATTGATCCAGACGATGACGAGATCAGTCTGTTGGACCTTTTTGCCGTCATTGCTGAAAATTTACGACTATTGATTATTGGTCCAATCGTCGCCGGCCTGATTGGATTGGGCGTCGCATTTTGGATGACCCCCATTTTTACGGCAAAGACGACCATTATTCCGCCTGGGCAAAATAATTCCAGCGGAGCTGCCGCTTTATTGGGTCAGCTGGGAGGATTGGGGGCTTTGGCTGGTGGTGCAGCGGGAATTAAAACCTCGACCGATCAATATATTGCATATTTGCAAAGTAATACCTTACGCGATCGATTGATTGAACAATTTAATTTAATGGAGCGATATAAAGCCAAATATAATGAGCAGGCTCGCCAATCACTAAAAGTAGCTTCGAAAATTACAGCGGATAAAAAATCGGGACTCATTGCCATTGAAGTATCGGATAAGGACCCTGCGTTTGCGGCAAAGTTAGCCAATGCTTATGTGACTGCTTTAAGTCAGATGCTTGGGAAAATGGCGCTGGAAGATGCGCAGTCGCGCCGGGATTTACTCGAGCAACAAATTAATCAAGCGACTGAAAAATCATATCGCAGTCCTTTGGTGCGAGAAGCAATTATTCAGGCGGTGGTAAGAGAATATGAAACCGCGATTTTGGATCAAAAGAAAGATCGTCCTTACATCCAACAAGTGGATGTTGCCGAGGTGCCGGAACTTAAATCAAAACCCAAGCGCGCATTAATTGCTCTTATTACTACTTTAGTAACAGGATTTTTACTCCTATTGTTTGTGTTTGTTCGAAATGCCCTGCGCCATGCCAAGGAGAATCCGCAGACTAGCTCCCAGATCCAAACCATTCTAAAGGCCTTACGAAAACAACTTCCGTGGTGAAAAGGCTACGATCATGCTTGGGGACCAAGAAATTTGAGCCCTCCAGCTAGTTTGTGATCTGCAAATAGACCAAAGAGAAAATTTCTACCAAAAAAAGTTGATTAATCAAGGGCTCGAAGTTTTTTCTACTTTAGCCTTCCACAGTAATGCACAGAGTACGTGAAGTATCAAAAGTATCTACCGTATTTTTGTTTGCTCTCCACCCTATTGCTAAAGCGATCTTTAAAAAATTTCCTTAACCATATTACACAGTAGCCGGAGTATTTCTAAAATCTTGTGTTAATCGCTTTCTGGCTAAGCATTAGCATTCAAGATTTGGTAATTTATCAAACTCAGGAGCTTATTAATAGCTAATAAATCAGACCACTTTATAGGGCTGGAAACCAAGTTCGAATCGTCTTGGGGTCTGCAATTTGGCTCGAAGATATATTTACACAATTATCATCCCATGAGTGGAAATGAGCACACGCGGTTATTAATTGATTTTTAGTGCAACCTCAGATTTGGATTATGCCCACCAAGAATCTTGAAGAAATTTAATTTTTAATTGATATTAATTTTTGTCTGAGTAATTACTTAGACTTGTTTATTTAACTTCACAAGTAAAATTTAAATAACCTATAAAACATCTTCTGATGTCTGATTATTAGAAATTTTGTCCTAATCATCTCTTTTGGGTATTCTCAGAAATCTAATTCTTAGGCTTCTTTTACAGAAGAATAACAATTTAAGGCCGTTCATTATTTGAAAATATGGTTATAAATGATTTAATTTTATCTAAAACAAAGCGAGCCTTGGGCGAGCCTGCTTAAATTAATTATTTAATCTCATGGAGTAAACCCCAATTAAAAATTATTCAAAGTAATGGACGCGCATTGCGTTTAACATTATTTAAGTTAAATTGCTAGAAGCTCTCGTAGACAATCCTCAGTAGAACTAGCGCGATTTGAGAGTTTATCTAGAGATTGGCTCGGCAAGGCTTAATTTTTAATTAGATATAATGTTAGACAAGAGTTTTTAAAGATTGGAAATTATTTCAAATAGTCTAAACAAATTAGAATGTATATTTATTAACAGCGAAGTGGATTAAACAAAAATTGAGCCTAGGGCATTCTAATCAAAAAAAGCCGAGTACAAAAAGTTATAATTTAGAATTAATAAGTAAAAACAATAGTTAAATCATATAAATGATCCATAGCTATTTATGGCGATGAGAGCGGATATTGGCATTCCCTATTATTCAGATTGGTTAATCATTAAGTGAATATTCTTTTAACTGGTGGAGCGGGTTATATTGGCAGTCATACGGCTGTCGCTTTATGTGATGCTGGTCACGAAGTCATTATTTATGATAATTTTTGTAACAGCGATCGATGTGTGCTGACTGGCTTAGAGAAAATTCTTGGAAAGCCTTTAGCTTATATTGAGGGTGATATCCGCGATACTGCGTTACTTGAGAAAACTCTTCGACAATATGAGATTCAAGCAGTTATTCATTTTGCAGGATTAAAAGCTGTTAATGAGTCTGTTGCCCAACCCCTGATGTATTACGACAACAATGTGGTTGGTTCACTTAAGTTGCTTGAGGCTATGAAGAAGACCAGTGTTCGCACAATTGTTTTTAGTAGTAGTGCAACCGTTTATGGTGATCCAGAATATTTACCTATAGATGAGAAGCATCCGATACGCCCAACAAATCCTTACGGTCAAACTAAAGTACAAATTGAACAAATCTTGAAAGATTTAGTTCAATCAGAATCTGATTGGAAGGTGATCTGCCTGAGATACTTTAATCCTGCGGGGGCCCATGAATCCGGATTAATTGGAGAGGATCCTAATGGTATTCCGAATAATTTAATGCCTTATATTGCACATGTTGCCGCTGGAAAATTAAATAAATTAAGTATTTTTGGTAATGATTATGACACACCAGATGGAACTGGAGTAAGAGACTATATTCATGTGGTTGATCTGGCTCAAGGACATTTATCAGCATTAAATTATTTAAGTGAGAATAGCGGTTGGCGTGCAATCAATTTAGGCACTGGTATAGGCTATAGTGTTCTAGCTTTGGTGGGTGCCTATGAGAAGGCATCACAACAGAGTATTAAATATCAAGTTGTTAATCGACGTCCAGGTGATGTGGCATGTTCTTATGCAGCTGTTGCTCAGGCGCAAAAATTATTAAACTGGTCAGCTAAAAAAAATTTAAGCAATATATGCGAGTCCAGTTGGAAGTGGCAAAAATTTAAGGGTAATTTGCAATGATTCAGGTTCGACCGGTAATTTTATGTGGCGGCTCTGGGACGCGTTTGTGGCCCTTATCACGAGCAGGTTTTCCAAAACAGTTTTTAGTATTAAGTGGTACAACAAGTTTATTTCAGCAAGCAGTTGAGCGGCTGAAGGGTTTAGCTACCACTGATATCTTTTTGAGCGGCACTTTTGTGGTCACCAATGAGGAGCATCGTTTCTTGGCGCTGGATCAGTTACGAGAAATAAAAGATTTGTCGTTCACATTGTTGTTGGAACCCCTTGGGCGCAATACTGCACCAGCTTTAACGATTGCAGCGTTACAGGCAATTGAGAATGGTGGCGATCCAGTGTTGGTTGTAACCCCTGCCGATCAAACAGTTGTGAATGATGATGCATTTAAAGAGGCTTTACAGAAAGGTATTCGAGTCGCTGATACTGGTTCGATTGTTGTTTTGGGTATTACAGCAACTCAGCCTGAAACAGGTTATGGGTATATACAGAGTACAGGGACTATTGGTGATTTTGGCGAATATTCGGTGTCTAAATTTACCGAAAAACCTGATTTAGAAACTGCTCATCAATATTTAGCGAGTGGAGGCTATTCTTGGAATGCAGGCATATTTGTTTTGAAAGCAAGCGTCTGGTTGAGAGCTTTAAAACAATTTAGACCTGATATTGCGCAAGCCTCTGAAAAGGCTTGGGTTGATAAGAAAGTGGATGATTTTTTTATACGACCTCATAAAGAATTTTTTGCGGCCATTCCAACAGAATCTATTGACTATGCAGTGATGGAAAGGTGCCCTAGCTCTGATATCTTAATCAAGATGGTGCCACTATTCGGTGCGAGTTGGAATGATTTGGGTGCCTGGGATGCGGTATGGCGAGTAAGTCAACATGACAATCAAGGTAATGCTATAAGCGGGGATGTGATACTGAAAGATACTATAAATACCTATGTTCATGCTACAAATCGTTTGGTTACAGGGGTTGGCTTGCAAGACGTTGTAATTGTTGAGACTGCTGATGCAGTTTTAGTTATAAACAGGAGTCGAGCGCAGGATGTTAAGCAAATTATATTAGAGCTTGAATTACAAAAGCGTGAGGAAAAAGACTTGCATCGTAAAGTTCATCGTCCATGGGGTTGGTACGATTCAATAGAGGAGGGGCCGCGCTTTAAAGTAAAACGCATTCAAGTAAACCCTGGAGCGTCATTAAGTTTACAAATGCACCATCATCGTGCAGAACATTGGATTGTTGTCAAAGGTACTGCTGAAATTACTATAGGTGAGAATGTGTCTACCCTGACTGAAAATCAGTCTACCTATATACCGCTGGGTGAGATGCATCGTTTGGCTAATCCAGGAGTTCTTCCACTTGAGATTATTGAAGTTCAATCAGGAAGTTACTTGGGGGAGGATGACATAGTGCGTATTAATGATAGGTATGGACGCAATTAATTTATTTAAACTGCAAAGAGGAATTCGGTTTTGAGGTATTAAATTTTTTTAAATATGGACTTTTATGACAAGATATCGATCAAAAATGGCTAACTTTCATGATCGGAAAGTTTGTATTCTGGGCATGGGTTATGTTGGTCTGACTTTGGCTGTAGCTATGGCTGATGTAGGGTTTGATGTTCTTGGTGTTGAAATTAGAGGTGAAATTGTAGAAGATCTTAAGAGAGGGAAAGCATATTTTCACGAGCCTGGACTTCAGGATCAATTAATAAGAGTGATGGATGCTCGGCATCTCACCTTCGAGGCTGATATACCGCTTAATTGGTCAGGAAGTGTCTACATCATTACAGTTGGCACCCCCTTATCATCAGAAGGTAAATCTAGAATTGATATGATTGAAAAAGCAACTAAGCAGGTTGCTAAAAATATTAAAAATAACGACATAGTCATCATGAGGTCAACGGTAAAGTTGGGGGTTACTCGCAAAAATGTAAAACCCATACTTGATGCGGTTGAGTGCAAGTATGATCTTGCATTTTGTCCAGAGCGAACTCTAGAGGGTAAAGCTTTGTCAGAATTAAGAACTCTTCCCCAAATTGTTGGTGGTTTCGATTATGAGGCAGGTCTAAGAGCGGCACATATATTTCAGTTTTTGACCCCAACAGTTGTTCAAGTTTCTGATATTGAGACAGCTGAAATGATTAAATTAATTGATAATGCACAGCGAGATGTTTTTTTTGCCTATTCAAATGAAGTTGCTCATGCATGTGATGTTGTTGGCGTAAGTGCTTTAGAAGTTATAAATGCCGGAAAACTTGGATATCCACGAACTAATTTAGCTCTTCCTGGGCCAGTTGGTGGTCCATGCTTGGAAAAGGATTCTCATATCCTAGCTGAAGGTTTGCGTGAATTAGGAATGACGCCGCGCATCACAGTCAGTGCGCGCCATCTTAATGAGAATCTTCCTGCTATTGTTGTTTCACAAATTAAAGCATTTATGACTTCTCTGAATCATTTCCCAGCCAATCCAATAATTACCTTGATGGGTATTGCTTTCAAGGGAAAACCAGCAACAGATGATTTGCGGGGAACCACAGCAAAGCCAATTTTCAATGCCCTACAAGAAGCATTTCCATCGGCAGAATTCCGCGGCTACGATGCGGTTGTAGCTACCAAAGATATAAAGAATTTTGGGTTGCTGCCAGTAAGTAGTTTAGAGGATGCATTTCATAATTCAAATCTTGTAATCATATTGAATAATCATGCCGTATTTGAGTTGATGCCAATCTCAGATCTATGTTCAAAAATGGCTAAACCGGGTTTAGTTTATGACTTTTGGAATAACTATAAGTCGGAAGATTTACATCTCCCGGAGTCCATAGGCTATATGGCTTTGGGTAGTCATAAAAAAGTCATCATTTAATAGAAAAAATCTTAGGAGGAACGATGAAAGTATTGGTATCTGGCTCAGCCGGTTTTATTGGAGGTTATGTTGTTGAAGAATTGCTAACAAAAGGCTATCAGGTTGTAGGCATAGATGATTATTCAAAATATGGTCCAATCACTAAAAGCTATGACAAACATCCTAACTATGAGTTACACGTGGCTGATGTTCGCAACACTGAGTTACTAACCGATTTATTGATGGACTGCGACCACTTTATTGCAGGTGCTGCTCTGATTGGCGGTATTTCTTATTTCCATTCTTATCCCTATGATTTGTTAGCTACAAATGAAAGAATTATGGCCTCAACCTGTGATGCAGCAATAGCAGCAAAAAATAAAGGTAGGCTTAAAAAGGTAACTTATGTAAGTTCATCAATGGTTTATGAAAGTGCTACAACATGGCCAAGTTCAGAGGGCGATGAAAGAAAAATACCCCCACCGCTGTCGTCGTATGGTTTTCAAAAGTTAGCAGTTGAGTATTTTGCTTTGGCCGCTTGGGATCAATACAAGTTGCCTTACACAATAGTAAGGCCATTTAATTGCGTGGGCATTGGAGAAATGAGGGCTAAATCTGATATTGAAATATTGTCTGGAAATATTTCTTTGGCAATGAGTCACGTCGTCCCAGATTTAGTACAAAAGATACTAAAAGGTCAAGATCCATTGCACATTTTAGGTCAGGGTGATCAGGTCCGCCACTATACATATGGAGGTGATTTAGCTCGTGGAATAGTGACAGCAATGGCGCATCCTGCAGCATACAATAATGACTTTAATCTTTCCACTGCTAAATCAACAACTGTATTGGAATTGGCGGAATTGATATGGAAAAAAATTAAAGGTGATGATGTGAAGTTTAGATATGTATCCGACCCTGGTTTTGAATTTGATGTTCAAAAGCGAGTTCCAAACACTGTAAAAGCTAAGGAGTTGTTGGGCTATGAGGCAACCACATCTTTATCTGAGATATTAGATGAAGTGATCCCCTGGACAGCAGATGCTATGAAAAATGGGCTGATTTGATCTTGTAATTTATGACAATAGAAAAACCAAACTTACTTATTCTTGGAGGTGTATGGCCGCACATTAAAGGAAATCATGAAGCGGCTAATGTTATAAGTCACGAAGTTTTGACTCACCTGGCAACTTCAGGTGATTTTAATTTGAGTTATTGCGTAGTTAATAGTGGTAACGTTGATGTACCAGTAAATGCAAATGAAGATATTGATAAATTAAAAGGAATGTATGTTAACTTTTTACCACCACAAAAAATTATTGATAGACCTGTAGCATCAAACTGGTTAAGAAAAATATGGTGTTTGTTGACCGGTCAACCGGAGTTGTTGATGGTGGGCGGGGGGGCTGACAAAGAACTAATTAAAGTACTATCTGGTAAGTTACCTGATGCAGTTCTTGTACTATGGGCAGAGCAAGCAACATATTTAGCCTCAAAATTACCAGTGATCCGTTTTAATTACGCGGGCAATCCAGATCATAAAGTCTGGGCTGCGCAAATTGAGCTTAAAAATTATTTAGATAACTACCCACTTTTTAATCGAATACGAGATTGGGTTAGATATTTAGTAATAAGATATGTCCATATAAAAATTATGGCCAGGTATCACCAAATTTGGAATGTAGCAAATAATGATGCTCTTATGTACAGAGAAATTGGTTTAAATTCTTCATATCTTCGGAATATGTGGCACACTCAAAATCTCTATAAGACAAATAACCTGATATCAAATAAAAATAAAATTATCAAAATAGTCGGAAATGTAGGAAATCTTTCAGCTACTGGTAATAGTCTTGGAATTATTACTCTGTGTGAGGAAATTCTGCCACTACTGCGTGAGCGTATGGGTGAGAAGAATTTTGAAATACATATTTTTGGTGCCGGGACTCCTCATCCAGCTGTTTCTAAATTATTGAATCAGCCAAATTTAAAGATTAGGGGATTTGTTGAAGATTTAGAATCAGAAATACTGTCCTCAGATATTTTCTTAATCTCTAATAATAATAAAAGTTTTAAAGTCAGCCACACGAGATTCTTGCATGCGTGGTCGCTGGGAGCATGCGTCGTCGCATTTGAGGATAGTGCATTAGCAATGCCTGAAATTAAACACAATGAAAATGCAATATTAGCCAAAAATAATGAAGATATTGTAAACAATATTATTGAATTACTTAACAATGATATTTTAAAAAATAAAATAAGCAATGGAGGGAAAGAAACACTCTCTGAAAAATTTAATCCAAGAGAAATTGTTTTAGAAATGAAGAAAGAAATTAAAAAAAGAATTGATCAATATGAAAAACTTAATTAAAAAAATTGACAAAGTTCTATTGCGTGGACATTTAGTAGAAGTCTATATAAGCATAAAGAATTATTTATTGCAACGAAAAATTACACCGTTACCTAGGAATATTAAAAAAGATTTTTCTCTTTCTGAACGATTAACCTTTTTTAAGGCAGCATCATATTATTTGCAAACAAATAGAATTGATGGGGTCTATATGGAGTTTGGATGTCATGAGGCTAATACATTTAGGATGGCTTTAAATATTTTAGGAAAATTTAATCAACCTTATAAAATATCTAAATTCATAGCATTCGATTCCTTTGAAGGTATGCCAAAGCCACAAAATATAGATAAACAAAAAATATGGCGCGCAGGATTGAATCATACAACCATAGAAAAATTTAATGAATTAATTAAGAAAGATATTTACAGAGTAGAGGTAGTAAAGGGGTTTTATGAGAATTCGCTTAAGAACTATAATATCAATAAAGATTGTCAAATTTCGTTAGCTTATATTGATTGTGATTATTATGAATCAACAAAATGCGTGTTAAATTTTTTAGAAGATAAGATTAGTCATGGAAGCATTATATTTTTTGATGACTGGAATTGCTATTATTGTGATGACGAAAGGGGGCAAAGAAAAGCACTTACTGAGTTTAGAGTAAGAAATATCGGTAGATTTAAATTAAATGAGTTCTACACATCTAAAACTGGAGGAAAATCGTTTATTATCAATGAGGTAAATAAGATAGGTTCAGATGTGGAATAGCCTCTAGGCATGCTAAAAAAGATAAGCACATCATTAATACTTGCAATATTATCAAATACAGTTGCTTTGGTATTTTCTACTTTGGCAATGTTAAAATATGATCAAAATTCATACTCAGATTACATATTTTCAATATTATTAATAACATCAGGTATAGGATTATTCCAATACGATATTGGCGCAAGATTAGCTCAAAATATTACTAACCATATTGGTTTTGGGATTATCTCTGTATATAAATCTTTAAAAATAAATCTCATACTTGTGTCCCCATATAGTATTTGTATATTTGTTTATTTTATATATCAAGATCTCAAATTATCATTAATGATATTAGCTTTTTCACCTATATTCATAATAAATCAAATCCTCAAAAATTATTTAAGTATCAATAAAAAAATATATATAAATCTCTCTATTGAGTTAATACAAAGAATAATATGTTTATTAATTATATATATATTATTCTATGAATATAATAAAGTTGGAAGTGAATTAAAATTTTTACCGTATTTAATATTTCTACTACAACAAATTTTTGAATTTATTTTCTTAACATATTTTTTCTTAAATATTATTAAAGAAAATAAATTAAACGATAAATTAGAAAATATAAATTATTACAATACATTATTATTTATTAGAAATAATTTTTTAGGAACTTTTACAAATATCGCAATTAGTTATACAGTAAAAAAACTATTTACTGATGCAGTATTTATTCAATATAACTATTCATTACAGTTTTTTAGCGGTTTAAAAATAATTGCAAATGTATTTTCGTCATTTAATTGGATAAATCTGATCAACATATCAAACTCAGGTAGTAAATTATTTATTTCTCAATTTTATAACTTTTATTTATTATTTTTTTCAATAGCGTTATACCCACTTATTTTACTATATTATTATAGCCAAGAATATTTTATTGAGAAAAATATCGATTATTCTAATATTCCAATTTTTATTATCATTATGTATGTATCGTGGATATTAAATGAGTTGGGTAAAAGACAAGTTGCTTATTTATTT
>JACCDS011108577.1_pt1 | contig 10856 bp, 8 predicted proteins | sample 7446441 | NCBI WGS metagenome assembly JACCDS01 (sample SAMN15323445, study PRJNA562643) | freshwater metagenome | isolation source: river surface water | place: USA:Blue River Watershed | collected 2017-08-17 | reverse complement strand
GCCGCCAACCCGCAGGGCGCGACACTCGACTGGCGCGGCCTGCTGCTGGCGGCGGCCGGCACGCTGTGCCTGCTCAATGGCCTGGTGCAGTGGCATGCCGGCGCGGCGCTGGCCGCCACGCTGCTGCTGGCCGGCGCCGGCCTGCTGCTGGCGGCCTTCTGGTGGCGCTCGCACCAGCTCGGCGGCAGCGCCGACAGCAGCCCGGCGCCGCTGCTGAACCTGGCGCTGTTTGCCAGCCGGCCCTTTGCCATGGGCAGCATCGTGGCCTTCATCTACGGCATGGCGCTGTTCGGCTCCACCTACCTGATCCCGGTCTTCATGCAGATCGGCCTGGGCCTGTCGCCGTCCTACGTGGGCACCATCCTGCTGCCGGCCGGCTTCGTGCTGGCCGCCACCATCGCCCTGGCCGGTCGCCTGGCCGACCGCTACCCGGCCCACGTGCTGGTGAGCGCCGGCGTGGCGCTGCTGGCGGCGTCCTTCGCGCTGCTGGTGCTGGTCGACAGCGGCACGGCCATCGCGTTGCTGATCACGCTGGCCATCGTGGGGCGCGTGGGCCTGGGCTTCATCCTGCCCGCGCTGAACCTGGGCGCCATGCGCGGCCTGGCGCCGGCGCTGATCCCGCAGGGCGCCAGCGCCATCAACTTCATCCGCATGCTGGGCGGCGCGGTGGGCGTGAGCCTGTGCGGCATCGTGCTCGAATGGCGCCTGGCCGCACACGGCGCCAGCCTGCACGACCCGGTGGGCAGCACCCCGCGCCTGGCTGCCTTCGACGAGTCCTTCCTGCTGCTGGCCGCGCTGTGCGCGCTGGCGCTGGGCGCCGCCTGGCGCTTGCGTGTGAAGGAGTAGACACATGTGTCAGCTGCTGGGCATGAACTGCAATGTGCCGACCGACGTGATGTTCAGCTTCGCCGGCTTTGCCGAGCGCGGTGGCCGCACCGACCACCACGGCGATGGCTGGGGCATTGCATTCTTTGAAGACAAAGGCCTGCGCCATTTCGTCGACCACCAGTCGGCCGCCGTATCGCCGATCGCGCAGCTGGTGCGCCTCTACCCGATCAAGAGCCACAACGTGATCTCGCACATCCGCAAGGCCACGCAGGGAGCCGTGCAGCTGCAGAACTGCCACCCCTTCGTGCGCGAGCTTTGGGGCCGCTACTGGGTGTTTGCGCACAACGGCGACCTCCAGGACTACGCCCCGCGCCTGCACGGCAGCTTTCGCCCGGTGGGCGACACCGACAGCGAGCGCGCGTTCTGCTGGCTGCTGCAGGAGCTGGCGAAGTCGCATGCGGATGTGCCGCCCGTGCATGAACTCACGCTCACGCTGCGCGAGCTGGTGCCGCAGATCGCCCGGCATGGCACCTTCAACTTTCTGCTCAGCAACGGTGAGGCACTTTGGGCACATGCCTCCACGAACCTGTGCTACGTCATGCGCCAGCACCCCTTCGGCAGCGCCACGCTGCGCGACGAGGACCTGAGCGTGGACTTCGCCCAGCACGCCGCATCGGGCGACCGCGTGGCGGTGGTGGTGACCACGCCGCTGACCACGGACGAGCGGTGGACGCCGATCGCGCCGGGGGAATTGAAGGTATTTGTGGATGGGGTGGCGGGGTGAAACGCGGAACCACGGGCACTCGCTGCTGATTGGCGGCAGGAGTTCTGAGGGGCGCTCGTCAGCGGAGGGCGACCCTCGGCCAATAGCCGGAGCTGATGGTTGCTGCCGCTATGTCGGCTTCAGGCTGAACTGAGTCACTCGCAGCCGAAGCGACGAGCGGTCGGTGCGATTGTTACCGGACATTCGCTGTGTAGCAGCCCGTATGACGGCCACGCATCCTACACCGGGCACTTGATACGGCACGACAACGGGGTAGGCGTCGGTGAGCAATTGAGCGCGGCGCCAACTTGCGCTGCCGACCCACACTCGTTTGCAACGAATCACAGACTCGCACAGCCAATCTTTTGCAATGCACCCTTGCTCTTTTTCAGATCAGTGAGTGACCGATCTGCATAATCTAACTGATAGAAATTTCAACTGGAGTGGCTTATGAAGTCGGAGACTTGGACGATCCAGCAGGTGTTTCAGGATCGTAGGCAGTACAAGGTGCCGTTTTACCAGCGGGCCTACGTGTGGACCTTGGAAAAGCAGTGGCCTCTCCTGTGGGAGGACATCAAGGATAAGGCGGACGAACGGCTAGCTGGAACGACTCCTGCACCTCACTTCCTCGGCGCCATCGTAGTAGAACCCCAGGACAAGGTCGGCTTGCGTGGTGTCGATACTCTTCACATCATCGATGGCCAGCAGCGCTTGACCACCTTGCAGTACGTCTTGGCCGGCATTCGCTTGGCCACCCGTGAGTTGAAAATTGCGGACTACGAATCGTATTTGGCTGCCGTTCTGGATAACCCCAACCCCAGCACTATGGCCAATGCAGACGTGGAGGTTTTCAAGGTTTGGCCAACGTTCTCGGACCAAAAGGCGTTCGTCGCTGCCATGACGGCCGACAAGCAGGTTACGCTTCAAACACGATACCCAGAGCACTTTACCCAAGCCGGCACATTCCGGCGGATTGGCATCACTCACCCTGCTGCGTTGAACGCCATCTGGCACTTCGCTGAGTGGGCCAAGACATGGATCAAGGCCAACGGTGGGGTCAACGCCGTTGAGGCTTTGGTCATGGCTGTATTGACCGACCTGAAAGTAGTGTTGATTCAGTTGGAGAAGGGCGACGATGCCCAGGTTATTTTTGAGACCTTGAATGGACGGGGTGCGGAACTCCACGCTACTGACTTGATCCGGAACCACTTGTTCATGAGCGTTGACAGCGCCACGGAAGATCCTGCGGCGCTATACGAACAGAAGTGGAGGCAGTTCGAGGAAGGTACTTGGAAGGTCGGCGAACGACGAGGCCGCATCACCAAGCCTCGACTGGAATGGCTGTTCTTTTCAGCTATTCGTGCGCAGACTGGGCAGGAAGGGGACCTAGCCCGACTGTACGTCGACTTTAAGAACTACGCTCAGGGTAAAACTACAACCCAGCAGTTGGATATGCTGGATACCTATGGCATGCATTACCTACAACTGATCGGAGGGAGGGGCGCCATGCCTGTAGCCAGATTCGGCAGGCGGCTCCAGCCATTCGACACTACGACCACCCATCCGCTCGCTTTGCGTATCTCCACGGCCGATATGCCGGACAGTGAAAAGACGGCAATGTTCAACGACATCGTCTCGTACATCGTGCGCCGTGCGGTTTGTGGGCTGACCCCTAAGAACTACAACAACTGGTTTATGTCGGTGCTGCGCCAGTGGATCAAGGGGTCGATGACACGCACCACTTTAAAGGAACTGCTGGCATCCTCGCCCAATAGTCCAGCTGCACGTTGGCCAGACGACACCGAGTTCTCGCACGCTTTTCAGACAGCGCCAACCTACTACGGCAACCTCGATGCCGCCCGTTGCCGCATGTTACTCACCGAGCTAGAAGGCTGGTTACGCCTGACTAAGCGCACGGAGGAGCCCACCATTCCCGACTTGTCCAACTTGGACATCGATCACATCCTGCCGCGCTCCTGGTATGAGCACTGGACTCTGCCAGATGGATCCAAGGCGACGCTCGTCGAGAGCGAAGCGGCTAAGCAACAAGAATTGATGGGCGGCACACTGTCGAATCGCTATCAGGCGATCCTTCGCCGTACCAAAGCAATCCCGACGCTGGGTAACCTGACCTTGCTTAACTTGTCGGTTAACCGTGAAGCTCAGAACAAGACGTTCACGATCAAGAAGGGCCTGCTTATTGCCAATACTGTGTTGAGCATCAATGGCGACCTGATGACCCGAGAAGCTTGGGATGAGGATGCCATTGCGGTTCGTTCCAAGCGACTGGCGGAAGCCGCGACGCAGCTTTACCCGCGGTGAGAAACTACCGCTATCTCAAACTGCTTTGATTCGGGTAGCCTGGCCGCGCGGAACGTCGGCTTCTTGGCGAACACCGTGAGTAGACCTGCCGACACGGACCGGCTCCTCACGCTGCACACCTGTCGCTCAGACCACCGATGCGAAGGGCATCAACGGGTCGATTCCAGCCGTCTGAGCAAGACTCAACAAGTCCTGGCCGACGCTCGACACCCGTGCCTATCTGACCGCCGCCTGCAGCGCATCCATGAACATGGCCGCGACGTCGAAGCCAGCCTGGTCGGTGATCTCCTGGAAGCAGGTCGGGCTGGTGACATTGATCTCGGTCAGGCGGTCGCCGATCACGTCCAGCCCCACCAGCAGCAGGCCACGCGCGGCGAGCACCGGGCCCAGGGTTTCGGCGATCTCGCGGTCGCGCGCAGAGAGCGGCTGCGCCACGCCCAGGCCGCCGGCGGCCAGGTTGCCGCGCACCTCGCCACCCTGCGGGATGCGCGCCAGGCAATAAGGCACGGGCCGGCCGCCGATGACCAGCACGCGCTTGTCGCCCTGCGCGATGGCGGGCAGGAATTTCTGCACCATCACGGTCTGCGCGCCGTGACGGTTCAGCGTCTCGATGATGCCGCCCAGGTTGAGGCCGTCGTCCTTCACGCGGAAGATGCCCATGCCGCCCATGCCGTCCAGCGGCTTGAGGATGATGTCGCGGTGCTCGGCATGGAAGTCGCGGATGGCCTGGGCGTCGCGCGTGACCAGCGTGGGTGCGGTGAACTGCGCAAACTCCAGGATGGCCAGCTTCTCCGAGTGATCGCGCAGCGCGCGCGGCCGGTTGAACACCTGCGCGCCCTCGCGCCCGGCCTGCTCCAGCAGGTGGGTGGCGTAGAAGTACTCGCTGTCAAAGGGCGGGTCCTTGCGCATGAGCACGGCGTCGAAGTCGCGCAGCGCGGCCAGGCGCAGGGCCGGGGCGTCCGGCGTCTCGTGGAACCAGTGCTCCTCGTGACCGGTCAGCGTGATGCGCCGCACATGGGCCTGCACGCCGCCCTCGGCGCGCCAGAGCAGGTGGCGCGGCTCGCAGGCCGCCAGGCGCCAGCCGCGGCGCTGCGCCTCGCGCATCATGGCAAAGGTGCTGTCCTTGTAGGTCTTGAAGCTTTCCAGCGGGTCGGCGACGAAGAGCAGGTTCATGGCGGGGAATGGTTGTGGTTGGCCCGGATGCACAGGCCGCGCGCGAGCGGCCACCGTGGCGCATCACAACTCGGGAGTCTCTCATGAAACGCCGCCACCTGCTGCAGGCCGCCGCGCCGCGCTTGCGCCAGTTCGGCCGCTTCATGAGCCGGGCGCTGGGCCTGTCCCTCGTGGTGGAAAACCGGCCCGGCGGCGGCACGTCCGGGCAGCTTGCCGTCCCCATCCAGGCCGAGGCGACGCGCTGGAGCATGCGGGTGACGACAGCGGCGATCTCGGCGGACTGAGCGCGCCGTCCTGGTGCAGGCTCAGGTGAAGAGCTTGGCCCAGCCGGGGATTTCCGGCGGCGGCTCCAGAGCGCCCTTGGTCTCCCGGAAGGTGGCCACGACGTTCGCAAAGACCTGGTAGTCCCGATCGTAATAGTAGAGATAGGGTGCCCGATAACTGATGGTGTAGAAGCCGGTCTTGTCGACGAAGCCGTAGGTCATGATCTGGATGCGCAGGCCATCCTCGTTCTTGTACTGCATCACCACCTGGAAACCGGGCTTGCCGTCGATCCTGGCCGGCTTGTTGCTCACCACGGTCAGCCGCTCCAGACCCGAGCGTTTGCGCAGTTCGGCGACATACAGGTCCGCCAGTTCCGGCGGCAGCATGGCCGGGTTGCTCTTCTTCTTCAGGGTCGGGAAGGCCGTGTCGGGATAGCGACGCGTGACGCTGATGCCCTGCAGGCCGGTGCCATCGCGGGTCACGGTGAGGGACTCGAGCAGGATGGTCTGGTCTTTCCCGTCGATGGCCACCCGGTCGTAGGTGCGCGGATCCGTGAGCCGCACCCAGCCGTTGGCCAGGGCGAACTCGAAGCTGGTCGACTTCACCTGCCGGTTGCTGTCGTCAGTCAGGGTCCAGTAGGGACGGGGGGCACAGCCGGCCAGCAGCATCACGAAGCCCAGGAGGGCGAGGCGTCTTGTCATGGTGTTCTTCCCTGCAGTTACAGCGAGCCCAGGTACTGTTGCGCGTAGGCGCGGTCCGCCGCATCCTTGGGCGCCAGGCTCAGGTATTGTTCAAAGTAGCGCCGGGCCATCTTCTTGTTGCCCGACTTCATGTGGATCACGCCCAGGCGCATGTAGGTCGGCGCGAACTTCGGCGCGAGCCGTTCAGCCTTGCGATACGCGTCCGCGGCCTTCTGGTCATCCTTCGCTTCCTCGCGTCGCGCGTAGGCCTCGCCGAGGTAGTAGTAGCCGGCGGAGGGATAGGTGGCGCTCTTGTGCTTGTCTTCCATCACCAGGATCACGCTCTGGTAGCGGTCCTGCCCGATGTCCTTGCGCAGCGCGTCGAGCTTGATCGGGGCCATCATGGCGTTGTAGGCGTCCGCCTCGATTCTTCCGCCGCCCTTGTGCTGGGCCGACAGGCGCTTGTACTCCTCGATGCGTTCGGTCAGCTCGGGATGGGACGAGAAGAAATACGGCGCCTTGATGCCGAGTGCCTTGACCTCGTCGGCCAGGTACTGGAACAGCTTGTGTGCCTCGCGCGGGTCGTAGCCCGCCTTGACCATGCGCTCGTAGCCCCTGGCATCGGCCTCCCGCTCGAGATCGCGCGAGAAGCCGCTGATCGACGAGACGGCGGTCATGCTGGAAAACGGGATACCGGTCGAAGAAAAGGCGGCGGCGTTCTTGGAACTCACGCGCTTGTGGAAGCTGTGCTTCTCGATGAAATGCGTGGCCTCGTGCCCGAGCAGCGCCGCGAGCTGCGCCTCGTTCTCCATGCGCGCCAGCAGGCCGATGTTGACGTAGACGCTGCCATTGAACATGGCAAAGGCGTTGAGATCGGTGGAATCGAAGAGCCGCACATTGATGCGCCCCTTGAACTCGGGATACAGGCGATCCATGACCCCCTGCACATAGGCCGTCACGCGGGCCTGGTCATACACCTGGCCACTGCGCTCCAGCGTCACATCGGTATCGCTGGCCTCGCTCCACAGACGGCGCTCGGACTCGACGAGATTGCCCGTGTCCTGCGCGGCGCGGAAGGAGCTGACGCCCTCCGTCGTTGCGCAGCCGGCCAGCAGGACCAGCAGGGCCAGACCCAGAATCTTCTTCATGCCGTCCCCCCTCACTCGTCGACGTACTGTTCGCGGTACTCGTCGATTCCCGGGTACCACTTGAAAACGGCGCTGATCTGGTCTGCAACATCGTCGTACTCGCGCAGGTCGCTGGCGCCCTGGCGGAAGTCGCTGTTGATCCAGAGCAGGTCCCCCGTGCGCAGCTCGATCAGGCCGATGTGCATGAAGGAGTGGCCCAGCTCGACGTCGCCGCCCGTGAGGATGTTGACGAACGGAATCTTGCCCAGCACCGCCTTGGTCTTGCGGCCGGCCGTCGAGACATAGTCCTGCCCATAGACCATCACGACGGCATCGGCGCCGGTGCGGCTCAGGATGCTGGCCAGGCCCGGTCCGATGCCGTAGTCGAACTTGCGGATCTTGTGCATCAGGAGCTGGTTGGGCAGGGAGTTGGTCACAAGCTTGTAGAGCGCGAGGTACTCGTCGACCAGCGCCCGCTCCGCCGCGCTGAGCTTCGGCAGGGCCACCTCCTGCACGCCGCCCTTCTTGGCGAACTCCGCGGCCACGGCCTTCAGGGCGTTGGTGCTGGCCTGGGCGCTCCAGTCGGGCACCTCTTCCTTCACGCCGCCGGCCGTGACCTCATACATGCGGATGCTGGCCGGGATCAGGACGATCTTCTTGGGCAGCTGGGCCGTCTTGTTGATGAGACGGTAGTGGACCCAGTGCGGCGTGTCGCCGGCTCTGGCCAGGGAACCGGCCAGGCCCAGCAGCAACACGACCAGCAGCGGGAACGCGCGGGTATACATGTGACAGCTCCTGTGAACGCGGCGCCATCGCATGCGCCTGAGGGTCGATGCTAGCCGCGATTTCGGACCGGCAGAACGCGGAGGAACCCTAAGGCATCTGCGCGCCGGTGCGCCGCGCCTCGATCCGCATCCTGAATGTCAGATCTCGATCTTCGATCCCAGCTCCACCACCGCATTGCTCGGCAGGTTCAGGAACTCCGCCGCCGCGCTGGCGTTGTGGTGCATCTGCGCGAACAGCTTCTCGCGCCAGGGCACCATGCCCTTGCCCAGGGTGGGAATGACGATGTCGCGCGAGAGGAAGTAGCTGGTGCTCATGGTGTCGAGGGCGCAGCCGTGCTCGCGGACCTGCTGCAAGGCCAGCGGCAGGTTCGGGTCGTCCTTGAAGCCGTAGTGCACCATGACCTGCCAGCAGTCATGGCCCAGCGGCGCGATCTCAAGGCGCCGGTCCTTGCCGATCCACGGCACCTCGTGGTTGCGCACGGTGACGAACAGGTTGTTCTGGTGCAGCACCTTGTTGTGCTTGAGGTTGTGCAGCAGGGCGTTGGGCACGTTGCCGGGCTCGGCCGTGAGGAACACCGCGGTGCCGTCCACGCGCGTGGGCGGGCTGATGAAGACGGCCTCCAGGAAGCTCGGCAGGTCCAGCGCGGCCTGGCGCAGCGCGGCATTGAGCTGGGCGCGGCCCTGCTTCCAGGTCGTCATCAGCATGAAGACTGCGCCGCCGATGGCCAGCGGGAACCAGCCGCCGTGGTGCAGCTTCATGAGGTTGGAGCTGAAGAAGGCGAGGTCGACGATGAAGAAGAAGCCGGTGGCACCGGCGCACAGCGCCAGCGGGTACTTCCAGCCGTAGCGCAGGACGAAGAAGGTCAGCACGGTGGTGATCAGCATGTCCAGCGTGACGGCGATGCCATAGGCCGCCGCCAGATTGCTGGAGGAACGGAAGAACAGCACCGCCAGCACGATGGCGACGAACAGGCCCCAGTTGACGAAGGGCATGTAGATCTGGCCGGTGTCGGTCTCGCTCGTATGCTGCACCTGCAGGCGCGGCAGGTAGCCGAGCTGGATGACCTGCTTGGTGACGCTGAAGGCGCCCGAGATCAGGGCCTGCGAGGCGATGACGGTGGCCATGGTGGCCAGCCCGACCAGGGGCAGCAGCGCCCAGTCGGGCGCCATCATGAAGAAGGGGTTCTTCACCGCCTCGGGGTTCTCCAGCAGCAGCGCGCCCTGGCCGAAGTAGTTGATCGTGAGCGCCGGCATGACGATGGAGAACCAGGCCAGGCGGATCGGCTTCTTGCCGAAGTGGCCCAGGTCGGCGTACAGCGCCTCGCCACCGGTCACGCACAGCACCACGGCACCCAGGATGATGAAGGTGGTGCCCGGGTTCTCCAGCATGAAGCCCACGGCATAGTGCGGGCTCAGCGCCCACAGGATGCCCGGATGGCTGGCGATCTGCGCCGCGCCCAGCAGGGCGATGGCCGCAAACCAGGCCAGGGTGATGGGGCCGAAGAACTTGCCGATGCCGGCGGTGCCGCGCTTTTGCACGAAGAACAGGCCGAACAGGATGACCAGCGTGAGCGGGATCACGGCCGACTTGAAGGCCGGCGACACCACTTCCAGGCCCTCGACGGCCGACAGCACCGAAATGGCCGGCGTGATCACGCCGTCGCCGTAGAACAGGCAGGTGCCGAAGATGCCCACCAGCAGCAGCACGCGGCGCAGCGCCGGCTTGTCCTTGACCGACTGCGAGGCCAGCGCCAGCATGGCCACCAGGCCGCCCTCACCGTTGTTGTCGGCCCGCAGCACGAGCGAGACATACTTGAGCGAGACGATGACCGTCAACGTCCAGAAGAAGATCGAGAGGATGCCGTGGACGTTGTCCGGGGTGAAGGCCACATGGCCGGAGCCGAACACTTCCTTGACGGCGTACAGCACGCTGGTGCCGATGTCGCCATAGACGACGCCGATGGCGCCCAGGGTCAGTGCGGCGAGCGAGGATTTGGATGCGGACACGTGCTCGCCCCGCTTTCAGCGGCGGGGTTCCATTCCATGTAAAGCCGCCATTTTGCTCCTGCCGGCGCCGGCCGGGGCGCGGCAGCGGGCCACAGACCCCGGCTCACCGCCCGGATGTTGCGCCGCAGCAACCCGGGCAGGGTCTTACTCGTAGACCTCGGCCTCGGGGTCGGTGGCCTCCAGCTCGTAGCTGGCCGCCAGCATGGCCAGGCGGCCCACCACGCCGTACATGTAGAAGCGGTTGGGCGCGCTGGCGCCGGGCTTGGCGCCCGGTTGCGGCAGGCGGGCGCTCTGGTCGAAGGCCAGCGGCACGAAGCTGGCGCCCGGGGCATTGAGGTTCTCGTCCACGCCGCGCTCGGCATGAATGCGGTAAAAGCCGCCGACCACGTAGCGGTCCATCAAGTAGACCACCGGCTCGGCCACGGCATCGTGCATGCGCTCGTTGGTGATCACGCCTTCCTGGATGATGACCTCGCTGACCTCCTGGCCGTCCTTGATGACGCTCATCTTGTTGCGCGTGCGCCGGCTCAGGTCTTCCAGCTCCTTGGCGTCGCGCACGGTCATGATGCCCATGCCATAGGTGCCGTTGTCGGCCTTCACCACCACGAAGGGCTTTTCCTTGATGCCGTACTCCTTGTACTTGCGGCGGATCTTGCCCAGCAGGGCGTCGACATTGCTGCTCAGGCACTCCATGCCGGTGCTTTCGGTGAAGTTGACCTGGCCGCAGTGGTTGAACAGCGGGTTGATCAGCCAGGGGTCGATGCCCAGCAGCTTGCCGAAGCGCTTGGCCACTTCCTCGTAGCTGCGGAAATGGTTGCTCTTGCGCCGGACCGACCAGCCCGCATGCAGCGGCGGCAGCAGGTACTGCTCGTGGATGTCCTCCAGGATGCCGGGCACGCCGGCCGAG
>JACCDS010019532.1_pt1 | contig 10857 bp, 9 predicted proteins | sample 7446441 | NCBI WGS metagenome assembly JACCDS01 (sample SAMN15323445, study PRJNA562643) | freshwater metagenome | isolation source: river surface water | place: USA:Blue River Watershed | collected 2017-08-17 | reverse complement strand
TATTTGAGCAGCGCCGCGACTTTGGTCAGTAATTCGTCACCAACATGGTGACCGTGCACGTCATTCACCGCCTTGAAACCATCCAGATCGATAAACAACAGCGCCAGTTTTTCCTGGTGTCTGGCGTGCTGCAATACCGCCTGGCTCAGGCGTTCCTGCAATAAAGCCCGGTTGGCCAGTTGCGTCAGATCATCATGCGTTGCCATAAATCGCATTTTTTGTTCGATTTCCCGGCGCAGGTTCACCTCCCGGCGCAGTGACATATTCCAGAAAAACACCACTGAAAACAGCAGCACAGCAGCGCCGACAATCTGTAGCACTAAGGTGTAAACCCGGTCCTGCGCAATACCCGGGCTGACATCCAGCAGGAACCAACGGTTCCGGATCTCCGTCCGGTCCGCTTCAGTCAGCGTGTGAAGCCCCTGGTTAATAATTTGCACCAGCTGCGGATAATCCTTACGTATCGCAAATAACGCCGGCGTCATCGGCATATCGGGCGGCAAATGCATGCGCAGATTGCTGTACTCAGGGCTTCGCAGGGTGCCGCCTGCAGTCATCAGCGTGTCAATGACATAGTTGACCCGCCCCTGCTGCAGCAATTCAAGGCTCTCGTTGTAGTGATGCGTCGGCACTATTTTGATATCCGGATACTGTTCCTCAAGAATGATATTGATGTCGTAGTCTTTTTCGACCGCAACGGTGCTGCCGCTGACATCCCGCAAGGAACTGACGGTTGCCGACTGCGCCAGGCTCAACAGCGCCCACTGCGATGGCCAGAAATTCTGACTGAACAGCGCCTGCTGACGGCGCTCGTCGGTGTCCGCCATATTTGCCACCATATCCAGTTTACCAGCCAGATAATCGGCGACCAGCACTTGCCAGTCCTGATAAGGCACTGCGGTCAGTTCGATGCCCAGCCGCTCACTGAGTTTGGTCAGCACATCTTGCGTCACGCCGCGAAAGGCGCCGTTCTCGTCGACAAACTCCATCGGCGGCCAGTTGGCCATCACCCCGACCCGGAATCCTGGATGCTGACGCAGCCATTCTCTTGATTCTGCGCTCAGAGGAACCTGCTGGCGAAAGCCGTGATAAAAACCGGTTTCCGGCCGGCTCAGCCAGCGTTTTTCAATGTTTTCCAGCTGATCCTGGCTAAGCGCACTAAAACCTTGTTGCACCTGCTGCTGCAATTTCGCGGCATCTTCACTGACCAGCACCTGCAATTCTGTCTGATAACGGGGCAACTCTAGCTTCTGAAAACTGTTGCCATTGGTTTGCAGCACACGGTGTTGCATCACCAGGTCTGCAATAAAAAAACCCGCGATTTCATTGCGTTCAAAAGCACGCAAAATCTCATCAAGTTTGGTGAAAGGCCGGATCTGCAAGGCAGGATAATCCGCCCGTAGTTTTGGCAGGTAAGAAGAGATAGCAAACACACCGACAGGCGCTGTGACTTCATGTAAATCGCTGATTGGTTGCCCGGCCCGGTGATAAAAAGAAGAAGTTAACCGATAGGCCGGCCAGACTGCTTTAACGCCCTCAGGCAAAACGTCATTCACCGGAAAGCCCATATGCGCATCAACCCGGCCCTGGCGCAGTGCTTTTAAGCCTTCGCCCGACGTTTCCGGCACCAGCGAAATCGGAATGCCAGTCTGTGCCGACCACAGCTGCCACAAGTCCACCAATAAACCTTGCGGCAGACCACTCGGCGTCACGTTCATCAGCGGCGGGTTGCCCTGCGCCATCGCCACCAAAACGGTATTTTCATCCTTGATGCCAGCAAGCCAACGGCGCTCCAGTCGTTCAATAAAACCTTCCGGCAGCTGATGAAAAGCCTGCAACAATGCTTGCGCCAACACAGGCCTCGACTTTGCCAGACCGTAAGTCAGTTCAAGGCTTTGCAGCGGGATTTTCCGAAACAGCGGAAATTGCTCTGACAGTTCTTTGTAATGCGGGTAGCGGGGGCTTAATCTGTCCTGCCCGGTAAACGCTTTGATCTCGCCACGCATGGCCGCATCATATAAATCATCAGCCAGCGGATACTCCCGAATCGTCAGTCCTGGCACTGCCTGATTCAGCGTGGTGGTGTTCGCAGATTGCAATAAAGAACCGACAATGTAGGGCTTCAGTTGATACAGCTCGTTCACGTTTGCCAGGTCTTTGTGCAAAAATACGTTGCTGTACGCCACCACCAGATTAGGCCCAAGAATCAACTGCTGTTCGCGCTCGGCGGTGCGGCTCAAGCCACCGATCACATCAATACTGCCGTCCGCCAGCCTGCCAGACAGCTCAGGGCGGTTCAGTAGTCGGATCTGCAGCTGCAGGCCTGTTTGCTGGGCTAACTGGCTCCACAGGTCCACCAGCAAACCAGTCGGCCTCTGTTGCTGATCCAGAAAAACATAAGGATAGATATCGTCATTAATTCCAACGATTAATTGTCCGCTTTGCAGGCTGCGGTCGCTCGTATCTGCAAAAGAGAGACTGGCTGACAGACAGCACCAAAGCCAGACAATCTTTATGATATGCTTCAAATTCTGCTCTCTGACTGATAACAACTGGAACTCACTGCCGGACCTGAGATGTATTACCTGGGATGCCCGATGTGGGCAAACGAACAATGGCGTGGCCTGTTGTTTACTGACGACTGCCCTGCTTCTGACTTTTTAGCCCAATACAGCAGATATTTCAATGCAGTAGAAGGTAACACCACTTTTTACGCCAATCCACTGCCCACTACAGTAACACGCTGGAGCCATCAGGCCGCGGCAGATTTCCGCTTTTGTCTGAAAGTCCCCCAGCAAATCAGTCATCAGCTAACGGGTTCCGAGCGGTTTAGCGCTTTGCAACACTGGCTGCAACTGATGGAACCGTTACAACAGCAGACAGGATTATTGCATCTGCAGTTTGCCGCCCAGCAGTTGGTGACAGCAGATCCGGAGCTGCCGGAACTGCTCCGGCAATTACGACAATTTGCCGCTTGCGCCGTCGAAGTCCGGCACCCGGCATTATTCAACAAAGGCGCCGCCGAGCAGGCACTCCACACCTTATTGCGCCAGGCTGGTGCCGAACGCGTCGTGCTGGACAGCCGGTCGTTATTCGCCACGCCCCCGTCGACTGCTGCGCTGACAGAAGCACAACGTAAAAAACCGAAGGTGCCGGTGCATGTCACTGCATTGGGCCCGCAGCCGATGTTCCGCTTTATCGGCGTCTCTGAATTGGCGGCCAACCGGCCTTATTACCAACCCTGGCTGCACAAAATGGCGCAGTGGCTGAGCGAAGGAAAAACCCCATACGCATTTTTTCATACCGAAGACAACGCTTCATCACCACTTTTAGCCCGCCAGTTTGCCCAGGAACTGGCTGAACTCACCGGCATCGGTCATCCGGCTCTGGCACCTTGGCCTTTTGAACTGGCACCGCAGCAGAGTTCGCTGTTTGCCGACTGAGCTTTGGGCGAAACGCTGCCAATCTGAGGCTGCTTTTGTTACCATAGCGCTCTGATTGCCCGTCGTTTCTCTGTGATTTATATGCAAAAAGATGCCATTTATGCCGAACCCCTGACTGTGGTGCAGGATTTTTGCTTTGACGCCAACGTCGTTGAAGTCTTCCCTGATATGATCCAGCGTTCGGTCCCTGGTTATCAGACCATCATTCAGACCATCGGTAAACTGACGCAAAAGTACCAGCAGCCAGATAGCCATTATTATGACCTTGGCTGCTCACTGGGCGCCGCCAGCCTTGCGATGCGGCGCAGTCTGCAGGACGCCGGCAGCAAAGTCATTGCGGTGGACAACAGCCCGGCGATGGCCGAACGCTGCCGCCTGCATCTGCAGGCATTTAAAGGCGACGTGCCGGTGGAAGTGGTGCTGGGCGATATCCGCGAACTGCCGATTGAGCGCGCCGCCGTGGTCGTCAGCAACTTCACGCTGCAGTTTTTACCTAAAAGCGATCGCGACGCCGTGGTAGAGCGCATTTTTGCTGGTTTGAAACCTGGCGGCATTTTTATCCTGTCAGAGAAAATTGTGCAGGACGACCCACTGACGCATGACCTGCTGATTGACCTGCATCACGATTTTAAAAGAGCCAACGGTTATTCAGAGCTGGAGATCAGTCAAAAGCGTACCGCCCTTGAAAATGTGATGAAACCCGACACTATTGCCGGCCATCAGCAACGGTTTGCCCGTGCCGGTTTTGCCAGCAGCACCGTTTGGTTTCAGTGCTTTAATTTTTGCTCTATGGTTGCGCTCAAAGCCTGAGGAACTGCCTGATGCCCTGTTTTAATGACTTTTACGCGCTGATCGCCAAAACCAAACTGGCCCCTTGGCTCAATGTGCTGCCAGCTCAGCTCAGCCAATGGTCCAAAGACGCGCTGCACGGCGACTTTAAGCAGTGGCAGAAAGTGCTGGATCATCTGCCGAAAACCACGGCTTCCGTCGTTGAGCTGGGCACTGAAGTCCGCATAGGCACAGCCGATGAGCTCTCCGATGGCGGCCGCCAGCGGCTGGAAGTTCTGCTCAAACAGCTGATGCCCTGGCGTAAAGGCCCGTTCAGCATTCACGGCCTGCATATCGACACCGAATGGCGCAGCGACTGGAAATGGGACCGGGTGTTGCCGCATCTGGCCCCGCTTGCGCATCGCTCCGTGCTCGATGTCGGTTGCGGCAGTGGCTATCATTTATGGCGCATGCGCGGTGCCGGCGCGGAGCTGGTGGTCGGCATTGACCCCAGCCAGCTGTTTTTTTGTCAGTTCCAGGCGGTAAAACACTTTATCCCAGACCCGGCCGTGCATTTGCTGCCGATTGGCATCGACGACATGCCCGAGCTCAAAGCCTTTGACACGGTGTTTTCGATGGGCGTCTTATACCATCGCCGCTCACCGGTCGATTTTCTGCAACAACTGAAAAACCAGTTAAAGCCAGGCGGTCAGCTGGTGCTGGAAACGCTGGTGGTTGAAGGCGATGCCCAGACCGCGTTGATGCCCACTGACCGCTACGCCAAAATGCGCAATGTCTGGTTTATTCCAAGTACAGCCGCGCTGGAATTGTGGTTAAGCCGGGTTGGTTTTAAAGACATCCGGCTGGTTGACCTTAATACCACCAGCCTACAGGAACAAAGAGCCACCGACTGGATGCAGAATGAAAGTCTGGTTGATTTTCTGGATCCGACTGATCATAGTAAGACCATTGAAGGATATCCGGCCCCGCTTCGCGCAGTAATTGTCGCGACTGCCTGATTCTAAAGAGGAAAATTATGCCGTACCGGCCCAAGTCGACCCTGGAGCAATGGCGCATCCTGCAGGCGGTGGTGGATGCCGGCGGTTACGCACAGGCGGCAGATTTGCTCAATAAAAGCCAGTCCAGCCTGAACCACGCCGTTGCTAAACTACAAAATCAGCTCGGCGTTGAACTGTTGCAGGTCATTGGCCGCAAAGCCTTTCTGACACCGGCCGGTGAAGTGATGCTGCGCCGCTCCCGTCTGCTGACTCAGCAAATTGAAGATCTCGAACTGCTGGCCGCAAACATTGATATGGGCTGGGAACCGGAGCTGCGTCTCGCGGTAGAAATTATCTACCCACGCGATCGTTTATATGAAGCTCTGGCTCGCTTTTACCCACAAAGCCGCGGCAGCCGCATTCAAATTCTCGACACTGTGATTACCGGCACGGCGGAAATGATTCTGGAAGCCAAAGCAGATTTAGTGATAGCGGCAAGCCCAACGGTACCGCGCGGCTTTCTCGGTGAGCCCCTGTGTATCACGCAGATGGTATTGGTCTGCGCCCCTTCTCATCCGCTCACTGAGATCAATCCGTTGGATGCCGACCAACTGAGCCAGCATTTACAAATCGTGATCCGCGACACGGCACAAAAACCAGCCGAAAGCGCCGGCTGGCTGAAAGCAGAACAACGCTGGACCGTCGGTAACTTTCACGAAGCACTGGATATTTTGCAGCGTGGCCTTGGATTTTGCTGGCTGCCGGATTCTATCGTGCAACCGGCGCTGGAAGCCGGCTCCCTGGTCAGGCTGCAACTGAATCAAAGCAGCGAGCGGCAAATTCCGCTGTCGCTGGTTATTCCCAAAGAAGACAAACTTGGCCCTGGCGGACGACAGCTGCGTCAGCTGATCCTCGCTATCCATGGCAAAACAGGAAATTAACGGATGCAACCGACTGAACTTGATCAACTCATGCAACAAAGCGCGGCCGATGCCGTCAACTTTGCCAGCGAAGAACATCAGATAGTGCTGGATTACAGCCTGGAGTCACTGGCACTGGTGGACGAATTGCTGGCAACAATGGCCCGTCAGCAACAACAAAAACCGCTGTCAGATGCGCATATGTTTGCGCTTTGCAATATTTTTGGCGCATATCTCGGGCAAGTATTCAGCAGCATTGTCGGTGGTCACTGGGTCCATCAGGATGCTGACGAAAATGCCCCTTACGTCAGCCTCAATTACAATAACCGCGAATACCCATTGGCATCATTGGTGTACCACAAGGTCTGCAAAAATGCCGACCTGAGCGTGGCCGACTATGTGCGTCAGGCCATCAGCAACTCGATGCAATAAGCCACGACTGGTGGGTCCTGTTGCGCGCTTTGGATTAAGCCTTTTGTCTTGCCGGCAAACAAGGTAAAATGCGCGCGTTTTTTTATCCCCATTTAACTCAAAGCCATCGAGGATAACCGTGAGCGAGCAAAAAACTTCGTTAAGTTACAAAGACGCAGGGGTCGATATTGATGCCGGTGAAGCACTGGTTGATCGTATCAAAGGTGCCGTCAAACGCACTACCCGCAAAGAAGTGATTGGCGGCCTCGGTGGTTTTGGCGCTATGTGTCAGATCCCGGCCGGTTATAAAGAACCGGTGCTGGTATCAGGTACCGACGGTGTCGGCACTAAGTTGCGGCTGGCGATGGACCTGAAGCGTCACGACAGCGTCGGCATCGACCTGGTCGCGATGTGCGTCAACGACATCGTGGTACAAGGCGCTGAACCATTGTTTTTCCTCGACTACTACGCCACCGGTAAATTGAACGTCGATACCGCTGCAACTGTGGTCGAAGGCATTGCCCGTGGTTGTGAGCTGTCTGGCTGTGCACTGGTCGGCGGCGAAACTGCAGAAATGCCAGGCATGTACCATGGCGATGACTATGACATCGCCGGTTTCTGCGTCGGAGTGGTGGAAAAAGCCGATATTATCGACGGCAGCAAAGTCAAAGCCGGTGATCAGCTGATTGCGCTGGCATCTTCAGGCCCACACTCTAATGGCTTCTCGCTGATCCGTAAAATCCTGGAAGTGTCAGGTCAGCAGCCAGACACTCTGCTTGGCGAAAAAACGCTGGCCGACCATTTACTGGCACCAACCCGCATCTACGTAAAAAATCTGCTGAACCTGATCAAACAAGTACCGGTTCATGCCCTGTGTCACATCACCGGCGGCGGTTTTTGGGAGAATATCCCACGTGTGCTGCCAGAACACACCAAAGCAGTGGTCAATGAACAAAGTTATCAGTGGCCCGCTATTTTCGACTGGCTGCAACAGCAAGGTAATGTGACCCGCTATGAGATGTACCGCACATTTAACTGTGGTGTGGGCATGATTGTAGTGGTCAGTGCAGATAATCTGGACAAAGCGTTGCAACTGCTGCAACAAGCCGGCGAGAAAGCCTGGCATATCGGCGAAATCCAGTCAGCGGCCAGCGGTGAAGCGCAGGTCGTGATCCCTGGTGTGAACGCCTGACGATGAAATCCATCCTGGTCCTGATTTCTGGCAGCGGTTCTAACCTGCAAGCCATTCTGGACGCCTGTGCGGCCGGCTTTATTGCCGGTCGCGTCAGCGCCGTAATTTCCAACAAAGCTGGCGTTTATGGCCTTGAGCGGGCGCAACAGGCCGGAATCGCCACACAAGTACTTGATCATAAAGTATTTGACGACCGTACTGCCTACGACACCGCGCTCTGTCAGGCCATCGACCAGTATCAACCGGATTTAGTGGTGCTTGCAGGCTTTATGCGCATCCTGACACCGGCTTTCGTTGCCCATTACCAGGGCAGGCTGCTGAATATCCATCCATCGCTGTTACCCAAGTATCAGGGCCTCAATACCCATCAGCGCGCCATTGATGCGGGCGACAAGGTACATGGCTGCAGCGTACATTTTGTCACCGCAGAGCTGGACGGTGGTCCGGTGATCCTGCAAGCCAAGGTGCCGATTTACGCCGGCGATGATGCCGCTATGGTGGCAGCCCGGGTGCACGAACAGGAACACCAGATCTATCCGCTGGTCATTCGCTGGTTCTGTCAGGGACGTTTACAACAGCAGGCAGATAAGGCATTGTTAGACGGCCAGATCCTTTCACCACACGGATATGCCGATGATGATGAATAAACAATGGCGCCTGTTGGCGTCATTTTTTTGCCTGAGTTTCGCCTTACCGGGGTTGGCACAGACTACAGCTGCCCCAAAGGTTACCTCAACACCCGCCACTGTAACTGCCGCAGGGCTGCAACCTTTTGTCGCCAAATATCAGGTACTGCGCTCCGGCAAAGTACATGGCGAGGCTGAACGATATTTAAAGCCATGGGGCAATGGTTTTGAGTTAGGTTATAAAAGTAGTATCAGCTGGCTGATTTTTAAGGACGAGCGGCACGAACGCTCCCGCTTTGTGTTGGCAGATGGCCGGCTACAGCCGCAATTTTACCAATTAAAACGTTGGGGTACCGGACCTGGTCGTCACTATGAACTGAACCTCGACTGGCAACACAAGCAATTGCGCACCGGCAAAGAAAAAACGCTGAAGCCCATCGAATGGAACAATCAATGGCTGGATCAGCTCAGTTACCACAGTCAGTTGGTGCTGGAGCTTGCAGCCGGTAAAACCGAGTTCAACTTTACCGTGCTGAGCCGCCACGGCGATCCGCGCGAGTATCAGTACAAGGTGACTGGTGAAGAGCTGTTGTCACTGCCTTACGGCAAGGTAAAAACTATCCGGGTAGAGCGCATTGGTAAGGATCTGGACAAACAAGTCGTCGCCTGGGTCGCGCCTGAGCTTGATTATTTGCTGGTCAAACTCTGGCAATCCGAAGATCAGGTCGAACAGTTTAATGTGCAGCTGAAAACATATCAGCCCGGTGTACCCGCCAGTTGACGGACGCGTTCCCTCACCCATCGCAGTTAAACGCCGGTTAAAACCGGCGTTTTATTTCACCCGCTTTAAATAGTACCGCCTCACCAGGTTGCATCGGCTGCCAGGCTTCGTTACTGGTCAATGGCATCGTCGCCACCACCGTAACGACATCCTTCTCAGTGGTTTCGCGGGCAAAATCGATATCAACATCCACATCAGACAGCCGTGCCACGCCAAAAGGAGCCCTACGTGTGATGTGATGCAGCTTGGTGCTGCAGTAACAAAACAGATAATCACCGTCCGACAACAGTAAATTAAACACGCCTTGTGCTCGCAAGCCATCGCAGAGTTTTTTCAGATACCCAAACAATGTCACTCTGCTGCGCGGGCCTTGCGGAAACCGCTTCACCAGCTCGGACAACAAATAGCAGAATGCCCGCTCACTGTCCGTCGTGCCGACTGGCTGAAAACGGTCACAGACCAAATCCTGATATTGGCTGAGCTGACCATTGTGCGCATAGGTCCAATAACGTCCCCATAACTCGCGGGTGAACGGATGGGTATTCTCCAGCGCTACCCGCCCGCGATTAGCCTGACGGACATGGCTGACCACCACATTACTTTTAATCGGATAATCAGTGACCAGTTCGGCCACTTTCGACTGATGGCTGGCCGCCGCATCCTTAAACGTCGATACGCCTTTCCCCTGGTAAAAGGCGATACCCCAGCCATCTTTATGCGGACCAGTACGGCCACCACGCTCACGCAGCCCTTTGAAACTAAAACAGATATCGGTCGGCACATTGGCCGACATGCCCAGCAGCTCACACATAATAAACAACAAAAAACGAACCCTGCCCACAGCCTAACAGGCTGCCTGAGCCTCAGCAAGCGAAGCGTCAGGCCAGTTCTGTCCATGTTATAACCACAACAAATCTGTTGCGTCATCGTGGTTTTTCGGCACTTTCCCCAGAACTATCCACAAAACTGTACAAATCTTTCACTACACTTGGCAAAGATCCAACCGCAAAGACAGGAACTGCTTGCAACTTCAGGCTAAGGCTTATAACCTAACGCCGTTAGTGGTCTGACCTCTTACTGGGAGAATAAGATGGAATTACTCGTTTTTATCATTGCGCTGCTGGCTTTAGTCGGCATTCTGGCTTATCACAGAGCCAGCCTGACATTGTTTACCGGTGCTATCGCCGGTCTGCTGCTGCTCGGCAGCTGGTTTGGTCCTGTCAGCCTGCTCGGCTGGCTGCTGTTTGCGGTCGTCGCAATTCCGCTCAATGTCGCCAGTATTCGCCAGCAACATATCACCAAGCCGCTGCTGAAACTGTATCGGAAAATCATGCCGGAAATGTCGGTCACTGAAAAAGAAGCCATCGACGCCGGCACCACCTGGTGGGAAGGTGATTTATTCCGTGGTAACCCTGACTGGCACAAACTGCACAATTTCCCAAAACCTCGCCTGAGTGCTGAAGAACAGGCGTTTTTGGATGGTCCGGTCGAAACCGTGCTGAAAATGGTCGATGACTGGCATGTCACCCATGAAAGAGCGGATTTATCGCCGGAAGTCTATCAATACTTAAAAGATCAGGGCTTCTTCGCCATGATCATCAAAAAAGAGTATGGCGGCCTTGAGTTTTCTGCCTATGCCCAATCCTGCGTACTGCAGAAGCTGACCAGTAAGAGCATGGTGTTATCCAGTATCGTCGGGGTGCCAAACTCTTTAGGCC
>JACCDS010256467.1_pt1 | contig 10858 bp, 10 predicted proteins | sample 7446441 | NCBI WGS metagenome assembly JACCDS01 (sample SAMN15323445, study PRJNA562643) | freshwater metagenome | isolation source: river surface water | place: USA:Blue River Watershed | collected 2017-08-17 | reverse complement strand
CGATACGGCCGACACGGTAGGCGAGACGATCACCTACACCTATGTGGTGACCAACACGGGCAATGCGGCCATCGCGAATGTGACGGTGGAGGACGACAACGCCACGCCGGGCGACACGACGGACGATTTCCTGGCGACCTACGACTCGGGCGACACGGACAGCGATGGCCTGCTGGACGTGGACGAGAGCTGGAGCTTCAGCAGTACGCGGACGGTCGACCAGGACATGCTCGATGCGGGCGACGACCTGACGAACTGGGCGACAGCCAGCGGGGAGGATGCGACGTCGGACGAGGATGATGCGACGGTTGAGGTGATCCAGGATCCTCAGATTGCAATCGACAAAATAACGATCTACGGAAATAACTCCGGCGATGGCCTGACCGGCGTCATCGCAGGCAACGCGATTACCTGGCAGTACGCTGTCAGCAATACAGGCAACACCGCTTTGTCCGATGTGGATGTCAGTGACGACAATGGCACGCCGGGCGATACCACCGACGACTTCCATCCGGCTTACGTCTCAGGCGATACCGATTCGGATGGCAAGCTGGATGTCACCGAGACCTGGATTTTTGAGGAAGACGGAACAGCCGTTGTCGGTACCTACCAGAACGTCGGCACGGCAACCGGAACAGCCGGTGGCATCGAGGTAGATGATAGCGATGCAAGCTCGTACACCGCTACAGCGCCTGGGGCGTTGATCGCGCCTACCGGCACAACTCCGTTGCAATACATCAATGGAACCGCAATGACCTTCCAGGATTACTACGCCTACCAGGGCGGAGATATCCAGTACGGCGTTAAGAGCGGCAAGATCAACCAGACCAACCCCGGCGTGTTCTTCTACTTCACCGGCGCATCGGGCGATATCAAGGACGGCGACAACGATAATGTGATTGACACCATCCAAATCAAGGTCGATCAGGCGCGGACGGTGTCGAGCATCAACCCTTTCTACCCGCTGAACAACAGCAATATCCAGCTGTACAAGGTCATCGATAACGGTGATGGTACCGTGGGTGCCGGCGATTCGCTGGTGGCTGTGAAGCCGGCTACCACCATATCGATCAATAAGAACGCACTCAGCGCGGACTTTGGGGATCTGACGGTCAGCTTCAAGCCGGAGGCCGAGGGAACGATGTACGTTCTCTCAGTGAAGTACAGCACGGCCTCGGCAGTCGGTGCAACGGTAGGAACCAGCCCTGGTGCGTGGCCGACTTCTCACTACGATTTCTCGACCTACGTGAACAGCGTGTTCAGCGAAACCTATGCGGCGGGTGTCGATCTGGCTCCCAAGCCGGTGAGTCCGATTACGCTGGACGGTGAGGAGGGTGACGGCGCGATGGCAATACGCGCATCTCAGGCCAGGGCGGCGTACAAGGCGGCATTGTCCTGGTGGAGTGAGCAGGGCTTCGACGTGTCCGCACTGAAGAAGCCCATGGTGCAGGTCGCCGACCTTGGTGAGCAGGATGGCCAGTGGTTGCTCGGCATGACGCAAGACGGCGTGATCACCATCGATGACGATGCGGCCAATCATGGCTGGTCACTCGGCAAGGGCAAGGTCGTCGCTGACAAGGTCGATTTGATGTCCGTGATGGTGCACGAGGTGGGCCACCTGCTTGGGATGTCCCACGAGGACATGGGCGAATCCCTGGAAGTTGGCGTTCGATCCTTGCCCACGATGGATGAGGCGAGTGACGACCAGGTCGGGTTGGTAGGCACGCAGTTGCAGCAAGGAGAGATCCTGTTTGGCTGACCTTTGGGCGATTTCCCTGGGATGGCACGGCGGAGGCTTGACCAGCCTCCGTTTTTTTATGGCGAAGAGTCTCGCGGGGGCATTGTGTGGCCAATGCACCATGCGCGGCATGCTGGCCCGAAGGCGGCTTCCCGTCTAACGCGGAGTTCGATGAGAGTGAGTACAAACCATTCCCCGCGGCCTCGTCAGGCCTGTCTCATCCGTTCAACATTTGCATGGCGATTGCCGCTTCACAAGCTTGCCCCTCGTCTTCTTTCACGATATTGCTTGCACAAACGACAACGCGCGGCTTTTTTCACCCAAGGAGAAAACGATGTCCGTCACAACATCAACCGACAAGGTAGCGAATGGCCGGGATACTTCGCCGGCAGAACCCGTCGCGCAGGTGGCCTTGCACCTGCGGCCGGTCGATCATTCCGATCGCGCGATCGTGTCGAATGTAAGCGCCGTTCATGCCGGCTCCGGCATGGTCTTTATCGACTTTGGCTTTGTTGAGCAGCACTTGATTGCCGGGATTACACGGGCCGTGCGCGCAGGGGAGGCGGCCGCAACGAGCGTCGACGGGAGGCTGGAGTGCCGGGTTGCGATGAGCGTGGCCGATGTTGTGCAACTGGCGCACCAGCTTCAGCAAGTGCTGGCATCGCTCCACCGGCAGCCAGTGACCGATGCCGCCGCAGGTCCGGAGGATCGGCTTCAGTAGTCTGGCTTGGTGCCGTCTGGAGGTGAAGACTTCCAGACATTCCGTGCTGCATGCCAACTCGGGGGCGAACGGCGGGTTGGCTTGTAGAGGCTTTCATCAGGGCAGCAGGTCATCGAGTTAACCGGATCGGCCATCGTTGTATGATGCGCGCGTCGCCGTCGCTGGCGATAAAGACCTGCAAAGGCCGCTGCCACTCTTTTCCGGTTTGACTTTCTGATGGACTCCCTACCGATCCGGCCCGCACTCTGGCAGGGCAGCGACGACGGCCGCCTCTTTGCGCCCGATTCCGGCGATATGTATGCCAGCCGCAGCGGTGCCTGGGGGCAGGCCGATGCGGTGTTCATCTCTGGCTGCGATCTGCCGCAACGATGGCATCAGGTGCGCTGCATCCGGCTGCTCGAAACGGGATTCGGCCTCGGCGTGAATTTCCTCGCAACCTGGGCTGCATTGCGCTCCAGCGGCAGCCAGACGCGGTTGAACTACGTATCGATCGAAAAGCACCCGCTTACGCGAGCGGATCTGCAAAAGGCGCTTGAGCTTGGCATCGCAAACTTGTCTCCATCGATTGCCAGCCAGTGGCGACCGCTGGCCGATACGCTGCTTGCGCATTGGCCACCGCTGCTTCCCGGGTTCCATGCGGTCGAACTGGATGAGCAGGTAACCCTGACGCTCGTCTTTGGCGATGTGCCCGATGTCCTCCCGGCTATTTCAGGCCGCTTCGATGCATTCTTCCTCGATGGTTCCGCCCCAGACCGAAATTTGCAGATGTGGTCGCCGGAAGTCCTTCGCCAACTGGCATCGCGGGCTGCGCCGGATGCGCGCTTGTCGAGCGGGTGCGTGGAGGGCGACTTCAGGCGAGCGCTGGGCGACGCAGGCTTCGTTGTGAGCCATCGGCCGGGGTTCGGCGGCAAGCGGGATAGCCTGTCGGCGCGCTGGCCTGCTATCGGTGGTGGGATCCAGGTTTCTCCGTCGGCCGCGATCGTGATCGGCGCGGGCGTTGCCGGTGCGAGCGCGGCGCGGCAACTGGCTCGGCGTGGCATTGCCGTCACCGTGCTTGAGCGAGAGTGGCCGGCAGCGGGCGGTTCGGGTAATCCGATTGGCATCGTGCGGCCAGAGCCGGGCGGGGCGGCGAATCCGGTCACCGAAATCACTGCGGCGGGCAGCGCCTGGTTGATGCGCTGGATAGCGCGCCATCCCGGCGCCGTTCGGCATGATTGGTGTGGTGTACTGCGCATTGCGCGCGACGAGCGCAAACGAGACAAGATCGCTGCCCAGGCTTCAGGCGCGAGCGCCGACTGGCTGAAGGCCTGTTCGCTGGACGAGGCGGCTCAACTATGCGGTGCGGTGCCGGCTGACAGCGGGTTTCTTTTGCCGCAGGCCGGTTGGGTCGAGCCGCCGGGCCTGGTGGCTGCGCTGCTTGATCATCCACTGATCACTCTGCGCACCGGCGCGAGTGTTGTCGGGCTCAAGGCGGAAGCCGGCGGATGGTGTGTCGAGCTGGCCGATGGCATGACTTTGCACGCACCGCTGGCCTTGCTGGCGACTGCCTTCGATACGGGGCTCGGGCCGCAGCGCGTCGCAACCGGTCGTGCGCGGGGCCAGCTGTCCCGGTTGCCGGCTCGCGATGATAGCCCCTTGCATATGGTGGTGTGCCGCGACGGCTATATTGCACCGGCCGTCGACGGGATGCATACCGTGGGCGCCACCTTGCAGCATGACGACGAAGAGCAGGCAGCACGTCGTAGCGACGATGAACAGAATTTCGAGCGGCTAAAGCGCTTGTTGCCGGGATTTTGCGGCGATGCCTCGCAGCTTCAGAGTGGCCGTGTGGGCTGGCGCGCGACGACGCAAGACAGGGTGCCGCTGGTTGGCAAGTTGGCCGATGGGCTTTATGCAACGCTTGCCCATGGTGCTCGTGGCGTCACTTGCGCGCCGCTGTGCGCGGAATTCGTTGCCGCGATGATCTGCGATGAGCCGCTGCCGCTGGGCAGTCAGTGGATCGCCCGGCTGGATCCGTTGCGCCGGGCGGTGTGCTGAAGGTTTGCCGGTTCAGTCGAAAAGTCGCGCGAGTTCGGCACCCGGATCGGCGGCACGCATGAAAGCCTCGCCAACCAGGAATGCGTGGACATCATGGTCGCGCATGCGCTTGACGTCGTCGCGGGTCGCAATTGCGGATTCGGTCACCACCAGCTTGTCCGGAGAGATCCTCGGCAGCAGCCCGATCGTGGTGTCGAGCGTGGTCTCGAAGGTGCGCAGGTTGCGGTTGTTGATGCCCAGCAGGCGGGTCTTCATCGTTAGTGCGGCATCCAGCTCCTCCGCATCGTGCACCTCGACCAGCACGTCCATCCCGATCTCGTGCGCACACGCTTCCAGCTCGCGCATCAGCCCGTGGTCGAGTGCCGCAACGATCAGCAGGATGCAGTCCGCGCCCCATGAGCGTGCTTCATAAACCTGATACGGGTCGATGATGAAATCCTTGCGCAGCGCCGGGATGCTGCAGGCGGCTCGCGCCTGCTTCAGGTAGTCCGGCGATCCCTGGAAGAACTGCACGTCGGTCAATACGGAAAGGCAGGCCGCGCCGTGCGCGGCATAGGTCGCGGCGATTTCGGCAGGACGGAAATTCTCGCGCAGCAGGCCTTTTGACGGCGAGGCTTTTTTGATCTCGGAAATCACGCCGGCGCGTCCGGCAGCAATCTTCTCGCGCAGGCTCGCCTCGAAGCCACGAATGGCTGCGCGTGCCTCTCGGTCGCTCTCGACATCACGGCGCAGGCTGGCCAGATCCTGCCGCTTTTTCGCAGCGGCGACCTCATCAGCCTTTACGTCTAGGATCTTGTTCAGGATGTCGGACATGGTCTGGCTTCTTTTTATCGGGATGGGCAGGACTGCGTGAATTTCGCAAACTGTTCGAGTTTGGCGAGTGCAGCGCCGGAGGCAATTGCCTCGCGCGCCTGCTTCACGCCGTCGGCGATGTCGCTGGCGATACCGGCTGCATACAGCGCGATGCCGGAATTCAGGATGACGATGTCGCGGGCCGGGCCCGCATGGTTGCCGAGCGCCTCGTGGATTTTTTGCACGGACTCGGCAGCATTCGCCACCTTCAGGTTGCGGCTGGAGGTCATCTGCAGGCCGAAATCTTCCGGATGGATGTCGTACTCGCGGATTTCGCCGTCGACCAGTTCGCCAACCATCGTGGCAGCGCCCAGCGAGGCTTCGTCCATGTTGTCGCGAGCCCAGACGACCAATGCATGTTTTGCGCCTAGGCGCTGCAGCACGCGGGCCTGAATGCCGACCAGGTCAGGGTGAAATACGCCCATCATGATGTTCGGCGCGCCAGCCGGATTGGTAAGAGGCCCGAGGATGTTGAAGATGGTGCGTACGCCGAGCTCCTTGCGTACCGGCGCCGCATGCTTCATCGCTGCGTGATGGTTCGGCGCGAACATGAAACCAATGCCGGTTTCGGCAATGGACTCCGCGACTTGCGCCGGCTGCAGGTTGATGTTTACGCCGAGCGCCTCAAGGGCGTCTGCACTCCCGGATGACGACGACACGCTGCGGCCGCCGTGCTTGGCCACGCGTGCGCCGGCGGCGGCGGCCACGAAGATCGACGCCGTCGAGATGTTGAAGGTGTGCGCGCCGTCGCCGCCGGTACCGACGATGTCGACCAGGTTGTCGGCATCGGTGACCTCGACCTTGGTTGCGAACTCGCGCATTACCTGCGCAGCAGCGGCGATCTCGCCGATTGATTCCTTCTTCACCCGCAGGCCCATGGTCAGCGCAGCGATCATCACCGGCGACATTTCGCCGCCCATGATCTGCCGGAACAGCGCCAGCATTTCGTCGTGGAAGATCTCGCGGTGCTCGATGCAGCGCAGCAGCGCCTGTTGCGGAGTCAGGGTCATGATCGGCCCGTTCAGGTGTTCAGGAAGTTCTTCAGCAGCGCGTGGCCGTGCTCCGACAGGATGGACTCCGGATGGAACTGCACGCCCTCGATCTGGAAGTCCTTGTGGCGCACGCCCATGATCTCGCCGTCGGCGGTCCACGCGGTCACTTCGAGGCAGTCGGGCAGGCTTTCGCGCTCGATGGCCAGCGAGTGATAGCGGATGACGGTGTACGGGCTGGGAAGGTCCCTGAATACGCCGGCGCCGGTGTGCTCGATCGCGGAGGTCTTGCCGTGCATGACTTCCTTCGCGCGGATCACCTTGCCGCCGAACGCTGCGCCAATGCTCTGGTGCCCGAGGCAGACGCCGAGGATCGGCAGCTTCCCGGCAAAATGCTTCAGCACGGGTACCGAGATGCCTGCCTCATGTGGCGTACAGGGGCCGGGAGAAATGCAGATGCGCGCAGGGTTCAGCTTTTCGATGTCCTCGAGCGTGATCTCATCGTTGCGATAGGTGCGTACATCTTCACCGAGTTCGCCGAAATATTGCACGAGGTTGTAGGTGAACGAGTCGTAGTTGTCGATCATCAGCAGCATGTCAGATCTCCCCGTCCAGGCCGTCTTGAACCTGCTCCGCGGCTCTCAGTACCGCGCGCGCCTTGTTTTCTGTTTCTAACCATTCCATTTCCGGCACTGAATCGGCGACGATGCCTGCCGCCGCCTGCGCGTACAACATGCCGTCCTTTATGACGCCGGTACGGATCGCGATCGCGAGATCCATCTCGCCGCCGAACGACATATAGCCGCAGGCGCCACCGTAAATGCCGCGCTTGACCGGTTCGAGTTCGTCGATCAGCTCCATCGCACGTACCTTCGGCGCACCGGACAGCGTGCCGGCCGGGAAGGTCGCGCGCAGCACGTCGAGATTGGTCATGCCGGGTTTCAGCGTGCCTTCGACGTTGGACACGATGTGCTGCACATGCGAGTACTTCTCGATCACGAACTTGTCAGTGACTTTCACGCTGCCGATTTCGGCGATTCGGCCGATATCATTGCGCGCGAGGTCAATCAGCATCACGTGCTCGGCGATCTCCTTCGGATCAGCCAGCAGTTCCTCGGCCAGTTTGGTGTCCAGTTCCGGCGTGGAGCCGCGCGGGCGCGTGCCGGCCAGCGGGCGTATCGTGACTTTGCGGCCGTCTTCGCGGGTAGTCTCGTTGCGCACCAGGATTTCGGGCGAGCTGCCGACGATCTGCATGTCGCCAAAGTTGTAAAAATACAGGTAGGGCGACGGATTCAGTGAGCGCAATGCGCGGTAAAGCGACAGCGGTGAATCGACATAGGGCTTGCGAATGCGTTGGCCGACCTGCACCTGCATCAGGTCGCCGGCCATGATGTATTCCTTCGCCTTGGCGACCGCCTTCAGGAAATCTTCCTTCTTGAAGTCGCGGATCGCCTCGGTACGTACCGAGCCGGTCGTGACGGGCACGTCGACTGGCCGATGCAGCATGGCGCGCAGCTGCTTCAGGCGCTGTTTGGCGCGGCTGTAGGCTTCGGGCTGCGTCGGGTCTGCATAAACGATCAGGTAGAGCTTGCCGGACAGGTTGTCGATGACGGCCAGTTCTTCTGTCAGCAGCAGCTGGATGTCGGGCAGCCCCAGGGTGTCGGGGGGGGCGCCGTCTTCCAGCTTGCGTTCGATGAAGCGCACCGCGTCATAGCCGAAGTAGCCGGCGAGGCCGCCGCAGAAACGTGGCATTCCCGGGCTGACGGCGACTTTGTAGCGCTTCTGGAATTCGGCAATGAAATCGAGCGGATTTTCATGTGCCGTCTCGATCACTTCGCCGTTGCGGACAACTTCGGTACGCTTGCCATATGATCGCAGCAGGGTGTTCGCCGGCAGGCCGATGAAGGAGTAGCGCCCGAAGCGCTCGCCACCAACGACGGATTCCAGCAGGAAGGTGTTCTTGCCGTGATTCTGCGTTTGCGCCAGTTTCAGGTAGAGAGTCAGCGGCGTTTCGAGGTCGGCAAAGGCCTCGGCGATCAGCGGAATGCGGTTGTAGCCCTCGGCTGCAAGGGATTTGAATTCGAGTTCAGTCATGTGTTTCTCCGGGCCGCAATTGTAAGGGGTGCGGCTTGGGGTTCAATAATTCCGGTCGGCCCGAGCGGGGCTGACGGCATAGGCGATCAGTCGATCAGTGCATGCCAGCGTCGCCACAGCCAGGCCTCAAAGGCGCCGAGTGGGATCAGCTTCGGTTTATTGACGAGAAACATGGTGGTTATCAGGCGGCCAACAGTCGGGCGGCATCGAATAATGTCGCGACTATACCATCCGAGTCTATCGATTGCACCGGTTCGCCGTGGTTGTACCCATAGGGCACGGTCAAACTTCGGCATCCTGCGGCACGCGCGGCGTCAGCGTCATTGGATGAGTCTCCGATGGCGACGACTTCGATTGGTTCCAGCGCAAAGTCACGACAGACAGTCAGCATCGGCAGCGGATCGGGCTTCTTCTTCGGCAGCGAGTCGCCACCGTAGATGAGCTCGAAATAGCTGCCCAGCCCTGTTTTTTCCAGCAGCGGCCGCGCAAAAGCGATTGGCTTGTTGGTCACGCAGGCGAGTCGGATGCCCTGGGCTTTCATTGCCGCCAGTCCCTCATGCACACCATCGTAGACGCTGCTGTAGTCGCCGTTGATGTCGAGGTAGTGGCGCTGGTAGCTTGCCAGCGCCTGCTCAAATCGGCGTTCAACCTCGTCGCCATCAAAATCTACTGCGAGCACGCGGCGCATCAGGTTTTCCGAGCCTTTGCCGACGAAATCAATCACAGTCTCCACCGTCAGCGGCGCGAGGCCGAGATCGGCGCGCATGCGATTGATGGCGACCTGGAAGTCAGGGGCTGTGTGAACCATGGTGCCGTCGAGGTCGACGATCGCGGCGCGCACGCCGGACAGCGGCTTGACCGGTCGCACGCTCATACGGTCGCCAGTTGCACGCGCATCGCGTCGATCACCGCTTTGTAGTCAGGCTTGCCGAAGATGGCTGAGCCGGCCACGAAAGTGTCGGCGCCAGCCTTGGCGGCTGCTGCAATGTTCTCGACTTTGATGCCGCCGTCCACTTCAAGGAGGATGTCGCGGCCGCTTGCGTCGATCAGTTCGCGCACCTTCTGGATTTTTTTCAGTGCCTCGGGGATGAAGGACTGACCGCCGAATCCGGGGTTGACCGACATGATCAGGATCAGGTCAAGCTTGTCGATCACGTGCTCGAGGCAGTGCAACGGCGTCGCCGGATTGAACACCAGCCCTGCCTTGCAGCCGTTATCGCGGATAAGTTGAACGGTGCGGTCAATGTGCTCGCTTGCCTCGGGGTGGAAGCTGATGATGTTTGCGCCCGCCTTTGCGAAATCGGGGATGATCCGGTCGACCGGCTTGACCATCAGGTGAACATCGATCGGCACTTGTACATGCGGGCGGATCGCCTCGCAGACCAGCGGCCCGATCGTCAGGTTCGGGACATAGTGGTTGTCCATCACATCGAAATGGATGATGTCGGCGCCCGCAGCGACGACATTGCGGACTTCCTCGCCTAGGCGGGCAAAGTCGGCGGACAGGATGCTGGGGGCGATGCGGTAGGTGCTCATGCGGCTCTTCCTGAATTCGAAGGCCGCATTTTACCCGCCGCGGCCGCTTGCGGCAGGCGGCGAATTCGTGTGCAATCCGTGCTTGGCAAAATGTCAGGAACCGAGTGCGACGATGGCAGCTTACGAGATGACGGTGACGGTGAGGACGCAATACCTCGAAGACCAATCGGCTCCGGATCGAGCCGAATACGTATTCGCGTACTCGGTGACGATCAAGAATACGGGCACTGTCGCAGCACAGCTGATATCCCGGCACTGGATCATCACCGATGCCAATAACCATGTTGAGCAGGTGCGCGGCCTGGGAGTGGTGGGCCACCAGCCGTTGCTGCAGCCGGGCGAGCAGTTCGAGTACACCAGCGGCACGTCGCTGCAGACGCCGCACGGCTCGATGCGTGGCGAGTACTTCTGCGTCGCAGAGGACGGTCACCAGTTTGAGGCCCCGATTCCGGAATTCGCGCTGTCGTTGCCGCGCACGCTGCACTAGGTAGGGTCAGTCGTCATCCTTGCGGCCCGAGAACATCGTCCACCATACAAGAAAGACCAACAGGCCCAGGGCCAACCCGGCCTCCAGCAAAATCAACCACATATCATTGTGTCCAATTCGATCAAGCGCGTCAGTTTAACCTCCTTGTTGTTGGTCGCCATGCTGCTGCTTGGCGCTTGCGCGACCCGCAAGGCTCCGCCTGTCACGCCGAAAGAGCCGGCTGCCGCTCCGGCGCCGGCGCCTGTTCCTGTGCCGCCGGGCGCCGCTCGACCCGGCGATCATCTTCGCCGCACAACTTTTGCTGAGCTCCCCGGGTGGGGGGACGATGACCTGCGTGCTGCATGGCCTGCCTTGCTGGCATCGTGCGCTGCACTGTCGGCGAAGCCGGGCTGGCAGGAGGCGTG
>JACCDS010931055.1_pt1 | contig 10859 bp, 10 predicted proteins | sample 7446441 | NCBI WGS metagenome assembly JACCDS01 (sample SAMN15323445, study PRJNA562643) | freshwater metagenome | isolation source: river surface water | place: USA:Blue River Watershed | collected 2017-08-17 | reverse complement strand
TTACCTTTTACCTTTTACCTTTTACCTAAACTTGTCCGCCTTTTCGAATTTGCGGTAAGGTTTTTTGAAGAAGTCTTCCACTGTTTGATTAAAAAGATCTTTATAATAAATAGGAGTAGAATGACCCGAATTAGGTAAGATCCATAAATACGACTGGGGAATATTTTCAGCTATTTCAACGGTGTGTTTGGGCAGAATTACATCATTGTCACCACCGATAACCAAGGTAGGACATTGAATTTTTTGCAATTCATCATGACTAATATGGGGTTGTTCATACAACAAATGTTGCAGTTTCAATGAACGACGAACGGCAAGAGTATTGGGCAATTTATTCAGACTATCAATGGTATATTTCACGTCAGATACCACCCAAGAATCTATGGCAACTCCTGCATCTGGAATTAAATTGGCCCCTGTGGCCGCAAGTTTTTTTACCTTTTTCGGATGTCTGCTCGCCAACAATAATCCATTGATTCCACCATCACTCCAACCTATTACATTCGCAGAATCTATTTTTAAATGATCCAATAAAGCGGCAAAATCATCTGCCATCATTTCATACCTCAATGAATCTTGGTCGTCTATCGATTTTCCTTGGGCGCGACTATCTGCTAAAATCACTTGGTATTTTTTACTAAAAAATGGAATTTGATTGGAGAAATTTTCAATGGAACCCCCATTTCCATGTATGATCAACAAAGGCTCCCCCTTTCCATACACCTCATAATACATTTTAAAGCCTCTAATAGAAGCATATTTTCCTACCTTGGGATTATTCCCGAAAGGAATGACTTGTTGACTTTTTTGAGCAAAAAGACTAGGCAAAAAGAAAAACAGTAGTAAAAGAATTTTCATAATTAATAACAAACAAAAGGAAAATGATAAATTTCAAAGAAATAATAATGTACAAAAGAGATAAAAAAAACTAATTTATTTATCTTGTATTCAAATTATATCTCAACTTGGAAATACTTGCGCCCGTTTTTGGGCTGTTTACTTCTTTTATACTCTTGTACTATTTGAGTTCATTGAACCGGTCCAATATCTTTCTGGCATTATTTTTTTTATGTTGCAACTTGGTGGTATTGGTTTACTTTGGTTTGCATTATAGTAAAATAGAATTTTGGGAAGGCATTTGTTTTGTGCATTTTCTACCTCTTTCGTTTTTGTTGGGGCCACTACTATTCTATTATGTCAAACATACCGTTTCTCAAAATAAATCTTTCCAATTAATTGATACCATCCATTTAATTCCAGCCATTTTTGTTGCCATTGCTTGTACGCCATTCACCACATTACCATTAGATGTCAAGACCAAAATGGCACATGAAATTGTCAATTTTACCGAAGATTACCGCTTAAATTTTTACTGGGTAAGCTTTGAACAATTGCTTTATGGCCGCTCGCTACATGTCATTCTCTATTCAATTATCTCCCTGATATATTTTTATGGGAACAAACGCATATTAATTCAAAAATTTGGCATCACTCCCAATAACCATGTAATCATACAAAGGTGGTTTTTCACGCTTATTTTCTTACAAGTCTTGATAGCAGGAACAAGCCTTGGACACATGATTACCCTTTATACTAAACCATTTTTGATTTTAGGTATCTCCTCGATAGAACTGTTCAGCGAAGAACATTTTTTTCGAATCTGTGGAGGAGGCTTCTTTATCCAAAACTTTTTCCTCTTTCTATTCCCTAAAATTCTTTACGGAAACATCTCTTATTCAGTAGAAATAGAGGAGGAAAATACCTTGCAAAAAATCAAATCAAGCATCGCTAAACCGCTCAAACTTAGTATTGATTCAGATGAATTTGAGAAGTCCATGCAAAAATATTTAGAAGATTTACCTTTTATAAAAAAAGATTTCACTTTATCCCAGATGTCCTTTGACCTAAAAATTCCAGAGCGATTTTTATCCAATTATTTCAACAAAGAATTGAATAAAACCTTCGGAGAATGGAAAAATGACCTTCGTATCAACTACGCTTGTGATTTAATCGACAAGGGCTTAGCTAAGAGAATTACGATCGAAGCCATCTCAACTGAAGTGGGATTCGTCTCTAGATCAAAGTTCATTGATGCCTTCAAAACCAGAAAAGGAGTCACTCCTTCCGTGTACATCAAAGAAAAACAAGAGAGGTAATAGGTAATAGGTAAGAGGTAAGAGGTATCTCTTTTTTTCTCTCTTCTCTCTTCTCTCTTCTCTCTTCTCCTCCCAATTTATCTATATGTTACCTATCACATCCTAAAAATATCAGTTTACTGAACCATAAAATACCTAAATTGCAGGGGGTAAGGGGACGCATTTCCCCTTAAAAAAAGAAAAAATACATCCCAACTTCCTTACTGATAATTTCTATAAACTAACTGATTTTTAAAAACCAAATAGAACCAAGTTGCCTATTTCCATTACCTTTTACCTATTAATGCCAATTAAGAGTTAAAATCTTTTTTGAACAAATATTATATCCGTGGGAGACGGATTTAATAATCTTTGTGTCCCTTGTGTTAAACTATTCATTTTAACACAGAGGGCACAAAGTTTTTCCATATTTTATCTCTTTATTTAGCTCTTTTGGCTTGGATAATTCGATAGGATCAAAAACCTTTTGACGAAATCATCATATAAATTTCAACCCTTAATTCGCACTATTACCTATTACCTCTTACCTTTTACCTATTACCTACTACCTATTATTTAGCAGCCGGTATAATCCCCAATTGTTGCATAAACACAAGATTATCCATAAAATCTTGTTCCTCGATTATTTTACCATCTTTCATTTTCGCGATGGTACATCCAATGACATCCACTTCCTTACCTGTTGCAGGAATACCAAAAAACGAACCTGTATGCTTTCCTTTGAATTCCCAATATTTCACCAATTTGTCCCCATCAGCAAAGGTTTCTTTTACGGTAAATTGTCTTTCCGAAAATCCAACAACGAAATTATCATAGTAGGCTTTTGCATTTGCTCTACCTTTCACCTCAGGTACAGTATGTAATACAGCATTTTCAGCATAAGCTGTATCTAAAATATTTGTGCGACCTTCATTGAGGGCAACATCCCACACATGTGAATAATAACTAATGTTTTTTGCGCCCAATTCTGCATTTTTTTCAGCTTCACTGGTACAAGCAAACATAGCTGTTGCAACCAAAATACTTAAAATTGTTTTTTTCATGATGATATAAATTTTGTTTTCATTCAAGCAAATCTATCAAGTGAAAAAATATAAAATGTGAAATCTTCCAAACATCTGTTCCCAAAAGCAGAAAAAGGAACAAAATCCCAATCCGTAAATTTCCAATCGGTACAGCATTTTTGGAACTTGCTGTCATTATATCATTTTTAATAAAAAACACATGAAAAAAATTATTTTATTGAGCGCATTAATTGCCTCCACATTTTCATTATCAGCACAGACGGTTGGAAAAATATTTCACGGTGATGATAACGGAAAGGGCTTCCAAATAGGTTCAGAGAAAAGTTCAAAAATTATATTAGAATCTGTAAAAGCATACAATTCAAATAGCTCAGAGGCTGAATCTGTTTTCTATTCAGAAGAAATGCAAAAATCTGGAGGCGATTTTAATAGAAAATGGCATCAGTCGATGAAATCATTGAACAATGTTCCTTTAGCAATTTTACCCATTAAAGTTCAAGGATCATCCGATGAAATTGTTATGCTGCAATCCACTGAGGAGCGTGTTTTTAAAAATGGTTCGAAACAAAAAGTTAATTTATTTGAATTGTTCAAATTAAATAAAGAAGGAAAAATCATCGATTTCAATCAATATGTAAATATTCCTGCTTCCAACGAATTTGGCAAAACCTCTGGAGGTAAATTCATTGCAAATAAGCCCAACGTAGAAGTAGATGGTAGACCTTTTCAATTCTCAAATCGCGGGGAAGTAGCATCTATCGAAAAATTTGTAAAAGCTTACAATGCCATGGATGCTAAAACTGCAGCAGAAGAAATGGCAGATGAAGTTAAAATAGAAGATTTTGATGGCAATGTAAGTATTTTGAAAAAAGACATGTTGCCAGCTATGTTCGCAGAATACAAATCTTTGGATTGGAAACCATATATGATTCTTCCTTTCAAACTAAAAGATACCGATCCTGTTTCTGGCACTATGGTCTATGCCACTGAAAAAAGAGTTTTGAAAGATGGAACCGTTTGGGAGAAAAATTTAGTGGAATTTTTCCGATTCAATTTAGATGGAAAAATAGATTCAGTTGAACAATTCTCAAGGGGATTGAAAAAATAAACGTACAATCAAATCCATATTACTATGAAAAATCAAACAAAAATTGCCTTGTTATTTTTTGCGTTTTTAGCAGTATCATTTGCTTCTAATGCTCAGACCTTCAAAAAAGGATCTTTAATTGGTATTCACTCTGGCACATTGAAGTTAGCCCCTAATGTAACAATGAAACAATACGTTGACTTTTTCCACTCAACACTGCAACCTCTTATGGAAAAAGAATTTCAGTGCAAACTTATTTTGATTCAAAGTGTACGTGGGAAAAACAAAAACCAAACGGGTTTTATTTGGTTATTTGACTCAGATGCTGCAAGAAACAAAATCTATCAATCTGAAGGGGTTTATACACCTTTTGGCCAAAATGCGATGAAAAAAGTTCAAAAAACACTTGATGCCTGGAATAAATTAGGTACAGCTGAAACTAGCTATACAGATTGGTCAGTATTATAATAAATTTAAAAAAATAACATGAAAAAAATGATTTGGATGGCTATCGCCATCATTGTTGGACTAAATTCTTGCAACAAAGAAGAAAGCAAATTTCCGAGTAATGCTGTCGGCTATATTTTGAAAAGTTCGGATAACATTGAATTAAGTAAAAAATCAATGACTGCAATGGAAAATAGTGATTCCATTACTTACCGTAGTACCTATTCAGAAGATGCCGTTTTTTATGATAATTTAGATACGACTACATTAGACCAAAACGTGCAAATGTTTGCCAATTTTAAGGCCAAAGGAATAAAAATGAAATTGGAAAAATTGTATGACATCAATGAAATGGTCTATGAAAAACCAGGGTATTTTGGTGCAAGCAATTATGTGTCGGCCTATGGTTTATATTCTTTAACTCGTGGAGACAAAAAAATCTATACGGTAATCCATTCAATTGATGGAATCAAAGATGGTAAACAAGTGGTTGAATGGCTTCGCTATGACACCAAAGATGTCATTGAATTAATGAAGTAAATGAAAATTCCCTACTTGTGCGTTCAAGTAGGGAATAATGACCGTTTTTATTAAATTACATGTTCTGAAAAATAATATCTCTTTTAGCTCCTGTATTATGAATACCCGTTTATTTAATACAGAGCTGAAGGAGGTGAGAGGTATTAGGTAATAGGTAAGAGGTAAGAGGTAATAATTCTTAATTCTACATTCTCTAAAACTCCCACCGAGTACTAAGGATAGGAATCATAGGAAGAGCGTATCGGTAGCTTAGTCCCTTCGAGGATGAATCATAACGCTCCTCAATGACATTATTGACATTCCCAATGTTTTGAATATCAGCTCGTATAGACCAAGCCCTTTTATTCCGATTAATTCGATATGCTATCGAAAAATCTAATCGGGTAAAATGGGGATATTGAGATTCCATGATTTTATCTGTTTGCAAAACGCTTGTATTTTTTCGAATCGATTCAGTCAATAGAATGGGCGTATAACGATTACCCCCTCTCACTAAATAACGTAGATTGACAGATAATGACCTTTGTTTATTTAATTGAATATCTTTCCCTAATAAAATATTCCCTGCAAATAAATTATTAAAAGTGGTATTCCTCCAAATCATATCTTTGTTTTGATACTTGGAATCAAAAAGTGAGGCAGTTAGCAAGTAATAAAAATCATTGGCAAAAAAACGTTCTAAAGTCAATTCCAATCCTTTATTAATACCATTACCCACATTCTCCAAGACCTGCGTTGGAATTCCCGAGGTATAATTCAACATAGAAAAGGTTCCCTTTCTGGATGAATCAATGGGCACTTGATCAATGGATTGCCAATAAGCCTCCAATTTTAGGCGGGTATTTTCCCCAATCCGTTGATCAAAGGAAATAACTTGATGAAACGATCGAGCGGGAAGTAAGTTTCGATTGGGCTGAAAAAATACATTGGTAGCAGTGTATTTTTTATATAGATAGATGGAAATAGGCTCTAAACGACTATGCCAGCCGAGACCCAATGACCACTTGCCACCGCTTTGATTTTGATACGCCAAGGCCAATCTTGGCTCTAAGCCTTTAGCACCATTTAAACTAAATTGAAAAGCGTGTAAACCTATGGTACTTTGAATAGAGGATGACCATTTATGATTCAATTGCGCAAATGCTTGGCTATAAAAAGCGGCATCTGATTCTTGCAAATAATTGATTGTTTTCTTGCCATCCCAACGATTCTCTATTAAATCAAAACCTAATCGACTTATTACAAAACCTATTTTTAGTGAAGTTATAGAAGAAATCTTGTGCAAATAATTACTATTAAGTCTCCAATTGGGGTATTGAAAGGATTGCTCACGTACGTTTTGCCAAATAGTTGAAACAATCTCATCTTTTGAAACATTGGTAGATTCTATGGTAAATGCCAAATTAGTTGAAAGATTGCCTTTTTTCAAAGGTAATTTATGGCTCAATCCAAAAGCACCCATCAGTCCCCTAGTATAATCCTTGCTTGTATTTTTTTCGTCATCCGTATTATTAGCACCCATCAATCCCCAAAAAGTCAAAGTACCTACCTTTTTCAAAGGTAACTCTATCGTATAATTGAAATCGCGATAGGCTGGTTTAAAATTTCCTGAATTGATATTCACTAAACCTGATTTGAGTAATAATTCCAAAGTAGAATACCTCGCTCCTGCCCGATAAGACCCACCATTTTTACCCATTGGTCCTTCCAAAGCGAAATCCAAACCCACAACAGACAATTGAACCATCGATTCTCTTTGTTCGTTATTTCCTCTTCTTAGTCGCAAGTCAAACACACCAGAAGAGGCATTTCCATATTCTGCCGGAAAGGCACTCGTCATAAAATCGGAATTGGACAAACTGGTGGAGTTAATCATAGAAATAATACCACTGGTAGAACCTTGTCCATCCCCAAAATGATTGGGATTAGGAATTTCGATTCCTTCCATTCGCCACAAAAGTCCTTTGGGGGAATTCCCTCGAATAATGATTTCATTGTTTTGATCAGATCCTGCATTAGTTACACCCGCAAAATTCAATGTCATTCGAGCAGGATCTTGAAATCCCCCCGCATATCGATTGGCTTCTACCAAGGAAAACTGTCTTGTACTCACAAATGCAGATTCGTTAAAAGATTGGTCTTTTGCTTTTTGAGCAACAACCTTTATTTCTTGAAGAAAAATGGCTTTTTCTTCCATTTGAACATCCAACACTGCTTCTTTTCCACTATTTATTTCTAATAAAGGAATCTCAAAAGGCATGTAGCCTAAGTAAGAAAATTTTAATTGATAGCGGCCTATTGGGGTATTTGGAAAAGAAAAACGGCCCAATGAATCTGAAAATACCACTTTATTCCCAGGACTTAAGCGAACACTCACTCCAACCAAATGATGAAGCGTTTCTTTGTCAATGATTTTACCACGAATCGTTTGATTAATTTGTTGGGAAAAAGAAAAATTAGGAAAAATTAAAATAGCTGAAATAACAGGAACCAAGAAAATAGATCTGAATAGTTTTCTCAATAATGTAAAGTATTTGACTATTAAAATAAGTAAAGTTAATTCTTCGAATAAATAATAATTATTTAAAAAAATCTTTCAAATGTATCAATAAGGGATTGGAAAAAATTGTTACACCGTTAAACTTGTCTGGATTTTTTTCTGGAAAATCAGCCCTTCTATGTTGACTTAAACCATCTGTGGTTGAGTAATGCACAACGAATGATTTCCTTGTTCTTTTAGGGTCATTGATTGGCATTCCGCCATGGGCTAAAGCTCCATGCCAAATTAAAACGTCACCTTTTTTAATTAATAAAACTTCTTTTTTTAACTGAAGTTTATTACACGTTCTCAATAAATATTTTGAAAAGTCATCGGGGCTAAATAATGATTGATCTTCCTTATAAATAATCCCAGTTCTGCCAAAATCAAATTTTGGTATACGATGAGATTTTGGATAATAAAAAAGTGGCCCTGCATCAATATGTACGTCTTCCATAGGAATCCAAGCTGCTACAAGATGACTAGGTATTTTAGTTGTGACCCATGGAAAATCTTGATGAATACTTTGCTGACTACTATATTTAAAAATCAAACTTTGAAAAACAGTAATATTGGGTGATAAGCTTGCTTGTAAAAATGGAACCAAATTAGGGTGAGCCAAAATATTTTTCGCAGTTAATGAACTATCATGAAAATCAATGAATCTGGTACCAATACCTTTAATTTTATCTTTAGGTATTAAATTTATTGGCGTTTCTTTTTGGTCGTTGAAACGATGAGCTAAACCTAAAATGTTAAATTTTTCATTGTTTTCTGTAACATATTCTATTTCAGACCAAATTTTATCTAAATTTTCATTTGGTAAAATATTTTCTAAAACGACATAACCATTCTCTCGAAAAAATTCCAGCTTTTCCTCCAAATTATATGGTAAATTTGGAGTAGGAGGTAAATTATTAATTATTTTTTCAATAGAGAAATTTACCTGATCAATAAAAGGTAACGAATCCGCATTAAATTCTGGATGCACATATTTTTTAAAAGGATTATGCACCAAAATAAAATAATTCAAATAAGCTAGTATTTTTTTTAGTAAATGATATATTTTTTTCAATAACGATTTGATCATATTCTATTTCATTAGATTAAATAACACAAAAACCTAAAACATCTTAAGCTTAAAAAAATGAATTTACAAAAAAACTAGAGATAAATTATATTTTTTTACAAATCAAAAAAGCTAAATTTATAACAATCCATATACGTAAGAATTTAAGTCCAAAAATTAAGACCATCAGCAAATATTAAATTTTGATCTTTCTATTTTACAGATGAAATTTTTCTCTTTGTAAAGTGACGAATGTAAACTTATCCAAGAAAATTTCCGTTCTTGCTTCTCTAAACAACTACAACATGGCCAAAGGCATGAATTCCAAAAAGGCGGAAAAGAAAGAACCGACCAAAACTCCGAAAGAGAAAAAAGAAGAAAAGAGAGAAAAAAAGAAAGCAGGCTATCAATAGATGGCCTTTTCTTTTTATCGCTTTTCAAGTACTTTTGTTCTACATGAGCTCAAAAAATCCCAAGGTATTTTTTATCACCCCACCTTTTACCCAATTAAATACGCCATACCCTGCGACGGCCTATTTAAAAGGTTTTTTGAATACCAAAGGTTTGGATTCCTATCAGTCCGATTTGGGTCTAGAAGTCATTCTCCAACTTTTTTCAAAAGAAGGACTCAAGCAATTATTTGCACACATCGAAACTTCTGGCAAAAAACTAAATGCAAATGGAGAGCGCATGCTTCGACTAAAACAGTCCTACATTCGAACCATTGAACCTGTTATTTCCTTTTTGCACGATAAAAACCCAACACTTGCGCATGTCATTGCTGAACAAAATTACCTACCGGAAGCCTCCCGTTTTCAGCAAGTAACGGATTTGGAATGGGCCTTTGGCAGCATGGGTGTGCGAGATAAAGCAAGGCATTTGGGCACGCTCTACCTGGAAGATATTTCTGATTTAATCATTGATACCGTTGATCCTCATTTTGGATTTAGTCGATATGCAGAACGCCTTGGTAGATCTGCCTCTAGTTTTCATGAATTAAACCAGGCATTGCAAGCACCACCTACCTATATAGATGACATATTGGTGCAATTATTAAAGGCCAAAATAGAAAATGCAATGCCCGATTTGGTTGCCATTACGGCTCCTTTTCCTGGTAATTTGTACAGCGCATTGCGCTGTGGACAATGGATCAAAAAACACCATCCGGAAATCAAAGTAGCCTTTGGCGGAGGCTATGCCAATACCGAATTACGCTCCTTGCAAGAGCCCCGCGTATTTGAATTTGTCGACTATATCACACTAGATGATGGAGAAACACCCTTAATCAACCTATTAGAACACTTAAAAGGAGAACGAGATTTAAAGGACCTAAAACGCACTTTTTGTTGCATGGATGGAACAGTCACCTATTTAAACGGTTCCAAGGACCCCGATGTCAAACAAAAAGATGTGGGAATTCCAGATTACTCGGATTTACCCTTAGATCAATATTTATCAGTCATTGAGATAGCCAATCCGATGCATCGCTTATGGAGTGATGGGCGTTGGAACAAATTAACACTCGCACATGGATGCTATTGGGGCAAATGTACGTTTTGCGATATTTCTTTAGACTACATCAAAAACTACGAAGCCACTACCGCACCTATGTTGGTGGATCGAATTGAGGCAATGATCCAACAAACGGGAAACAATGGTTTTCATTTTGTAGACGAAGCCGCACCGCCAGCATTGATGCGCGATGTGGCCTTGGAAATCATTCGTAGGGACTTAACAGTGGTATGGTGGACCAATATCCGATTTGAGAAAAGTTTTACCAAAGATTTATGCCAACTGTTGGTTCGTTCCGGCTGCATCGCTGTTTCGGGTGGTTTGGAAGTAGCTTCAGATCGATTATTGGAATTAATTGATAAAGGTGTTTCAGTGGCCCAAGTGGCGCAGGTGGCCGATCATTTCACGCAAGCCGGCATTTTGGTACACGCCTATTTGATGTATGGATTTCCAACCCAGACCGCGCAAGAAACCGTAGATTCCT
>JACCDS010418179.1_pt1 | contig 10860 bp, 7 predicted proteins | sample 7446441 | NCBI WGS metagenome assembly JACCDS01 (sample SAMN15323445, study PRJNA562643) | freshwater metagenome | isolation source: river surface water | place: USA:Blue River Watershed | collected 2017-08-17 | reverse complement strand
GGTTTGGCGCAATCGGTGAATCGATGGGCGGGATTCGCTATGTGTCGGGCCATCCGGATCGTCCGCCGGTGCGCATCGGCATTTCGATCGGTGATTCGATTGCATCGCTGCATGGCGCCATTGGTGCGCTGATGGCGCTGCGTCACCGTGATGTGACCGGCGGCCGCTGGAATGGCAAGACGGGAGCAGATTGCGCAGCCGGTCAGGGGCAAGTGGTTGATGTTGCGCTCTATGAGGCGGTGTTCAACCTGATGGAATCGCTGGTGCCTGAGTACGATCATGCCGGCGTCGTGCGTGAACGTACCGGCGGCTCGCTGCCGGGCATCGTGCCGTCGAACACCTACACGACGGCCGATGGCGAAAACATCGTCGTCGCCGGCAATGGCGACGCCATCTTCAAGCGCCTGATGATCGCGATTGGCCGCGAAGACATGGCGAACGATCCGCAGCTGGCCAACAACGCCGGTCGAGTCAAGCGCACCGAAGAGATCGACGGCGCGATCCAGGCCTGGTGCAGCCAGCGCAATATCGACACGGCGCTTGAGATTCTGAAGGCGGCTGACGTTCCGGTATCAAAAATATACTCAGTGCGCGACATGCTGCAGGATCCGCAATTCCTCGCTCGCCAGATGTTTGAGCAGCATCTGTTCAAGGATGGCACACCGATCAAGCTGCCGGCCGTGACGCCAAAATTATCCGAAACTCCCGGCGGCACGCGCTGGATCGGGCCGGAGCTGGGGGAGCATACCGATGAGGTATTGCGGGATCTTGGGTATGACCAGGATCAGATTAACCAGTGGCGTGACGAGGGCGTGCTGTAGCTTGCAAGTTGTGTCATCTCTCCGTTGTCTTGCTGATTGCAGGAATGTTCACTGCTGTTACCCCTTCCCGATTGAGCTTCCGGGTGGGTATGCGGGTCGCTAACGGATAGTTCGAAAGTTCGGTAATAGAACCGTCGGTAGCGTCAGGTTACCCATGAATGCCGTTGCTGAGGCTGCTCTAACAGGCAGCCTCGCCATCCAACACCTCATTCATGGATATCCTATGCTGCCGCGCCCGCCTGCCGATATAACTTCTCGTGCCGTTCAACCATCACACGCTAGCGAAGTGGAGAATCACGTCGCTCTTTCGAGTCAGCGGAATGCCTTTCAAATCATTTTTCAGAAAATAGCTGATGCTTGGCAATCGATTCGGTCATTTTTTGCCGGCATATTTTTCCGTATGGAAGGGCATCAAAATGCTGCCCGTGCGGCAATCCCCAATCACCTGCCGTCAAAAGCGGTCGCCGACATCAATTTATTGCCAGGTGCGCAAATAACAGCGGGTTTCTCTCCGGCGATTGAAAGTCTGCCGGGGAATGGCAGTTTTGAAACATCAAAAGCCTTCCTCTGTCAAATCATCGCGATTACCAATTCCCTGCCTGCAGGACAGTCGGATTTCGATGTATCGACAAAAGAGCATGCAAATAAAGTTTGCCAAAGATACGGTGACGATTCCGCTATCGATAAATTATCGATGGAGCAGAAAAAGGATTTGATCATTGCCCGGATAGTTTTGCGGCAAATCGATCAAGTTCGACAAGATATGGTCCTCGAGTGCTTCGGGCAGGAATTTCTTGATTCTCTGTTAGAGCATTTACCACAGAGAGAAATTTCTCCAGCGCCAATCGAGCGGATTGAGAAGGAAGTTAAAAAAGAAGACTCGCTGGCAATCGATAGTGCCTCGCCTGCCGTTGTTGAAAATAAAGGACTGGGTATCAGTCAGACAGAAGAAACTCAGCGTCATCAGGATTTATTCAACGAATTCCTAGCCGCTGCACCCAACCTGGGCGAAAGACACAGCAACTGGATGAAGTTTTATCAGACGGGTTGCATTGAACTTGCGAAAAACTACAAAGCCTCGCTGGAAAAAAATCATCTTTTTCATGATGAAAATTATAGGAACGTCAGCGATTTGCTGAAGAGGCACGAAGATTTCATGCGTGTCACGATGGACGCAATCAGCGCGAGTCAGCCAGACGTTTCTATTGCCAGTCATAAAAATTCTGAGGCACCAGATCGCCAGCAGCAGGCAGAGCTTCGAGATGAATTTTTTAAGAACTTCAATAACAGCGTCACTATCTTTGATGGATTGCTGCTTGAACTCACTGAGAAATTTTATAAAAAGCAGCAAGATTTTCTCGGTAAGGCGGGCGAGGATGCCCGGCGGATGATCGCCGCAAATTTTAGAAGAGATATGGCGCTCGATTTAAAAGGTCTGGCGCTGGGTCTGAAAATTCTTGCAGACATTGAAAACAGCAAATCCCAAAGCGAAACGATCCTGTCGATTCATGAGATTTCTACGTCGACAGTATCAGAAAGGCTTGCGGGACTGCAGGCAGTCAAAGATCTGCTGGCTGTACTCCAAGATGTCAAGAATAATCAGCTAGAAGAATATGATCGGTATATTGGACAATACGCGAGTAATCTGGTGACCGGCGTTTCTCTGCAAGACCGTAAATTCCCAGTCTTGCTCAGTAAGCTACTTGATCACGCGCATCTGTTAGCCGAACGTCTGGATGCGCTGATGATTGAACTGGCGTCGAGTGAACTCAACAGCAACCCACCATCCTTGCCGCAGACCGGTCTCGACGCGCACGGCCTTGACCCAGCGGCGTCCCTGATTGCTACGGTGTCGGCGTCCGAGGCGGCGCCGAGCACATCCCTGCTGTCAACTGACCGCCAAGGAAATCAGGCACAACTGCCAGAATGGCCACGGCGTCTTTTTAATGCTGAGAATGATTCTGCTTCCGCATCGGAATTACGCGAAGCCCTTGGACTGACGGGATTTGATCTCAATGATTTCATCAAACTTACCCTCGTCCCGGCAGCGAAATATTTTCATCAAAGAATCTACGAGACGGGCGCAAATTCCGATCCAAATCCCGATCCGAATCCCGATCATTTCACGGCTGCGATAACCCTCGCGGCCAGATGGCCTCAGGTGAATAAAGAGATTCTGAGACAAGCCAAGTGGACAGACGCGGATATCAGCGCCCTCGATTTCCTTTTGGATGTCAGCAGGATCGGCAATGGTTTTGAAGGTTACGCAAAGAGAGAATTCGTTATCAGCTCCGGAGTGACCTCGCGATTCAAAGCGCGCTCGACGCAAAGCCCACGTTAAATGCCTGTCCCGTCACGCCGCTGGCAGCGTTCGCAGTCCCTTGCTCTGCGTCGGTACTATTTGCGGAGCTGCCATCTTGCTACCAGTCTGACGAGACAAGCCATAAGGCCGCGACGTGCGCGTCATTCGGGCGTCGGGTTGTGCAGCCACCCAATCCCATGCAGTTAACCGAAGCCCTCATCGATGACAACGCGCTCTTCAGAGAAGGCGTTCGAGTGGTCGATAACGTGCATGAATGCGTTGGCCCGCCAGTTCGTAGCCGGGACATCGTTTGCATGTCCCGTACTCAACTCGCTGCATCAGCGGGTAGCACCGATGAGTACCTCCAGCTTCACCGCATCCGCACAGAACAACCGGATACCTTCAGCCAGCTTTTCTGTGGCCATCGCATCCTCGTTCAGTGCCATGCGGAACGCCTTCTCATCAAGGCTGATCTTCGTCAGGTCAGCCGTTGATGCGGCTTCCGGCGATAGCTTGCGATCAACCGGGCCGTCGGTTTCGGCCAGCTTCTGCAGGAGTTCAGGGCTGATCGTCAGCAGGTCGCAGCCAGCAAGTTCCAGAATCTGCGAAGTGTTGCGGAAGCTGGCGCCCATCACCTCGGTCGGATAGCCGAATTTCTTGTAGTACTCGTAGATGCGTTTCACCGATTGCACGCCTGGGTCATCGGCACCCGCATAGTCCTGACCGTTCGCTTTTTTGAACCAGTCATAAATCCGGCCGACGAAAGGCGAGATCAATTGTGCCTTCGCTTCAGCGCAGGCGATCGCTTGCGGCAGCGAAAACAGCAGCGTCATGTTGCAGCGAATGCCTTCCTTCTCCAGCACCTCGGCAGCACGGATGCCTTCCCAGGTGGATGCAATCTTGATCAGTACGCGCTCGCGCTCAATGCCCGCAGCTTTGTAAAGCGCGATCAGCCGGCGCGCCTTGGCGATGGTCGCTTCGGTATCGAACGACAGCCGCGCATCGGTCTCGGTCGACACGCGACCCGGAATGATCGCGAGGATTTTCTGACCAAACGCCACGAGCAGGTGGTCGATGATGTCGCCGACCGGCTGGCCTCGATGGGCATGGATCGTTTCATCCAGCAGCGGCCGGTATTCCGGCTTCTGGACAGCTTTCAGGATCAGCGAAGGATTGGTGGTCGCATCATGCGGCTGAAAGACTTCCATTGCATGGAAGTCGCCGGTATCGGCAACCACGGTGGTGTACTGCTTCAACTGCGCAAGCTGGTTCATGATGATGGCCAGAGGTCAAAAGTCAAAGGTTGAAGGGTGGGTCGAGCGCGCTATTCTAACCAGCCCATCAGATGCCGGGCATCCGCCGAGGTTTCACTGCAGGGCGGCGGTGGCTCGTGAGATGAGCGCCGCCGTCGAGCTATCGTGGACGTGGGCGGCCGGCGAGCCCTCCAGTTCCGACAAGATGCGGGTGGCCAGCGTCTTGCCGAGCTCGACGCCCCACTGGTCGAAACTGTTGACATTCCAAAGCGCACCCTGCACGAAGGTCTTGTGCTCATACAACGCAATAAGTGCGCCCAGCGATTCCGGCGTGAGTCGTTCCATCAGCAGCATATGGCTCGGATGGTTACCGGGGCATGCGCGGTGAGGGGGCAGGTTCGGCGCAGCATTGCCATTCATGAGCGCCTCGGCTTGTGCGAAACAGTTCGCCAGCAGAACCTTGTGCTGCTGAAGGTAGTCGTGTGCCGGTTTGAGCACTGCGATGAAATCGACTGGCACCACGTCGGTGCCCTGATGCAGCATCTGGAAGTAAGCGTGCTGGCCGTTGGTGCCGACACTGCCCCAGATCACGGGGGCCGTCGGTGAGCTGACTGGCTGACCATCGCGGGTCATATTTTTGCCGTTGCTCTCCATTTCCAGCTGCTGCAGGTACGCAGGAAACAACCACAGGTCCTGGTGATAGGGCGCAATCAGCTGCGAGCCGGCGCCAAAAAACTGCCGGTACCAGAAACCGCTGAGTGCCAGCAGCGCCGGCATGTTGCGCTCAAGGGGCGCACTGCGGAAATGCTCATCCATCGCATGCGCGCCCGCGAGGAAGGCACGGAAGTGTGTCGGGCCGATCGCGACCATTAGCGATAGCCCGATCGATGACCAGATTGAATAACGCCCGCCAACCCAATCCCGAAAAGGGAACATGTTTTCGGGCGCGATGCCGAACGCGGTCACGGCCTCGGTGTTGGTCGATACGGCAACGAAATGCCGGTGCAGGTCGGCCTGTTGCCCTTTGCGCAGGAACCAGGTGCGGGCGTCATGCGCATTCAGCAGGGTTTCGTGCGTCGAGAATGACTTCGACGAAACGATGAACAAGGTTGTTTCAGGATCAAGGCGTCCGAGCACGGCCGAAGTTGCATGGCCGTCAACGTTCGACAGGAAATGAAAGTTCAGGCTGGTCGTGGTGAATGGACGCAGCGCGGCACAGGTCATGGCCGGGCCGAGGTCGGAACCACCGATGCCGATGTTGACCACATCCGTGATCGACTTGCCGCTGTACCCCTTCCATTCACCGCTGCGCACACGGTCGGCAAAATCCGCCATCCGTTGCAACACCTGCTGCACCTCGGCGACCAGTTCTTCGCCCTCCCAGGTAAAGCGTGACTCCGGCGGCAGCCGCAAAACGGTATGCAAAGCAGCACGGTTTTCAGTGACGTTGACACGCTCGCCGCGGAACATCGCGTCACGCAGTGCCTCAACCCCCCGCGCCCGCGCGAAATCGGCGAGCAGGGATAGCGTTTGCTGGGTCAGATGCGTCTTCGAAAAATCAAAGAACAAGCCGGCGCCATCCAGTGAAAAGCGCTCGGCTCGTTGCGCATCCTGAGCGAAAAGCTCAGTCAGGTGCCATTGGCGTGCGTCCTGGGCGTGACGTTCCAGCGCCGCGAACTCGCGGGGCAGTACGGGCGGCAGTGGACGTGAGGGGGCGTTCAGATCTTGCATGCGAGGGGAGCCCCGGACCGGCGATGCCGGACTGCAGCCGGGAACTCGTTGTCATTGTCACGCGGGATGATAACCGCATCGGCTTGGCCACCGTTGAATTTGCTGCAAAGGCGGGCGAATTTGCTGTCGGCGACGGAGCTGGCACGGGTAGGGCGAGTACAACACAGCCGTTTTGCAATGTTTAACAAAGCATGCCGGATTTTCTGGAAAACGATGCACTCAATCTCTTGGACGCGAAAACTGTTATGTGATCGATAAACGACAACTTCGTTCGAAAATAGACATTTTCGTTGTTAAAAAAGTAAATATTGAGTAGCTTTTCAAAAAAGCAATTCGATATTCGAACGCGCTTCTCCGATGAATCTCGTCTTCATTTCCAGTCGCACAGCGTGAGGCAACGATGCAAGCATTCTCAAGTACCGTCAGGGATCTGTATGCATTAGCGGAGTATGCGTCGCCAGACCAGTTTCTTGGCCGTGCGATCGAGCTGATTCAGTCGTGCATCCGGTTCGACGGTGCGATTTTCGGAACTGGTGAAAAGGCCATGAAAGCGGCGTTGGCACGGGCTCAACCCGAGGCGCTGAACGGCGCCACGGCAGAATCCGATCTTGCATCAGCGATCAGATTGGAGGCCGATGATCCGGTCACGCGCGGCTTCCGTGAAGCGCCGATGGCACCGACCCGCGGCGGCATTCGTGAACTGTATCGCAAGCGTCGTGATGGCAAGCGGCCTGCGCCGCCGCATCTGAGTGGCGTCCGCTCGCTGGCCGACGAGCTGGGCCTGTGTCATCTCATCGTCTGCGGTGATGATCCGAGAAAGGTGCAACCGGCGCGCTGGATTTTGCTGTACCGGCAGCAGGATGTGCGCTTTGCCGCGACGGATGCAGCCAACCTGCACGGACTGTGGGAACACTTTTCGAAGGCAATGACAATTAACCGGGCACGGGCAGCAACACGCCTGTCGGCTTCGTCATTACCCAACCAGGACAACGGTAGCGCCACGGGTCTCATCACGAACGATGGCCAGATCGAGATCGCAGATCAGCGTTTCTACGATCTGCTTGAGCGCGAGTGGCCGGAACTGGCGCCAGATTTCATACCGGTTCAGGCAATGGAGTTGCTGAATGACGGCAAGCCGTACCGAGGTGCGCAGGTCGAGATCAGTGTCGTGCGTCAGGCCGTGGGCAACTTGTGCCGGATTCGGCCAGTCAAGGCCACCGAGGCGCTGACGCCGCGTGAGTTCATCGTGGCCAGGCGCTTTGCTGCCGGCATGAGCCACAAGCAGATCGCCCGCGAGCTCGGCGTGTCCCATCACACTGTTCGCAATCAGCTCGCCCACTTGTACCGCAAGCTTGGGCTGCACGACAAGGCATCGCTGGCGCAGTATTTCGCGGCCAACGTCGCGGCCAACGTCCCTCCGCAGTGAGCCGGCCCCTCGTGGATGGTCCGTCGAACGCGCGCCTTGGCGTCAGCGGCGACTGCCCCATCCGCTACAATGTCGCCTTCCATTTTTCAGGCGGCAGCAATGACCCAGGACGAACTCAAGCAGGCAGTCGCGCGCGCGGCAATTGAATATGTGGTGGACGGCGAGATCATCGGCGTGGGCACCGGCTCGACGGCGAATTTTTTCATCGATGAACTCGGCAAGATTCGGGGCCGCATCAAGGGCGCCGTCGCTTCCTCGGAGGCGACCGCCGCACGGCTGACGTCGCATGGCATTCCGGTATTTGATCTGAATGAGATCGAGCGCATGCCGGTCTATATCGATGGCGCCGATGAGATCGATCATGGTGGCGCGATGATCAAGGGCGGTGGCGGTGCACTGACGCGCGAGAAGATCGTGGCTTCGGTCGCCGACAAGTTTGTCTGTATTGCCGATGAATCCAAGCTGGTCGACGTCCTGGGCCGCTATCCGCTGCCGGTTGAAGTCGTGCCGATGGCTGCCGCTGCAGTGGCGCGCTCACTGGCGCAGCTCGGCGCTACCGCCAGGCTGCGCCTGAAGGACGGTCAGCCTTTCATCACCGATAACGGCTGCCACATCCTCGATGCGGCCGGTCTGCAGATTCGTGAACCGAAGACGCTCGAGCAGCAGATCAACCAGATTCCCGGTGTCGTCACCGTGGGTTTGTTCGCCTTGCAAGGCGCGGCGGTTTGTCTGCTCGGCACGTCGACCGGTGTGAAATCGATGACGTTCTGATCTGGCGCGACGCTACGTTGCTAGCGAGCCGAAATACCCTCGGCCTCCATCGCGCAAGCCAGCGCATGCACCAGATGGACGAGGGAGTTTCGCCCGATGTAGCCATCGAGCGACGGATCCTGGGCCAGCTTGTTTCCGACCAGCGAGTGGTTGTCCCAGGCATTCAGAATCACCTGGTTCGGCTTGATCCAGCCGCCGGGAATGGACCCGGCCAAGTCGAGGTCCTTGAGCACCTCGGCACTTTCTGTGCCCGTATTTTTCTCCCGCATATCGCTCAGGTGCTTGTTCACGCGGTTCAAAACAATGTTGTTGATATCGGTGAAGTTGACTGATCGGCCCAGCTTTCTCAGCTCGACCGCCAGTTCAGCCAGCTTTGACGTGGCGATCTCGCGTGCCTCATTTCTGGCCTCTTCATTTCCAAGTCCGTTTAAGTAGGCGCCGACGCCAATGCCAGCGAGGGAGAATTCCGTTTTTTCGGGGTGATCGCGCGCATACACGAGCATTTGCTCTTTGATGGCGTCGAAAGACCTGGCGTAATTTTCTTTGTTCAGCGTGGTCTTTCCCTCCTTCGTTTTATCGGTATACACACTGAAATCAGGTTGATCCTCTGAATCGAGCGCTGGCGCAACCGCAGAAAAAATCGTGACATCGACGATGTCGCCGGAGGCCAGCTTCATTGGCGTGTCGATTGCGAGCCCCAGTTGATTACCCGGCCTCATGATCTCCGGTATGTTGTCGGATTTGGCGGCGTCTGCCATCTGATTGAAAAGACTGGTGCTCCAGCCGGTGACCTGTAAATTTGCTGTTCCTTTGGGGGAGTGGTGCTGCGCGATATTCCACATTTGCCGCTGGAATGCCACTTGTCGGGCAGTGTCCGCCGCCAGTCTGCACCTGATTTCCACCGACTGCAGTTGCTTGGACAGCATGGACGGGTCCCCCGGCTTTCCAGAGGATGCCACGTGGCTGAGAAGGTCTTGAAAAGGCGCTCCCTGAATGCTGGCCGTGTGGTTCAGGTAGGCCATCATCCGTTTCTCGACATGGGGCCAACGGGGATGACTCGCGTTTGGCATGGCATCGAGGGCTGGTTTCAGGGTGTCCCAGTAGTGCTGGACTTTGGCATTTTTGAGCATAACGTCGCCAACTTTGCCTGGTTGTGCTGTTACCGCAGGCTGGGGTGAACGGATGTGAAGCCGAAGAAGCGCTTTGACTTCTTCGTTGACGGCAGCCTTCTCGAGGCGCCTGGCTGCTCTGTCGTGATCTGCGGTCTTGTTCGCCAGACAGGCAGAGAGCAACTGGGTGACCAGTCCCTTGACCTCAAGTCGGGCGAGATACAGGAAAGAAAAGAAGACATTTTTATGGAAGCCCGCGAGCTTTTCGCGTGCTTTCAGATGGACGTTGACGAGTTGCTTTATCTCGGCATCTACCTGCTGATCGCCGCCATCGGCATCCCGAATCGCCTTCTGTACTTGATCCCCAAGCTTTGCCATGGCCGGATCTCTGGCGATCAACTCAGCGGAGATCTGACGACGGGTCGCGATTTTATCGGCAGCCTGATTCGGGTCGGCACACGCCATGCGCAACTGAGTCAGTGGCCCGGAGATATTGCTGGCCATCGTATCGTCACTCCAGAGCACCGCCAATGCCAGGTCAGGCTGCAGCCGATAAAAATTGATGTCGGCCATCACCGAGAGAGAATCGGTTTTGGGGGTTGCTTCGCCGACGGGACCTGTTGGCGGCGCGGTGGCTGCAGTGGTACGCAGGGAGGCATCGATCGTCATGGCTGGCATTCGAAAGTGAAGTTTCTATGCACAGTAGGTGGACATTCTGCCCCGTTAATGAGGCCATCCGGTGTACTACGACGACGTATTCGATGCACTACGCACGGTGGTATTTGCGGCAACAAAAAACCCGCACGTCCAGCGGATCGTGCGGGCTCGGTCTGGCGAGCGCAGTTGACGGCTCAGCTGACTGCGCAGCTGACTGCTCAGTTGGACGGCGGCACGTAACCAACCGCCTGATCCGCACCCTCGCCAAAGAAATGCTTTTCCATTTGCGCGGCCAGATATTTCCGCGCACGTACATCAGCCAGATTGAGCCGGTTTTCATTCACCAGCATCGTCTGGTGTTTCAGCCAGGCTGCCCAGGCTTCTTTCGATACGCTCTCCCAGATTTTCTTGCCGAGTTCGCCGGGGTAGGGTGGAAAGTCGAGGCCTTCGGCTTCCTTGTTCAGTTTGATGCAGTGGACCATGCGGGCCATAAAATTTCTCCAGAATGAGTCGGTCAAAGAGGCTTGATCAATACCAGCGACTTGCGCTGCCAGTTGTACATGTTCTGACGGTCTTTCGGCAGGTCGTCCACGCTGGCGCTGACAAAGCCGCGTTTCAGGAACCAGTGCGCCGTGCGGGTCGTCAGCACGAACAGCTTTTTGAAGCCGGCGGCACGCGCGCGATTTTCAATGTGTTTCAGCATGCGCTCGCCATCGCCCTGTGCCTGCGAATCGGGGCTGACGGTCAGGCAGGCCATCTCCGCCATTTTCTCGGCCGGGAAGGGATACAG
>JACCDS010005987.1_pt1 | contig 10860 bp, 8 predicted proteins | sample 7446441 | NCBI WGS metagenome assembly JACCDS01 (sample SAMN15323445, study PRJNA562643) | freshwater metagenome | isolation source: river surface water | place: USA:Blue River Watershed | collected 2017-08-17 | reverse complement strand
GCCAGCGCCAGGCGAGCATGGGTGAGTTTCATGCGCGGGCCTCCGGTCGGGTCAGGTGCAGGAAGGCGTCGAGCAGCTTGTCGTGGGCGGTCTGTTTCATCAGGTCCTTTGCAATACCATCGAAACGCACGGTGCCGGCGGCCATCACGACAATACGGTCCGCGGCATCGGCTTCGTCGACCAGATGGGTGGCCCACAGCACGCCCATCGCGCGCTCATGGCACAGCGCCTTCACGTCGGCCAGGATGGCTGCCCGCGATGCCGGATCGATGCCAACCGTTGCTTCATCCATCAGCAGCAGCTGCGGCTGCGACAACAACGCGCGCGCCAGCTCGACCTTGCGGCGCGTGCCGCCGGACAGGTTGCGGCAGGCTTCGTGCGCGCGCTCACTCAGCTTGAAGCGTTCCAGCCAGTGCGTAATGCGCTGTCGCGCTTCGGTGCGTGCAATACCGTGCAGGTCGGTCTGGAACTGCAGGTTGGCGGTGACCGACAGGTCGAGGTCCAGTGCCGGTTGCTGGAACACGATGGCCAGCTCGGCGAGTGCCCGGATCGGATCGCGGCCGATATCGTGGCCGGCCACCTGCGCGCTGCCGCCGTCGGCGACGAACAATCCGGACAGCATCTGGAACAGCGTGGACTTGCCGGCGCCATTCGGGCCGAGAAGTGCGACGAATTCGCCGGGGCCGACCGAGAAGCTCACGTCATCGACCGCGCGCCGCGCGCCGAATTGCTTGCTCAGGTTCGACACCACCAGCGGATCGGGAAAGAGGGAAGGCACGCAGTCTCCTGACTTTATTTTTGTCGGCGGATTGTAGCGGCTTTGCAGGGCCGACGTGGGGTGCTGCCGGTATGGGGATTGGCGAGCCACTGCAGACGCCATGGTCGCTGGAACGCCGCACAGGCGCAGGCCGGAAGCCCGTGACGTGTTCCGCCTACAGCGTTACCGACCGCAGCGTTGCCCATGGCCGGCGTGCCCGCCAGTCCGCCAGCCATGCCGACGGCATCACCATCGCCAGCGCGCCCATGTCGGTCACCAGCTCGCCCAGCGTCGCGTCATTGACGCTCACGCCGCGCGTCAGTGCCGGAAAGCGGCTGACGATTTCAGCGCGCACCAGCGGCGCCAGCATGTCGGCGTTATGCCGCCATACGCTGCCGCCGATATAGATCGCTTCGGTGTCGAGTATCGCCACCAGGTTGTACAGCGCGCGGCCGAACCAGCGTGCGGCTTCCTGCACCAGGGCCAGCGCATCCGGCGCGCCACGTCGCGCATCATCGAAAATGTCCGCGAGCGGCTTGCCCAGATGCTTGCCGGAATTGCGTCCGCCGATCATGCCTTCGAGGTCGCCGCGGTTACCACAGCCGCACAGGGCTTGCGAACTCTCGGACAGCAGCATGTGTCCGGCATGTCCGGCATTACCGGCCTTGCCGTTCAGGATGTGCCCGTCCACACACAGGCCGAAGCCGACACCCGTGCTCCAGGTGACGTAGACCGAATTCGCCGGTGCCGTGCCAAAGGCCCGCTCGCCATGCAGCGCGGCCACGCAGTCATTCGCGATACGGATGGTGCTGAAGCGCTCGCGCAGCACGGATTCCAGAGGGAGGAAGGTCCAGTCGTTCGGCAGGTCGTCACCGTTCGGCAGCCCGCCGCACAGATTCGGCGGAATGATGCCGGTAGCGCCGTTGCGCACGTCGAATGGCCCGCAGCTGCTGACGCCGACCGACTGAACTGTCACAGGAGGGATCTGCAGCTGCCGGCAGCATGCATCGATCAGCTGCAGGCCCTGCTGTGCGATGGCCTCGGGCGCACCGGCCTTGATCGTGGGCTGCGTCACGCGCAGCAGCGGGCCACTCGCATCCGCAATGCAGGCGGCCATCTTGGTGCCGCCGATGTCGAGTGCGGCGACATGAGTTTGCATCGTGTCTGAGGGCATGGAATTAAGGCGGTTTTCAGGCAAAAGAGGAACCCGGGTCAAAGATTCTCTACTCATGAAGCTTTGATTTTACGGAGCAATTGCCATGAAACCTACCGTCGATCAAAGCGTCGGCTCCGGGCAGGCGACTTATCAACCGGTCTTGTACCATCCGGCGCCAGTTGAACCGGCACCGACGACGCAACCGCCAGGTTTGGGCATTGGCCAGCCGCCGGTCATGCGGGTCATTCCTTATCAGGTACCCACTGAGATCGTCTGGCCACGGCCTGCCGACAGCAGTTCTGCCTCTGTGCCGCCATCAACACCGGTTCAGGACTATGTCGCCACAGCCAGGAACCTTGCTGCGAAGGCGAATGAATTTCGGGCAGCCATACTTGCAGGCCGCCATGAGGGCATACACACGATTCTGGTGAGTCCGCATATCAATGAGATTGCGATGATGCCGGATGCACAGGGCCGGCATGCCTTGTTCCACGCCATCGAAAAAAATGACCTGCTCATCCTGAACTCATTGTTGCATCTGCCCTCCGCGAATGCGCAGGCGTTGAAGCAGTCGAGTGATGGTCGGATTGCCCTCGACGCCGCCGCGGCGAAAGGAGCGGCGGTCGGGGTACGTTTACTTCTTTCGCTCAGTTCGGCACAAGGTCAGGTCATGGTGTCGACGGGAGAGGGCAGCCGGCGACTGGAGGGCAATCCGCTGACGGCAGCCGTGTGGTTCGGTCATGAGAATGTCGTGCGCGTGTTACTGGATTCGCCTTACGCCCCGGCATTCGTTCATGGCAGGAGCGACGAAGGGAACAATGCGCTGATGATTGCGGTGATGATCGGAAATGAGCGGATGACCCGGTTATTGCTGGCTTCGCCTTACCGTACAGCGCTGGTAGAAGCGAAAAACGACTCTGGATGCAGTGCGTTGATCCATGCCGCATTGGTCGGTCATGTGGGTATCGCTCGTGCCTTGCTTGAACATCAAGAGGTCCGCTGGCAACTTATCTCCAGCGGTACGCCTTTGAGCCCCCTTGATTGTGCGACCTTCAAGGGGCATCAAGGCGTGGCCGAGTTGTTTCGTCAGCAGATTGCCCAAGGCATGAGAGTGCATCTCGGCAGTGCGCCCGTGACCCACACCGGCCCCCGTCAATAGCAATCAGGCTCGCAGCGGCTTGTAACGAATGCGCTTCGGTTTTGCGGCTTCTTCACCGAGGCGCTTCTTCTTGTCTGCTTCGTATTCCTGGTAGTTCCCGTCAAAGAACACCACCTGCGAATCGCCCTCGAACGCGAGGATATGGGTGGCAATGCGATCGAGGAACCAGCGGTCGTGCGAAATCACCAGCACACTGCCGGCGAATTCGAGCAGCGCATCTTCCAGCGCGCGCAGGGTTTCCACATCGAGATCGTTCGACGGTTCATCGAGCAGCAGCACATTGCCGCCCATGAGCAGGGTCTTGGCCAGATGCAGGCGTCCTCGTTCGCCGCCGGACAGATTGCCGACAATCTTCTGCTGGTCGCCACCCTTGAAATTGAATCGGCCAAGGTAGGCGCGCGACGGCATCTCGAAGCGCCCCACGGTCAGCGTATCGGCACCGTTGGCCACGTCGTCGAACACGGTTTTCTTATTATCGAGTTCCGCACGCGACTGGTCGACCACCGAGACCTTGACGGTCGAGCCAATCGTGATTTCGCCACTGTCCGGCTGCTCCTTGCCTGAGATCATGCGGAACAGGGTCGACTTGCCGGCGCCGTTGGGCCCGATAATGCCGACGATGGCGCCCGCCGGAATCTTGAACGACAGGTTGTCGATCAACAGGCGGTCGCCGTAGCCCTTGCTGACGTTCTTGAATTCGATCACTTCATTGCCGAGCCGCTCCGCGACCGGAATGAAGATCTCCTGCGTCTCATTGCGTTTCTGGTACTCGTGCTCAGACAGTTCGTTGAAACGCGCGATACGTGCCTTGCTCTTGGCTTGCCGCCCCTTCGGGTTTTGGCGCACCCATTCGAGTTCCTTCTTCAGCGCCTTCTGCCGGGCCGACTCGGTAGCTTCTTCCTGCTTCAGTCGGGCTTCCTTCTGCTCCAGCCACGATGAGTAATTACCCTTCCACGGTATGCCGTGGCCGCGGTCGAGTTCGAGTATCCATTCGGCCGCGTTGTCGAGGAAGTAGCGGTCGTGCGTGATACCGACCACGGTGCCCGGGAAACGCTGCAGGAACTGCTCCAGCCAATCAACGGATTCGGCATCGAGGTGGTTGGTCGGTTCATCCAGCAGCAGCATGTCCGGTTTGGACAGCAGCAGTTTGCAGAGTGCGACGCGGCGCTTTTCACCGCCGGATAGCACGCCGATCTTGGCGTCCCACGGCGGCAGGCGCAGTGCGTCGGCCGCCACTTCGAGTTGCAGTTCCAGATTGCCGCCATCCGCAGCGGCAATGATGGCTTCCAATCGTTCCTGTTCCTTGGCCAGCGCATCGAAGTCGGCGTCTGGCTCGGCATAGGCCGCGTACACCTGTTCCAGCTTCGCGCGTGCCTCGAAAGCTTCGCCAAGGCCACTCTCGACTTCCTGCCGCACGGTCAGTTCCGGATTTAGTTCCGGTTCCTGCGGCAGATAGCCGATGTTCAGGTTGGGCATCGGGATCGCTTCACCTTCGATGTCCTTGTCGAGTCCGGCCATGATTTTCAGCAGCGTTGACTTGCCCGAGCCGTTCAGGCCAAGCACGCCGATCTTGGCGCCGGGGAAAAAGGACAGTGAGATGTCTTTGAGAATCTGGCGCTTGGGCGGAACGATCTTGCCCACGCGGTTCATCGTGTAAACGTAATTGGCCATGGCGTGAATAGGGGGCTGGACAGATGGAGGAAACGACAGGCCGACATTGTACGTGGATCGCTGCGGCGGCAAGAAGTGTTCAATGATGGAACATATTCATCCTAATTTGTACATACGAGGCTCGTTTGGGCGCCAAGTGCCCGTTATGTTCAATCTATTTCATCTGAGCCCTTATCATGAGTGTTGCGTCTTCAAAGCTGACCGCCCCCCAAACCCCTGTCCTGCAAGGCGCGTGGGCTACGGGGAAGACCCCTTTTATTACTGCGCCCGAAGCGCCCACCATTGCCCTCGTTCAGAAAGCAGTAACGACAGCGCCGCAAGAGCTGACGCCGCCCCCGGCACCCGCGCCGGCTAATGCTGCGCAAGAGTCTCATTCCACTCCCGTGCTGGTCACTGCGACTGCCGAGGGCACGACTGAATCAACTCAGCAAACCGATATCGAGCCTGAGACGGACGCGCAGCTGCGCATTCGCTTGCTCGATATACCGAGCGAAGACCTGACCTCGCATGAACTGCTTGTGCGCGAAGCAGTCGTGAAGATGTGCACTTTTGTCGATAATGAGGAACCCTGGCGGGCTGACCTGATGGATGCGTGCGACACGCTGAAGGCCATGGCTGGCCGCAACAACGAAGGCCTGTTTGCACTGCAGGACGATTGCGATGAGGACTGGCTACGCTTGCTGGCTTGCACGGTCGAGAAATTTCTGAGCCGAGTGGGTTCGCTTGAGTCTCCTAAGTTCCAATGGAACAAAATGACGATGAACCAGATTGCCTGGACTTGTTATGGCCTGAAAGCGTGTTACGAGCTGGAGCGTTTCGGCGTCAGCTTTCCCCCCAAACATTCGAAGTCGTTGGTCATGGCGGGACGGAAGATCACACGTAAGCTGATCGATCAGGTGCACCAGCGGAATTTGCTCGAGGGGCATAACACCGTGGGAGATGTCCTGAGTCTGCTCGCGTGGATCGCTTATGGTCTTCGTCGATCATTCAGGCGTCCTGACGGCAATAGTGAAATGCTGCTGGCTGGCTGTGCGAAGATAGCCGGGAAGGTTTCGCTGACCGATATCGGCTTGCAGATTTTTGCCTATTTTGATGACAGTCGTGCCGAGTACATGACGGCGCGCCAGATCGGCAAACTGTTTACGGGGATCGGGGAGTTGTTGGCCAGAGGGGTGCTGAAAACCGGTTCGGTCCTTGAGGAAAATGACATCGAGACGCCGACATTTCGACAAGCGCTGCTTGCATGGTACAGAAGTCCGTCCGTGGCAGTCGACCCGACGGACGATGCTGCGACTTCTTACTTGAATGAGGAGATGGATATTGTCGTGTTGCAGAATCTTGTCTATGGACTCGATCAGCTGATGCAGAACAGCGTGCTGGAGATGTTGACGGCGGAAACGAGTGAGATTGTGGTTTGCACCCAGAAGTGGATTAAATGGGCAATGTCACAACCCGGCCTGACCGTGTACGATCTGAAGACATTCCAACAATTTATTCAGCACGCTATCCAATATGACATTTTCAATCAAACTCTGGTGACACAGCTGGCAGTCGTCCAGAAAGCCATTGCTGAACTCGAGTCCCAGTCCTGATTACGGCTTGCTTGATGGCGGGCGCCGCTGCGCCCGCCACAGGCCTTCCGCCGAAAACAGGACCAAGCCTGACCAGATCAGCGCATAGCCCGTCGCTTTGTGTCCGCCGAAAGCTTCCTGATACAGCAGAACGCCCAGCAGCAGCTGCAGACTGGGCCCGATGTACTGCAGCACGCCAAGCAGCGACAGCGGTATGCGCCGGGCACCGTAAGCAAACAGCAGCAAGGGCACCGCAGTGACCGGCCCCGCTGCGATCAATAGCAGCGTCAGCGCGGGACTGGTGCCGAACGCGTGTGACGAGCCGCTGTCCGGCAATAGCAGGAAGACCGCGGCGACCGGCAGCAGTACCGCCGTTTCTACCGTCAGCCCCTCGAGTGCACCCAGCGCGGCGGTCTTGCGGAGTACGCCGTACAGGCTGAAGGTGATCGCGAGTGTCAGGCCTATCCAGGGTAACTGTCCGGCTGACAGAGTCAGCCAGAGTACGCCGCCCGCCGCCAGCAGGATCGCCGCCCATTGCAAGGGGCGCAGCCGTTCTCCCAGTACCAGGCCGAACAGCACATTGAACAGCGGCGTGATGAAGTAGCCCAGACTGGCGTCGATCACGCGGTCGCTGTTGACAGCCCAGATGTAGACCACCCAGTTTGTACCGAGTAGCAGGGCACTCGCGCCAAAGGCGATCGCAATCTGCGGGCGCTGTCGTATCGATTGCAGCCATGTCCATTGCCGCCGTGCCCCAAGGAGCGTCACCAGCAGCACGACAGACCAGACTACCCGATGCGACAGGATCTCCGCCGCCGGCACCTGTTTGAGCAGGCGCAGGTAGACCGGGAACACGCCCCACAGCGTGAATGCGGCAGCCGCGCTGAGTGTGCCCTTCAGCATCGCGGCGTCATTCCAGGTCCAGCGACATTTGCCGCCCGCCTTGCCGTCTGTCGGCAGTCTTATCGGCCGTCTTGTCGGCGCGTGCTGGCGCCTTGCGCCGCGGCCGTCCCTCGCGCTGCGGATTACGGCTGCCATGCTTGTCAAACACGCGGCGTGCCTCGTCGCGCACGGCGGCATCGCGCCGTAGCGCCCACAGCGTCTCGCGCGCATGACGCGCACTTGCCAGATGATCGACCACCGGGGCCGGGTAGTCGCGGCCGATGATGACGCCGATTTGCTGCTGCAGTTCGTCCGGCATTGTCCACGGCTCGACGATGAATGCCGCCGGCACGCGGTGCAGCGCGGGCAGCCAGCGCCTCACGAAGCTGCCGTCCGGATCCCGGTCGCGAGCCTGCTTCACCGGGTTATAGATGCGCAGCGTATTGATGCCGGTAACCCCGGACTGCATCTGCACCTGCGGATAGTGAATGCCGGGCTCATAGTCGAGGAACTCGCGCGCCAGATGTAGCGCCGGTTCGCGCCAGTGATTCCACAGCTGGTAGCCCGAAAAACTGACCAGCAGCGCGCGCATGCGGAAGTTGATCCAGCCGGTCTCGGCCAACATCTTCATGCAGGCGTCCACCAGCGGGAAGCCGGTCTCGCCGCGGCACCAGCGCTCGAAGCGCTCGCGATCGACTTCGTGCGGGCGTACGCCGTCGAAGCCGCGGTGCACATTCTGCGTCTCGATGTCCGGCTCCGACTCGAGCTTCTGGATGAAATGACAGTGCCAGTGCAGCCGGCTTTCGAAGGATTTCAGGCCAGCCAGCAGGCCGCGTGGACGGGCGGGCTCAGGCAGCGCCTGCAGTTCGGCGCGCGTCTTCCACACCTTGTGCATGACCTCGCGGATCGACAGGCTGCCGTAGGCGAAGTGCGGCGACAGCCGCGAGCAGCTCTCCTCGGCCGACAGCGGGCTCGACATTGAATAACGGTAGTCGGCGAGATGCTGATCGAAGAAGGTTTTCGCCAACTGCGCTGCCTGTCGCCGGCCGCCGCGCTGGCGCTGTGGCTTGTCGCGACCCTGCATGCCCAGCTGTTGCGGCGACAGCAGGCCGGTCGATGCCGGCGCACGCGCGGGCCGGCCCAGCTTCTCGGGAGCAGTCAGCACGGGCTGGCGCATGCGCTGCATCCAGATCGACGCCCATGCGTCGCGCGACACCAGCCTGCGCACCACGCCGTTCGACGGGAATTCCTTCCACGCGACGCCATGGGCGCCGCACCATGCAGCGACGCGGCGGTCGCGCGCATAGCTGAGGGCGTTGCCGGTTTCTTCATGCGCGCAGAGCGCAAACGGTCCGACATGGTCGAGCAGTTGCTGCAGCACCTGCGTGATTTCGCCGTGCAGGATCAACAGTGGACTGCCGCGCGCGGACAAGGCCTGATCCAGTTCGGCCAGGCATTCATTGATGAAGCCAACGTGCTGAGGCGCGCAGTCGGGCGCATGCAGCAATTCGGGCTCGTACACATAAAGCGGCAGCACCTCGCTGAACCTGGCCGCCTCGACCAGCGGTGCATGGTCGAACACGCGCAGGTCGCGCTTGAACCAGACGACGGCCAGCTTCGTCAACGCAGTCCCCGTGGCGGCCGGGCGGCCGGGCATTGCGCCCAGAAGGCCGAGAACGAGCGGCAGGTCCGCTGCGGGTTCGGGAACTGCCGCGCTGCTTCCGGCAGGTACGCGCACAGCTGCGGCAGCCAGTCCCGGTAACCGGGGTGGTGTGTTGCCGTTGATTCCAGACGGGCGGACGTGTTCAGCATGGCGGGCAGGTCGGACAGATCGCCGACGAACACGGCGTCGGTCACGGCGGACATTCTATCCATCACGAAGTGCCAGCGCAGGTCGGACCACGGGAATTGGTGATGGAAGGGCCGATGGATCACCCCGAGCCGCAGCCCGTCGAAAGGCGCGTCGGCCAGCATCCACGGATGAACCAGCCGGATGCGCGTTGCGGCTGGCGGTGCGGCAGTCCATGTGCCGGGTGGGTCGGCAGACAGCGCCGGCTCGGTGACGCCTGCCGCGGCGGGCAGGGGCGCGACGACTTGATTACTGCGTGCGATCCGCTCCAGCGTTTCATAGTCTGTATCGATCGCACTGCCCGGGCAGTGCCAGTCGGGCGGCGCAAAGCGGGCGACGTTATCCGCGTTGAACAGATAGGGCTTGCTGCTGAAGGTGGCGGCGACCCATTGCCATGACAGGTAGTTGGATGCGAGATCGCCGTCAAGCAGGTGCGCGTACATCCAGTCGGCACCGGCATGCCAGTGCACCTTGCGCAAGTGAATGCAGTAGCTCGCCAGCCACATGCGCGCGTGATTGTGCAGATAACCGCTGCGATACAGCTGGCGTATCGCGTTATCGATCGGTGCCAGTCCGGTGCGGCCAGTACGGATATCGTCGGGCAGGAGGTCGCTGTACTGCACGCCGGGCAGCGCCGGGCGCAGGTCGGACAGGATGGCATCGCCTTCGCGAAGCCACACATGCTGAAAGAACTCGCGCCAGCCGAACTCGAACGCGAGCTTGTCGGTCATGCGCAAGGCGGGCAGGCGCTCGAACAGTTCGGGAATCGCGGTGAATCCGTGCGTCAGGTAAGGCGACAGCCGGGTGACGTGGCCATTCAGGTGATTGCGTGTCTGCGCGTAGGCGCCAAGACGGATCGCCGCGATGCGCGCGTGCAGCGCCGCCCCGGTCGGCTCGAAAATATCGGTCCCGGAAAGACCGGTTTGAGAAAAAGAAGAGTCGCTCTGCATGCCGCATTGTAGAGCGCTGGCCCGATGCCGGCACGGGCCGGCATCGGAGGCAGGGACTTACATGCTGCGGCGGTACTGGCCGCCCACCTCGAACAGCGCCTCGGTGATCTGGCCGAGCGAGCACACGCGCACGGCATCCATCAGTTTGGCGAACACGTTCTCGTCATTGATCACCGCCTGTTGCAGCGCGGCCAGCGCTTGCGCCGCCTGATCCTTGTGTCGGGCGTGGAAGTCGGCGAGTCGCCTGAGCTGCGACTGCTTTTCGTCGTCGGTCGAACGCGCCAGTTCAAGCTGCTGAGGAATCGTATCGCCCTTCGGATTGCGGAAGGTGTTGACGCCAATGATGGGCAGGCTGCCGTCGTGCTTCTTGTGCTCGTACAGTAGCGATTCTTCCTGGATCTTGCTGCGCTGGTAGCCGGTTTCCATCGCGCCCAGCACGCCGCCGCGCTCGGCAATGCGCTCGAATTCCTGCAGCACGGCTTCTTCGACGAGGTCGGTCAGTTCGTCGAGGATGAACGCGCCCTGGTTCGGATTCTCGTTCTTGGCGAGGCCCCATTCGCGGTTGATGATCAGCTGGATGGCCAGCGCGCGACGTACCGATTCATCGGTCGGCGTGGTAATCGCTTCGTCGTAGGCGTTGGTATGCAGCGAGTTGCAATTGTCGTAAATCGCGATCAGGGCCTGCAGCGTCGTGCGGATGTCATTGAAGTCGACTTCCTGCGCATGCAGCGAACGACCCGAGGTCTGGATGTGGTACTTCAGCTTCTGGCTACGCTCGTTCGCGCCGTATTTGTCGCGCATTGCGACGGCCCAGATGCGGCGCGCGACACGGCCCAGCACCGTGTACTCCGGATCCATGCCGTTG
>JACCDS012207295.1_pt1 | contig 10862 bp, 6 predicted proteins | sample 7446441 | NCBI WGS metagenome assembly JACCDS01 (sample SAMN15323445, study PRJNA562643) | freshwater metagenome | isolation source: river surface water | place: USA:Blue River Watershed | collected 2017-08-17 | reverse complement strand
TGCGCCGGAACAAATAGTCCAACAGCTCCCGTTTCTGCGCGGTATCCAGCACGACGTTCGGCGGCATCGCGCCCCGACCCTTCGCCAGCAAATCGAGGACCTCCGCATCCGTCATCCGCGCCTTCAGACCGACGAGCGGCGGCACCATGCCGAGTCCCGTCCGCGTCGGTCCGTGGCAAGCGACGCAGTGCGCCTGGTAATGGAGTTCGCCGGCGGACGGAGGATGCCGCGGATCGCGTTCCCGGTCCTCGTTCGACATCACGGTGATCCGCGAAACCCAGCGGTTCGACGTCACGTAAAGCCGCCCCGTCGGCACATCGACCGCGGCGCCCGACCACTCGGCCCCGCCGCGCGAGCCGATGTAGAGCGTCGGTTTGCCCTCGGCGAAGGGCGCGAAAAATCCGTAGTTCGAACGCGCCACCACCGCCTCACCAAAGGCCCGCGCCTCCGGGGTCCGGTCGGTGATCATCTCCGGCGAAAACTCCATGCGCGACAGCGGCTCCGGCAATTCCGGATCCGGTTGGTACGGCGCCGTGCGTTCCCCGGGCAGAATCGAAACCGGCGCCCGCCGCAACCGCACGGGAAACACCGGCAGCCCGGTCAGGCGATCGAGCACGTAGAGATGTCCGGCTTTGGACATGCAGGTGACGGCGTCGACGCGGCGCCCGTCGCGCATGATCGTCACGAGATTCGGCGGCGCGCACACATCGAGATCCCAGATGTCGTGGCGCACATCCTGGAAATGCCAGCGGCGCTCGCCGGTGAGCACGTCGAGGGCGACGACGCAGTTGCTGAACAGATTGTCGCCGAGCCGGCCGACGCCGACCATGTCGGGCCGCGGCGCGCCGAGCGCAACGAAGGCGAGGCCGCGCTGGTCGTCCAGCGACAAGCCGCTCCAGCCGTTGGCCCCGGCCTGCGGGCCGTCCCAAGTCTCGGCGCCGAAGTCTTCGCCCCGCGCCACCGAGCGGAAACGCCACAACGCCGCCCCCGTGCGCACATCGAAGCCGAAGACATCGCCGTTCAACCCCGTGGTCACAAACACATGCCGGTAAACCGCGCCCGCGGCCGTGGCGCCGGTCGCGATCGGCGTCCGGCCTTCCGTCCCGAAGCCCGCCACCGGCTCACCGGTCCGCGGATCGAGCGCGTAGATCCAATCCCCGTAACCGAACAGCAACCGCGGCGCGTGGCCGTCTCCGCCCGGCCAATACGTCAGGCCCCGGCGCGCCGGCACATCCTGCAGGCGCACCGGCCGCGTCGCCGGCAGTGGCCGCCGCCACCGCTCGGCGCCCGTCGCCGCATCGACCGCGACCAAGGCGCGGCCGGGCGTCGGCGCGTACATGACGCCGTCGACGACGATCGGCGTGCACTGGATGTTCGCCGCGCCGTCGCCGGCCCGGAAAGTCCACGCCACCTCGAGATCGCGCACATTGGCTTTCGTGATCTGTGTCAGCGCGGAGTAACGCCGGGCGCCGTTGTCGCCCTGCGAGCGCGTCCAGCGAGCAAATTGGTCCGGCGGCACTTCCGCGGCCGGCGTCAGCGTCTCGCTCGGCGCGGCGGGAATCGTCCGGAATTCCGGCAACGCTGCGCGCGCCGCCGCATCTTCGGTGCCGAGAACCGCGGCCGCGGCCACCGCGGCCGCTCCGGCCCAGGACACCATCGCCAGACCGCGCAAGGCGGCGACAAACCTCGGACGGGGGCAAAGCGAAGTCGGCACGGACGCCGACTAAACCGCCCCGTTCGGAAAATGAAAGGCGGCGTTTCGTTGCCCCGCGCCGCGCTCAGGCGGCCGGCCGCCGGCGCACGAGCGCATTGGAAACCAGCACCTGCACCGTCTCCCCGCGTTGGTTGGCCGTCGTGGTGCGCAGCTTGATCACGCCGAATTCCGGCCGCGACTCCGAGGTTCGCGCCGCGAGAATCTCCATTCTGGCCGCAAGGGTGTCCCCGGGCCGCACCGGCGCCGGCCACTTGATCGTGTCGATCCCAAGCCCGATCACGCCGCTGCCGAAACCGAATTCCCCCAGCACCATCAGCCGCATCGTCAACGCCGCCGTCAGCCAGCCGCTCGCGATGATGCCGCCGAACACGCTCTGCGCCGCGGCCGCCGGATCGACGTGGAAGGGCTGCGGGTCGTACCGCAGCGCGAATTCCCGCGCCTCCTCCGCCGTCACCGCCACCGTGCCGGTGCGGTATTCCTGACCGACCGCGAGATCCTCGAAATACCGTTGCGCCGATGGTGCGTCCGCCATGGCCGCAGCATCGGTCGCGGCCGATCCGAGGCAACGCGAATGCTCGGCCGCGGCGACCGCCGCCGGTTCACTTCAGTTCCAGCACCGCCGTCACCGGGTAGTGGTCCGACGGATACCGCCCGGCGTAGGCGGTGCGGACGATCTCGCCGGCCGTCGCCTTGAATTCGGCGGTGTGGAAAACGAAGTCGATCCGCGAGCCCTTCACCGTGCCCTTGAAACCGTTGAAACTCGCCTCGTCCGGCGAGCGCTGCGGATGCAGCACGCGGTACGAATCGATCCAGCGCAGCGCGCCGGCTTCCGCGGGCCGGACCAGTTGGGCGTAGCCGGTGTCGTCTTCGTTCAGATTGAAGTCGCCGGTCAAAATCGCCGGCAGGCCCTGCGCCAATTCGGTCGCGCGCCGAGAAATGAGTTTCGCGGACTCGCGGCGCGCCTGGACCCCGCGGTGGTCGAAGTGCGTGTTCGCGAAAAAGACTTCGCGGCCCGTCGCCGTTTCCTTCAGCCGCACCCACGTGCAGATGCGCGTGAGCGACGTGTCCCACGATTTGCTCGCGACAACCTCGGGCGTTTCCGAAAGCCAGAAGGTCCCCTCCGCCACCAGCGAGAAACGGTCTTTGCGGTACGCGATGCTCGAGAATTCGCCTTTGCGCTTCCCGTCGTCGCGCGCGACGCCGGCGAAGCCGAAGCCCGGAAACCGCGCGATCAGCGCGTCGTGCTGCATCGCCACGACTTCCTGGAAACCGAGGAGGTCAGCGTTGAACGCCTCGATGGTACGGAAAAGATTTTCCGCCCGCTTCGGCCAGGCATCTTCGCCATCCGGCGCCGTGCCGTAGCGGATGTTGAAGGACATCACGCGCCACGGGGGCGAGGCCTTCGTCGCAGCCGCCGGGGCGGCGGATAACGCGGCCGGAACGGCCACGGCGAAAAGCAAGGCGAGCAGGCAGGACAGGAAACGGGAAGCGCGCATAGGGGTGGCCGATTCCTTGGGCCGCGTCCCGCCGTTGGCAATGCGGCGGACGCGGAATATTCATGACGCCGTCCTCAGGTCGGCGGCGCCGCCAAGGTCCGCCGCCGCAACTGCCCGCACGCGGCGTCGATGTCGGGCCCGCGGGATCGCCGGAAATGCGCCACCACGCCCCGCGCCTGCAATTCCGCCGCAAACAATTCCGCCCCGGCATCGGACGTCGGCTCGTAGGCCACGCCCTTCAGGCTCAACCCGGTCGGATTGTAACGGAGCAAATTCACGTGCATGCGCCGCGTCCCGACCACCTCCGCCAATTGCCGCGCCTGCCCCGGCGCGTCGTTCACGCCTTTGAGCAAACAATATTGGATCGTCACCGGCCGGCCGCGCGCCGCCTGGAAGCGGTCCGCCGCCGCCATGATCTCGGCGATCGGGAAACGACGGCCCGCCGGCAGCAACTGCGCGCGCGTCGCATCATCCGGCGCATGCAGCGATACCGCCAGATGCACGCCGAGGCCGGAGGCGATCAACGCCTCGATGCCGGGCACGATGCCCACCGTCGACACCGTCACTTGCCGCCAACCGAGACCGCCGATCCGGTTGTCCGCAATCCGTTCCACGGCCGCGAGGACGGCGTCGAGGTTCAGCATCGGTTCGCCCATGCCCATGAAAACGACGGTCTGCAGTTTCCGGCCGGCCGCCTGCGCCTCGCGCCGCAGCGCCAGAAACTGGGCCACGATTTCGCCCGCGGTCAGGTTGCGCTCGAAGCCGGTCTTCGTGGTCGCGCAAAAATCGCAGGCCATCGCGCAACCGACCTGGGACGAAACGCAGCCGGCGGCGCGGTCCGCGCGGAAATCGGGCATCAGCACCGTCTCGACCGTCCGCCCGTCGCCGAGCCGCAGCAGCAGTTTCGCGGTGCCGTCGGCGGCGAGTTGCCGCACCGCCAAGGTCGCGGCCGCCGGCGGCAATTCCGTCCGCAAACGGTCGAGCAATCCGGCCGGCAGCGGCCGCCCTTGCTCCGCCAATTCGCCGCCGCGCGCATAGAATTCCCGCAACACGCGCGCCGCATGGACCGGCTTGAAACCCCAGCCCGCGAGCCGGTTTTCCAAGTCCGCGAGCGTGAATTCGACGAGCGGCCGCATCGCCGCACCCACGCACGGAACCCCGCCGATGCCAAGCCTCGTGCGGCGGCGCACCCGCGCGGGACTCAGGAACGGAATTCGGGCTGCTGCCCGCGCGGCGCCAGTTCGCTCGCCGGCAACGGCTGCGCCAGGCCGACCATCACGGCGTTGAACAACAGCCGCCGCTGCTCGCGCGAAAGGCCCGGCAACAGCATCGCCATCCGGTAGCCGCGGTAGATGACTTCCTCGCGGCCCAAGGCGTCGTATTTTTCCATCGCCGCGGTGTAGGTCCGCAGCAGCGAATCCGCATCGAGCGGCTTGCCCGTTTCACGGTCGAACTGCGCCGACGCCACCAGCCCGAGATCTTCGCGGATGGAGGTGTAGCGCTGCTTCATTTCGTCCAGCCGTTCCTTCGCGCTTTCCTGGAACTGCGTGGAAACTTTTTCCCGCACCGCCGCGCGCTCGGCCGCATATTGCCGCACCCGCGCCTCGCGTTCGTCCGTCGGCATCGAACGGTCGAGCTGGGGCCGTTCGATCGACTGCTCGCCGGCCTGCACCGCGTTTTCGAATTCCCGCATCAGGGTGCGGCGGTCGCGGTTGTAACCTTCGATCCGCTGGATCAACGACGGCGGAATCTGCGGCGGCGCTGCCAACGGCGCGGCCCGCACCGCGGACAAACCGGCCCGGATTTCCTCCGCGAGCCGGTCGAGCGCCGCCAGGCGCGGCTCCTGCCGTTCCGCCAAATCGGTCAGCGCCTGGTTGCGGCGGATGGACCAGGAACTGTCGTGCGCGAGCACGGCGTCGCGCAGCTCGTTTTTCAATTCCGCCTTCTCCCGGTTGTAGTGCCCGATTTTTTCCGTGAGCGCCGGGGACAGATTCGCCGGCAAACGCAGACGCGTCGTCGCCGGGGAAAAAAACATCGCCCGCGGATCTTCCTTCCGCGTCGGCGGCGGCGGCCGGATCGCCCGCGCCCGCGCCCGCAACTCCATCGCGGACTCGAGCAGCAGCGCCCGTTGCTCGGGCAAAATGCCGTCGTAATAAAACGCCGCCGCCCGCACGACCTGGAACCGCGCTTCCTGCTCGAAGATGTCGCCGGCAAATCGCGTGTTGCCCACGCGCCAACCGCGATCCCGGTTCCAATGGACGCTCCAGTCCATGAACCCGCCGCTGATCAGATCGCGGCGCAGTTCGTCGGCCTCTTTTTCGAGCGCCTGGATCCGCGACTGCTGCGCCGCGGCCAATTCCTGCAGGGCCGCGAGCCGCGCCGCCCCGTCGGTCTGGTTCAAGGTCACCAGCTTTTCGGTCAACTCGTTCAGCAGGCCGGCGCGCGTATTGCGGTAGGCGTCGAGCCGCGCCGTCAGGCGCCGGCCCACGTCGGCTTCCATCAGCCGGGAACTGAGCGCGGGATAAAACCACTCGCCCACAAAATCCGCCAACTCCACCGGTGCGCCGCGGCTCCAGCGCCGGCCGCCCGAGGGCAGCTCGTTCAGAATTTCGTCGCCCAGCACCGGCGCGGCCGGCGGGAAACACACCGGCAGCGGCGTGACCATGATCGGCGGCAATTCGCTCTGGGCCGACGCCGGTGTCGCCATGCAAAGGAGGCCGACCGCGATGCCGACGGCAAACCGCCGCGCTGCCGCGGAGGCAAGGGCACCGTGCCACTGAAACGGAATGACGGCGGAAAACATCGGGGCCGAACGGGCTGCGGTCGTATTGGCGAATTCGGAACACCGCGTCGAGCCGGCCTTTGACATCCGCGGCCCGCCGCCGACCCTGCGGCATGGAACGCAGCGATCCGCGCGCCCCCGATGCCCCCACCGCCGCGGTTGTCGCCGCCCGGGAGGAGTTGCTCGCCGAGTTCGTGCTCGAGGACACGCCGCTCGGCGCCGCCTTCCTCGCCGCCCCGGCCGGCCCGCGGCTCCGCGCCGGCCAGGTGCGCGCCGGCTTCGGCCGGTTTCTCGCCGAGTTGCTCGCCGCCGCGCCGAGCGGTGCGGGCATTGCGTTCGGCGGTTTCACCGACGCCAGCGACGAACTGATCCTCCACGTCCCCGCCCAGGTCGGCGTGCGCCCCGACCTCGCGTTTCCCGTGCTCGCCGCCGTGACGCTGAAACTGGCCCCGCTCGCCTACGACCTCGCTGCGCGTGACCCCGGGATCGTCGCGGCCGAATTGCTCGCCCGGCACCACCCCCCGGTGCGCGAACTCGAACGCCGCCTGCGCGCCGCGCCGCCGACCTACGCGGGCTGGGCGCAACTGTCCGCCGCGGACATCGCGCGCATTTTCCCGGTGCGCACGCCGCTGATTTCGGATCGCCAGGAAATCTACCGGCGGCTCCAGCTCGCGTGCACGATCGCCGCGGAACGCGAAGTCATCGACGGCCTCGCGCGGATCAATCCCGGCATCCTCGATTACCTGCGCTGTTTCCCGGTCGCCCGCGCCCTCAAGCGCAAGGTCGTCGCCTGGCTCGGACCGACCAATTCCGGCAAAACGCACCGCGCCATGCTCGCCCTCGCCGCCGCCCCGGGCGGCATGTACCTCGGGCCGCTGCGTCTCTTGGCGTTGGAACAACGCGACCGCCTCGTCGAACTCGGCACGCCGTGTTCGCTCATTACCGGCGAGGAACGCATCGAGACTTCCCCCACCCACTCTTCCCGCACCGTGGAGATGGCGGATTTCTCCCGGCAATTTTCCGTCTGCGTGCTCGACGAAATGCAGCTGGCCTTCGACCGCGACCGCGGCTGGGCCTGGGTCGCGGCCCTCTGCGGCATCGCCGCCGAAACCCTGATCATCACCGGACCGGCCTCGGCCGAAGCCGTGATCCGCAAACTCGGCGGTCTCTGCGGCGACGACATCGAGATCAACCACCTCGAACGCCAGGGCCGCCTCGCCTTCGAGGGCGTGATCGATTGGCGCCACGTGCCGCCGCGCTCCGCCGTGATCGGGTTCTCGCGCGCGATGGTCCTCGAACTGAAAGCAATGTTCGAGGGCCTCGGGCTCAGCGTCGCCGTGATCTACGGCGGACTGTCGCCGGAAGTGCGCCGCCAGGAAGCGCGGCGGTTCCGCGAAGCCGACGCCGACATCGTCTGCGCCACCGACGCCATCGGCCTCGGGCTCAACCTCCCGCTCGAGCGCGTGATCTTCTACGAGACGGACAAATTCGACGGCGAAAACGACCGCCCGCTGCTCGACGGTGAACTCCTCCAGATCGCGGGCCGCGCCGGCCGCGGCCCCGGCGCCACGGGTTGGGTCGCGGCGTTTTCGGAACGCGACGCGCGCCGCCTCGAGTCCGCCCTCGCGCAACCGCAAACCGTGCCGCCGCCGGACCGCTTGCCCGCCGCGCCCACGCCGATGCACATCCGCGCCATCGCCGAACACCTCGGCCTCGACCGGCTCGTGCCGATTCTGGAATTTTTCCGCGCGCGCCTCACGTTTTCCGACGGCACGTTTTTTCCGGAAGTCCGCAACGACGTCCTCGCCGCCGCCGCGCTGGCCGACACCCACGTGCCCTCGCTCCCCGTCGAGACGCGCTACGCCCTCGCCTGCACGCCGGTCGATCTGGAAAACGAAACCGCGCGCGGCCTGTTTCTCGATTGGCTCGACCGCCTCGAAGCCGGCGTGCCGGTGAAGTTTCCCGCGCGCACCGACCGCGGCGGCCTCGAGGCCCTCGAGGAAACACTGCAACTCGTCACGGTCTACCGCTGGCTCGCCTTGAAGTTTCCGGAAACGTTCACGGACCTCGAGCACGTCGACCTCGTGCGCCGCGAAGTCACCGAACAGACGCAGGCGATCTTGCGCCGCAACTGGGGCGAGCACGGCTTGGCGCGACGGGAATGCCAACGCTGCGGCCGCGCGATGCTGCCCGGTTCATCGTACCGTTTCTGCCGCGCCTGCTACCGCTGAGCGGACGCATTAAGTTGAGCGCGCTTCGTTGGGAGTTGAGAGCGGAAACGCCCGATTCCGCGGACCGAATTCCCGTTTCACCGATTCCCGGAATACCCATTTCCGTTTCGCCAATTCCGGTATCCGGTTTCCCAATTCCGGTTTTGAAGATCCGGTTTTGGAACTCCGCGATCTCCGGACCCTGAAAATATCAAGGGCCGCCTACCCCTAGGCGGCCCTTGCACCTAACACCAAGCAAACCGTTGAACTACGCTAAGAGAGACGCGGTCGTCCGCGTTTCGTTCAACTTTCTGGGACAAATGTTCAGCCGTAACCGTTTTGTCACCCGGCGCCTCCGCCGCACGGCCTACTTCGCAGCCTTTTTCGCCCCCGCCTTGGCCCCGGGCGGTTGCGTCTGCCGCGGGTCTTGGGCCGCATAGTCGGCCGCCGTCGGACCTCCTCCAAATTGTTGCCAGTAAAGCTCTTTGAATGGATTTAGCTTCGGCCCGATCGCCTGTTCGTTGACCATGCCGGGGCGCACCGACGCCCACCACGCGTCGTAAGCTGCGGCGAGTTTTCCCACCGTTTCAGGATGTTCGACGGCGACGTCGTTTTTTTCCCCGGGATCGGCCTGCAGATCGAACAATTGCCAGGCCGGCTTCGCGCCGCCGGCGTCGGAAACCAGATGCCACCGCGGCGAACGCACCGCGCCTTTCGCAAACTTGGCCAAATCGGGATCCGAGAAACGCGGCCAGCGGCCGACATGCGTGAAGAGCAACCGCTCGGGCCACGCGACGGCCTCGCCTTTCAGCAACGGCCAGAGGCTGCGGCCCTCGACCTGCGCGGCGAGGCGCGCGTCGGGCTTGGCGCCGACGATTTCCGCCAGCGTCGGGAAAAAATCCACGTGCGCCGCCAGTTCCGGCACATCGCGCGGCCCGATCTTGCCCGGCCACCGCCAGAACGAATTCGCCCGCGTGCCGCCGAGGTACGGCGTACCTTTCTGCGCGCGCATGCCGGCGTTGAACAACCGCGCCCCGGCGGCGCTGCCGTTGTCGTTCATGAAAATCACGAGCGTGTTCTCGCGCAGGCCGAGCGCATCGAGCCGCGCGAGCAGACGGCCGACATTTTCGTCGATGTTGTGGATCATGCCGAAGAAATGCGCGACCTCGCGGCTCGGCGTCTTGTCCGCGTAGAGCGCCGCATCCTCGGGTCGCGCGGTGTACGGCGCATGCGGGGCGTTCAGCGCGACGTAGGCGAAGAACGGCCGCGTTCCCCGCACCGTCTCGATCCAGCGCGTCGCCTGCGCGAAAAATATATCGGTGCAAAACCCCTGCGTGCGCACGAAGCGGCCGTTGTGCAGAATCGCGGGATCGAAGTACGTGTTGCCCGGCGCGTCGCCGCAGGAACCCGGATACGTCTGCCCGATGCCGCCGCCGCCGTGGATGAAGACTTCGTCGAAGCCGCGCCGCTCCGGCCGGTACTCGGCCTCGTCGCCCAGATGCCATTTTCCGAAGATGCCCGTCGTGTAGCCGGCCCGCTGCAGCACCTGCGCCAACGTCGTGGCATCGAGCGTGAGGCGCTCGCGTTCGAAGATCGTGTGCGTGACGCCGTTCTTGAATTCATGCCGCCCGGTGAAGAGCGCGGACCGCGTCGGCGCGCAGGTCGGGCTGACGTGGAAATCCGTGAACCGCGCGCTCTCGCTCCGCAGCCGGTCGAGGTGCGGCGTGCGCAAAACGGGATTTCCGTGCGCCGACAGGTCGCCGTAACCCTGGTCGTCCGTGAAGACGAAGAGGATGTTCGGCTGAGCCGCGCGCAACGCGGACGGCCACAACCCGGGCATTCCGCCCACGGCAAGGACGGCCCAGACGAGGATCTTGGCAAAACGGGAATTCATGGCGGGGCGGGGGTCGGCGCGGACGGAATTGTCCGCCGCCGCGCCCCCACGTCAGCGCGCCGGAATCGCGAGGGCGAGCCCGGAGTCCGATCTTTGAACATTGCCGACGGCGGATCCCCCGGACGCACCCGCGGCTATGCCACCCGGGAGCCGGCTCGATCTTTCAACCTTCAACTTTCAACTTTCAACCCACCCTCCGACTTCAGACCGGCGGCGGATTCCGTTCCGCAAAGCCGTCCTGATGCCAATACGGGTACGGCTTGGGCCGCGCGCTCGCCGCGTCGAGCTTGGCCACTTGCGCCGGCGTCAGATTCCAGCCGATGGCGCCGAGGTTCTGCCGGAGTTGCTCCTCGTTGCGCGCGCCGACGATCACGTTGGCCACCGACGGCCGCTGGAGCAGCCAATTGAGCGCGACCTGCGGCACCGTTTTGCCGACCTCGGCCCCGATCGTTTCCAGCGCCTCGACCACCGCAAACAGGTGGGCTTCGTCCACCTGCGGTCCCTTCTCGGCGACGAGCTTCGTATTCAGACGGCTCGTCTCCGGCTTCGGCTGGCCGCGGCGGATCCGGCCCGTGAGCCGGCCCCAGCCGAGCGGACTCCACACGACGGCCCCGACGCCTTGGTCGAGGGCCAGCGGCATCAGCTCCCATTCGTAATCGCGGCCGACGAGCGAGTAGTAGGCCTGATGAGCCACGTAGCGCGCCCACCCGTGCCGGTCCGCCGCCGCCAGCGACTTCATCAAATGCCAGCCCGAGAAATTGGAAAC
>JACCDS010464291.1_pt1 | contig 10863 bp, 11 predicted proteins | sample 7446441 | NCBI WGS metagenome assembly JACCDS01 (sample SAMN15323445, study PRJNA562643) | freshwater metagenome | isolation source: river surface water | place: USA:Blue River Watershed | collected 2017-08-17 | reverse complement strand
GACTCCATGAACGCGATGTTGGTGTACACCGCCTCCTCGTGCGGGGTCAGCGCGTCCGGGATGAGCGAGACCGCGCCGACCGTGCCCTGGATGGTGTCGAGCAGGGTGAGGCCGGTGAACACGCGCATCGTGAGCGTCTGCTCGTCGGGCGTCAGCGTGTTCCACGACTGGATGTCGTTGGACAGCGGCACCTTCTCGGGCAGCCAGAAGTTGTTCACGAGGCGGTTCCACACCTCGAGGTCCTTGTCGTCCTGGATGCGGTTCCAGTTGATCGCCTGGACGTGGTCGATCAGCTTCAGCTTCTCGGGAGTCATGTCAGTGTCCTTGCAGAGATCGGTCGTTGAGCGAGCGGAGCGAGTCGAAACGCGCGGAACGTCAGAGCATGCAGCTGACGCACTCGGACATGTCGGTGCCCTCGAGCGCCATCTGCCGCAGGCGGATGTAGTAGATCGTCTTGATGCCCTTGCGCCATGCGTAGATCTGCGCCTTGTTGATGTCGCGCGTGGTGGCGGTGTCCTTGAAGAACAGCGTCAGCGACAGGCCCTGGTCGACGTGCTGGGTCGCGGCGGCGTACGTGTCGATGACCTTCTCGTAGCCGATCTCGTACGCGTCCTGGTAGTACTCCAGGTTGTCGTTCGTCATGAACGGCGCCGGGTAGTAGACGCGGCCGAGCTTGCCTTCCTTGCGGATCTCGATCTTCGACGCGATCGGGTGGATCGACGACGTCGAGTTGTTGATGTACGAGATCGAGCCGGTCGGCGGAACCGCCTGCAGGTTCTGGTTGTAGATGCCGTGCTTCTGGATCGACGCCTTCAGCTCGGCCCAGTCACCCTGCGTGGGGATGTGGTGTCCGGCGAACAGCTCCTTGACCTTCTCCGTCTGCGGCACCCACTCCTGCTCGAGGTACTTGTCGAAGAACGCACCCGATGCGTAGGTCGAGTCCTCGAAGCCGTCGAACGCGTGACCGCGCTCGATCGCGAGCGCGTTCGAGGCGCGCAGCGCGTGGAACAGCACCGTGTAGAAGTAGATGTTCGTGAAGTCGAGGCCCTCTTCGGAGCCGTAGTGCACGTGCTCGCGCGCCAGGTAACCGTGCAGGTTCATCTGGCCGAGGCCGATCGCGTGGGAACGGTCGTTGCCGTCCTCGATCGAGCGCACGGAGCGGATGTGGCTCTGGTCGCTCACCGCGGTGAGCGCACGGATCGCCGCCTCGACCGTGCCGCCGAGGTCGCCGCCGTCCATCGCCAGGGCGATGTTCATCGAGCCCAGGTTGCAGGAGATGTCCTTGCCGATCTGGTCGTACGAGAGATCCTCGTTCAACGTCGTCGGCGTGTTCACCTGCAGGATCTCGCTGCAGAGGTTGGACATGTTGATGCGACCCTTGATCGGGTTCGCGCGGTTCACCGTGTCCTCGAACATGATGTACGGGTAACCCGACTCGAACTGGATCTCGGCGAGCGTCTGGAAGAAGTCGCGGGCGTTGATCTTCGTCTTCTTGATGCGCGGGTCGTCGACCATCTCGCGGTACTTCTCGGTGACCGAGATGTCGCCGAAGGGCACGCCGTAGACACGCTCCACGTCGTACGGCGAGAACAGGTACATGTCCTCACCGTTCTTGGCGAGCTCGAAGGTGATGTCGGGAACGACCACACCGAGCGACAGCGTCTTGATACGGATCTTCTCGTCGGCGTTCTCACGCTTCGTGTCGAGGAACCGCATGATGTCGGGGTGGTGCGCCGACAGGTAGACGGCACCGGCGCCCTGACGCGCACCGAGCTGGTTGGCGTAGCTGAAGCTGTCTTCGAGCAGCTTCATGACGGGGATGATGCCGCTGGACTGGTTCTCGATCTGCTTGATCGGTGCACCCGACTCGCGGATGTTGGACAGCAGCAGCGCCACGCCGCCGCCGCGCTTGGACAACTGCAGCGCGGAGTTGATGCCGCGGGCGATCGACTCCATGTTGTCTTCGATGCGCAGCAGGAAGCACGAGACGAGTTCGCCGCGCTGTGCCTTGCCGGCGTTGAGGAAGGTGGGAGTGGCGGGTTGGAAACGACCGGAGATGATCTCGTCGACCAACTGCACGGCGAGCTTCTGGTCGCCGTCGGCGAGCGCCAGGGCGGTCATGACGACACGGTCCTCGAACCGCTCCAGGTACCGCTTGCCATCGAAGGTCTTCAGCGTGTAGCTCGTGTAGTACTTGAAGGCTCCGAGGAAGGTCTCGAAGCGGAACTTCTTGCCGTAGGCGCGGTCGTTGAGCTCCTGGATGAACTCGTGCGGGTACTTGGCGAGCACACCAGGCTCGTAGTACTCCTTCTCGACCAGGTAGTCGAGACGCTCCTTGAGCGAGTGGAAGAACACCGTGTTCTGGTTCACGTGCTGCAGGAAGTACTCCCGCGCGGCGCGCTTGTCGGCGTCGAACTGGATCTGCCCGTTCGCGTCGTACAGATTGAGCATCGCGTTGAGGGCGTGATAGTCCAGTCCCTCGAAACGCGCCTCGGTCTTGAAGCTCAAGTCCTTCAGTGCTGCTTCCACCATCGTTCCAATCCTTCGCCGATGCGCTCGACGTCCTCTGGCGTGCCGAACAATTCGAACCGATCCAAGTGCGGCACACGACACTTTCGGCTGATGATCTCTCCGGCGAGCCCGTAGTGCTCGCCGAAGTTGGTGTTGCCCGCGGCGATCACGCCGCGAAGCAGGGACCGGTTGGCCTCGTCGTTGAGGAACCGGATCACCTGCTTGGGAACCGCCCCCCGTTCTTCGCCCCTTCCCTGACCTCCCCCGTAGGTGGGGGTGATAAGCACGAAGGGTTCGTCGATGAGGGGAGTCGGATCCGTGGGCCGCAGGGGAATCCGCACGGCCCGCATCCCGAGCTTCTCGATGAAACGCGCGGTGTTACCCGAGACGCTCGAGAAGTAGACGAGGAGCGGAGCCGACGGTGCGGGCTCACGGAGGGAGTGGGCAACCGCGCCGACCTGGTCTGCGACAGCGGTTGCCATCGGTCAGGCCAGGCGCGCGGCCAGCTCGTCGATCTTGTCGGGACGGAAGCCCGACCAGTGGTCCTCGTCGGTGATCACGACGGGAGCCTGCAGGTAGCCGAGGGCCTTGACCTGCTCGAGGGCCGCGGGGTCCTGCGAGACGTCGAGGACCTCGTACTCGATGCCCTTCGAATCCAGCGCACGGTAGGTGGCATTGCACTGCACGCACGACGGCTTGGTGTAGACGGTGATCGCCATTTCGACCTCTTTCTCCCCTCGGACGGACCTGTTCCCAGCACTTCTCGTCGCCGGGACCTCAATACTACATATGGGTACGGACATCGGATAGCACCACAAGGGGTAGTAGTTACATCCGTGTCATTTTTGCGACACTCACCCCAGATACAACACAGGTTGTCCACCGTTTCATCCACAGCCGCGGCGCGTCGCAGGACCTGAAAAAACCCTGAATCGCGGGCGAATCCTGGATGAACGACGACGTCATCCACACCGGGGCCGTTTCGGCTCGATCCCGCTCGGTGGATAACCGTCTTCGGCGTGTCGCGGCGTGTCGCGCCCCCGCATCCGCCCGGCGGCGCCGGCACTCTCCGGGATATCCTGAAGGGATGGCCGGATACCAGGAATTGCTGCGCACCCCGGGGGTGGCGCGCATCATCGCCGCACAGCTCACGGCGCGCTTCCCGAACGGGATGACGAGCCTGGCGATCCTGCTGCACGTCGAGCACGTGACCGGGTCCTATGGATACGCGGGCCTCGTTCTCGCGGCCGCATCCGTCGGGCAGGCGGTTTCGGGTCCCGTCACCAGCCGGTGGATGGGCCGCTGGGGGATGCGGCGCGTGCTCACGCTGACGATGATCGTGTGCGCACTGGCGATCCTCGCGATCGGCCTGCTCGATCTGCCGGTCGCCGGCTTCATGGCGTTCGGACTCATCGCGGGCCTGTCCACTCCGCCGGTGCAGTCCGCCGTGCGCACGATCTATCCCAAGATGGTCAACTCCCGCCAGCTCACCCCGCTCTACTCGCTGGACGCGTCGCTGCAGGAGATCATCTGGATCATCGCGCCCGTCGTCATCACGTTCATCGCGACGCAGATCGGCACGTGGGAGGCGCTCGTGCTGATCGCCGTCATCCTCGTCGGCGGCGGAACGTGGTTCATCCTCTCCCCCGAGGTCGGCCGGGTGCGCATCCCCCGCAGCAAGCGGCGTTTCGGCAAGGTACTGACGCGCCCCACCGTACTGCTCGCCACCATCATCGGCTTCCTGCTCATCGGCGCCTGCGCCGCCGTCGAGGCGGGTGTCGTCGCGACCTTCGACCACGGCGGGCTCGAGGCGGGCATCGTGCTCGCCGTCTTCTCCATCGGCAGCCTCGCCGGCGGCCTCTCGTTCGGCCACGTGCCCATGGGGCCCTGGGCGATGGCTCGACGCATGGGCATCGTCGCCGTGGGCCTGGTGCTGACCATGTTCTCGCTCAACATCTGGTGGCTCTCGGGCACCCTGTTCCTCGCGGGCATCGGCATCGCTCCCGCACTCGCCGTGCTGTTCGCGATCACCTCGGTCAGCGTCAAGTTCTCCGACACCGCCGAGGCCTACGGGTGGATCGGCACCGGTCAGCTGATCGGCGCCGCTGCGGGCTCCGCGGTCGCCGGCTTCCTGATCGACGCGGTCGAAGCACCCGGCGCCTTCATCGCGGCCGCGGGCTTCGCCGCAGCCGGCGCGATCGTCGCCATCGTGTGCGTGCGTGCCTTCCCCGATCTGCGCCACCGCGACCCGAGCCCGATCCCCGACACGGAGCCCACGCCGATCATCACCTGAGCGTCGTTCGGCACCCGCGCAGCGCCACATGGGGACGCAGACGGGCGAGGCGAGCGGCAGGCGTTCTACGCTCGTAGACATGCCCGCATCCGTCGCGCTTCCCACCCTCGCGTGGGGCTCCCCCGCATCCGCTCATCACGCCCTCCTCGTGCACGGACTGGGATCGTCCGGCGCCCTGATGTGGCGCTTCGGGACGGCCCTGGCCGAGGCGGGCTGGCATGCCGTCGCCGTCGATCTGCGCGGCCACGGCCTGGCACCGCGAGCGCTCGACTACACGATCGCGGCCTACGCCGCCGATGTGAGCCAGACGAACCCTGACTCGGGCGGCGCCTGGGACCTCGTCGTCGGCCACTCGCTCGGAGGCGCATCGGCCACGCTCGCCGCCGCGGAGCATCCCGAGTGGGCGAAGCGGCTCGTCCTCGTCGACCCCGCACTGTATCTCCTGCCGGCCGACCGCGCGGTCGTCGAACACAGCCAGCAGGATGCGTTCGACTCGCCGACGATCGAGGAGGTCCGCGCCGCGCATCCGCACTGGCATCCGCAGGACGTCGAGCTGAAGGCGCAGGCCGCGCAGCTCGCAAGTCGCTGGGCCATCGAGCAGACCCTCGAGCAGAACGCCGACTGGGACGTGACGGATGCGGCCGCACGCCTCACGGTTCCCACGCACGTCATCGCATCCGATCCCGCGGTCTACAGCCTGTTCACCGGGCCACGCGCCGACGAGGTGCTCGCCCGCAATGCCCTCATCACGCGCTCGATCGTCGCGGGCGCCGGTCACTCGCCGCACCGCGACCGCCCGGACGCCACAGTCGCAGCATTGCGCGAGGTGCTGGCATGACCTTCGATCCGCGTACGTACCTGCCCGATGAGCTCATCGAGCGAATCCGAGACCGCGCGGCATCCGTCGACCGCGAGAACGTCTTCCCCGAAGAGGATCTCGCGGAGCTCCGCGCGGCGGGATACCTCGGCATCCTGGTCCCGGCGGATCGGGGAGGCGCAGGTCTGGGTCTCGGCGAGGCGTCGATCCTGCAGCAGCGGCTCGCCACGGCAGCGCCCGCGACCGCCCTGGCCGTCAACATGCACCTCGTCTGGACGGGTGTCGCCAAGGTGCTGCGCGACAGAGGGATCGATGACCTCGCGTTCGTTCAGACCGGCGCTGCGGCCGGCGAGGTCTTCGCCTTCGGGATCAGCGAGGCCGGCAACGACCTCGTGCTCTTCGACAGCGCCACCGCGGCCGTTCCTCTCCCGGACGGCGGATACTCGTTCACCGGCACGAAGATCTTCACCTCGCTCGCCCCGGTGTGGACGCACCTCGGCGTGCACGGTCTGGACACTACGTCGCCCGACGCGCCTCAGCTGGTCTATGGCTTCGTGCCCCGCTCGGAGGCGGTGCGCACCCGCGACGACTGGGACACGGTGGGCATGAGGGGAACGCAGTCTCGCACCACGGAGCTTCACGGAGCCGTCGCTCCGGCCGACCGGATCGTGCGCAGGGTCGCACCCGGCCCCCAGCCCGACCCGATCGTGTTCGGGATCTTCAGCGTGTTCGAGATCCTGCTCGCCTCCGTCTACACGGGTATCGGTCGACGCGCGCTGGATGTCGCCGTCGAGACGGCCTCGAAACGACGCTCGCGCAAGACGGGACTGACCTACGACCAGGACCCCGATATCCGGTGGCGGGTGGCCGAGATGGCATTGACCTACGACGCGCTCGTTCCCCAGATCGCCGCGCTCGCGAACGACGTGGATGCCGCCGTGGATCACGGCGCACGGTGGTTCTCGCTGCTGTCCGGACTCAAGCATCGTGCCGCGGTCGGCGCCAAGCGGATCGTCGACGAGGCGATCCTGGTCGCCGGCGGATCGTCGTACTTCTCGTCCAGCGAGCTGGGCCGGCTGTATCGTGACGTGCTCGCCGGCCAGTTCCACCCCTCCGACCCGGAGTCCGCGCACGCGACTGTCGCCGCCGCATGGCTCGGTCCGATCCAGCAGGGAGCGAACGAATGAGCGCAGTGGGCCGCGTTCTCCTCGGCGACCGCCTCGAAGTCAGCGCGCTCGGCTACGGCGGGATGAGCCTCAGCGACGTGTACGGGCCCGTCGACGATGCGACGGCACTCGCGACGCTGACGCACGCGGTGGATGCGGGACTCACGTTCGTCGACACGGCCAACATCTACGGCGCGGGGCGCAGTGAGCGCACGATCGCGCGGCTGCTCGCCACGCGGCGCGACGAGATCACCGTGGCCACCAAGTTCGGGATCTCCGGCGGTGCGATCGGTTCGCGCGGCATCCGCGGCGACGCCGCCTACGTGCGCGAGCAGATCGATCAGAGCCTCTCACGACTCGGCACCGACCACGTCGACCTCTATTACCAGCACCGCGTCGATCCGCACGTGCCGATCGAGGAGACGGTCGGCGCGATGTCTGAGCTCGTGACCGCGGGAAAAGTGCTCCATCTCGGTCTGTCGGAGGCGACGGCGGACGAGATCCGTCGCGCTCACGCCGTGCATCCGATCGCCGCTGTGCAGACCGAGTGGAGCGTGGTCAGCCGCGACGTCGAGAACGCCGTCGTGCCCACGGCCGTCGAGCTCGGCATCGGCTTCGTGCCATACTCCCCACTCAGCCGCGCCTGGTTGACGAACGACTTCTCCGCCACACACATCGGGCCCGGTGACGGTCGACCCCGGTTCCCGAGGTTCTCCACCGAGAACCTGGCCGCCAACGCGGACCTGCGCGCCGAGTACCTCGTCCTCGCGCACCAGCGCGGCCTGACCGGCGCGCAACTCGCGCTCGGCTGGCTGTTCACGCGCGCCGCGCAATTGGGGATCGCCGCCGCCCCTATCCCGGGCTCGCGCTTCGCGCGGCACGTGGATGAGTGGCTGCCGGCATCCGGCCTCATCCTGGACGCGGACACGATGGCGTCTCTCGAGCCCTTCGCCGCCGCCATCAGCGGCAACCGGAGCTTCGATATCGGGTGGACGAGTCAGCGCGAGGGTCTCGCGAGCTGACTGTCCCGGTCACTTCCCGGCGAAGTCGAAAGCACGCAGCAGCTCCTCGACGGCACGCTCACGATCCTCGCCGCCCTCCTCGAACATGTGGGCGACATGGGTGCGCAGATGGTTCTCGAGCAGAAGACGATTCAAGGACTCCAGCGAGCGCTGGATCGCGCGGGACTGCGTGATGATGTCCATGCAGTACTCCTCGGACTCGATCATCTTGGTCACCCCGCGCAGCTGCCCTTCCAGGATGCTGGTGCGGTGCAGCGCGCGCTTCTTGATGTCGTCGATCACGCTGACAGAGTACGCCGTGGAAGGATGACGAAATGCCCCGCACACCGACAGCACTGCTGAGCGACGCCGATCGAGAGCGGCTGCGCGGGCTGCGGCTCATGAAGGGGATCGCACTCGGCGCCCTCATCGCACTCGCGGTCGTCTTCGTGATCGCATTCGCTCTGCAGAGCCGGTATCCGTGGCTCTCGTACGTGCGCGCGGCGGCGGAAGGCGGCATGGTCGGAGCTCTCGCGGACTGGTTCGCGGTGACCGCACTCTTCCGGCGGCCGCTCGGGCTTCCCATTCCGCACACCGCGATCATCCCGAACCGCAAGGACGAGATCGGACGCACCCTCGGCGAGTTCGTCGAGACGAACTTCCTCGCCGCTCCCGTCATCCGGGGCAAGCTCGAGTCCTTCTCGCTCTCCGCCCGACTCGGCGCCTGGTTGTCACAACCCGCACACGCAGAGCGGGTCGCCTCCGAAGGGGCGACGATCGCAACGAATGTCATCGAGGCGCTCAGCGACGACGATGTGCAGCAGCTGGTGGGCGACCTTGCCCGTGAGCACCTCGTCGTGCCCGAGTGGGGACCGCCGCTTGGCGGCTGGCTCGAGCGCATGGTCTCCACGGGCGCCCACCACGGCGCCGTGGACCTCGCGGCCGACAGCATGGCCACGTGGCTGAGAGCGAACCGCCCTGCGTTCACGGGGCTCATCTCCCGGCGCCTTCCCTCGTGGGTGCCATCAATGGTGCACACACTGATCGACGATGCCGCCTATCACGAAGCGGTCAAGTTCGTCGCCGCCGTGCGGGAGGATCCCGATCACCCGGCACGGCATGCGGTGGACGGCTACCTCTCGCGTCTCGCAGACAACCTGCAGCACGACCCCGCGACGATCGGGCGATTCGAAGACGCCAAGACGACGGTCTTCGACTCACCGCGCGTGCGAGAGCTGGCCGGCGAGGCGTGGCGCACGGCCAAGAACGGGCTCACGCGCGGACTCCGCGACCCGGACAGCGGATTGCGCCGTCGACTGGTCGAGACGTTGACGGACATCGGGCGCCGGCTCGAGCGCGATGAAGCCCTGCGCGCCCGCGTCGACGGATGGGTGACGGATGCGGCGGTCTTCGTCATCGAGCGCTACCGCCACGACATCGCCTCTGTCATCACCGACACTGTGGAGCGCTGGGACCCCGACGAGACCACCGAGAAGATCGAGCTCATGGTCGGCCGCGATCTGCAGTACATTCGCCTCAACGGCACGATCGTAGGCTCTCTCGCAGGCCTGACGATCTTCGCGATCGCACACGCGGTCTTCGGAGCCTAGGGGGCGGGATGAGCACGACGGCGACGTCCGAGCGCCTCTTCTCTTATGGAACCCTTCTGCTCCCGCAGGTGCAACTGGACGTCTTCGGCCGCCATGTCGACTCAACGGACGACGTGCTCGCGGGCTATCACGTCCAGCAGGCCGAGATCGACGACTCCCGCGTCGTGGCGCTCTCGGGCCTTGCCGCGCACCCTGTGCTGCGCCGCACCGGAAACACGAGCGACAAGGTCAGCGGACGCGTGCTGGAGCTGACGCTCGACGAGCTCGACGCGGCCGACGAGTACGAAGTCTCGCTGTACCGGCGCGTAGCAGTGGTACTTCAGAGTGGACGCGACGCCTGGGTCTACGTGGGGTAGGGAGCGCGGAAATGATCACTCTCGTCCTCGTGCGCCACGCCAAGTCCGATTGGGGAACGGCGGGCCTCCCCGATCACGAACGTCCCCTGAACGAGCGCGGCCGACGCGACGCTCCACTCATGGCTGCGGCCCTCGCGGCAACCGGCTTCCGGCCGGAACGACTGCTCAGCAGCACAGCCCTCCGCGCTCGCACGACGGCGGCATCATTCGCAGCCGCCCTCGAGGTTCCCCTCGAGACCCTTCCCGAGCTGTACGGGGCGCCCGCACGCGAGCTGTGGGATGCGGCTGCGGCGACGGGCGCGCAGAACCTCCTCATCGTCGCCCACGATCCCGGGTTGAGCGAGCTCGCATCCGAGCTGGCAGGCCGCGAGGTGATGATGACGACGTGCGCGGTCGCCACGTTCCCCATCGCCGGCGATCGCTGGCCCGTGGATCCGTCCCCTGTCGAGGAGTGGGGTCTCCACGCGCCCCACTAGGAGGCGTCGACCTTCGCGACGACTCCGTCGGTGAGCGAGACCAGTTCGTCGAACGTCAGAGGAAACACCGTGTGAGGAGTGCCGCCGGCCGCCCAGATCTGCGCATGCTGCGCGAGATCCTCGTCGACGACAGTCACCAGCGGTGCGGGATGTCCGGTGGGCGCAACTCCCCCGATCGCCTGCCCCGTCGCCTGCCGGACCTGCTCGACGGTCGCTCTCACGATCGACGAACGTCCTAGCCGTGACGCGAGAGCATGCGTGTCAACGCGGTGAGCTCCACTCGTCATCACTAGAAGAGGTTCGCCATCGGACCAGAACACCAGACTGTTGGCGATGGCGCCGACATCGACGCCGAGAGCGGATGCCGCAAGCGCGGCCGTCGACGCCGCATCCGGCAGCTGCACGATCTCGCCGAGGATGCCGGCCGAACGCAGCGCATCGTGGACGAGCTGGCTGCGAGGATGAAGCCCTGAGGTCATACGGATCAGCGTATGACCTGCAACTGCGGGCACAAACACGAAAGGGCCACCCAGCTTTGGGTGGCCCTTTCTAAAAGGAGTCCGGCGGTGTCCTACTCTCCCACAGGGTCCCCCCTGCAGTACCATCGGCGCTGAGAGGCTTAGCTTCCGGGTT
>JACCDS010395189.1_pt1 | contig 10863 bp, 8 predicted proteins | sample 7446441 | NCBI WGS metagenome assembly JACCDS01 (sample SAMN15323445, study PRJNA562643) | freshwater metagenome | isolation source: river surface water | place: USA:Blue River Watershed | collected 2017-08-17 | reverse complement strand
GGCCACATGGCCGAATGCCAACTGTGCATCGTTAAGGGAAATGACTGCCATCGTGATAGGCGCCGGAAACCGGCGTGAGGGAGCGGGTGGACTAGCCCGCTATTGTACCGACTGTGCGTCGACAAGCGACGATACGGCCAGATTGACACAGTGGCCCGCAGGGGCTGGGCTATAATTCGCGCCGTGTTGCGCACGCCGTGCAATACCCGCGTCCTCGCCGTAGTTCAATGGATAGAACGAGTGCCTCCTAAGCGCTAGATCTGGGTTCGATTCCCGGCGGCGGGACCAGCCGGCAGCCTCCCTGCCGCTCGCACACCTCCCTCAATATCTCGTCTCCATGATGGCACCTGTCTCGCGTCAGTTGGCCAACGGGTGTATCTGTGCCGGTCAAGCCATCTTCGTGATCGCAGCTCGAAATCGCCGCAATGCGTAGGCGAAAAATACCGAGCCGATCAGCGCCAGGGCCACCAGGGATGACCAGACGACCGGCAATCCGGCCCCGCGGTAGAGAATGGCCTGACTCATTTCAGTAAAGTGCGTGGTGGGCGACAAGGCCATGCCCCACTGTATCCAGAGCGGCATGCTCTCGCGGGGTGTCATGCCGCCGGACAGCATCTGCAGCGGCATCATGATCAGGATCACCAGCAGGCCGAACTGCGGCATGCTGCGTGCCAGCGTTGCCAGGAAGATGCCGATCGATGTCGTGGCGAACAGGTGCAAGACCACGCCGCAGAAAAATAAGATGAGCGATCCTTCGACCGGCACCTGAAGAATGCCGCGCACAACGCCATTCAGCGATAGTGCTGCTGCCAACGTGACGACCAGCCCCATCGACCACACCTTCGCCAGCATGATCTCGGTGGGCGTCACCGGCATCACCAGAAGGTGCTCGACCGTGCCATGCTCGCGCTCGCGAATCAGCGCCGCGCCGGTCAAAATGATCGACACCATCGTGATCTGCCCGACCAGCTCCATCAGCGAGCCGAACCAGACGTTGGAGAGTGTCGGATTGAAGCGCATACGCGTCACCAGATCGACTTGAGGGGCGTCACTGCGGCGTTCACGCCGTACAAACTCGTCGACTTCTGCCTGCACAATCTGCTGTGCGAAGGCGCTGCCGGTAAAGGCCTGACTCATTCGCGTAGCGTCAACATTTAACTGAACGGCGGGTCGTCGTCCCGCCAGCGTGTCGCGCTCGAAGTTGGGCGGGATGACAAGGATCAGCGTGAAGCGTCCGGCATCCATCAGCGGGTCGACATCGGCAAGCGCAATCCGTACAGGCAGCGTAAAGGTCGGCGGATAAAACGCCGTGAAGATGCGCGCCGACAGCGGCGACTCATCTTCGTCGACGATGGCGATGGCCGTGCGATGCAGGGTCTCCGGCATGGATCGTCCCGCGCTGTAGACGGCGAAGCTGAACGTGAAGATGATCAAAAATAGCATCATCGGGTCGCGCCACAGGCTCCACAACTCTTTAATGCCAAGCAGGAAAATATGTCGCAAGTGATGGCGCATGTCAGTCTCCCTGCTTCTTCAGGCGCGCCGCCGCACACAGAAAGATCACCGGTGCGACAAGGGCCAATGGCCAGATCGACGATGCAAGATCCTGAAAATAGAGTGCCTTGCTGAACACACCGCGACTGATCGTGATCATGTGGCTGGCCGGATAGATCTCGCCAATCCAGCGCCCAGCGCCCTCCATGGCCGAGACCGGATTGATCAGGCCGGCATACTGGACGGCAGGGATCATGGTGGCCACCATCGCGAAAAACAGCGCGGCAATCTGGCTGCGCACCAGCGTCGCGATCAGCATGCCGATCGCCGTTGAGCTAAAACTAAACAACAACGCAGCGATGGCAAGCGCAGGCAGGCTGCCCTTCAGTGGCACGCCGAACAGCATGACTGCTGCCATGGTCATCAGGACGAAATTCACCATCGCCAATCCGACGTAGGGCAACTGTTTACCTAGCAAGAATTCGGTCCGCGTCGTGGGGGTCACGTAGAAATTGACGATGGATCCCAGTTCCCGCTCTCTGACGATCGCCAGCGCAGCCAGCATCGCCGGCATCATCAGCAGCATCAGCGGAATCACTGCCGGCACCATCGCCGGCAGGCTTTTGATATCGGGGTTATACCGAAATCGCGTCTCGACCGTCGCCACGGCGGCAGTCTGTAATGCATGTTGCTGCGCCTGTTGCGCCAGCCAGTGATAGTGCATGCCCTGCACATAACCCGCCACCGTCTCGGCACGGCGTGTCATTGCACCGTCGATCCAGGCACCGATCTGTACCTGGCCGCCACGCTCGAGGTCGCGCGCGAAGCCCGCCGGAATCTCGAGCGCCAGCGATAGTCTGCCGCTACGCAAACGGCGATCCATGTCCGCATAATCAGTCAGGGGTGCTTGTTCGGCGAAATAGCGTGAACCCGAGAGGTTCAGTGCGTAGTCACGGCTCAGTACGCTCTGGTCGCGATCGAGCACGGCAAAGCTCATTTCCTCGACGTCCATATTGATGCCGTAACCCATCACGAACATCAGCAACAGTGAGCCCAGCAGCGCTAGCGCCCCACGTACCGGGTCACGCTGCAATTCAAGGGACTCACGCCAAACATGGGTGGCCACTCGGCGCCAGGTCATGCGCAAGCGTCGATGCCAGGGCGCCTGCACGCCGGGCCGGTTGGGCATCCGTTCGGCCGCCGTTGCGACGGCAGCGGGTGACGTGGTCAACCCCGCATCACTGCCACTGGCCTCGCGCAGATAACTGATGAAGGCCTCGTTCAGCGTGGCGACATTCCGCTTTGCTGCGAGATTGGCCGGCGTATCGCTGTCCAGCACACGGCCGGCATGCATCAGTGAGATGCGGTCGCAGCGCTCGGCCTCGTTCATGAAATGCGTTGAAATGAAGATGGTGACCTTGTCACGACGCGCCAGCTCGATCATCAGCTGCCAGAATTCATCGCGTGCGATCGGATCAACACCGGAGGTGGGCTCGTCCAGAATCAACAGTTCCGGCCGATGGACCACCGCGACGGCCAGCGACAGCCGCTGCCGCACGCCCAATGGCAGCGCCGGCGGCAACGCCTCTTGTTGGCCGGACAGACCGAAGCGCGTGATCATCTCGTCAACGCGGCCATCGATCTCATCGGCGGGTACGTCAAAGAGGCGCGCATGCAGCACCAGGTTCTGCCGCACGCTGAGCTCGCTATACAGCGAGAACGACTGCGACATGTAGCCAACGCGGCGTCGCGTGCCCATGTCGCGCGGATCGAGCGGTTGCCCAAACAGCCAGGCCTGACCGGCAGTCGCAGGCAGCAGCCCGGTCAGCATTTTCATCGTGGTCGATTTACCGCAGCCATTCGACCCGAGGAAGCCGAAGATTTCGCCACGACGAATGCGAAAGCTGACCTGGTCAACGGCGACGAAATCACCAAAACGCATGGTCAGCCCGCGTGCCTCAATGGCCAGTTCATCGGAAAGTCCCGACGCAACCGGAGGCGGCAAGTCGCGATGGGTTCGTCGTCGCGCCTCCGGCAATAACTCGATGAATGCCTCCTCAAACTGCGCCTTGCCGGTACGCGCCAGTAGCTCGGCCGGCGAGCCGGTCGCCAGCACGCCGCCACCATCCATCGCGACCAGCCAATCAAAACGCTGCGCCTCTTCCATGGTCGCCGTCGCCACCAGTACGCTCAGTTCGGGACGGCCGGCGCGAATGTGATCGATCAGGTCCCAGAACTGCGCGCGCGCCAGCGGATCGACACCCGTGGTCGGCTCGTCGAGGATCAGCAGGTCAGGATCATGAATCAGCGCGCAACATAAGCCTAGCTTCTGCTTCATGCCGCCGGACAGCTTGCCAACCGGACGATCGAGGAAAGGATGCAGCCCCGTACTTTGCGTGAGCATTGCAATCCGGCGGCGGCATTCGTCATCGTCATGGCCAAACAGGCGCGCGAAGAACCAGAGATTTTCCTCGACCGACAGGCTGGGATACAAATTCTTCCCCAGCCCCTGCGGCAGGTAGGCAATCCGCGGACAGGCGGCTTCACGATAGCGCCGTCGCGACATATCACCGCCCAGTACCTCGACCCGGCCTTGCTGGATCACGCGCGCGCCAGACACCAGCCCAAGCAAACTTGATTTACCGACGCCGTCCGGTCCGATCAGTCCAACGATCAGGCCAGCCGGCAGATCCAGCGAGACATCATCGAGTGCGATGGTGTCGCGGTAGCGCAAGCTGACCGCAGTGAGGCGAGCGACAACATTCGGTTCATACAGCGCAGGCACGGCGGTCACAGCCCCGGCGTGACGGCCAGTTGGGCAGGCCAGGCGGCCTTGGCATCAAGCTTCAGCCAAGCCACGCCGGGCAGGCCAGTCTTGACCTGCGTCAGGTGGCGCTTGAGCAGTTCACGATCGATCTGCGCGCGCACGCGGAACATCAGCTTCTGCCGCTCGCTCGCCGTCTCGACAGTCTTCGGCGTGAACTGCGCATTGCTGGCGACGAAGGACACGCTGGCTGGAATCACGTACTGAGGCGCGGCATCAAGCACGATATGCACTTCGCTGCCCAACGCCACCCGGCCAGACACGGTCTCAGGCAGGAAGAAGGTCATGTAGACATCGGACAAATCGAGCAGGTTCAGCACCCGCGCACCACCGGCCACCACCTCACCCTCGCGCGCGAGCAGGTACTGCACGCGTCCGTCACGCGGGGCTTTCAGGTCGCTATCAGCCATGTCGACCTCGATACGCTCCAGCGTGGCCTGCGCCGCTCGGGCATTAGCGAGCGCGCCATTCACCTGCGTGCGCGCTGCCGCAATCGCAGCCTGGGCAGAACGTACCTGCGCCTGAGCTGCGCTGAGCGCAGCATTCATGTTGCGCACACGCGCACGGTCGTCGTCGAGTGTCTGGGCAGAGAAAAAGCCCTCGAGCGTGAGTTGTTCGGATCGGGCCAGACGACGGTTGGCAGCATCAAGTTCGCTCTGGCGCTGGGTCAACAGCGCCATGGCGGATTCACGATCGCTTTCGCGCAGGCTGACCTGCGCCTGGGCGCCAGCGATCGCTTCGCGGGCTTGTTGCAGGCGTGCGGTGGCCTCATCGCGCTGCGCTTGCAGACTGGCGATCTCCATCCGCGCAACCGTCTGTCCGGCCTTCACGAACTCACCCTCGGTGACGAGCATCTGCCGAACCCGGCCAGCCTGCTTGGCCGATATCGCAATCTCTGTTGCCTCAATGCGTCCGTTGCCACTGACGAAACCAGCGCCCGGCCCTTCAGTACGCCAGGGACGCCAGATGGCGATCACAGCCAGGCTGACGGCGACAATGGCAGCCATCAGCGCCAATGATCTTTTGTTGAATCTCACGATGTTTCCTAGCATCTGGGATGCGGCGATCAATCAGCGTCATGCGGCACCTGATCGCCATGACCGGCGGCGTCAGTCGTTCGACCATACCGACATGGTAGATTGCTTCGCACATTTATAACAAACTCACTCTCATGAGCGCAATTCTGCACGCCGGAACGATCTTCACCAGCGCTTTTCTGCTGTTTCTCGTTCAGCCCATCGTATCGAAGCACATCCTGCCCTGGTTTGGCGGATCCGCATCGGTCTGGGCGACTTGCCTCGTGTTCTTCCAAACCCTGCTATTGCTCGGCTATGCATATGCCGACCAGGTCAGCCGTCGGCTGATGCCCACGCGGCAAGTGGCCTTGCACGCCTTGCTGCTCGCCATCAGCCTGCTAGCCCTGCCTGTATTGGCTGGCAACGGCTGGAAGCCAGATGGCAGCGAAGATCCCGGCTTGTACATTCTGCTGATGCTGAGTGCGACGGTTGGTCTGCCGTATCTGATGCTGTCGACCACAGGCCCCTTGATTCAATCGTGGGCTGCGCAAGCAGGCGAAGGTGCGCGGGTCTATCGTTTGTATTCGCTGTCCAACCTGGCGTCATTGCTGGCGTTGCTGTGCTATCCCTTTGTCATCGAACCGTGGACGTCGGTACAAGCGCAATCGACAGCCTGGTCAACGATCTATGCCTGCTTTGCGGCACTCTGCATTGCCTCAGGCCTGGTGCTGGTGCGAAACCATCAATCACAACGCGCACCCAGCACGCCGTGCGGCGACCCGGGCAACAAGCCGTCGCTGCGACTGCTGGCGCTGTGGGTTGCACTTGCCACGATGGGTTCCTGGCTATTGTTGGCCGTGACCAATCACATCACACAAAACATCGCGGCGATTCCATTTTTATGGATTCTTCCGTTGACGCTGTATTTACTGACCTTCGTACTGTGCTTTGAAAGTGATCGCTGGTATCGCCGCTCGCTCTTTGTGCCGCTGCTGTTCGCCGTCTTCGCCGCCTGCGCTTACGGGCTCATCGATTTCAGCATCGGCATGCGTCTGAAGGTGGCCATCCCGCTGTACTGCGCTGGCCTGTTCGTTGGTTGCATGGTGTTGCATGGCGAGCTGTCGGCACTGCGGCCGGCACCGCGCCACCTGACACGCTTCTATCTCGCGCTGTCGACCGGAGGTGCGCTCGGCGGCATTCTGGTGGGACTCGTTGCGCCACGCATTCTGCCGTCGTTCTATGAGCTGGGCGCAGGCTTCGTACTGATCGCACTCTTGGTGGCTCTGCTGGTTCGCAAGCGGATCATGCTCAGCGTGGCGGCCTTGCTGATCGCCATATGTCTCACCATCACGCTGATAAAGCAAATAAACAATGAATTCCGTTCTGCGCGACTGCTTGAACGGAATTTTTATGGGCGCCTGCTCGTGCGCGACGTTGCCATCGATGACGCGATCGTCAGACGTCTGGTGCATGGCGCGATCCTGCATGGTGAAGAGTATCTGACGGGCCCCTATCGGTATCAACCGACGACCTATTACAGTCGGACATCGGGCGTAGGCCGTGCGCTGACAGCGAATGCCGGCGCTGCGCGCCGGGTGGGTGTCATCGGGCTCGGTACCGGCACGCTGGCCGCTTATGGCCGGCCAGGCGACGTTTTCCGCTTCTACGATATCGATCCAGCGGTGATCACGATCGCGCAGCGAGAATTCGGTTACCTCAGCCATAGCCAGGCACGCATTGAAACCGTGCTCGGCGATGCACGGCTGAGCCTCGAGAAAGAGTCGCCGAATCGCTTCGACCTGCTCGCCATTGATGCCTTCTCTGGCGATTCGATCCCGGTTCACTTGATGACCCGCGAGGCGCTCGCGATCTACCGTGAGCACCTCACCGAAGATGGCGTGATTGCCTTTCATGTGTCCAACCGATTTCTGTCACTAGCCCCCGTCGTGGCGAAGCTGGCTCAAGAATTGGGGATGCAAGCGGTGCTGGTCGCCGATGAGCATCCATCAGAGCCAGCGTCGCGCTCGGATTGGGTATTGGTCGCGCGCAGCCGTACGCCATTGATGAAGCCGCCAATTGCTGAAGTCGCTCAGCAGCCGCCGACGATTCCCGGTCTCGGCGTATGGACGGATGACGCTAATAATTTGTTCAAGGCGTTGAAGTGATCAACCGTTAGGGTCGGCTACACAGACACGGTCGCGACCACTGCGCTTGGCGTGATAGAGCGCAATGTCCGCCGCTGCAATCAGCTCATCAAGGCTCGACATATGGCGCGCAAATTGGGCGACGCCAATACTCACGGTGTAGCTGATCTCTTCGCCACAGACATTGATCTGCTGCGCAGCCACACGAGTCCGGATGCGCTCGGCGACAAACAGAGCCATGCGCAGATCGGTGGAAGGAAGTAGCACCGCAAACTCCTCACCCCCCAGACGAGCCACGACATCAATGTCACGCACGCTCGTCAGCATCGCCGATGCAAGATTGCGCAGCACCATGTCACCCACGGGATGACCGTAGGTATCGTTGATGATTTTAAAATGATCGATATCAATCAATAGCAGCGCGATGTCGCGTGGCTTGATCGTATGACGCCTGAGTTCCAGCTCTGCGGCCTCGTGCAAGCCGCGGCGATTGGCGACGCTGGTCAGCTGATCGGACTTGACTGCCCTTAGCAGGTGATCGATGGTTTCACGATGGTCGCCGGTATCGCGCAGCAACAGCGTATAGCCGCTGTCACGCAGGCTCGGCTCGACGGCAATCAGGATCGACTGTCCCCAGAATGACTTACTGCCAGCGCGCCGCAAATGACCTTCGGCATAACTGATACCCGTGCGCTGCGCTTCGATCAAGCGATCGCTGACCCAGTCTGGCGTGATCGTATCGGGCGCAAAGAACTCAGCGCACGACTTGCCGACCATTTGTTCGGCGGAGAACCCGGTCAGCCGCTGGATGGCGGTATTCCAGGTAAGGATCCTTCCATCATCCGCGACGATCACCTGGGCGTGCCGTGCTGCTGTGGCCATGGTCGCATTCAGCCTGGCCTCCTGCTTGCCAAGCAGCTTCTCATAGCGAATTTTTTCGGAGACGTCGGAGATCGTCGTCATGACGGCATCTCTGCCAACCTTGACCAAAGACACCGACAGACAGACCGCATCGGCTTGCCCATGCGCGGCGACCGGCAGCATGACGCGAAAATCCGTCAACAGGTTATCGCTGCCCTCGGGCGCCGCATCCAGGATCGCACGCAGCTCGGGAATGAAAGGTTCTAGCGTATCCCACAGGTTGGTCAGGTAACTGCCCCGACCCGCCAGCGGCATCAATAGCTGAATGGCGACCGGGTTGATCTGGACGACCTGGCCGACGATATCGGTCTGAACCACACCATCCGACGCGTGGTACGTGAACTCGCGGAGGATGTCTTCGCTTGAAGTAGCCTCGGAGATCATCGTTGGGATCACGGCTGGCGATATATCAGCACATAGCGCGTCGGTGATCCGGGATCCGACAGCAAGCGCAGCTTTACCGGCGTTAGCTGCGATCGGAATGCGAGCACGTAATCAAAGCTGATGTCGAGTGACTCTCCGTGAGCCGCGGCATCGTCAAACCGCCTCGCCACCAAACTGTTGTCCATGCAGCGAGCTACTTCGCGAAAGAACGCCTTGCCCAGCACCCTTTCGCGAGGGAGCCCGGACATACGGGACTCGGTCATGCTGTAGCGGCAAACTTTTCCGGCATCGTCGATGCCGACCACCCCAAAACCAAGCGCGTCAAGCTCGGAATCGCTTGCGTCATCGAGCCAGACGCGCAGGTTGTCTGCTTTCAGATCCATGCAAACCGCCTTTCAAAGTTCAGCTTGCTCTAAAAATTCAAGCCCGTCAGTCCATCGAGCTTTATTGATGGTAACCGAAAGTATAAACTTTATAACCCCGAGTGGAACAAAGAATCTGCCTCTGTAAACCGGATGAAGTTTCCTGTCTTTGCACTGGCGGAACCGATGTCAACGGCAGACCTTGGAGACCAGCAATTCCTCTGCGCTACCTGCCTTGACGGCCACCAGGCGCAGTGGCGTCTCCATCGCGCTGACCACGTCACCGCTTGCGTTCGCACGGGTGTAACGAATGGCCTGCTCGGCACCCACTTTGCGCGCCGCACAATCGACGGTCGTGAGCATTTTTTCAGAGCCGTACTCCTGCCCCTCGAGCGTAGTCATCGGCTTGGCATAGTTGGTCAGCGTCCAGATCTTCACGCGGCTGCCGTCACGGCTGACGGGCTCGGCAGCGACCAGCTCATCGGCATCGCTACCTTGCTGGTAAGAGACCCACTCGGCATGAGCAGGCAGGCTGGCGGCCAGCGCCAGTACCAAAAGCATTTTCTTCATTGTCTAGAATTCGTGAATTAGATCAGTTCAGTTTGCGCGGCTTGCCGAAATTACCTTCCTTGGGATACAGGAAAGTCGTCTTGCTGGGGCCCATGCCAACGATCTGTACAACCGCGCCCTTCTCACCGGCTGAGCCGTCATAGTGGACTGCACCGCCTTTATGGAACATATAACTACCGGTGGACAGCGCTTCGGTGGCGTGCGGATCCCAGCTGTCATCGGTACCGGCATTCCAGGTGCCTTCAACGACGATGACATGTCGATCTTCTGCGTGGAAGTGCGGTGAGCTCATGACGCCCGGCGGGAAGTAAGCGCGGATCACGTACATGCCGGGCTTCGACAGATCACCGTAGACGATCGCAATTTTTGCGCCGCCGCCGGCATCTTTCCAGACCAGCTTTTCCGGTGGAACGATAAGAAAGTCAGCTTCGCTGGGCGCCGAAAAGCTTGGCGACATGGCCAGCACGGAGGCGAGGCCGAAAGCCGCCAGCACACTGCGGTATGGTTTGAACATAAATCCCCCTTTTGAAATTTGAACTGCCATGCATAATGGTTCGCCGAAAATAACACAGGGCTTACGCTATTGAAATTGAAAGCCCGGCCAGTCAATGCGAAAAACCTGATGCGATCGTGCCGCGCATCGACGACGCCCATCCGCGTGGGCGGCAACCGAGGCCGGTGGGCCGTGCGCAAGCGTGCATAATGCGGCGACCACTAACCTTCACCTGACAATAAAGGGAGACAGATGAAACTGGTACGTTACGGCCGTCCTGGCCACGAGAAGCCTGGAATGATCGATGCCGAAGGCAAGCTGCGCGACCTGTCGGCCGTCATTGACGATCTGACGCCGGCGGCGTTGTCTGACAAGACCTTGGCGAAGCTCGCGAAGCTGAAGCCTGCGAAGCTGCCTGCCGTACGTGGCAAGCCGCGCTATGGCGTGCCAGTGGCCGGCATCGGCAAGTTCATTGCGATCGGCCTGAACTACTCTGACCATGCCGCCGAGTCAAACATGCCGATTCCTAAAGAACCGATCATGTTCATGAAAGCGATCAGCTGCCTGAACGGCCCGAATGACGACGTGATGCTGCCCAAGGACGCCACCAAAGGCGACTGGGAAGTGGAGCTGGGCGTGGTCATCGGCACCAAGG
>JACCDS010927949.1_pt1 | contig 10864 bp, 12 predicted proteins | sample 7446441 | NCBI WGS metagenome assembly JACCDS01 (sample SAMN15323445, study PRJNA562643) | freshwater metagenome | isolation source: river surface water | place: USA:Blue River Watershed | collected 2017-08-17 | reverse complement strand
TCGAACGCCACTTCAAGCACACCGGCAGCACGCGTGCACGCACGCTGCTGGATGACTGGAGCAATGCCCGCACGAAGTTCGTCAAGGTATTCCCGACCGAGTACAAGCGCGCGCTGGGCGAAATGTTCGCCGCCGCTGGCAAGGTCAAGGAAAAGGTCACCGCTTAAAAAGCCAATGCTTATAAAAGCAACGATTACGCAGAGAGAACAACATGGGTAAAGTCACCGGTTTTCTGGAATACCAGCGCCTGCAGGAGGCGAGCGAGGCACCGGCTTCGCGCCTGAAGCATTACAAGGAATTCGTGCTGCACCTGTCCGACGCGGATGCGAAGGTGCAGGGCGCGCGCTGCATGGATTGCGGCATCCCGTTCTGTAACAGCGGCTGCCCTGTGAACAACATCATCCCGGACTGGAATGATCTCGTTTACAACGGCAACTACCGCGAAGCGCTGGACGTGCTGCACTCGACGAACAACTTCCCGGAGTTCACCGGCCGCATCTGCCCCGCGCCCTGCGAGGCGGCATGCACGCTGGGCATCAACAGCGACGCTGTCGGTATCAAGTCGATCGAGCACTTCATCATCGACAAGGGCTGGGAAAACGGCTGGGTGGTGCCGCAACCGGCGGCTGCCAAGACCGGCAAGAAAGTTGCGGTCGTCGGCGCCGGCCCGGCCGGCCTCGCCGCGGCGCAGCAGCTTTCGCGCGTTGGTCATGACGTTACCGTGTTCGAGAAAAATGACCGCGTCGGCGGCCTGCTGCGCTATGGCATCCCGGACTTCAAGTTCGAGAAGTCGCACATCGACCGCCGCATCGAGCAGATGAAGGCCGAGGGCGTCACTTTCCGTACCAGCGTACTGGTCGGCAAGGACTTCCCGAAGGAGATCCTGAATCTCGCGAAGGAAACAGTGTCGCCGGAGCAGCTGCAGAAAGAATTCGATGCCGTGATCATCAGCGGCGGCGCCGAACAGCCGCGTGACCTGCCGGTGCCGGGCCGCGAGCTCGACGGTGTGCACTTCGCGATGGACTTTTTGCCGCAGCAGAACCGCGCGAACGCGGGCGACAAGCTGAAGGACCAGATCATGGCCACCGGCAAGCACGTGGTCGTGATCGGCGGCGGCGACACCGGTTCCGACTGCGTTGGTACGTCGAACCGGCATGGCGCGGCCGGCGTGACTCAGTTCGAGCTGATGCCGATGCCGCCGGAGCACGAGAACAAGCCGCTGGTCTGGCCGTACTGGCCGACCAAGCTGCGCACCTCGTCGTCGCATGAGGAAGGCTGCGAGCGCGATTTCGCGGTCGCGACCAAGCGCCTCGAGGGCAAGAACGGCAAGGTAGAGAAGCTGATCGCCGCCCGCGTCGAATGGAAAGACGGCAAGATGGTCGAAGTGCCGGACTCCGAGTTCGAGATCAAGGCCGACCTCGTGCTGCTGGCGATGGGCTTCGTTGCGCCGGTCGGCTCGGTGCTCGACGCATTCGGCGTGGACAAGGATGCGCGCGGCAACGCCAAAGCGACCACCGATGGCGACGGCTGCTACCAGACCTCGCTGCCCAAGGTGTTCGCGGCCGGCGACATGCGTCGCGGCCAGTCGCTGGTGGTGTGGGCGATTCGCGAAGGTCGCCAGTGCGCGCGCGCTGTCGATGAATTCCTGATGGGATCATCGGTACTGCCACGCTGATCACCGGCGGTACGGCGACTGAAAGGGCCCGGAGAAATCCGGGCCTTTTTTCATTCGGTCGTCGTTGTCACAGATGCCGGAGGATCACCTGAATCAGGTGATCGAATTCGAAGGGCTTGGTCAGGTAGTCATTCATGCCGGCCGCAATGCAGCGCTCGCGGTCTTCGGCGAAGCCGGCGGCGGTCAGGCCGACAATGGGCAGGTCGCCCAGCCGCAGGTGACGGCGGATCAGGCGCGTGCACTCCTCGCCGCCCATCACCGGCATCAGCATGTCCATCATCACCAGGTCGTAGCGGTCGGTGCGCAGCCGCTCGAGCGCGATCGCACCGTTTTCGGCCTGATCGACGACGGCGTCCATCAATTCGAGCAGCCTCGTCATCGCCTGCCGGATCGACGCATCGTCCTCGACCACCAGGATGCGCTTGCCCGCGAGATCTTGCTGCCCGGCGCGTGGCGGCAGGTCGCGCTCTTCTTCGGCCGTATCGACCGTGGCCAGGCTCACGGTGAACCAGAAGGTGGAGCCCAGCCCGTGAGTGGATTCGACGCCGACGCTGCCGCCCATCAGCCCGGCGAGACGTTTGCAGATCGCCAGTCCGAGACCGGTGCCGGAAGCGCCATTGGCGCGCACGTCCGGCACCTGAACCAGATCCTGAAACAGCTTGTCCTGCCATTCCCTGGCGATGCCAATGCCGGTGTCCGTTACAGCGAAACGCAGCATTACCGCCGCGCTGTTAGTTGGCATGCGGCTGACCTCGATGGACACCGAACCGCGTTCGGTAAATTTCACCGCATTGCTGGCCAGGTTCAGCAGCGCCTGCATCACGCGCAGCGAGTCGCCACGCAGTTGTTCCGGGACGTCGCCACTGATCCGGCCTGAACATAACAAACCCTTGTTGCGCGCACCCGGCTCGATCATTTCGATCACCTTGGTCACGACGTCGGCAACGGAGAATGTTTCGTCCGCAAGCCGGAAGTTGCCATGTTCCATGCGCGACAGGTCAAGCAGGTCATTGATAATGCCCAGCAGCAGCCGGCCGGCATCCTGTGCCTTGTCTAGCGCCTCGCACTGCCCGGCATCGCTGGCCTGCTTCTTCGCCAGTTCGATCCACGACAGCAGGGTCGTCATGGGCGTGCGCACCTCGTGGCTCACATGCGCCAGGAATCGCGACTTGGCGGCACTGGCTTGTTCGGCGACTTCGCGCGCCAGCATCAGCCTTTCCTCGTGCTGCTTGCGCTCGCTGATGTCGCGGGTGACGCCTAGGATCTCGACCAGCTCGCCGCTGGCGCTCTTGAGTGGAAAGGCGAATACCTCGGTCCAGAACGTGGAGCCGTCAATCCGGTAGTACTCAAGGTCGCCGCGAAATTCCGGCAGCTCCGCGCCTAGCTTGGCCGCTTCGGCAAGCTTGCCGAAGTAGCCGATGACCTCATTCGCGGAAGAGGGGGTCAGTATCTCCGGTAGCGACTGCTGCATCGCAACCTCGGGCGTGATGCCGCGCAGCTTTTCTATCGCCTGGCTGATATAAGTGATCTGGCCCTGCGGCGACATCGACCATACGACATCCTTCGCATTGTCGGCCAGCAGGCGCAGTCGCTGCTCGCTGACGGCAAGGCGTTCTTCGGGAGTCAGGTGGGTGTCGTGTGCGCTGGGCGGGGGTGATTCGGACATCGGGGGCGGGCCATGAAATAGGTATCTTAATTGTAATCGAGAGCGCCTCGAATCACGTGTAAAGAAGAAAACTCATGTCATGGCTGACAGGTTCTATCCTGATTCGCGGCGCGTGTTGGGTGACCCGGTGATGGCTTGTTTTACAATACGCATCTTTGCGCGCTAACCTCACTCTGTGCCTAACCTCGTCGACATTCGCGAATTGCACTTCGGCTATAACGAGCGGTCCATCCTTTCCGGCCTGAACATGCAGTTCGAGCGCGGCAAGGTGATCGCCGTGATGGGTGGTTCCGGCTCGGGCAAGACCACCGTGCTGCGGCTGATTGGCGGCCAGATCCGCCCGCAGTCGGGCAGCCTGACCGTCGACGGGCAGGAAGTCGCCGCGCTCGACCAGAACGGGCTGTACCAGCTGCGCCGCCGCATGGGCATGCTGTTCCAGCATGGCGCGCTGTTCACCGACCTGTCGGTATTCGACAATGTCGGCTTTCCCCTGCGCGAACATACCCGACTGTCCGAGGCCATGATTCATGACCTCGTACTGATGAAACTGCACGCGGTCGGCCTGTCGAACGCGGCGGCGCTGAAACCCGGCGAGATCTCGGGCGGCATGGCGCGCCGTGTGGCGCTGGCACGGGCGATTGCGCTCGATCCGCAGCTCATCATGTATGACGAGCCCTTCGCTGGCCTCGACCCGATCTCGATGGGCGTCACTGCCAACCTGATCCGCAAGCTCAATGACGCGCTCGGTTCGACTTCGATTGTGGTTTCGCACGACGTGAATGAATCTTTCCTGATCGCCGACTATGTTTATTTCCTGTCGCAGGGACGCATCGTCGCGCATGGCACGCCGCAGCAGATGCGCGAATCGACCGATCCGTACGTAAAGCAGTTCGTCAACGCCGAGGCCGACGGGCCGGTGCCTTTTCACTACCCGGGCCGCTCGATCGACGAGCAGCTCGGTCTGGGGCTGCGCCCATGACGGCCTGGCTCGCTGCCATCGGTAGCGCCGTGCGGCGCGCTCTGGCCGACCTCGGCCTGCAGGCGCGGACCTTTTTCGCGCTGATCATGGCCAGCGGCGGCCTGCTGCGTCGCTTCCGGCTGGTCACGGATCAGGTGCATTTCATCGGCAATTACTCGTTGGTGATCATTGCGGTGTCCGGCCTGTTCGTCGGCTTCGTGCTCGGGCTGCAGGGCTATTACACGCTGAACAAATACGGCTCCGAGCAGGCGCTCGGCCTGCTGGTTGCGCTGTCGCTGGTGCGCGAGCTGGGGCCGGTGGTCACCGCGCTGCTGTTCGCCGGACGCGCCGGCACTTCGCTGACGGCCGAGATCGGACTGATGAAGGCCGGCGAGCAGCTGGCGGCGATGGAAATGATGGCGGTCGATCCGTTGAAGCGCGTACTCGCGCCGCGTTTCTGGGCTGGCGTGATCGCGATGCCGCTGCTGGCTGCGGTATTCTCGGCCGTGGGCGTGCTTGGCGGCTATGTGGTCGGCGTGCGCATGATCGGCGTCGACGAGGGCGCGTTCTGGTCGCAGATGCAGGGCGGCGTCGAGGTATGGGCGGATGTCGGCAACGGCGTGATCAAAAGCGTCGTGTTTGGTGTCGCGGTGACTTTCATCGCGCTGTACCAGGGTTACTGTGCCGATGCCACGCCGGAAGGCGTCGCGCGCGCGACCACGCGGACCGTGGTGATCGGATCTTTGATGGTGCTGTGGCTGGATTTCCTGCTGACAGCGCTGATGTTCTCGTAACGAGGAAAAACAAATGCAACGCAAATCCCTCGATGTGTGGGTCGGCCTGTTCGTGCTGCTGGGTGCGGCGGCGATCATGTTCCTGGCGCTGAAGGTCGGCAACCTGAGCTCGATGAGCTTCGGCCCCGGCTATACGCTGGTAGCGCGCTTCGATAATATCGGCGGCCTGAAGCCGCGCGCGCCGGTCAAGAGCGCGGGCGTGGTGGTCGGCCGGGTCGAGTCCATAGGCTTTGACGACAAGACTTTTCAGGCCACGGTATCCATGCGCATGCAGGGCGAGGTAAAGTTCCCGAAAGACAGTTCTGCCAAAATTCTTACGTCCGGACTGCTGGGCGAGCAGTACATCGGCATCGATCCGGGCGGCGACGAAAAGAATTTCGCAGAGGGCGACCGCGTGACGTCCACGCAGTCGGCGATCGTGCTTGAAAACCTGATAAGCCAGTTTTTGTTCAGCAAGGCAGCCGAAGGCAGCAAAGGGGAAGAAAAATGAAAACAAACATCGCCATTCGCTGGTTCGGGGTCGCACTGGTATCACTGCTGATGGGCGCGTGCGCGACGCCGCCGAGCGCCGGTGGCGATCCGCGCGATCCGTACGAGAATTTCAATCGCAAGGTATTCGCGGTCAACCAGGGCCTGGACCAGTTGGTGATCAAGCCGGTCGCGCGGGGTTACTCGAATTACATGCCTGAATTCGTCCAGTCCACGGTGGGTAATTTTTTTGGCAACCTGGCTGACATCTGGACCGCGCTGAACAACTACCTGCAATTCAAGCCGCGTGAAGGCACGATAGATGCGGGACGAGTGCTGATTAACAGCACGCTTGGCATCGCCGGCCTGGCCGATGTCGCCACGCCGCTGGGTCTGCCCAAGCATGAGGAAGATTTCGGCCAAACGCTGGCTGTCTGGGGCGTAAAGTCGGGCCCCTACGTGATGCTGCCATTTTTCGGTCCGAGCACGATGCGGGATACCTTCGCCAAGCCGGTCGACCTGGCTGCAGACCCGCTGAATCAGGCCAGCAGCACTGCGTTCGAGAATTATGCGCGCGCCTTGCGTGTGGTCGACGATCGGGCGCGCGGATTGCCGACGACCGACCTGATGGAGCAGGCGGCGCTCGATCCTTACCAGTTCCTGCGCGACGCCTACCTGCAGCGGCGCGAGGCGCGCGTGCTCGACGGCGTTCCGAATAGCGGCAAGTAACTTCAATTCTGGCAACAGTCTTGATTTGCAACAAGCCGTGAGTCGTTGGCGTGACGGGCGCAGATTGGTTATTATCTAAACCGTATCCTAGTGCGGCACGGCCGCACCCCTCACCCGACCACTTGATGACTATTCTGAAACTCCTGTTCGCGTTCTTTTTCACATCGGTGGCGCTGCTGCCGGTCGGCGCGCGTGCGCAGGAGACGCCCGATGTGTTGATCAAGCGGGTCAGTGAGGAAATCCTGACCGTCGCGAAGTCCGACAAGCAGGTTCAGGCCGGCAACCAGCAGCGCATCATGGAAGTGGTCCGGGAGAAGATCCTGCCGCATGTGAACTTCCAGCGCATGACCCAGATGGCCGCCGGACGCTTCTGGCGCGATGCGACCCCTGAGCAGCAGGCGGCCCTGACCGAGGAATTCAAGACCCTGCTGATCTACACCTATTCGGGCGCGATCTCGCAGATCCGCAATCAGACGCTGGAGTTCAAGCCTATGCGCGCGGCGCCGGAAGATACCGAGGTCGAAGTGCGTTCGGCCGTGATCCAGCCGCGCGGTGAGCCTATCCAGCTGAATTATCGTCTTGAGAAAACTCCGAATGGCTGGAAGATTTTTGACGTGAACATTCTTGGCGCCTGGCTGGTTCAGACCTACCGCGGCAGCTTCGCGACCGAAATCCAGAAGGGCGGTTTCGACGGCCTGATCAAGCTGCTGGCCGAGCGCAACAAGCGGCTGGCGGCCAATCCTCCCAAGCCTGCGCTGAAGAGCTGAGATGGCTTTCGCGCCTGCCAGCCTGACCCTCGACGAAGCGGCCGACACCGTGAGTGCCGGCCTGCAGCAGCTGGCCGCCGGCGAGACTGACATCGACCTCGGTTCCTTGCAGCGTTTCGACTCGAGCGCCGTGGCGGCCTTGCTTGAATGGCAGCGTGCAGCGGCCAAGCGGGGCGCGACGCTGCGTATCATCAATCTTCCGGACGGCCTCGACAGCCTTGCGCGCCTATACGGCGTCGCCCACCTGCTGCCTCGCTGACCACCGACGTTTGTCGGCGGGAAATCCCCTATAATCAACGACTTTGCGCCGCCAGCGGCGCCTTTCTGCATTTCTTCCCGTCCCAGCCCATGAAGGCCGCCCTCCGGATCGACAACGTCAAGAAGCGCTTTGGCTCGCTGCAAGCCCTCGGCGGGGTATCGCTCGACATTGCGCAGGGTGAATTTTTCGGGCTGCTCGGCCCGAATGGCGCGGGCAAGACCACGCTGATCTCGATTATCGCGGGGCTGGCGCGCGCGGATGAAGGCAAGGTCAGCATCCATGGCCATGACGTCGTCACGGACTATCGCGAGGCGCGCAAGGCGATTGGCGTGGTGCCGCAGGAACTGGTGTTCGACCCGTTCTTTACGGTGCGCGAAACGCTGAAGATGCAATCGGGCTATTTCGGCATCTCGAACAACGATGAGTGGATCGACGAGGTGCTGCACGAACTCGGGCTGACCGCGAAGGCCGATGCCAATATGCGCTCGCTGTCCGGTGGCATGAAGCGCCGCGTGCTGGTCGCGCAGGCGCTGGTGCACAAGCCGCCGGTGATCATGCTGGATGAGCCGACCGCCGGCGTCGACGTCGAGCTGCGCCAGACGCTGTGGAATTTCATCGGGCGGCTGAATCGCGAAGGCCATACCGTGGTGCTGACCACCCACTATCTGGAAGAGGCGCAGGCACTGTGCAACCGGATCGCGATGCTGAAGGCCGGTAAGGTGGTCGCGCTCGATTCTACTGCTGCGCTGATCCGGCGCATTTCCGGCTCGCAGCTGGTGATCAGGCTGGCCGACGGCAAGCTGCCGGCGTCGCTGTATCCGCTGGTATCCCATCCGGATGAACTCGCGCAGGGCCGGCAATACACGCTGCGCGTGAACCATCATGACGAAGTCGAACCTATCCTCGCGCAGATCCGTGAGGCGGGACTGACCCTCGATGACCTGCAGCTGAACCAGGCCGATCTCGAGGATGTGTTCCTCCAGATCATGGGAGGCGAGAAATGACAGGCTTTCGCACCTTGCTGTACAAGGAGCTGCTGCGCTTCTGGAAAGTCGCGACACAGACCCTGACTGCGCCCATCGTGACGGCGATGCTGTACCTGCTGATCTTTGGCCATGTGCTGGAAGACCGCGTGCAGGTATTCCCCGGAGTGTCGTACACGGCGTTCCTGGTACCCGGGCTGGTGATGATGAGCGTGCTGCAGAATGCATTCGCGAATTCGTCCTCATCCCTGATCCAGTCCAAGATCACCGGCAACCTCGTGTTCGTGCTGCTGACGCCGCTGTCGCATTGGGAAATGTATGGCGCGTACGTGATTGCCGCGATGATCCGCGGCTTCATGGTCGGGCTGGGCGTACTGCTGATCACGGTCTGGTTCGCGAAGCTGTCTTTCGTTGCGCCGTTGTGGATTCTGGTCTTCGCGCTGCTGGGCGCCGCGATTCTCGGCACCATGGGCCTGGTGGCGGGTATCTGGGCAGAGAAATTCGACCAGCTGGCGGCCTTCCAGAATTTCCTGATCGTGCCGGCCACCTTTCTCGCCGGCGTGTTCTACTCGGTGCATTCGCTGCCACCGTTCTGGCTGGCGGTGTCGCACGTGAATCCGTTCTTTTATATGATCGACGGCTTCCGCTACGGCTTCTTCGGTCATTCCGATGTGCCGCCGGCGACGAGCCTGGCGATCGTGCTGGTGTTCTTTATCGTGCTGTCGTCGATCGCTGTCATGATGTTGAAGCGCGGCTACAAGCTGCGCCACTGATCGAAAAAATTTTGTGCAAAGGTTGAATCGTGCTGCCCACCCCTGATCTGATCAAGAATTACATCGCCTCTGGTCTCGAATGTACGCACCTCGAAGTGGAGGGGGACGGTCAGCATTTCACCGCGCTGATCGTGTCGCCCGCGTTTTCCGGCAAACGACTGATCCAGCGTCACCAGCTGGTTTATGCGGCGCTGGGCGACCGCATGAAGGCCGAGATCCACGCGCTGTCGATGAAGACGCTGACGCCCGAGGAGTACCAGGGCTGATGGACAAGCTGCTTATCCGTGGCGGCAAGCGCCTGTCCGGCGAGATCGTCATCGCCGGTGCGAAGAATGCCGCGCTGCCCATCCTGTGCGCCGGCCTGCTGACGGCCGACACGCTCGCGCTGTCGAATGTGCCGAAGCTGCAGGACGTGGCCACGATGCAGAAGCTGCTGCGCCAGATGGGTCTGTCCATCGAGGAAAAAGGCGGCGTGCTGGAATTGTGCGGCCGCGACATTTCGACGCTGGAAGCGCCGTACGAGATGGTGAAGACCATGCGCGCGTCCATCCTCGTGCTGGGGCCGCTGCTGGCGCGCTTCGGCGAGGCGAAGGTGTCGCTGCCCGGCGGTTGCGCGATCGGCTCGCGTCCGGTCGACCAGCACATCAAGGGTCTGCAGGCGATGGGCGCCGAGATCCGCATCGAGGCCGGCTACATCCACGCGAAGGCGAAGAAGCTCCGCGGCGCGCGCATTGTGACCGACATGATCACGGTGACCGGCACCGAGAACCTGCTGATGGCAGCCACCCTGGCCGATGGCGTGACCGAACTCGAAAATTCAGCGCGTGAGCCGGAAGTGACCGACCTCGCGAACCTGCTGGTGGCAATGGGCGCGAAGATCGACGGCATCGGCAGCGACCGGCTGGTCGTGACCGGCGTGCCTGCGCTGCATGGCGCATCGCACAGCGTGATTGCGGACCGGATCGAGACCGGTACCTTCATGTGCGCGGTCGCAGCGGCCGGCGGCGACGTGGTGCTGAAGAACACCCGCGCGAACCTGCTCGACGTGGTGGTCGACAAGCTGCGCGAGTCCGGCGTGATCCTGACCGCCGGCGACGACTGGATCCGCGTGCAGATGTCCGGCCGCCCGAAGGCTGTCGGCTTCCGCACCACCGAATATCCGGGTTTCCCGACCGACATGCAGGCGCAGGTGATGGCACTCAATTGCGTGGCCGAAGGCACGTCGCGCGTGACCGAGACGATTTTTGAAAATCGCTACATGCACGTGCAGGAACTGAACCGGCTCGGCGCGGCGATCGAGATCGACGGCCACACGGCGATCGTGCACGGCGTGCCCAAGCTGGTCGGCGCGCCGGTGATGGCGACCGACCTGCGCGCGTCGGCCTCGCTGGTGATCGCCGGCCTTGCGGCTGAAGGCGAGACGCTGATTGATCGCATCTATCACCTGGACCGCGGCTATGACCGGATGGAAGTGAAGCTGTCGGCGGTGGGCGCTGACATACAGAGAGTCAAATGAGCATGAACCAGACCCTGACGCTGGCGCTGTCCAAGGGACGCATTTTCGACGAGACGATGCCGCTGCTGGAAGCGGCCGGCATCGTCGTCACCGAAGACCCGGAGAAGTCGCGCAAGCTGATTCTGCCGACCAGCGATCCGGCGATTCGCGTCGTCATCGTGCGCGCGTCCGATGTGCCAACCTATGTGCAATACGGCGCGGCTGACTTTGGCGTGGCCGGCAAGGACGTGCTGCTCGAGCACGGCGGCGAGGGCCTGTACCAGCCGATCGACCTGA
>JACCDS010258209.1_pt1 | contig 10864 bp, 13 predicted proteins | sample 7446441 | NCBI WGS metagenome assembly JACCDS01 (sample SAMN15323445, study PRJNA562643) | freshwater metagenome | isolation source: river surface water | place: USA:Blue River Watershed | collected 2017-08-17 | reverse complement strand
GACTGGAGGCCGGGGGCCGGCGGCGCCGCGGCCGCCGTGACGCTGCGCAGCGGCGGCGGCGCCGATGCCGGTGCGGCGGCACAACCGGCCAATACGGCCAGCGCGGCAGCGGCGAGCAAACGGTTGCATGTCGGGGCGTACATCTTCATCGGTCTCTCCGTCCTGGGTTCAAGATCAGGGTGCAGCCTGGCGCTGGCGCGCCGCCTGCTCCTGTTGCTGCAATTTCTCGTACTCGGCCGCGGCCTTCTGCCGATCGGCACGTGCCTTCGCCAGAGCCTCGCGGGCCTTGCGCAACGCATCGCTTTCGCCCGCCGGCGCGGTCTTGAGATCCACCTTGGGCGCCTGCTGCTTCTCGCGCGCGACCTCGGTTTCCAGGCGGGCAATGTCCTGGCCCAGACCGTTCAGCTGCTGGCGCGAACGGGCCAGGCGCGCCAGCAGGTCCTGCATGAACTGCGCCAGTTGGGCCCGGTCGGTGGGAATGCCGTCGGCCGCCACCGGCGACGGCGCCGGCACCGGTGGCACCGCCGGGTGCACCGGACGGCAATCCTCGGCGTTGTCGAAGTCATCCGGTGCGCCGCGCACCGGCGCAGCCGGGCCCAGGCGGGCCGCGTCTTCGCGTGTCGAGGCGGCCGAGGCGCGCTGCACGCAATTGAGCTGGGCGCGCGCCGTGCCAGCTGTGGGCGCCGCCGACGGACCGGGCAGCTTGAGGGTCAGGCCGGAGGAAGCGGGCTCGACACCCTTGAGGCCGCCCAGCAGATCCTGGCGGACCTGCTCGGCCGCGCGTTGTTCGGCCTGCTGCGCGGCGAGTTCGTGGGCCTTGATCTTCTTCTGGGCATCGGCACCGGCCTTGGCCCCCTGGTCGCTCGCCGCGCCGCCACCGGGCTTGCCGGACGTGGGCGGGTACATGCCGGGCACGTAGTAGCACAAGCCCGAATAGTCGCCGGGCCGGCTCAGGCGCGCCGCGTTGCACTGGGACTCGGTGGCCACGCAGCCGCGCGTCTGGTAGGAGCCCGCCTGGCGGGCCAGGGACTGCACGCCCGCGGAGTAGTTGACGCAGTACTCGGCCCGCACCGGCACAGCGGCCAGCAACAACCCGCCCAGCGCGGCGCCACAGAGAGTCGCACGGCTCATCGACCGCCCTCCCAGGGCAGGTCGTCGAGGCCGGGCGGCAAGGGCTGCGGCGCCGGCCAAGGGCCCTGAGCCGGAATCTGCAGGGCCTGGCCCGCCTGCACCAGCACCTCGGCGCCGCCCGCGGCCGGCGTGACGGCAACCACGCCGCTGTGGACCTGGACGCGGTCACCGGCCGGCGTATGCGCCACGGTGAAATCCGTGCCGCGCGCCGACGTCACGGCCGCGGGGGTGCGTACCTCGAATTTCTTGCCCACGGTGGCGCGCACGTAGGCACGCAGGCGCAGCAGGCCGGCTTCCAGCTGGCCCACGAAACCGCCCTGCGCGTCGTCCTGCGTCACGCTGTAGGAGGAGTTGCCGCCCAGCACAACCTCGGCATCGCCGCCGGAGACGAACAGGCGGGCCCGTGCCCCCGGGCCGGTCTCGATACGCTCCCCGGCGCGCAAGGCAGGCAGGTCTTGGGGCTCATGGCCGCCCGGCGTGCGATGGCGCACGTCGCCGCTCTCCACCACCATCACGGCCCGGGGCCGGTAGTCGGCGCGCGTCCAGCTGCGCAGGTCTTCCAGCGACTTGCTGCGCGCCGCCAGCAGGTCGCGCGCCTTGGCCAGATTGCGCCCGGTCTCGCGCTCCAGCGCCTGCGCCTGCTGCACCGCTTCGCCAGCCGCGGCGATCGCCGCCGGATCACGCGAGCGGCGCGCCTCGGTCTCGATGCCGTGGTTCACCCGCAGATCGGCCTGCGCCTCCGCCAGCGCCCGCTGCGCCGCCGCCACGGTGCCCAGGGCGTCGGTCTGCAGGGCAGCAGCATGCGCAATGGCGCGGTCCAGCGCATCGGCGGCGTGGAGGGCGGGCGCCAGGCACAGCAGCAGTGCCGCAAGCAGAGCAACGCGCGACAGACGGTTCATGCCGGCCACCTTAGGCCATGCCCAGCCGCCCAATCTTGCTCCAAGTCAAGTCGGCGCAACGTCGTCCGCCACACCCGCAGGGGACGCCGGTAAAACGGAACAATTTCACGCCGGCATGGCCGGCGCCAGGCGCATGGGGATGGTCACCGGCCCGTCATTGACCAGATGCACCTGCATGTCGGCCGCGAACTGCCCGGTCTGCACCACGGGGTGGGCAGCCCGCGCCTGCGCCACGAAGTACTCATACAGCCGCCGCCCCTCGTCCGGCGGTGCAGCGTTCGTGAAACTGGGCCGGTTGCCGCCCGCGGTGTCGGCCGCGAGTGTGAACTGGCTGACGATGAGCAGGCCACCGTGCACGTCGACGACGCTGCGGTTCATCTTGCCCTGTTCGTCAGAGAAGATGCGCAGCTTGAGGATCTTGGCCAGCAGCTTGTCGGCCAGGACATCGGTGTCACCGCGTTCGGCGCACACCAGAACGAGCAGGCCCGCGTCGATGGCGCCGACGGTGTGACCGTCGATCTCGACGCGGGCCTGGGAGACGCGTTGCAGCAGGGCGAGCATGCGGTGTTTATACCGCGGCCCGCCCGCTGCCGGACGGCAGCTTACTTGCCGAGCGACACCGCCACGGTGGGGCGCTTCTCCAGCGTCCACTGGTGCATGGAGCCGTCGTAGAGCTTGACGTTCTTGTTGCCGACGATTTCGCTCAGCACGAACCAGGTGCCGGAAGCCTGGTGGCCGGTGTTGCAGTAGGCAATGGCGGGCGCCTGGGCGTCCAGGCCGCTGAGCTTGAGGACGTCGCGGTAGGTGTCGGCAGCCAGCAGCTTGGCGGCGTCGCCGCCCTGGGTGGACATCAGACCGGTGTAGACATTCTTCGCACCGGCGGCGTGGCCCGTGGCGCTGGTGCTGCTGCTCCTGGACAGGCCCAGGTAGTGGGCGTCGTCGCGCGCGTCGATCAGCTGGGCCGACTTGTCGGCCTGGGCCTTGGCCAGGTCCTCGGAAGTGGCCAGCAGCTCGGCGCTGCGGTCGGCCTTGGCGACCCAGTTGCCTTCGCCGGCCTTGACGGCGGCGGTGGTCACTTCACGGCCCTCGGCGATCCAGCCGGCGGTGCCGCCGTTGAGAACGGCAATGTTGTCCTCACCGTAGACCTTGAACTGCCAGTACAGGCGGGCGGCGTCATTGAAATCCAGCGGCTCCATGCCGGCGGACACGATCACGATGGGACGGTCGGCCGGCACGCCCCAGCTGCGCACCAGCTTCTCGAAGTCGGCGCGCTCGGGGATCATGGACTTGAGCTTGAGGCCGTTGATGGTGCGGTCCACGCGGACCTTCTTGTTGTCCACCAGCACGGCGCCGTCGATGTGGCCGCCCAGTTCGACCAGGAATTTCTTGCCGGTCTTCTTGTCGGTCTCGAACTCGGGCGCCACGGTGTAGGTCTTGGGGTTGGCGCGCACGTCCAGCACGGTGACGTCGGCGCGGTTCTTGGCCAGCCATTCGCCGTCGACGACGGGGCCGGGCACGTTCAAGGCCAGGGCCCACTGGGTCAGACCCAGCAGGGCGGCGCCGGCGAAGATGCGGAATTGAACTTTCACAGTTATCTCCTTGGTTAATGGTCAATGAAAGGAAGAAGTCGGACTGGCCGCCTGCAGGGCATCCTGGGGCCAGTGCACCGGAAGCGAACTCCACACCGCCACGCCGCGGTCGGCCCAGGCCTGCGCGCGCGTCTGCCGGTGGCGGCGGCAATGCCGCTCCAGGGCGGCGTCGCGCTGCTGCAGCAGGCGCTGCAGCGGTACCTCATAGACGCGCACCATGTCGGCCAGCCAGAGGGCAGCGCCGGCCAGCGGCCCGCGCAGACGCAACTCGAAGCCGTCCAGCAGGCGCTGCAGGGCCGCGGCCTCCTGCCAGCGCTCGCCGGTCACCCACTGGTTGGTGGTGAACCAGCACAGAGGCAGGCCGCGCGCGTCCAGCGCCAGGCCGGCCAGATGCGTCAGGCGGCCCTGCGGACTGCGGCGGAACAGGTGGATGTGGCCATGCTCCTGCGGATGGCGCGCGCTGTCGGGTTCGGCGCGGTCATGGGCATGGAAATAGAACTGCCAGCGGCCGCTGGCGTCGATGGCGTCGTGGCGGGGATAGTGCTCCCAGGCCTCGAAGCGCGCGCTACGCCCGATGAAGGGGTAGAGCATGGAGCGCCCCTGGCGTGCCAGCCGCAGCTGCCGCGCCAGCGCGCCGTGGGCGGCCTGGGCGACAGCGTCGGCAGTGGCGGCCACGGCGGTTCCGCTCAGCGGCTCTTGCCGGCGCAGGGGTTGTCGCCGCTGCTGCGACGACGCTTGGCGCCGGCGCAGGGATTGCCGGCACAGGGGTTGTCGGCGCGGCTGCGGCGCTTGGCACCGGCACAGGGGTTGCCGGCGCAGGGGTTGTCGGCACGGCTGCGGCGCTTGGCACCGGCGCAGGGATTGCCGGCGCACGGGTTGGCCGCACGGGCCGGGGCTTCGGCCGTCTGGGCCAGGGTGGCGGCCGGCACGGCGGCCAGGCTCAGGGCCAGGGCCGAAACCAGCGGCGCCAGGTTGCTGCGGGTACGTTTCATAGTGAGTGCTCCTGCAAGAAATCAGACTTGGCCGGTGGCGCGCGCACGGCGCTCGAACCAGCCCCCGAGGAAATACACGCCGATGGCGGCGGCGACCATGGCCACCAGCACGACCACTTCGGACACGCCCAGCCACTCGGGCAGGCGGTCGCCCTGGGTGAACTCACCGGCCTCGGTCAGCGGGGCCAGCTCCGGGAAGAAGCCGGCAAAGATCCAGGTGCCGATCAGCAGGCCGCCGAAGAACACCAGCGCGTCGATACGGCCGGTCATCACACCCACGGCGGCCGTCCCCGGGCAGTAGCCGCCCACGGCAAAGCCCACGCCGATCAGGGCGCCGCCCACGGCGATGGCCCAGAGGTAGGGGATCGGCACGTAGACCGAGGCCGCCTGGACCACACCCGCGAGGTCCAGCACGTACAGGCCGACGGCCGTGAAGACGATGGCCGTGAACATGACCTTGAAGACCGACCAGTCGGTCAGGCGGAATTGCGCTGTCAGCTTGCAGCCGCTGCCGAAACCGGCGCGCTCGAGCACGAAGCCGAAGCCGAAGCCCAGCAGAATGGCGACCAGGATGCTGCTCATTTGACACCTCCACCGCTCAGGCGCGCGGCGACCAGGCCGGCCACGAAGAAAGCGCCCAGGAACACGAAACCCGCCACGCTGAGCACGGCGGCACCCGACAGGCCGACGCCGCTGGTGCAACCGGCGGCAATGCGGGCGCCGATGCCGGCCAGGATGCCGCCGGCCAGGGCCTTGAGCAGACGGCCGGTGCGGCCGGCGCTGGCGGCACCCTCGACGCGCCAGGCGATGCGGCGCGCCAGCACGGCGGACACGAAGGCGCCCAGGAAGACGCCCAGCACCTGCCAGGTGATCCAGGACGACAGCACGGCGCCATCCTCGATCATGGGGCCCAGGTAATCATTGGCCAGCGTCCACTGGTGCGCCACGTTGTCGCCCAGCCAGGCGCTCAGGCGCGTGGTGAAACCGGTGGCGCCCAGGCCATGGCCGGTGACGACAAAAGTCAGCAGCAGCACGACACCCAGGGCCAGACCGGCCACCCAGGCCGGCCAGTAGTGGCCCTTGCCGGCCACTTCGCATGCATTTGAATTTTCCATCTGTGCTCCTCGATATCGGCCACCCGGAATACCCCCGGGGGCTTACGAAAAGCGCAAGTATAGGCCGAAGCGCGATGGCGGCCGGACCGCCCCGCTGGTTCCCGGGACGGCGCCGTGCCTATTTCACGATCTCACAATCTGAAAGTCTGGACCGCCTGCGCCAGGCGTCGGGCCTGGTCCTTCAGGCTGGCGGCCGCCGCGGCGGACTGCTCGACCAGGGCGGCGTTCTGCTGGGTCATCTGGTCGAGCTGGCTCACCGCCTCATTGACGGCGCCGATGCCGCCGGACTGCTCGCCCGCGGCGGTGCTGATCTCGCCGACGATGCCGCTCACCCGCTGCACCGAGCCGACGATCTCCTGCATGGTGCTGCCGGCTTCCTGCACCTGGCGCGCACCGGCCTCGGCCTTCTGCACCGAGTCCGTGATCAGGGCCCGCACCTCCTGCGCCGCCGCGGCGCTGCGGCCGGCCAGGCTGCGCACCTCGCCCGCGACGACGGCAAAGCCCCGCCCCTGTTCGCCGGCACGCGCCGCCTCCACCGCGGCGTTGAGCGCCAGGATGTTGGTCTGGAAGGCGATGCCGTCGATGACGCCGATGATGTCGTGGATGCGGCGTGCGCTCTGGTGGATGTCGTCCATGGTGCTGACCACCTGCCCCACCACCTGGCCGCCGCGCTCGGCCACCGCGGCCGCATCGGCGGCCAGCCGCTGGGCCTGGCGCGCGGCGTCCGAGGTGTGGCGCACGGTCTGCGTGAGCTGCTCCATGCTGGAGGCCGTGTGCTGCAGATTGGCCGCCGTCTGCTCCGTGCGCGTGCTCAGGTCCTGGTTGCCGCTGGCGATTTCACTCGAGGCCAGGGCCACGCTCTGGCTGGCCTGGTGGATGTCGCCCAGCGTGCCGCGCAGCATGCCGGTCAGGCGCTGCACCGAGTCGATCAGGCTGCCCGGAGGCGCCGGCGGGTCGTCCAGGGCCAGATTGCCATCGGCCAGCTGGGCCAGCGTGTGCTGGGCCTCGGTCGGTTCGCCGCCGAGCACGGCACGCGCGGTGCGGCGGATCCAGACCGTGAAGGCGACGCAGACGCCGACGCACAGCAGGGTCAGCACGGCCGTCAGCGTGGCGCCCAGGCCGAGGTAGCCATTCATCTGCTCGGCCGTCGCGCGGCCCACCTGGCCCTGCAGCCACCAGGCGCCCGCCACCACGGTGCTGCCCGCGCCGCCCACCATGACGGTGGGCACGATCATGGACAGGGTGAGCTTGTGCGTGTAGTTCATGGCGGCACGGGACCCGGCGGCGGGCGCGGGCGTACAGAGGATGGGCGGCTCCCTATGCTAGCGAAAACGGGGGCGAAGGGGGGATGCCCCCCACGGTTCAGCGCAGGGCCGCGCGGGCCTGCTCCAGGCGCTGGCCCAGGTAGGCCCCATAGAAGTCGGGGATATAGCCGCCGACCAGGCGCTCGGCGACCTCGACACCGCCGCGGCCGAAGAACAGCACCGTGGGCGCGATGCGGATCTTCCAGGCACGTGCCAAGTCGTCGTGCGTGACCGTGGCGCCGCGGAAATCCTGCACCGGGGTGCGCGTGCGCATGTCGACCTGGGCCACCGGTACGCCCTCCTCGCGGTGCAGCGGCTCCAGGTAGTGGTTGCGCGCCACCTTGCAGAAGGGGCAGCCTTCCAGGCTGACCATCACCACCAGCGGCTGGCGCCGGGCCAGGGCCGCGGCCAGTTCGTCCTTGAGGTTGTGCGCCACCGGCAGCACGGCGGCCTGGGCCGGTTGCAGGGCCCAGGGCAGGCCGGCCGCGGCCAGCAGGGCGCCGCGGCGCGTCAGGACCGCGCCGCTCACTTGTTGCCGCCTTCCTGCTCGAGCAGCAGGTAGGTGTTGTAGGCGTTCATGCGGTTGGCGATGCGAAACAGCGGCAGCGCCTCGAACTCGCTCCAGTCGACCTTCTGGTAGGCCTCCTCGAAGGGCTCCAGGTTGGCCGCCGCCTTGCCCATGCTCGCGCGCAGGTAGACCAGGTAGTCGTGCGTGAGCTGCATGTCCTTGCGCGCCTCGTGCGAGAGCGGGCCATGGCCGGGCACGATGACGGTGGCATCGAAGTTCAGCAGGACCTTGAGCGCCTCGATCCAGTGCCGGCTGTCGGCCTTGCCGACGTAGGGAATGCGACTGCGGAACACCAGGTCGCCGGCGAACAGCACCTTCTCGCGCGGCAGGTAGATGACCAGATCCTCGGGCGTGTGCGAGGGGCCGACGATCTTGAGCTGGAACTCCACGCCGCCCACCACCAGGGTCTTGTCGGCGGTCAGCCATTCGTCGGCCTCCACCAGGCGCGTGTCCTCGTTGACCCAGGGCGCCAGTTCCTCGCGCGAGGCCTCCAGGCGCAGGCGGGCGGTGTCCGAGTTCAGGTATTCGCGCGCGGCGTGGTGCGCCAGGATGCGCGCGCCCAGGGCCTTGAAGGTCTGCAGGCCGTAGATGTGGTCGGCGTGGTAGTGCGTGACGATGACGTGCGTGATGGGCTTGTCCGTCACCTTGCGGATCTGCGCCACCAGGCGCTCGGCCAGGGCCGGCGAGCCCAGGGCGTCGATCACGACCACGCCCGCCGGCGTCACCACGAAGGCCGCATTGGAGATGAAGTTCTGGTTGGCCGAGGTTCCCAGGGCCGACAGACCCTCGACATACCAGGCCGAAGGCGAGACCTGCTGCGCCTGCATGGCCGGCGCCTCCGCGGCCTGGGCCCCGGCCAGCGGCAGCAGGGCCAGGGCTGCGCCCAGCAGCCAGGTTTTCCAGCGCATCATCACCGCCACTGCACTCGCACCACTCGCACGCATTCCCGCTCCAGTCCTCGGCTGCCACCTTGCCGTCTGCGGCAGCAATCAAGATTCTTGAGACAGATCAAGTTGCTGCGCGACCAGTATGTCTAGCATTTAATATAAGCAATTAATAAATTATGGATCGGGACCATGAATCTGGCAACCGTTCTTGAGCAGTACGGCGAGAAGCCGGCCTTGGCCATCGGCGGCGCGGCAATCGGCCTGCTGTTCGGCTTCTTCGCCCAGCGCTCCAAGTTCTGCCTGCGCGCGGCGACCATCGAGTTCTGGCACCACAAGTTCGGCGAGAAGCTCTCGGTCTGGCTGCTGGCCTTCTCCACCGCGGTGGTGGTGGTGCAGGGGCTGATCGTGTTGCAGGCGCTGGACACCAGCACGGCGCGCCAGATTGCCGCGCGCGGCAGCCTGTCGGGCGCGCTCATCGGCGGCCTGCTGTTCGGCGCCGGCATGATCATGACGCGCGGCTGCGCCAGCCGCCTGCTGGTGCTGTCGGCCAACGGCAATCTGCGCGCCCTGCTCTCGGGCCTGATCTTCGCCGTCACCGCCCAGGCGGCGCTGTCGGGTTCGCTGGCCCCGCTGCGCAACGCCATCAGCGGCTGGTGGACGGTGGAAGGCGGCCCCAGCCGCGACCTGCTGGCCATCACCGGCATCGGCCACTGGGGCGGACTGGTGGTCGGGCTGATCTGGTTCGCCGCCGCCCTGTATTTCGCCATCCGCAGCGGCTGGGGCTTCTGGAAATGGGTGGGCGGCATCGGCACCGGCGCGGCCGTCGCCGCCGGCTGGTGGTACACCTACCTGATTTCCTCCAACAGCTTCGGCGAAGCCCATGTGCAGGTGCAGGGGCTCACCTTCAGCGGTCCCTCGGCGGAGTGGCTGATGCGCGTGCTGGCCTCGCCGGCGCCGGCCATCGGTTTTGACTTCGGCCTGCTGCCCGGCGTCTTTGCCGGCTCCTTCATTGGCGCCTTGGTGGGCAGGGAATTCCAGCTCGAAGGCTTCAAGGACGGCTACAGCATGCGCCGCTACATAGCGGGCGCCATCCTCATGGGCTTCGGCTCCATGCTGGCCGGCGGCTGCGCCGTGGGCGCCGGCATGACCGGGGGTGCCGTCTTTGCGCTGACAGCCTGGCTGGCACTGATCGGCATGTGGGCCGGCGCCGGCATCACCGAGCGCCTGATGGACAGCCAGGCGGCAGCACCGCAGCCGAGCGAGCAGGTGGTCGGCACGTCGGCCACCATGCGCGCCCCTTGATCTGCGTCAGCCCTGCAAGTTTTCTGCGGGTAAACACCCGGGACAATGCCAGCGCGCGCTGACTACAGTCGGCGACAGCAGATTCCGGTTATCAACACTACAAGGAGACATCCATGCGCCTCAAATCGCTTTGGGCGGCGGCCCTGCTGTTGGGCAGTCTGGCCGCCACGGCCGCCACGCCGCAGGACACGGTCAAACTGCACCAGCGCGCGCTGGCCGCGACCTGCGCCAACTGCCATGGCACCGAAGGACGCACCACCGACGGCTCGGCCATCCCCTCGCTGGCCGGCATGCCACGCGACTACATGGTGACCCAGCTCAAGGCCTTCCGCGAAGGCACGCGTCCGGCCACCGTGATGCACCAGCTGACCAAGGGCCTGACCGACCAGCAGATCGAGTCGGCCGCCACCTATTTTTCGACCCTCAAGCGCTGAGCAGGAGACGCCAACATGAAACGTCGCAATTTTGTACAGGCATCCCTGGCCTTCGGTACCCTCGGCAGCACGCTGTCCATGGTCGGCTGCGCCACCACGGCCCCCCTGCCGAGCAAGGCCAAGGTGGTGGTGATCGGCGGCGGCTACGGCGGCGCCACCGCCGCCAAGTACGTGCGCATGCTCTCCAACTACCAGATCGACGTGGTGCTGGTGGAGCCCAACGACAGCTTCATCTCCTGCCCGATCTCCAACCTGGTGATCGGCGGCAGCAAGACCATGGGCGACATCACCACGCCCTATGACAACCTCAAGGGCAAGCACGGCGTGATCCACGCCCGCGACCGCGTGACCGAGATCGACCGCGGCAAGAAGACCGTCACGCTCGCGGGTGGCGCCAGGATCGGCTACGACAAGCTGATCGTCTCGCCCGGCGTCGACATGATGTGGGGCAGCGTCGAGGGCCTGAAGGACGCCAGCGCCGCCGGCCAGGCCCTGCAGGCGTGGAAGGCCGGCCCGGAGACCGAGACCCTGCGCCGCCAGCTCGAAGCCATGCCCGACGGCGGCGTCTACGCCATCGCCATCCCGCTGGCCCCCTACCGCTGCCCGCCCGGCCCCTACGAGCGCGCCAGCCAGGTGGCGAGCT
>JACCDS010083402.1_pt1 | contig 10864 bp, 8 predicted proteins | sample 7446441 | NCBI WGS metagenome assembly JACCDS01 (sample SAMN15323445, study PRJNA562643) | freshwater metagenome | isolation source: river surface water | place: USA:Blue River Watershed | collected 2017-08-17 | reverse complement strand
TCATTATTAGCACGCATTCTCCACAAGTCTTGGGCGAGTTACCTGCCGATGCAATTGTTTTACTCAAGCAAGGGCGCTACCTCGGCCCGCCAGAACGTGCGCTGGGCCTGGACGCGGCGGCCATTATCGAAGAGTTGATGGACGCACCGGCACGCAACCCGGGTGTAGCACATGCGCTGCACGTGATCGATCATGCGATTGAAGACGATGATTTGACCACTGCCCAAACCAGCCTGGATGTATTGCGGCAACAAGTTGGGGATCTGCCTGAAACCATTCGTGCGCAGGCTGCCATCGATACCCTGCACAGCCTGTCAACAACTGATTGATGCCCCGTATCATGCGCCATATCAACAAACAAGGCGAACCACGCGACTTACAAAACTGGCGCATGGAAAATAAGGCCACACCGCAAAATCTGCACTACGACAATCCCACGTTTCCCAAAGAAGCGGTACGTCAGGCCCTGCTTGCAGAACAGCACTATCTGTGCGCCTACACTATGAAACGCTTGCTCACCCTTGAGCAATGCAAGAGCAATGGTGAAAGTACCTCAAAAAGTTGCCATATTGAGCATTATCTGCCACAAGCACGCGGGATCGTTGCCGAAACCATCGATTATGCCAACTTGCTGGCTTGTTACCCACCGGAAGGCGTTCACAATTGCAAATACGGTGCGGTCTATAAAGCAGATTTTGATCCTGCCAGTACGGCGTTTGCGTCCCCACTACACGGCGGCACCGAAAGCCATTTCCGGTTCCGGCGAAATGGCGAAATAGAAGGATTGACCGATGCCGGGCGCAAGGCAATCGACAAGCTAAACCTGAACCATACGTCCTTGGTAAATGACCGCAAGGCAGCCATTGATGGACGCCTCGCACCCAGGAAAGACAAAACCGTCAGTGCCAAAGAGGCCCGACGGATTGCCGACAATGACATGCAAACTCCTGATCAAAACAATGCCTTGCCCGCATTTTGTGTCGCAATCGCCCAAGTACTTCACCGGCATGCAGAACAGTACGAAAACCGGGCAAAACGAACCCGCAATCAAGCATAACACCACTCAATGCAACTTGATCCGTGGATTGCGCACCCGGTCTATCGTCTCGGCCCAAGTCGATAGCCAGGTATGAAACCAGCCATTGACCGCCACCTGATGGTGCTTGTGCAGTGACCAATACATCCACTTGGCAATCGTGCCTTCAATAAACACCGAACCACTGGCAATGGCCCCCATCAAACTGCCGACCGTACTGTAATGGCCGAGCGATACCAGCGAGCCGTGGTCTTTATAGGTGAAATCGAGCAGGTTTTTGCCCTGTAAGCGCCGCACCAGCGAGCGCGCCAACAGGCCCGCTTGTTGATGCGCCGCCTGCGCACGCGGCGGCACCCAACCCTCGCCCTGCGGGCAGGCACAGCAATCGCCAAGGGCAAAAATATCGGGATCGTGCGTGCTTTGCAATTGGCGCGTGACCAGCAATTGATTGATGCGATTCGTTTCCAGACCATCCAATTCGCGCAGAAATTCCGGTGCCTTGATCCCGGCGGCCCACACCACGATCCCACTCGGAATGAATTTGCCGCTGGCCATCTGCACCCCCTCACGGCTCACCTGTACCACTCTTTCATTGGTATGCACTTCGATTGCAATGCTGCGCAACTCGCGCGCCACCGCGTCCGACAATCGTTCGGGCAGCATTTGCAATAACCGGGGCGCGGCATCAACGATGACGATTTTCAACTCTTTTTCCGGATGAAAATTGACCAACCCGTAGCTCGATAAAATCTTGGTGGTCATGTGCAGCTCTGCCGCCAGCTCTACCCCGGTGGCACCGCCGCCGATAATGGTCACGGTAAACCGGCCCTGCCCTTGCGCCAATGCCTGATTTTGGGCGCGCAAACAGCAATTGATCAAGCGCTGGTGGAAGCGTTCGGCGGCGGGTAGGGAATCGAGCATGATGCTGTGTTCGCGTGCGCCGGGGGTACCAAAATCATTGGTTTGACTACCGAGTGCCAACACCAGCGTATCGTAACCAAGCATTTGTTGCGGCAATAGCTCTTCGCCATTTTCGTCCAGCGTGGCCGCCAGAAATACCTGCTTTTGCTGCCGATTGACGCCTTCCATGCGTCCGAGCCGAAATTGAAAATGATTTGAGAGTGCCAGTGCAAAATATTCACGCTCATCGGCATGGCTGTCGAGTGTACCCGCTGCCACCTGATGCAGCAATGGCTTCCACAAATGGGTGCGGCTGGCATCGACCAGCGTGATGATGGCCTTGCCCTTTTTGCCCAGTTTTTTGCCAAGGCGAACCGCCAACTCCAAACCACCGGCCCCACCACCCACGATGATGATGCGATGCAAGCCGGATTCCACGGCTGTTGCTGCCTGCGACCTCATGCTACCTCCCAAACAATGGATTAACCTGCGTATTTCGATGCAGGCGGCAATTGGGCAGGGTCGCAACCCGCAGCGAAATACGTTCTGGGCACAGGCATGAGTGCGGCCTCAGTATACTCGAAGTCAAGCATTTCTCGGAAACGCCGCTCAATCCGCTACAATCATCATTCACATTGCCATTTCCACTGTCTTTTCACTGCCTTTTCACCGAAAACTCACCATGTCCACCGCGCCAGTAAAACCCACTGAATCCGCAGAATTCACCAAACCCACGGAATCCGCCGAATTCACCGAAGCCGCCGAACCCGCCAAACCTGCCGCCTCGACCATCACCATCGCCCCATTTTTACCCGCCGACCAGCCGGGCATGGTTGAATTGGTACTACCGATCCAGCAAACCGAATTTGGCATCGCCATCACCTTGCAAGACCAGCCCGATTTGCTCGATCCGGCGGCTTTTTTTCAGCATGGCAGCGGCAATGTGTGGCTGGCCAAGGCGGGTGAGATGGTGGTCGGTTCGATTGGCTTGCTCGATATCGGGCAAGGCATAACGGTGTTGCGCAAGATGTTTGTCAAACAAGGCTACCGTGGGCGTGACTTGGGTGTGGCCAGCGCCCTGCTCGATAGCCTGCTTGCGCATTGCCGCCATAGTGGCGTGCAGCAAATTTATTTGGGCACCACTGCAGCCTATCTGGCGGCGCACCGGTTTTATGAGAAAAATGGCTTTGTCGAAATTGCCCCGCACGCCCTGCCCGCCAATTTTCCCCGGGTCTCGGTGGACAGCAAGTTTTATCGGTTTCAGATATAGCGCAGTGCGACACCGCTTTTGAAGATTTGCGCAAAAAATTGGCAAAAAAAAACCCCAATCCGGGTTGACGAAATGGGGTTAACAACAGAGAACACACTACCTTACAACTACTGCCTGACACTACTGCTTGCAACACCATGCTTGAGTCGGCAATACTGCTACCAGAATCAAGCAACTCGTTACTGTGTTGACAGGTATGAACGATACGGGAATTCATATCAGGCAGCAATCGGCCAAAAGTATGATTTTCCCAAAGGAAATGATTTGATGTTGATAAGCGATGTTTGCTGGCGCGGGCGACGGAACAGGCGATGGGATTGCGGATGAATAAGGGATGAATAGGGAATGAAGAGGGGGATTGAATCGCGGATGGAATAGGGGAAACACGGGGAAACACGGGGAAATAGGCAGAAATATCGGAATAGCCACCGCAACAGTCAATTGAGCGGTGACAGCGGCACGCTACCCTCCACCGCATCAAAGCGGTAATGGCAGCGTGCGCCGGGCAGCAAGTCCGTAGAGCAGCAGATTAGCGATAAAACGCTTCGACCTGGCCTTTGATTTTGATTTGCATCGGACGCCCCTTGCGGTCCAGCGCCTTGCCTGCGCTAACCAAAATCCAGCCTTCGCTGATGCAATATTCTTCAACGCCAGTGCGTTCTTTCCCGTTAATTCTGATGCCGACTTCATGCTCAAATACGGCGGCAATGTAGTGCGGGCTTTTTGGGTCAACCGAGAGCCGGTCGGGCAAGGCAGGACGGGTAGTGGTGTCGTTCATGATTTGTGGCGAAATTAAGATGAGGGTAATGGGCCGCGATTATCGCTTAAAACACCGGAGGTGGCAATGGTGATGCAAATTCCGCTGTGTTGCTCCAGTGTATGGCTCCAGTGTATGGCTCCAGTGTGTGGCTCTAGTTGTTCAGTACCACGTCGGCAGAAATCACATTCTGCGGGTAGTAGCGCCCCAGAATTTTGATCAAACTGCCGTCCCGACTGGCTTTGAGCATGCCCTCTTTCAACAGTTCGAGATCAGCCGGGGTCATTGAATTGCGTGACAAATACGCGCCAACCTTGGCCCGTGGCAAGCCATCTAACCGAACATAGCGAAATTCGTCGTCATTTTCACTGCCGGGGCCATTATTTTCCAGTGCCGAATACAGCAGGGTTGGCGGCAAAATCGTAAACTCAACCCGCCCAGAGCGCAACAGGCGGCCAACGGTCGCCAGATCGGCAACAAAATCAATCCTGTGCTCATTTTTTAGTTTGCGCATCAGTTCATCGTATTCGTCACCCCAACTGTAAGAGCGAACCATGGCTGCACGCCACTTGGTTTTGGCCAGCAGACCGGCCAAATCGGGCACGACATCCGGATTGCTTTTCAATGTGATCAAGGAGGGGGTCAGGTTCAGCCAATGCACAAATTGCGCCTTCTGGTCGCGCTCACTGGTTTGCGACGAAGGAATCAGAATATCAGCATCGAAGGTTTTGAAAAACATCAAATCACTGCGCGCACGCGGGAACACCGGAAATTTGAACTGACAACCAACGGCATTGCCAACCTGAACCAAAAATTCGGGAAACACGCCACGCACCTGCTCCCCTTCGACCTGGACATTAAACCCGGTTGGCGCGGCGGGCACCACGATCGGGCGCGAACAACCGGCCCAGGCATTCACGCCCAACAGGGCCAAAAATAATGCGCCATACCAGCGCATACCTCGAACAAAAGAATGATTGCAGTGCATAATCAACGCCTTAAGAACACAAAAGTATTACCAGCATTACATTAATCACAACATCAAGACTACGTGACGCCATAATTTCTCGTTCAGGATAAGCACTTTCCAACAAGAATGCAACACGATTCAATTTTTTTCTGACCCTGAAAAAAATTCCCCCTCATTTCCCGTGCGTGGCGCATTTCATGGCACACTTGCCAGTCAAAACCCGGTCGCAAATCTGCCCGCAGGTTGACCCGCACTTTGCATCAATCGCCGATTGTTTTTACCAGTGAAAACCCATCCCCGTCCATCTGCCCCCCGATCTGCCTGCCCGCGTGGCGCAGCAATGGCCGGGCAACGCTTTGGCCTGCTGCCGGTTTGTCTGTGCTGGCCAAGCGTGCTTTTTGCCTTGCTTTTTGCTTTGGTTTTTGCCAGCCCACAGCTACTAGCTGGGCCAATGGCGGCAATTGGGCCGGGGAATGGTCAAAACACGGGCAAAAACAGTGGCCCGGCTCAAGCAATGGCCGCGCTCAATCACCGCCCGGCCAACGATTTCGACTTCTTGCTGCCGCAGTTTGACACCATCGGCGACAGCGATTCGATTCCCGAAAGCATTATCACGGCACTGGCACAGGATCAGGCTGGGTTTATCTGGATCGGCACGCAAAACGGCCTGCTGCGCTACGATGGCTACCGGTTCCGCACCTTTACCCATGATTCGGCCAATCCGGCCAGCCTGCCCGGGGACTACATCGTTGCGCTGTGTCCGACCGCCGATGGCCAGTTATGGGTAGCCACCGCCAGCGATGGGGTGGCACGCTTTGATCCGGCGACCGAGCACTTCACGCGCTTTGCCCATCAAGCGGGTAAGCCCGGCTCGCTGGCCAGTAACCGGGTGGCCGCCATGGCCCCGGACGGTCGGGGCGGGTTGTGGCTGGCGACCGACCATGGGCTGGATCATTGGCAAGGCCCGAATCTGCCGTTTATCCACCACCGTCACCACCCAAAGCGCAGCAATAGTCTGGCTGATGACAATGTGCGCTCACTGCTGCTCGACGGCAACGGGCGGTTGTGGGTCGGCAGCTCGAATGGCTTGCAGCGGTTGGCACCGAATGGCATCGATTTTGAAGCGGTGGCCGGTGATGGTTTGCGCGGCAAAAGCATTCATGCCCTGTTTCAGGCCAAAGATGGCAAGCTGTGGCTGGGCAGTGGTGAAGATGGGGCCGCGTGGATTGAGCACGCCAACGATCCGGCGCGCCAGATTGCGCACTGGTTGCCACTTAATCCGCGTCAGAAAAATGCACTGAATCATCACTGGATACGCGGTATTGCCCAACCCAATCCGGAGCAGATCTGGCTGGCCAGCTATGGCGGCGGGATCAATATTGTCCGGGCCAGTGACGGCACGCTGCTGCGCCATGTGCGTCATGTACCGGGCCAGCGCGGCTCGCTCAGCTACGATCTGGTAGTGCCACTGCTGCGTGACCGCTCCGGCATGCTGTGGATCGGTACTTGGGGTGGTGGCTTGCAGCGGCTGGACAACCCGCATGGCATGGTGCGCTTGCTGCGGCACAGCCCCCAGACCGAGCGCGGTTTAAGCCACCCGGTGGTGGTGAGTGTACTGGAATTGGCCAATGGCCAGATCTTGTTCGGCCTTGATGGCAAGGGCATCGACATCATCGACCGGCAACGCGGCCGGGTGGGCGGCTACCGCAGCGGTTTGCCCGGTGGCCTGCCCGATGCAACGGTGCGCTCACTGGCGCAAACGCCCGATGGCAGTATCTGGGCTGGTACTCGCCAAGCCGGGCTGGTGCGCCTGGCACCCGGGGCCAAGGTATGGCAAGCGGCGCAGGGCTTGCCAAGCCAGCAAATCCGGCGCTTGCTGGTTGATCGGCAGGGGCAGGTATGGGCTGGCACCAACCACGGGGTGGCGCTGTGGCGCGGCCAGCTTGGCCGAGCTGGCGAGCCGCTGTTTGTCACGCTGCCCGATCGGGCCGGGCAAACCATGCCATGGCCGGTGGACTCACTGCTGGAAGATCGGGCCGGTCGAATCTGGGCCGGCAGTCAAAACGGGCTGTGGGTCTGGCAGCCGGGCGCAACCGGCTGGCACGGCATGCACCCGGCCCCGGCGGATGCAGGCCAAACCAGCGGCAGCCTGTCCGGCAACTACATCGCCAGCCTGCTGCAAGACCAGCACGGCACGCTCTGGGTCAATACCGACAAGGGGCTGGATCGGCTTGCGCACTGGGATGGCCAGCGTGCCACATTTGAGGCCGTGCATCGCTGGTTTGGCCCGACCGGTAAAGACCTGGGGGCGAATTTTCAAGACGACGCCAATGGCCGCCTGTGGAGCGAAGCGGCCATGATCAATCCACAGCAGCGCCGGATGCAGGCGCTGGGCAAGGCCGATGGACTCGATATTGGCAGCATTTGGCTCGGTGCGTATGGTAAAACCCGCGATGGCCTGTTAATTTTTGGCGGCAATCTGGGCGCGGCCATTATCGACCCACAACGCTTCGTGCCGTGGCACTACGCTCCGCCAGTGGTGCTGACCGAGCTTAAAATCAATGGCCAAACCAGAGCCCCCGGCAGTCTGGCCCGGCCCGCCAACAAAGCCCCGGCCAGCGGCCCTACCAGTGATCCTGCCAGTGATCCTGCCAGTGGCGTGCGCCAGTTGACACTGCAACCAGAAGAGCGCGATTTTACGATTGAATTTTCGGCACTCGACTTTTCTGAACCGAAAAAAAACCGCTATCAATATCGGCTGCAAGGTTACGACAAGGACTGGATCAACACGGATTTTGAACACCGCTCAGTCGGGTATGGCAATCTGTGGCCGGGTCGGTACACACTACAGATCCGTGGCAGCAACCGGCTCGGCCAGTGGAGTGAGCAACCCTTGCAAATTGAGATTCGGGTGCTGCCCGCGTTTTGGCAAAGCGGCTGGTTTGTCATGCTGGCATTGCTGTTGGCCAGCACCGCGATTTATTTTGCCGTGCGCTGGCGGCTGGCCCGCTTGCGCTCCCGGGCGCATGCACTGAAAACCCTGATAGGCGAGCGTACCGACGACATTCTCAAACTCGGTGAAATTGGCCGGGAACTGGCCGCCACACTCGATATGGAGCAAGCTTTTGCCCGGGTACATGCCCAAATCATGGCCCGGCTCGATGCCGATGTATTCCTGATCGGCATTGTCGAACTCGGTTGCCTGTCGTTCGTCTATAAAATTGAGCACCAACGACGCCTGCCCAATACCATCATCGATCTGGATGAGTCGCGCCGCCCGGCGGTAGGCTGCGTGCGCGACAAAAAACAGTTGATCTTTAACACCAGCGACCAATTGCTCGAATATTGTGGCGGCACCCTGCCCCCGCTCAACGGTGATCCAATGGAAACCATGGTGTACCTGCCGCTGCTGGCCGGTACCCGGGTGATTGGCTGCCTCTCGGTGCAAAGCCCAAAGCCGCACGCCTATAACCAGGACCAGATCGAATTCTTGCGCATTCTGGCCAGCTATACCGCGATTGCCCTGTCCAATTCAACCGCGCATCAGGAATTGTCGCAATCCCATGAAGAATTGGCAGCAGCGCTGGCCTATTTGCGCGAAACCCAGGCCAAGCTGATTCAGGCTGAACGCCAGCAAATCTCGCTCGATTTGCACGATAACCTGTCGCAAACCATGACCGGGGTATTGTTACAACTCGATACTGCACGCGAAGTATTAACCAGTGACGAAGCGCAAGATGCCACTGGTTTGCGCCAGACCGGCTTGCCCTATGTCGAACGGGCCATTGAATTGGCGCGCGACGGCATCAGCCAAACCCGCCATCTGTTAAACCAGTTGCGCGGAGCCAAGCACAAGGCAGCGCCGATCAATTTAATCGATGCCCTGCGGCGCGACCTGCCGCGCCTGACCATGGGCACCCGGATTCAAATTGAGGTGCGACAAAGCGGGCAGAGCCCGACCGCCCTGCCTGCGACACTGGAACTTGGCCTATTCCGGATTGCCCAGGAAGCCGTGACCAATGCGCTGCGCCATGCGGCGGCCACCCAGGTGACGGTACACCTGATGTTTCAGGCCGATTGTGTCATACTGGAAGTTCGTGACGATGGGCGCGGCTTTGATCCGGCAGCCGCGTCACTGGTACACGGTATGGGCTTAACCGGCATGAAGCAAAGGGCAAGCCAGGTTTCCGGCAGTCTCGGCATCGAGTCCAAGCCCGGCCAGGGTTGCTGTGTCCGCGCCACCTTGCCGCTGACGCTGGCAACGCATGGCGCAACAAGTGAAAATGGGGAGAGCGAAGCAAAATGAGCAGCTTTATTTCAGTGTTTTTGGTCGATGACCATCCGGTGGTACGCGAAGGCCTGCAAGCCCTGTTTGCGCGCCATCCCGAGTTTAAAATCATTGGTGAAGCCGAGAACGGGGTCAGTGCGGTAGCACAGTTTGCCACTCTTTTGCCCCACGTGTCACTGATCGATTTACGCATGCCGGTACAAGACGGCATTGAGACCATCCGCCAATTGCGCAACAGCTACCCGAACGCCGGGTTGATTGCGATTACCTCGTTCGATGGCGATACCGATGCGCGCAATGCGCTCGCGGCAGGCGCAAATGGCTTTCTGTTCAAGGGTGCCCCGGGTGCGGAAGTGCTGGCTGCCGTGCGCGCCGTGCATGCCGGAGAAAATTGGATTTCGCCCGAAATCGCAGCCCTGTTGGCCGCCACCGATGAACACGGATTGTCGGTGCGTGAACATGATGTGATTGAACTGGTGGCAGAAGGCTTGCGCAATCAGGAAATTGCCGAAAAATTGGGCCTGTCGCTCAGCACCGTCAAATGCCATGTGAATGCGATCATGGACAAGCTTGATGCGCAAGACCGCACCGAAGCGGTGGTAACGGCGCTCAAGCGCGGCATTATTCACCTGCCACAGCGCAAGCGCATGCCATAAGCGGCCCAACCATGGACTCACTCTACCCGGATGCCCTGCCCGCGACCAGCGCCCATCGCTGGATCGAACTGCACGACTTGCAAGAGCTTGAGGCATGGCTCAATTTGAATGATCGGGAACTCAGAAAACTGGCCCAAGATGCGCCCCAGCCCGGGCAAGGTATTTGCCTTGAATTGCATCATGGCGGGGAAATTTATTTGCACACCGCCAGCGACGGGACGCTGCTGCTCGATGTTACCGAACCGGCCGAATGGGTAACACCGGTGATTGTGGCCGCAACCGGGGTAGGGCCACCCAAGGGTCAAATCTGGTGTTTGCCGCCCGATACCTTAATTCCGCTGATTTTCGGCCTGAACAGCTTAATCGCCACCAGCCGACTGGTGCCAAAGCACCGCTACCGTGGTATTGCTACCTGAAATTCGCTAATGGGATCGACTAGTCCGTTCCAAGTCGGGGCTGAAACGATTCGGCTTGGGCGCGCGGCCAATAATAGCCGAAAACCGGCGGCAGCCGCCCCAATTGGCTGGCATCCAACAATTGCCCCGGATCAAGAAACGGTAACAGGGTGGCGGCCAATTTGACCTGATTGGGCGAGACGCGCCGCACCAAATGATGTGGCCGCAATTCGGACGGGTGGTTCAACCCGGCAGCGGATACCAAATGCGCCAGCGCTTCGAGTGTATTTTGATGAAAATGGTACACGCGTAGCATTTTGTCCGGCACCACCAGCCCTTTTTGCCGCAATCGGTCTTGCGTCGCCACGCCGGACGGGCAGTGGTCAGTATGGCAGCTTTGTGCCTGCACACAGCCCAGTGCAAACATGAAGCCACGCGCCGAATTACACCAGTCCGCCCCCAGTGCCATGGTTCTGGCCAGATCAAAGCCACTGATGATCTTGCCCGAAGCGCCAATTTTAATTTTTTCGCGCAGGCCAGCCCCAACCAGCGTATTGTGTGCCAGCACCAGCGCCTCCTGCAACGGCGTGCC
>JACCDS011357719.1_pt1 | contig 10868 bp, 10 predicted proteins | sample 7446441 | NCBI WGS metagenome assembly JACCDS01 (sample SAMN15323445, study PRJNA562643) | freshwater metagenome | isolation source: river surface water | place: USA:Blue River Watershed | collected 2017-08-17 | reverse complement strand
CCACCATGCCGCATAAGGTCAATCCCATCGACTTCGAGAACGCCGAAGGGAACTTCGGCCTGGCCAATGCGCTGCTGGGCCACATGAGCCACAAGCTGCCCATCAGCCGCTGGCAGCGCGACCTGACCGACAGCACGGTGCTGCGCAACATGGGCGTGGCCCTGGGCTACACCGTGCTGGCGCTGGACAGCCTGAGCCGCGGCCTGGACAAGTTGCAGATCAACGAAGCCGCGCTGGCCGCCGACCTGGACGCCGCCTGGGAGGTGCTGGCCGAGCCCGTGCAGACGGTGATGCGCCGCCACGGCCTGCCCAACCCGTACGACCAGCTCAAGGACTTCACCCAGGGCAAGCCCATCACGCGCGAGCTGATGCAGGGCTTCATCCAGGGCCTGGCGATACCCGACGACGACAAGGCACGGCTGCTGGCCATGACGCCGGCGTCCTACACGGGCAAGGCCGCCGAGCTGGCCGCACGCTTCGGGGGCGCCAGCGCATGAGCTCCTTCCGCGCCCTGCTCGCCGGCGCGGAAGCGCAGAACGGCTCCATGCTCTGCGTGGGCCTGGACCCGGAGCCCGCCAAGTTCCCGCTGCAGTGGCGCGGTGATGCGCGCCGCATCTACGACTTCTGCGCCGCCATCGTGGATGCGACGAAGCACGCGGCCATCGCCTTCAAGCCGCAGATCGCCTACTTCGCGGCGCAGCGCGCGGAAGAGCAGCTGGAGCGGCTCATCGCCCACATCCACACCGTGGCACCGGGCGTGCCCGTGATCCTGGACGCCAAGCGCGGCGACATCGGCGCCACCGCCGAGCAGTACGCACGCGAGGCCTTCGAGCGCTACGACGCCGACGCGGTGACGCTGTCGCCCTTCATGGGCCGCGACAGCATCGAGCCCTACCAGCGCTACACCGGCAAGGGCCTGATCCTGCTGTGCCGCACCAGCAACCCGGGCGGCAGCGACCTGCAGGCCTTGGACGTCGGCGGCGGCGACAAGCTCTTTGAGCGCATCGCCCGCCTGGCCGCCGGCGACTGGAGCTGGTCGTCGAACAACAAGGGCGCCGAACTGGGCCTGGTGGTGGGCGCCACCTACCCGGCGGAGGTGGAGCGCGTGCGCGAGCTGGCGCCCACGCTGCCGCTGCTCATTCCCGGCATCGGAGCGCAGGGCGGTGACGCCCAGGCCACGGTGCGCGCCGGCTGGCGGCCGGGTGCGCCCATCGTCGTGAGCTCGTCGCGCGCCGTGCTGTACGCCGGTGGCGACGCGGCCGACATGCCCAGCTTTGCAGCGGCGGCCCGCCGCGTGGCCGAGGCCACGCGGGCTGAGCTGCAGCAGGCGCGACAGGGCTGATCGGCCATGGCCCGGGTCTCCACCGCCGACCTGGACCGCTCCATGCCCTTGATGGCGCGGGCCGACCCGGCGTCCCAGTCCGAGCCGCTGACGCCACTGCCACCGCCGCGCGTGATGCGGCACATCCTGCTGGTGCTCGCGGGCGCCGCGGCCGGCGCGGCCTTGCTGCTGATGGCCAGCTTGGGCCACACGCCCCAGACCGGGCTGGCGGCCTCTGCCTATCTTGCGTTGGCGCTGCTGTGTGGCCTGTGCTGGTGGCTGCCAGCAGCCTGGCAGATGCGCGGGATGGTGGTGGCCATCATGGCCGCCATGCTCACCGTGGGCCTGTCGGCCGCCACCCTGGGCTGGGGTCTCAGCACACCGGCCCTGAACGTGCTTCCGGTCACCGTGTGCCTGGTGACCGCCGTCCTGGGCTGGCGCCGCGGCCTGCTGCCGGCCTTCGTTGGCCTGCTGGTGCTGGCCACCGTGGCCTGGGTGCGGGCGGGCCAGCCGCTGCTGCCAGGCGCACCGCCCTTGCCGCTGCAGCTGGCCGCCCACCTGCTGACCCTGGCCGTGGCCTTTGGCGGCGGTGCCGTGCTGGCCCAGCTGGTGGCGCGCGCCATGAAGACGGTGCACGACCGCGAGCAGCGCTTCCGCGCCATGCTGGCGCTGGCGGCCGACGCCTACTGGGAAATCGACCGCAACTACCGCCTGGTGGCCGCCGGCCAGCCGCGGCGCGACGGCCTGGTGCAGGCACTGGGCGGCGACGCGGGCGTGGTGCCCTGGGAACTGCCGCAGTTCGGCTGCGAGCCCGAGACCCTGGACCTGCTGCTGGCCGACCTGGGCTCGCGCGTGGCCTTCCGCGACCTGCCCGTCACGTGGACGGACAGCGACGGCCAGCTGCACCACTACCTGGCCAGCGGCGAGCCGCGTTTCGACATCCGCGGCCTTTTCAAGGGCTACTGGGGCGTGGCGCGTGACGTCACCGCCGTGGAGCGCGCCAAGAAGGAACTGGAAGCCACCGAGACGCGCTACCAGGACCTGTCTCCCACATCCCCACGCCGCTGGTGCTGCACCGCGGCGGCCGGGTGCTGGACGCCAACCCGGCCGGCGTGGCGCTGTTTGGCCACAAGGACCTGGCCACCCTGATGGGTGCCGACGTGCTGGCGTCCTACGAGGCCGGCGAGTCGCGCGAGCGCGAGCGCCGCCGCCTGCAGCAGCTGCAGGACCAGCCGGTGGGCAGCTCGCTGCCGGTGACGGACTTCTGGCTGCGCGTGCAGGGCCAGGCGGCGGCGGTGCGCGCCACGGCCGTGCGTGTGCAGTCCGACGGCGGCCCGGCGCTGCTGTCCATCTACGTGGACGTGACCGAGCGGCTGGCCGCCGAAGAAGCCGTGCGCCGCAGCGAGGCCATGCTGGCCCACCTGGTGGCCACCAGCCCGGACCTGATCACGCTGACCGACGTGTCCACCGGCCGCTACGCCATGGTCAACCAGGCCTTTGAACGCGTCACCGGCTGGTCCGCGGCCGAAGCCGTGGGCCACACCTCGCTGGAACTGGGCATCTGGGGCAGCAACGCGGCGCGCGAGCAGTTCATCGCTGCGCTGCGGGTCAGTGGCGCGGTGTCGGACATGCCGGTCACCTTCGTCAGCAAGAGCGGCCAGGAAGTGGCCATGCGCGTGTCGGCGGCGCCCTTTGTGATGGACCGGCGCGACTACATGGTGATCAACGCCCGCGACGTGACCGCCGGCGAGCGCGACCGCCTGGAGCGCGAGGCCATCCTCAACAACGCGTCCATCGGCATTGCCGTCACGCGCGAGCGGCGCTTCGTGCTGGCCAACCCGCACTTCGAGCGCATGTTCGGCTGGGGCTCGGGCGAGCTGCTGGGCCAGCCGGGTTCGGTGGTCTGGCCCAGCGAGCAGGACTACGAGGCGGTCGGTCGGCTTGCGGGCGCGCCGCTGGCCCGCGGCGAGCCGGTGGAGTTTGAGCGCCTGGGCCGCCGCAAGGACGGCAGCACGCTGCTGGCGCTGGTGCGCGCGCGTGCGGTGGACCCGTCGCGCCCGGTCACCAGCGGCACGGCGTGGATCGTGGAAGACGTGACGCAGCGCCGCCAATCCGAACGCGCCCTGGCCCGCGCCCGCGACGACGCTGAAGCCGCCAACCGCGCCAAGAGCGCCTTCCTGGCCAACACCAGCCACGAGCTGCGCACGCCGCTGAACGGCATGATCGGCCTGGCCCGCATGGCCGCCAGTGCCGACGCCACCGAGGCCCAGCGCCGCCAGTACCTGGACCAGATCGCCGACGGCGCGCAAAGCCTGGCCGGCATCATCAGCGACATCCTGGACCTGTCCAAGATCGAGGCCGGCAAGCTGCAGATCGAGGCCACCTCGTTTGACCTGGAGGCCTTGCTCAGGGCGCTGGACCACACCTACCAGACGCTGGCCGTGGCACGGGGCCTGAAGCTGGGGCTGGATGTGCACGCCAATCTGGCTGGTGCCGTCAGCGGCGACCCGCTGCGCGTGCGCCAGATCGTCACCAACTTCCTCAGCAACGCGCTCAAGTTCACCGAAACCGGCAGCGTGCGCGTGTCGGCCCGCCGGGCCGATGACGGCGCGGTGCTGGTGGAGGTGGCCGACACCGGGCCCGGCATCGCACCCGAGGTGCTGGCCCTGCTGTTCAAGCCCTTCACCCAGGCCGACCAGTCCACCACGCGGCGTTTTGGCGGCACGGGCCTGGGTCTGTCCATCTGCCGCGAGCTCGCGCAGCTGATGGGTGGCGAGGTGGGCGTGGACAGCGAGCCCGGCACAGGCAGCCGCTTCTGGGCCCGCCTGCCGCTGCCGCCGGCCGAGGGGCCCGTGGAGCCGGTGCCGCCGCCGCAAGCCCATGGGCTGGTGGGCATGCGTGTGCTGATGGTGGAGGACAACGCCGTCAACATGCTCATTGCCGTGGCCATGCTGCAGAGCTGGGGCGTGCAGGTGACGCAGGCGCACGACGGCCGCCAGGCGGTGGCCGCTGTGCAGGCCAGCCTGGACGAGGACCGGCCTTTCCACGCCGTGCTGATGGACGTGCAGATGCCCGAGATGAGCGGCCACGAGGCCACTCGCGCGCTGCGCCGGCTGGAGGCGGGCCAGAGCCTGCCCATCGTGGCGCTGACGGCCGCGGCCCTGGTCACCGAGCGCGAGGAAGCGCTGAGCGCGGGCATGGACGACTTCCTGACCAAGCCCATCGACGCCGACAAGCTGCACGCCACCCTGCTGAAGTGGTGGCGCCCCGGCTAGATGCTGGTGGCCGGCACCGGTCTGCCGGTCAGGTAACCCTGGATCAGCTGGAAGCCCATGCCGCGGCAGAGCGCGGCCTCCTCTTCGAGCTCGATGCCCTCGGCCAGCGGCACCGAGCCCAGGTCCAGCACCAGCTTGACCAGGTCACGCACCATCTTCTGCTTGCGCTCGCTGGCCAGGTGCAGGCCCTGCAGCAGGCCCATGTCGAACTTGACGAAGTGCGGCGGCACGTCGCCCAGCTCGTTCAGCCGAGCCTGGCCGGCGCCGAAGTCGTCGTAGGCGAATTCCACGCCGATGGTGTCCAGCCGCGCCGCCAGCTCGCGCATGCGCTCCACTTCCATGACGGCGGTCTCGTGCACTTCCACCACCAGACGCGGCGCGTCGGGCCGGGCGCGCCAGGTGGTGAGCATCTGGAAGAAGCTCTCCGCGAAGGTTTCGGTGGGGTGCGAATTGATGAACAGCCGCGTGCCTTGCAGGCGCGGCGCCACGGCGGCGATGCCGTGGGCGCGGAAGGCGGCGCTCAACTCGGCTTCACGCCCCAGCTGGGCCGCCAGGCTGAACAGGTGCGCCGGCGACGCCGGCAGCCCAGGGTGGGTGGACCGCCCCAGCAGCTCGTACGCCACAAGGGCGCCGGTGCGCGCGTCCACGATGGGCTGCACGGCCGTCGTCAGGCCCTGGCCGGACAGCAGCTCCATGAACTCCTTCTCGTGGCGCACGAAGTGCTGGCTCAGCGAGTTGCCGGCCGGCACGATGAGCGTGCGCTCGCCGTCGCTGGCCGCCTGCGCCATGCGCGTCGCCGTCTCCACGCCGAGGCGGAACTCGGCATTGCCGAAGTGCACCACGTCGTTTTCCACCAGCGCCCGCGGCAGCTGGATGCGCTCGCGGTTGACGTAGGTGCCGTTGGTGCTGTCCATGTCGCGCAGCACCAGCTCGCCGCCCGGGCCAGCCAGGAACTCGGCGTGGTGGCGCGACAGGCCCCGTGCGTCCACGGCCAGGTCGTTGGCAGGGTCGCGGCCCACGCGGTAGGGCAGCTTGTGCAGCGGGTGCGTGATGCGCGACCCATCGGAAGCCACGCCCTCTAGAAACCAGGCTTTGTTCACAGCAGGCTTGTCGGATTGAAACCCACTGTAAACCCAAACCCGAGGCGGGGGCCGCTGACCCACCGCAGCTGCGGGGCGTGGCGGGCGACAATCCCGGCATGACGATCAACATCAGCCACCGCCCCGAACAACTGCGATTTGAAGCCGCGCCCGGCGGCAAGCTGGCGGTTTGCAACTACCGGCTGGCCGACAAGGTGATGACCATCCACCACACCGAAGTCCCCTGGCAGTTGCAGGGCAAGGGCGTGGCGGCGGAGCTGGTGCAGGCCACCCTGGACTGGGCGCGTGCCCAAGGCTTCCGGGTGCGCCCGACCTGCAGCTACGTGGCGTCCTACATGCGCCGCCACCCCGACACCCACGACCTCATGGTCCAACCCGGAGACACGGCATGAACCACCGCCGCACCTGCCTGCTGCTGGCCGCAGCGTCCGCCTGGCTGGCCCTGCCGGCCGCCGCGCAGACCGCCTTTCCCAGCAAGCCCATCAAGATCATCGTCGGCTTCCCGGCCGGTGGCCCGCTGGACGCGCACGCGCGGCTCTTGGCCGACCGCCTGGGCCAGCTGCTGGGCCAGCCCATCATCGTGGACTACAAGGCCGGCGCCGGGGGCACGGTGGGTGCGGACTTCGTTGCCAAGAGCGACCCCGACGGCTACACGCTGCTGATGGCCAACACCGGCACCATGACCATCAACCCGGCCATCTACCCCAAGAACCCGTACCAGACGCTGCGCGACTTTGCGCCCGTGGCACGCACGGCCATGCAGCCGCTGGCTATTGTGGTGAACCCCTCGGTGCCGGCCAACACGCTGCAGGAACTGGTGGCGCTGGCCAAGAAGAACCCGGGCCGGCTCAACTACGGCTCGGCCGGCAACGGCGGCATCAGCCACCTGGTGCCGGAGATGTTCAAGGCCGCCACGGGCACCTTCATCGTGCACATCCCCTACAAGGGCAGTGCACCGGCTTTCACCGACCTGCTGGCCGGGCAGGTGCAGATGATGGCCGAGAGCATCCCGCAGGCCAGCCAGTACGTGAAGCAGGGCAAGCTGCGCGCGCTGGCCGTCACCAGCCGCGAGCGCAGCAACGCGCTGCCGGACACGCCCACGCTCATCGAGGCCGGCGTGAAGGACTTCGACGTGGTGGGCTTCTACGGCGTGCTGGCCCCGGCGGCCACGCCCAAGCCCGTGATGGACAAGCTGGCCGCCGCCTTCAAGGCCACGCTGGAGACCCCGGAGATCCGCAGTCGCATGGTGAGCCAGGGCGCGGACCCGGCCTACCTGGGCCCGGAGGCCTTCACCAAGTACCTGGCCAGCGAGATGCCCAAGTGGGCCAAGGCCGTGAAGGACAGCGGGGCGCGGCTGGACTGAGGGCGCGCGCCCGCTCAGGGCGCGGGCTGCCACGCATCAGGCAGCCCGCCGTACCTCAGCCGCGCTGACGGCGGCGTGCGGCGCTCAGGCCCAACAGCGCCACGCCCACCAGGGCCAGCGAGGCAGGCTCGGGCACGTCGGCGGTGGACACCACCACGTTGTCGACGATGGGCGATGCGCCTGTGTAGACGTTGTTCTGGTAGACCGCCTGGAAGCGCAAGGTGGTGCTGGTGGACTGGGCCACGAAGCTCACCGTCTTCTGCGACCCTGTGGTCCCGCCGCTGTTGGCGTCAACGCCGTAGCTGGTCAGCAGCAGGTTGTTGCCTTCGTAGGTTTGCAGCCCGTAGGCGGCACCCGGGATGTTGTCGCCGGACAGCAGGAAGTCCACGGTGTAGGTCTGGCCCACCACCAGGCCGGTCAGCGCGTGCGACATGCCACCCAGTGGGCCTTCGTTCATCAGCACCGCGCTGTCGGTGGTGCCGACCTTGGTGGCCCAGAAGTCCTGCCCGGTGAACGTCCAGCCGTTGAAGTTGGCGATGCTCTGGTACAGCGTGGGGCCAAAACGGTCGCTGAAGTGGGTGAAGGTGTTGCCAGCAGCAAAACCGGCATTGTTGAAGTCTTCGCTGAAGATCACGGCCGAGTGGGCTGTGGCGGCAGCGGCGGTGAGTGCAGCAGCCAGCGCGGCACGGGCGAACAGTTTTTTCATGGGTCAAGTGAAAACGGTTGCAGACGCCGTCCTTTAGCAGGGGCTGTGCCGCCTCCGAAAAGTGTTGACCCATCAACGAGTTAGGGGGTGTTGCCCCCCTCGCATGGCATTGGAGCCGACGCCGCTGTAAAGCCCCCCGACCGGCAATCTGTCACGGCCCGCCGGCGGCACGCGCTGCCGGGCGCCAGTGCCTACTTCGCGGCCTTGAGGTTGCGGAACACCTCGGTGCCGATCTGGTCCACCTGCTGCGGTGTCACCTTGGCAAAGATGCCGGCGCCGGCGCTGGAAGAGGTGTTGAACTGCTGCTCGCCGAAGGCCGTGCCGTCGCGCAGGTTCAGGTACTTCACCTTGGCGTCGATGTAGGCGTTGCCGGTCATGATGCCGAACATGATGCGCATGCCGATGCCCACGATGCGGTAGTCGGCCACGTCCACGCGGATGACGGTGCCGTCCTCGGCGCGCGGTGCCACGTCACCTTCGACGAAGCTGAAGGCCACGCCGGCCGCCTTGGCGTGCTCGCCCAGGGTGTCGCGCCACTCACGTTTGAAGTCAGCCCAGTCCTTGGCCTCCACCACCTGCTTGGAGCCGGTCATGGTCAGCACCACCTTGCGCGACGACGCGGCGGGAATGGCCACGGGCGCGGCAATGCGCGGGCCGGTGTCGGCGGCGGCAGGCGCACTGGCCGCCGGCGTGCCAGATCCCGTGTCAGCAGGCTTGGTGGCGCAGCCCGCCACCCACAACGAGGAAACAATCAGCACAAGGGCAAGCGGGCGCATGGCGTCTGAAGTGAGTGAAGGAGCGGTCATTCTAGGAGCGCCTTCTCTCCTGTCCAGCGGCCTGGCGGCCCCTCAGCCGCCGTCGCGCACGACGCGGCAGGACGCGATGTCGAAGGACACGGTGCCTATGGTCAGCGCCGTCTGGTCGCGGAAGCCCGCGGCAAAGGCCAGGAAGCGCTGCACATCGGCCGCGTTGCTGGCCAGGCCCAGCGACACGCGGATGGCGCCGGCGCTCTTGCCCCCGTTGTCCTGCAGGTACTGCAGGAAGCGCGGCAGGTTGATCTGGTGGCCCACCTCGGCCACGCCGCTGCGCAGGTCGGTTTCTTCAATGCCCTCGGCGGCCTCGCCTGCGCCGGGGTTGCAGAAGCAGCCGGTGCGCAGCGAGATGCCTTGTTCGCTGGCCAGTTCTTCCACGCGCCGGTAGTCCACCAGGTGGCCTTGCGGGTCGTAGAGGTTCATCGTGACCGTGCCGCCGCGCTGCTCGGTGTTGGCCGGGCCGTACAGGCGCACCATGGGGCGGCCGTTGCTGTGGTGCAGCGCCAGCAGTGCCTGCAGCAGGCTGTCGGTGAGGGCCTTCACATGGCCCTGGATGGCGTCCATGCCCACGCGTTGCATGTGCTTGAGGCCGATCTCCACCGCCGGGATGCTGAGGTAGTTGAGCGTGCCGTCCTCGAAGCCCGCCTCACCGGCCGACAGCACGTGCATGCGGCCCTGCACGGTGGCGAAGTTGACCGTGCCGCCGCCGAACCAGGGGCGCTTGAGCAGCGGCAGCGTCTCGTTCTTCACCAGCAGGCAGCCCACGCCCGTGGGGTAGCCGAACATCTTGTAGAAGGACATCACCACGAAGTCCGGGCTCAGCTGCTGCAGGTCCAGCGCGTTGGTGGGCACGTAGGCCGCGGCGTCCAGCAGCACGCGCCAGCCCAGGGCCTGCGCCTGGGCGATGAGCGCCAGCGGGTGCTTCACGCCGCTGAAGTTGCTTTGTGCGGGGAAGGCCAGCAGGCGTTCAGCGCCGCCACCCGGCGCCTGCAGTTGCGACAGCACCGCTGGCTGGTCAATGCGCAGCCCGGGCCGCGTGAGCCCCGCGTAGTCCACGGCCGCGCTCTTGGCGGCGGCGAACTCGCGCAGGCCGTTGACGGAGTTGTGGTTGTCCGCCGTGAGCAGCAGGCGGCCACCCGGTGCAAAGGGGAAGGACTCGCCCACCAGCTTCAGCGCGTTGGACGCGTTGAGCGTGAAGATGGCGGTGTAGCGGCCCGCGGCATTGAAGTGCGCCAGCACCGCGGCGCGGGCGCTTTCCACCAGGTCCGTCATGGCGGTGGACGTGGGGTTCACCGAGTGCGGGTTGCCCAGCACGCGGCTGTCCAGCAGCGCCAGGTGCTCGCGCAGCTGGCTGGCGGCATGCAGGCCGCCGCCGGTGTAGTCCAGGTAGGTCTGGCCGGTGGCGTCCAGCCGTGCGTAGTCGGTGGCCCGCAGTTCGGCCAGCAGCGCAGCGCTCATCGGCCGAGGCTGTAGAACTCGTCGTTGGGCCGCATGCTGGTCACGTTGGCCAGGCGGTTGGACATGCCGAAGAAGGCGGCGATACCGGCGATGTCCCACATGTCTTCCTGGTCGAAGCCGTGCGCGGCCAGCGTGGCGAAGTCGCTGTCGTCCACGGCATGGGCCTGCTGCGACACCTTCATCGCGAAGTCCAGCATGGCCTTCTGGCGCGGCGTGATGTCGGCCTTGCGGTAGTTCACCGCCACCTGGTCGGCAATGAGCGGGTTCTTGGCGCGGATGCGCAGGATGGCCCCGTGCGCAATGACGCAGTACTGGCACTGGTTGGCGTTGCTGGTGGCCACCACGATCATTTCGCGCTCGGCCTTGGTGATGGGGCCCTTCTTTTCCATCAGCGCGTCGTGGTACGCGAAGAAGGCGCGGAACTCGTCGGGCCGGTGGGCCAGCGCCAGGAACACGTTGGGCACGAAGCCGGACTTCTCCTGCACCGCCAGGATGCGCTGGCGGATGTCTTCCGGCAGGTCCTTCAGTTCGGGCACGGGGAAGCGGCTGATGGGTGGGTTCATGGGCACTCCGGTTGAGACCGCAATGATCCCAAATCTGAAGAGCCTTGAAAGGCTCAAACCGGCTCAGCGCGTGGCCCAGCCCCCGCTCACCGGGAACACCTGGCCGTCGAAGCAGCCCGCCGCTTCGCTGCACAGGTAGGCGGCAAAGAGCGCGTCTGCCTCGGCGCTGACCAGGCGGCCCAGCGTCACGTCACGCTTGGGCGTTTCCTGAAAGCGCGGGTGGGCCTGCACCTCGGGGCCGAAGTAGGTGGGGTTGTCGACGTAGTTCTG
>JACCDS011182452.1_pt1 | contig 10871 bp, 6 predicted proteins | sample 7446441 | NCBI WGS metagenome assembly JACCDS01 (sample SAMN15323445, study PRJNA562643) | freshwater metagenome | isolation source: river surface water | place: USA:Blue River Watershed | collected 2017-08-17 | reverse complement strand
GCAATAATCCAGTGGATACCGACAAAGACGGTATTCCTGATTACCAAGACCTAGATTTTGACAACGATGGTATCCCAGATACGATTGAAAAAGGAGCGGATGGTAATAATCCAGTGGATACTGATAAAGATGGAATCCCAGATTACAGAGACCTAGATTCAGACAACGATGGCATTCCAGATGCAGTAGAAAAAGGACCAGATGGAAATAAACCTGTAGATACAGATAAAGATGGTATTCCGGATTATAGAGACCTAGATTCAGACAATGACGGTATTCCAGATGCAGTAGAGAAAGGGCCAGATGGCAACAATCCAATTGATACCGATAAAGATGGAACACCTGATTTCCGTGATTTAGACTCTGATAATGACGGGCTTTCAGACAATCTTGAGAAGGGACCAGATGGCAATAATCCAGTGGATACAGACAAAGATGGTATACCTGATTATAGAGATATTGATTCAGATAATGATGGAATTTTGGATAAAGTAGAAGATGATTTGAATTATGGATCAATTCCTGATTGCGATGGAGATGGTATTCCGAATAGATTAGATAAAGATACTTGTGAAACAATCTTGCCTCAAGGTATTTCACCGAATGGTGATGGTGCAAATGATGTGTTGATAATACCAGGAATTATGGCTACCAAAAATCGTATTTCGATTTTTAACCGCTGGGGCAATTTGGTTTATGAGTCTGAAAATTATCAAAACAATTGGGGCGGAGAAACGAATAGGGCGAATGAATTTTTGGTTGATGATGGTAAGTTACCTGATGGAACTTACTACTATCTAGTTGATTTTTATGGAGCGAAACCTACTGTTGGGACTTATGTATACATTAATCGACAGTTAAAATAACCAAATATTCACCTAAAATTTTAAAAACAATTTATCATGAATAAGGTATTATATATATTGAGAGTAGAAAAGGCGAGTACCAGGACTTGGGGTCATTTGACCCCAAAATCCCTTGTCATGTCATTGATGCTACTCTTTTTAACAAACCTGCTTTATGGGCAAATCGAAACGATGTATAGCTTATATCGCTTTAATCCACAAGTTCTAACTCCGGTACAGGCAGGTAGTACCACTCACTCCGAAATGATTTTAATGTATCGGAATCAATGGAGTGGATTTGAAGGAGCTCCTAGGAATTTAGGATTTACAGGTAATTTTAAATGGGGTCAAAAGAAAGGGATTGGGCTTGGAGCCTTATTGGATGAAGCGGGTCCAGTTCGTTCAACTATTTTATCATCAGATTTTGCTTATCATGTTAAACTTAGTGATAATTGGAATTTAGATGGTGGAATTCGACTAGGTGTCGCAAATATTGCATTGAATTTTTCTCAAATAAGATTAATTAATCCCTCCGATAATTTATTTGCTGGAGATAGAAGTACGGGTCTTCAGCCTAATCTTGGCTGGGGATTTCGCTTCGCTAAGAAAGATGATGGATTTTTTGTAAGTCTTTCTCAACCCAGAATCATAAAATATGATTTTGGAACATACAGTGGAGCTTTTAAAGATGTTGCCTATTATTATGCGATGATGGGAACCAAGATTGGTTTAGGGGGAAATTTGGAAACTTCCAATGGTTTGAGATCTCGAGTGACTTTATATCCAAGTATTTTATTTAGGCTTGCTACAGATACTCCCTTGTCGTATGATGTTAATTTGACAGCTAATTTGAAGGGAAAATTAGATGTCGGACTTAGCTACCGTCGTGCAGATTCTTATGGCTTTCGTTTAGGCGTTCAAGCAACGCCAAGAATTTATTTGGGATATGTATATGAATTACCTATTTCTGAAATCAGAAGGGTGAGTTCTCAAACCCATGAAATGGCTGTCCGTTTTTCTATTTTCGATAAGAACAAATCAGAAAACAAAGGGGAGTTAAAAATTGAACCAATTGAAGGTTCTAATAAGGTTCGGGATTTTGGACCATATGAGAAAAAAACAAGCGAGACAAATTCTCAATCAATGGATTTGAAGAAATCAAGTTCGAATTTAATCTCAAACACAAAAGAGAATGAGAGTCAAACAAAGCAAAGTTCGAATACTAATTCCTCTACAATTGAATCTCCATCCAAGAGTATTGAAAGTGGAAACAAAAATGAAGTAATTAATAGGGCAGATTCAAAACAATCATCGCCACCGGTTAATTTAAAGCAAGATAATTTGAAACAAAGCACTCCTGAGGCAAAGAAGAATCAAGAGGCAGTTCTTTCCCCTAAAAATTCAAGCAATATTGAGGCAAATGGAAAGGTTTCGGAAGAAGAAGAATATGAGTATGTAACCGTGACAAAAACTAGAATTGTTAGGAATAGACCGAAATCAGCCACTTCTAAGACGGTTAAAACTGCTACTAAATCGGCAACTAGTTTAGTGAAATCTTCTGTTAGTGTTACCAAATCGTCTGCATTGAAGGGAGCTAATAATATTGGTAGGATAGCAACAAAAAATGTAAAATCAGGAAACAAACCGAAAATGATTATTGCACCTAAACCAAAGGCGACTTCAGAAGCGGCATCTTCTGCAACAAGATCATCAACAAGCAATGAAAATGTTGGAAGTGTTACTAATCAACAAAGCGTTTCTGCCGAAAATTCAGAGGATACGAAGATTACTAGAAAACGAATTTCTGGTAATATAACTGAAACGATTGTCGAGAAGAAAATAGCTTCGGAGGCTCAAGTAGGCGTAGATAAAGGCACAAAAATAAGTAAACGGAGACGTAAGGATGGAACAGAAGAAGTCGTTTATACAACCACTGAAGTCGTAAAAAGAAGAAAAAAGGACAAATAATTTAAGAATATTAATTTTGAACAGGTATTGCAGAAAACCAAATTCAGATTGAGTTTGGTTTTTTTGTTTGATTTAAGAAAAAATCTTCTTAACTTCGCATCCCCATTTAAAAGGCTTATTAAAGACGATCGTGTCTGGCCTCGTGGGATTGTTTCACTTAAATACACAAAAAATGTACGCAATCGTAGAAATTGCCGGGCAGCAATTTAAAGTAGAAAAAGACCGTACCGTATATACCCACCGTTTGGCGGGAGCGGAAGGCGCTGCACTGGTATTCGACAAGGTATTACTTGTTGACAAAGACGGAGATGTGACCGTAGGAGCCCCAACAGTAGCGGGAGCTAAAATCACAGGTAAAATAGTTGCTCACGTTCGTGGAGAAAAGGTTTTAGTTTTCAAGAAGAAGCGTAGAAAGACTTACCAAAAAATGAATGGTCACCGTCAAGACTTAACAAAAGTGTTGATTGAATCAATTTCTTTAAAATAATTGTCAAATACTCGCTCATAGCGTATAAATTAACATAACATGGCACACAAAAAAGGAGCCGGATCATCGAAAAACGGTCGTGAGTCGCATAGTAAGCGATTAGGCGTTAAGTTATTTGGAGGACAGGCTGTTATCGCAGGAAATATCATTGTTCGTCAACGTGGAACTGCTCACAACCCAGGTGAAAACGTTGGTTTAGGAAAAGATCATACATTATTTGCTTTGGCGGATGGTGTTGTTGCTTTCAAAAAAGGATTTAAAGGACGTTCATTCGTTCACGTATTACCAGCTGTCGCTGCTGCACCTGCAGCTGCTGCACCTGTGGAGAAAAAAGCACCAGCGAAAAAGGCTGCTGCTCCGGCTGTTGAAGCTGCACCTGTAGAGGCTGCTGCTGAAGCACCAGCTCCAAAAGCAAAGAAAGCACCAGCGAAAAAAGCTGCTGCTGATTCAGCTGAGTAATTATAAGTTATTATTTATTATCAGAAAGGCGCGAAGATTAATTCTTCGTGCCTTTCTGTTTTAAAAGGAGATCTAAAAAACAGGAAGTTGTTTTTTAGGAAGCTTTAATAAAATCAGTTAATTGATTCAAAATATCAGTTCTACTGTAGGAAATCTTTTTTTCTTTTTTTAAGGGGAAATGCGTCCCCTTACCCCCTGCAATTTATGGTTTTTTAATTTCAGTAAACTGATATTTTCTGGTAGATCCCATCAACAAATAGATAAAATGGGAAGAGCGAAAAAGAGAAAAACAGAAAGGGGAAAATCTTCGCGACGTTTTCCCCTCTAACCTATTCCTAGTCTTTTGCAAAAATCGCCTCTAAGGCAGATGCGCCAGAAAGGACTACCTTGCCTTCAGGCATTGATTTAAGTACTCTTAAACCTACTAATTCCGCATTCGAGGCCAATACTTCCACAGGGACCTGCTCCATTTGGCCATTCGACTTTTCTACATAGATAAATCCGCCTTTACCTACTCGAGCAAATCCCGCTTGTGGAATAGTCAGCATTTTTACATTGTTGACCAAAATTTTAGCGTTAACAAATTGTCCCACCGTGAATTTTGCTTCTTCCGTTTCACTGTTAAAATGTCCATGAACAGAAGTCGTCCTTGTTTCCAGATCTACTTGTTTGCCCACCAAAAATACTTTTCCTACGGAACTATTCCCTTCCGCTTCAATCTTAATGCTTTGCCCAATCTTTAAATTCATTAGGTCCTTTTCAAATACTTTTAATTCAACATGCTTGTGGTTGACCCCAACCATGGTCGCTATGACATCCGTCGGATTAATATACTTCCCAATGGATATATCTACTTTCTGTATAAAACCTTCAATAGGGGCTTTCACTTTAATCGTTGAGCTAATCGAACCACTGGCTAATGCTTTCATGTCGCAGCCCAAAAGTTCTAATTTTAATGCTAATCCTTTTTGTTGAGCTTGTAGATTTCCTAAATCCGCTTCTGCTTGTTGCAATTTCTTTTTAGAACCCACCTCTTCATTTGTTAGCACTTGTTGTCTCGATTTTTCACCACTTAATAGAGCCAATTGGCTACTTGCCTGCAAATAATCTTGTTGCATTTGAATGTATTCCAAACTGGCTATGGTCGCCAAAACCTCTCCTTTCGCAACCTTTTTCCCAGGTAATAATTCTGTTGTCGATTTAATATAGCCGCTGATAGGTAATGAAATAGAGGCCAAAGAAATAGGAGGAACGTCCACCAAACCATTGCAAGAAACTTCCTGCGGTAATTCTTTTTCTTCCAATTGACCAAAAGTAATGCCTGCATTCTGCTTTTGCTCAGCTGTTAATTGAATGGCAGAGACGACCTCTGTTTGTTCTTCTGCCGCTTTCTTTTCACAGGATAATCCTATTCCTGCGAATAATAAAGAAAAAAGGATGTTGATATATTGCTTATTCATTGCCTAATATAGTTTCGATTTGTATAATGCTTTGGTTATAGGCCAAAACTTCTTGTAAATATTGTTCTCTAATTTGCCAAGCCTGTTGCGTGTTTTGCATCATCTCAACATATTCAATTTCGCCTTGTTGATAACTCTTTAAGGCGGTTTTTTCTAACCAATTTGCTTGCTCCAATGCACTGGTTTGGTAATACTCCAAGGATTTTCTCAATTTCTCAAATTGACCTAATTGTGTTTGTAGTTCAGTATTGAATTGCGACTTTTGTTGCTCCCATTGACTCAGAGCTACCAGTTCTTGTTTTTCAGCACTCGCAATTTTCGATTTTTGCGCTTGTCTAAAAATAGGAATACTCAATCCAGCTTGCACAAAATTTTGACCACCAAAATTCTCAATACTTTGCGTGGTCATCCCCACCCGAATATCTGGTTTTAATTTCTCTCGCTCCACTTGCGTCAATAATTTCCCATGATCCATCTGTTCTTTCAATAAAGCTAGGTAGGGATTATTGGATAAATCTTGTTGCTGAATGGAAAAATCTATTTGGATTTTCGTTCGAGTTTGAATGTTAAATTCCCCCTCTCGGTTGATCCAATAGGCTAAATTTCGGTAATTACTCTGGATGTCCGATTCCAAAGATTTTCGCTTTTGTTGAAATTCTTTCCATCTCGTTTCAGCTGCTACAAATTCTAATTTATTGGTTTCTCCTTGACTAAATTTCAATCTAGCGGCTTTCGTCATTTGGGTATAAATGCTATCCTGTTGTTTTAAATAGTCTAAATGTTGATGCTGTACCAATAAACTATAATAGTAAAATTTGACACTCGAAACCACTAAATTTTGTGCAATCTTTAATCGTTTTTCTGCCAAATTTTTCTGAGATCGTAAGGCATTTACTTGTGCCTTTAATTGGCTTGGCCATGGAATACTTTGCGCAGCCACTACCGTATAATCTCGACTAAAATAGGTTTGCGTTTTTCCATATTGAAAATCAATAGATGCCTTTGGCAATTCTTTACCAGAGGCTATCAACGCTTCTGATGCGTCAATTTCTAAATTGCCAGTCTTCAACAAGGCATTTTTAGTTTTTGCTTCTTGAATACAATCTTGTAAAGTCAAGACCTTTTTCGTTTGTTGCCCCATGCCCATAAACGAAACCAATAGTCCAATGGCCAATATACTAGCAAATGGCTTCATTTTTAATTTATTTTCTCTTCTCGTCATGACCAATGAATAAACAACAGGTATCACAATTAAAGTTAAAAAAGTTGCAGTAATTAATCCCCCAATGACAACCGTGGCCAAAGGGCGTTGTACTTCCGCACCTGGTGACTGGCTTAAAGCCATTGGTAAGAAGCCCAAAGATGCCACAGATGCAGTCATAATAACAGGTCTAAACCGCAATTCTAACCCTTTCTTGAGTCGATCCGCCACACTTAATCCTTCTTCTGCTAATTGTTTGAAAAATGATAAGAGTACGATACCATTCAATACCGCCACACCAAACAAGGCGATAAATCCAATTCCTGCCGAAACGGAAAAGGGCATATCTCTTAACCACAGTGCCCAAATTCCACCAATGGCAGAAAGAGGAATAGCCAAATAAATAATAGCTGCTTCGATAATAGAATTAAAGGTGAAAAATAACAAGGCAAATATGAGTAATAGCGCAATTGGAACTACTAATGCTAAACGTTCTTTAGCCGCTAACAAATTCTCAAAAGTGCCACCATAAGTAACATAGTAACCTGCAGGCAATGTTACTTTATTTTTCATGACTTTCTGAATATCTGCCACCACACTTTCCACGTCTCGGTTTCTTACATTGATTCCAATGGTAATTCTTCTATGGGTATTGTCTCTTGCAATTTCAACAGGGGCATTTTGGAAATCCACATTCGCTACTTCTTGCAATGGAATTTGTCCGCCATTAGGTAAACTCACATACAATTCCCGAATATTTTGGATATCTTTTCTAAAGGCTGAATCCAATCGAATAACTAAGTCGAAACGCTTTTCTCCTTCCATCACAATTCCAGCCGTTTCACCTGCAAAAGTCATTTTCACCAATTGGTTGATATCTTGAATATTCAATCCATATTGAGCCATTTTCGCTCGATTGTAATTGACTACTAATTGAGGAATTCCGTCTATTTGTTGCACTTTTATGTCTCCAACACCTTCTATTTTACGGATTAACTTGGCAGCTTCTGTAGCACGCGTAAATAATTCTTCTAAATCTTCTCCAAAAATTTTAATCGCAATATCTGATTTTACCCCAGCGATTAATTCATTAAACCTCATTTGAATGGGTTGGGTGAATTCAAAATTAACTTCCGGAAATACATCCAAAGCTCGATCCATTTTTTCCTCTAAATCATCCATGGTTTCCGCTTGCGTCCATTCATCAGAATCTTTCAATTGAATAATTAAATCGCAAGAGTTAATGCCCATCGGGTCTGTTGGAATTTCAGATGCACCAATTCTAGATACGACTTGCTTGATTTCATGGGGGAATTTTTTCAGTAACATTTTTTGTGCTGCAGTATTCATTTTAATACTTTGCGACAAAGAGGCATTGGTTGGTAACAAAGTTTCTACCGCAAAATCCCCTTCATTTAATTCAGGAATAAACTCTCCTCCTAAAGTGGTGAAAACCCAAATACTGATGACCAAAAGCGCTGCCGATGCAGCTGCTACTATAGATCGATGGTCTAAAGCCCAATGTGCCATTTTCTTGTATCCGCCATACATGAAATTCATGATTCGGTCTGCCCAGGTAATGGAATGGTCTATTTTTTTGTTCAAAAACAAGGCTGACATCATCGGGACGTATGTCAAAGATAAAATCAAGGCACCAAAAATCGCAAAGCTGACTGTTTCTGCCATTGGGCGGAACATTTTCCCTTCAATTCCTCCTAAAGCCATGATTGGCAAGTAAACAATTAAGATAATGATGACTCCAAAGGCTGCGGATTTAAAAATTGCTTTGGCCGAAATAGCCACTTCCTCATCCATGGCATGTTGAGAAAGCACTTCTCCTTTCCGATGACTATGGAGTCGATGAATGATTGACTCTACAATGATCACGGCTCCATCCACAATCAGACCAAAATCGATGGCTCCCAAACTCATTAAATTGGCAGATACACCAAAAACGTGCATCATCGCAAAGGCAAATAACAAACATAGTGGAATCATGGAAGCCACGATCAATCCAGCTCTGAAATTACCTAAAAGGAGCACTAAAATAAATACAACAATCAGTGCACCTTCGATGAGGTTTTTTTGTACAGTAGAAATGGATTTTCCAATCAAAACACTTCTATCCAAATAAGGATCAATGTGAATTCCTTGTGGCAAAGTTTTTTGGATAATTTCCATTTGGGCCTTTACATCTTTTACTACTTGGTTCGCATTAGCACCTTTTAACAGAAGCATCACGGCGCCAACGGCTTCCCCTTCACCATTTCTGGCTAGAGCCCCATAGCGCATCGCTTTCCCAAATTGAACCTTGGCAACATTTTTCACCAAAACGGGTATATTATTTTGACCTTTTTGAGCCACAACAATATTTTCGATATCCTCCAAAGAACCAATCATTCCCTCCGAACGGATAAAATAGGCATCAGACCCTTTTTCAATGTAACTACCTCCTGAGTTAGAGTTATTCACTTCTAGGGCTTTAAATACATCATTTAAGGTTACATTCATGGAACGTAAATGTTCTGGATTGATGGCTACTTCATATTGTTTTAAATCGCCCCCAAAAGAACTAACCTCTACTACACCTGGAATTCCCAATAATTGACGCTTGATGATCCAATCTTGATAGGTTCTTAAGTCTGCTAATGAATACTGGTTTTTAAATGCAGGATCTACCGTTAAGGTATATTGAAAAAATTCTCCTAAACCTGTTGTAATAGGTGCCATTTCAGGAATACCAGCCCCTTTTAATAAATAGGGTTCAGCTGCTTTTAATTTTTCAGCCACTTGTTGTCGAGTTACTTCCGTGGCAATTCCATCTTCAAATACAACGGTAATGATGGAAAGCCCCATTCTTGAAATAGAGCGTATGCCCTTGACATTCGGAATGGTACGAAGGGAAATTTCCAAAGGATAAGTAACAAATTTTTCTACCTCGGAAGCTGCTAAGGCTGGCGACTGAGTGATTACCTGTACTTGATTGGAAGTGATATCCGGCAAGGCATCAATGGGCAATTTACTCAGCGAGTAAGATCCCCAGGCGATTAAGCCTATAACCATTAAACCCACAATTAATTTATTGCGGATACTGAAATTAATAATTGAATTGATCATATTTTTTTAATTAGCATGTAACAAAACGAAGTTTTGAAACAGCTCGAGGAGGAGCAATAATGATGCTAACTAGAGAGAAATGGTACAAATTTTTCCAAGCATGTTGGTATCTCCGTGAAATAAACAACAAAGTTGGTACAATAAAAATTAAATAGAAAGACGGTAAAACAAAACCCATTGCGCCACTAAGATCTAAACTCGGTAAATTAGGATGTTGGGTGGTTTTGGGGTGTTTGGAATCGGCAGAATAATGCAACCAAAGAAAATCAATGAAATTAAAGTTTTTCGGCGATTGTTTTTTGTGAACAATATAATGTTTTAAAAGCTCGTTAGCTTTGAAAGATTGTTCCATCCCCACTTTGGGAATCAGACTTCCGAAGAAGAAAATAAGGAATAATATGCTAGCTAAATAAGTTTTCACTTTGTAAATGTAATAAAAATTGGAAATTTTAATGGATATTTATGCTCTGATTTTTAAATCATTTTGAAACAAGAGCCTAATAATCAGCTAATCGCTTAAGTGATTCTATTAAATATGGATGAAATTAACCTTTTATGGCATCAATTAACTGATTCTGAAACAATCATTCGTTCTGGACTATTGGTCATCACGTTAATTGTGTTTGCTGAAAATGGCTTATTTTTTGCTTTTTTTCTTCCAGGCGATTATTTACTCTTCTTAACCGGGGTTTTTGGGGGTACAGGGATTCTCAAAGAGCCTTTGCACACGATTTTATTGAGTATTTTTTCCGCAGCAGTTATAGGCTCGCTTTTAGGGTATTTAATTGGCAGATATTTTGGTAAATCGGTAGAAAAACGACCCGACAGCCTTCTTTTCAAACGAAAACATTTAGATTCCACGCGTGAATTTTTCGAGAAATTCGGCTTCATGGCTTTGGTAATTAGCCGTTTCCTTCCCGTTGTTAGAACTTTTGCCCCAATTTTGGCAGGAATTAGTCGCATGTCTTGGCTAAGTTATTTATTTTTGAATTTCTTAGGTGCATTTTTGTGGGTCGGAATATTGGTGACTGCTGGTTATTATTTAGGACATGAATTTCCTTGGATCATTAATTACGTACAATATATTATTATTTTCTTTTTGGCCATAACAACATTTACGGTTGTTAAAGGCTATTTAAAATTTAAAAAATGATTGAGCAGTTCGGCTATATAGGCGCTTTTTTGTTGGCTGGCATTTTCTTCATGGCTTTTGTGTTGTTTTTAGCCAAATGGATTCGCCCCAATCGACCTAATATAGAAAAGCTAAGCACCTATGAATCAGGAGAAGAACCTGTCGGTAATGCCAACGTTCGATTTAATCCACGTTTTTATGT
>JACCDS010796717.1_pt1 | contig 10871 bp, 10 predicted proteins | sample 7446441 | NCBI WGS metagenome assembly JACCDS01 (sample SAMN15323445, study PRJNA562643) | freshwater metagenome | isolation source: river surface water | place: USA:Blue River Watershed | collected 2017-08-17 | reverse complement strand
GCTCCGACTACACCGCCTACATGTATCTGGGTGAGCTGGTGGAGTTTGGCGAAACCGACAAGATTTTCCTGAACCCTGTGAAGAAGGAAACGCAGGATTACATCACCGGCCGCTTCGGCTGAACCGAAGGAGAAAGCCATGCCGAACGAACATTCGTCGCGCCAGTACGAACAGGATCTCGAAGCCATCCGCTCACGCGTATTGCAGATGGGTGGCCTGGTCGAGAAGCAGTTTTATGATGCAATGACCTGTTTCCGCACCCTCGATGCGAAAGAGTCTGCGCGCATTATCGCGGCCGATGTCGAGGTCAACCAGATGGAAGTCGCGCTGGACGATGCGTGCAGCCATCTGATCGTCAAGCGCCAGCCGGCCGCGAACGATTTGCGCACTGTGATGGCGACGATCAAGGTCATCACGGATCTTGAGCGCATCGGCGACGAGGCGGCCAAAATCGCCCGTGCGGCGAGCGCCATCCAGCAGCGCGGCGTCGCGCTGATCGCTTATGAAGATCTGGTCCGGGTCATGGGCGACACCGCCGGCCGCTTGCTGCATGGCGCGCTCGACGCATTTGCGCGTCTGGATGAAAAGCAGGCGACCCGGCTGATCATCGAGGATGAAAAAGTCGACAATGAATTCCGCATCGTGATGCGCAACCTGATCACGTTCATGATGGAAGATCCGCGCACGATTTCGCTGTCGCTGGACACGATGTGGGTCGCGAAGGCGATCGAGCGTGTTGGCGACCACGCGAAGAATATCGCTGAATACGTTGTCTACATTGTCGAGGGCAAGGATATTCGGCACACGGATTACGCCGCGCAGCAAGGCGCAGCCTGATCCGGGAAGGACCTTCGTATGCCCATAGAACAACCGACGATCCTGATCGTTGAAGACGAGCCGGCGATCGTCGAGCTGGTGACCTTTGCACTCAAGGGCGCCGGCTGGGCGGTCGATGCGGTCCACGATACGGCCAGCGCCTGGGCCTACCTGCAGCACAAACGCCCGCAGCTGGTGCTGCTGGACTGGATGCTGCCGGATCAGTCAGGCATTCGGCTACTGTCCCGCATCCGTAGCGACCGCAACTTCAGTTCGCTGCCGATCATCATGCTCACCGCCAAGGGCATGGAAGAAGACAAGGTCACCGGGCTCGAGCAGGGTGCGGATGACTACATGACCAAGCCGTTCTCGCCGCGCGAGTTGAATGCGCGAATCAAGGCACTGATCCGTCGCAAGGCGCCCGAACATTCGGAGCTCTTGATGTCCGTTGGTCCGTTGACCGTCGATCCGGTCAGCTGCCGCGTCAGCGTGAATGAGCAGCCGATTGAGATCGGCCATGCTGAATTCAAGTTGCTGCGTTTCCTGATTGCGCATCCCGAGCGGGTATTCACGCGCGGACAGCTGCTCGACAAGGTGTGGGGCGACCATGCGGTACTGGAAGAGCGGACCGTTGACGTGCACGTATTGAGACTGCGCAAGGCCCTCGGTTCTGCGGACGGTCTGGTACAGACGGTGCGCGGCGTTGGCTATATGCTGTCGGCGAAGTAGCTCTCTCGCTTACAATGCGGCTGCCGGCGTGCGCCGGCAAACCCGTTCGCTTTCCCGCTTCCTTGATCGTCTCGATGAGCCCTGCTGCGCTTTTCTGGATACCCGTTGCCGTCCGGCTGTCGCTGGTGGCTGCCGCTGGCCTGGCCGGCTGGTATGTATGGAATTTCACCGCGGGTCTTGCGCTCGCGCTGCTGGTGCTGCTGGCCATGGTGCTGATGCAGCTCGCTTACATGTTCCAGTTGTCGCAGTGGCTGGACAATCCTGATGAAGTGCGGCTCAGCGATGGCTGGGGCTCCTGGACCGAAATCTTCGCCAAACTCTACAAGCTGCGTCGCGACGAGCAGCGCACCCGCAGCGAACTGGCCGAATGGCTGTCGCGCTTCCGGCATGCGATGAGCCAGTTGCCGGACGGCGTGGTCATCATGGATGACGTGCTCTTCCTTGAATGGTGCAACCCGGTCGCCGAGCAGCATTTTGGTCTCTCGCTCGATAGCGACAAGGGTATGCGCGTGACCAACCTGATCCGCAGCCCGGAATTCATCGACTACATCATCCTTGGCAAGTATGACGAGCCGCTGACGCTATCGACGCTCGACCGCAAGCTGATCGTGCATGTGATCCCTTTCGAAAATCGGCGCCAGATTCTGGTGTCGCACGACGTGACGCGCTTCGACCAGCTCGATCAGATGCGTCGTGACTTCATTGCGAATGCGTCGCACGAATTGCGTACGCCGCTGACGGTCATCAATGGCTTTCTTGAGATTGCGCTGTCGGAGCCGGATCTCGATACCGCGACCCGGCTGCAGCACCTGAAGCTGATGGCGGAGCAGGGCAAGCGGATGGAGAACCTGGTCGAGGACATGCTGCATCTGACCCGACTCGAATCGGTCGAGTATCCGCTGCGCGAGGAAACGGTGGACATGACCGGTCTGCTTGAGCAGGTGCAGGCCGAGGGACAGGCGCTGTCCGGCGGGCGGCACCAGATCACGCTGTCATGCACGGGGCCGGACCTGTGCGGCAGCACCGACGAATTGCGCAGTGCCATCGGCAACCTGGTATCGAATGCAGTGCGTTACACGCCGGAAGGCGGCACCATCTCGATCGACTGGAGCGACGGTACCGAAGGCCCGCGTTGCACGGTGGCCGACACGGGTATCGGCATTCGTCCGGAACACATCTCGCGCCTGACCGAGCGCTTTTATCGTGTCGACAAGAGCCGTTCACGCGAGACTCGCGGTACCGGCCTCGGGCTGGCGATTGTGCGCCACGTGCTCCTGAGGCATCACGCGCAGCTACAGATCGACTCCGACGTCGGCAAGGGCAGCCGCTTCACCATCCGCTTCCCGCGCAGCGCGGTGATGCTGAAGGCCGCCTGAGCGGCTTTGTCTGAGTTCCGCGGCGGCAGCTGTCCGCCGCCTTCGGAGGCCATGCGCCAAACGATGCTCAGAACAAGGAGTCCGGCGTAAAGCGCAACCCGAACGACAGCCATTGCGTGTCCGTGGATCCGCCCGTCTGCCGACCCACGGTCGAGTCGAGTTGCCAGCGTCCCGGCTGCAGGTGCAGGCGTGCGCCGGCCTGCCAGTAGCTGGTACCGGCATCGGTGCCAAATCCTTCCGCGACCAGTGTCCAGCGCTCGCTCAGGTTGATTTCCGAACCCAAGCCCCAGCTAAGTTGATCGCGCTGCGTGGCCTTGTCCCGTAACCAGCCCAGGTTGGCATGCACCACGAGCCGATCATCTGCGAATGAGACTGACAACGGGATGTAGGCATACGTATTCCCTAGCAGATTCGGTCCGGGGTTGACTTGGGGATGACGAATCGTTCCAATCGCGAGACCGATCCCCCAGTCATTGGTACGGAGCGGCCGCATCAGCGTCTTCAGTTGCAGCACGTAGTCATTCGAATCCGCGCTGTCGGTGCGCGCATAGCCGCCACCGAAGGTGAATTCCAGGTTACCGGTCGGGTTGCAGGCGGGCAGGGCCCATAGCTCGGTGCTGTGGCGGTAGGCACGCACCCAACTCTCCAGCTGGCAGCTGCCGGCGGTGGTCAGACGGGCATCGTCCGTGATGAACGGACGTGCCGCCCAGGCGGGTACGACGCTCAGCAGCGTGGCGGTCAGTAGCAGCGATGGCGGCAGGCGTAGCGTTGGCATGGGCGCGAGTGTAACAAGCAGGTCGGTCGGCCTGATGAAGGCCATCGGTAAAAAAAACGGCCCGCAGTTGCGGGCCGTGAACCATCCTGGAGATCAGGGGAGATGCGGAGGTCTTACTTCCAGATTGCAGCGCCGCTGCCATCCTTCAGCGACGACTTCCACAGGTCGTTGACCTGCTTCACGACGTTGGCCGGCATCGGCACGTAGTCGAGTTCAGTCGCCATTTGGCCACCGTTCTTGTAGGCCCAGTCGAAGAACTTCAGCACGGCACGGCCGGTCAGTGCGTCAGCCTGCGCCTTGTGCATCAGGATGAACGATGCGCCCGTCGCCGGCCAGCTGTTCTTGCCCGGCTGGTTGGTCAGCACGACGGCCATACCCGGCGTACCGGCCCAGTCGCCATTGGCGGCGGCGGCCTTGAAGGTTTCGTCGTCCGGCAGCACGAAGGCGCCGTCACGGTTTTTCAGCTGTGCGTAGGCGATTTTGTTCTTTTTCGCATAAGCATATTCGACGTAACCAAAGGCGCCCTTGACGCGCTGCACGTTGGCTGCAACGCCTTCATTGCCCTTGCCGCCCACGCCGGTCGGCCACTTGACTGCGGTGCCGGAGCCCACGGTGGTCTTGAAGTCAGCATTCGCTTTGGACAGGTAGTCGGTCCACAGGAAGGTCGTGCCCGAGCCGTCAGCGCGGTGCACCACCGTGATTGCCAGCGCCGGCAGCTTCACCTCCGGGTTCAGTGCCGCGATGGCCGCATCGTTCCATTTGGTGATCTTGCCGAGGTGGATACCCGAGATGAGTTCCGGCGTCAGCTTCAGCTGGCCTGCCGCAATGCCATCCAGGTTAAACACAGGGACAACGCCGCCGATGATGGCCGGGAATTGCACCAGACCCTCTTTATCCAGCTCTTCTGCCTTCAGCGGCATGTCGGAGGCGCCGAAATCGACGGTTTTTGCCTTGATCTGGCGGATACCGCCGCCGGAGCCGATCGACTGGTAGTTCAGGCCGATACCGGTCTGTGCCTTGTAGGCTTCAGCCCACTTGGAGTAGATCGGGAACGGGAAGGTGGCGCCGGCACCGGTCAGGTCGGCAGCGTGGGTCGACAGGCTCAGCATCAGGCCGGCGGCCGTGGCGGCAAAGCCTTTGATCAGTTGCTTGGTACGCATGGAAGCTCCTTGGGAAGTTGTCTAACTACTCTGGCTATCAGGGACAGGGCGGACTGTACGAAAGATTTATGTCATGTTTATGACAATAAAAATTATTCGATAAAACATACCTATCGGCCTCACATTGCGCCAAGATGTCCGGATGCGAATGTAACCATCTTGTCATGTGCAAGATTTACGCTAGATCAATGAGCACATCTGCAAAATCTGTCACTGGCGCGCCGCGTGCGCACTCCGCTGTTGCCGCGAGCAACCGCCCGGCCTTGCTGAACCGCGAACTGTCGCTGCTGGCGTTCAACCGCCGCGTGCTGGCGCAGGCACTCGACGAATCCATTCCGCTGCTTGAGCGCCTGAAGTATCTGTGCATCGTCAGCAGCAACCTGGATGAATTTTTTGAAGTTCGCGTGGCCAGCCTGCTGGCGCGCGACCGCGAGGACCGCGGCGCGCACCATCGCAGCTCGCCACCGCATTTTGGCCCGGTCCATATCGCCGCGCACGAGCTGGTACAGGATCAATATGCCACACTGAACGAGCAAATTTTGCCGGCGCTGGCGGCGGCGGGCATTCACCTGCTGCGACATGCGGACCGCAATGACGCGCAACGCGCCTGGGTGAAAGACTATTTCGAGCGCGAGGTCCGGCCGTTGCTGACGCCGATCGTGCTCGATCCTGCGCATCCGTTTCCGCAGGTGGTCAACAAGAGCCTGAATTTCATCGTCGAACTGGCGGGCAAAGATGCGTTCGGCCGCGGCACCTCGATTGCGGTGATGAAGGCGCCGCGGGTGCTGCCGCGCATCATCCGGCTGCCTGACGGAATGCAGGGCGATGGTGCGGCCTGGTGTCTGTTGTCATCGGTGATCCATGCGCATATTGCCGATCTGTTCCCCGGGCGTGAAGTGCTTGGGTATTCACAATTCCGCGTGACCCGCGACAGCGATTTGTGGGTCGATGAAGAGGAAGTGAAGAACCTGCGCCAGGCGCTGAAGGGAGAGTTACAGACCCGGCAGTTTGGCTTTGCGGTACGGCTGGAGGTGGCGCAGAACTGCCCGCATCATTTGTCGCACTTCTTGCTGGAGCAATTCCACATTGCGCCGGAGTTTCTCTACCCGGTCGATGGCCCGGTGAACATGGTCAGGCTGAACGAGCTGATCGATCATGCGTCGACGCCCGCACTACGTTTTCCCTCGTTTTCTCCGCGGCTGTCGGTGCCGAACAGTGGTAGTGAGCTGTTCTCTTTGATCGCTCGACAGGATGTGCTGCTACACCATCCTTTCCAATCCTTCCAGCCTGTGATCGATTTTCTGCGCACGGCCGCGCGCGATCCGTCGGTGGTGGCGATCAAGCAGACGATCTACCGTACCGGTATGAATTCCGAGCTGATGGAGGCGCTGATCGTGGCCGCGCAGAATGGCAAGGAAGTCACGGTCGTGGTGGAGTTGATGGCCCGCTTTGATGAAGAGGCCAACATCAACTGGGCTGACAAACTGGAACGCGTCGGCGCGCAGGTCGTGTATGGCGTGGTCGGCCTGAAGACGCATGCAAAGATGGCGCTGGTGATCCGGCGCGAGTCGGGCCGGCTGAAACTATATGCGCACCTCGGCACGGGCAACTATCATCCGACGACGACCCGGTTTTATACCGATTTCGGACTGATGACGGCGAACCAGGCGCTGGCACGCGATGTGAACGAAGTTTTCATCAATCTCACCAGCCTGACGCGGCCGAAGAAGCTGAACCACCTGTGGGTGGCGCCGTTCGACCTGCAGAAGGAGCTGGTGAAGGCGATTCGTAACGAAACGCGCATTGCCGCTGAGGGCCGCAGCGCGCAGATCGTCGCGAAGATGAATACGCTACAGGACGAATCCATCATCGAAGCACTCTATGAGGCATCGAATGCGGGTGTGAAGATCGATTTGATTATCCGTGGCGCTTGCGTGCTGCGACCGGGCGTACCGGGGATGTCGGCCAATATTCGCGTACGCTCCATCGTTGGCCGCTTCCTTGAGCACAGCCGTATTTTCCTGTTCCGCAATGACGGAGCGAACGATGTATACCTGGCCAGCGCCGACTGGATGAACCGCAACCTGTTCCGTCGTATCGAAGTGGCATTCCCGGTGCTCGACCGTCAGCTGAAGAAGCGTGTGATCGACGAGGGACTCAAGCCTTACCTGAAGGACAACCAGAATTCGTGGGAGCTGGATGTGGAAGGACACTATCACCGCCGTAAGCCGACTTCCCGGCAACAACCGTTCAGCGCGCAGGCACATTTGATGCTGACGCTGGGTAGCTGATGGATCTGATCCTCTGGCGACATGCGCAGGCCGAAGATGGCCTGCCGGATCTTGCGCGGCCGCTGACGGCGCTGGGGCGCAAGCAGGCCGCGCGGATGGCTGCGTGGCTGGATCGCAGTCTGCCCAGTGGCTGCCGGGTACTCTGCAGCCCGGCAGTGCGCACGTGCCAGACCGCCGATGCGCTCGGTCGCAAATACAAGGTGGTGCCCGAGATCGGTCCAGGCGCCACACCCCATCAAGTCCTTGAGGCAGCCGGTTGGCCTGACGGTCGCGGCCCGGTGCTGCTGGTCGGCCATCAGCCGTGGCTGGGTCAGGTGGCCGCCCTGCTGCTGACCGGGCAGTTGCAGGACTGGACCGTGAAGAAAGCCAACGCGTGGTGGATTGCGCAGCGCGGCCGCGAGGATGGCAATGCGATCTATCTGAAAGCCGTCTTGGCCCCGGAATTCTTCAGTGAGTAGTCAAGGTAGTCAGCGTAGTCGACATAGTCAACGTAGCGAACGGTAGGCAGCGCTTGTTGCGCCGTGATTGCTGAGCCGTCATTCATCAAGCCCGATTGACCACGCCCGATCGATCAAGCCCGATTGCTTAATTCCGATTAATCCCGATTAACGCTGATGGCGTGAAGCCCGACACGCCGCTGCGTAAGCTCGCATCACTAGCGATAGCTCAGCCAGAGCAGTCCCAGCCCCAGCGGTCCGAAAGTCCAGTATTCCACCGGCGCGCCAAACACCCAGTGTTTGTGCCAGCCCGCATGCGTGGGCCGAAAGCGCCGGATGCCAAATGCCGGATTGAAGACGAACCACAGAAAATCTTCGCTGACCCAGAACAGCATGATGCACGCAAGTGCGCGCAGCTCGGCATGGAGACTGTAGTCGCCGCTGAACACCAGCGGGAAGTGAAAGAACAGCGCGACCAGTGAGAAGGCCCAGGCATGGTAGCCCGTCATCGCGCGGCCTCCCCACAGCAGATCCAGCAGCCAGTGATGTTCGATGCGCCAGGTGGGCAGGTTGGCTGCCCAGCCAGCGTCACCTTCAATGGCAATTTCCAGCTTCGCGAAGAATGCGCCCAGCAGCAGTACGCCGGCCAGGGCGGTAAGGAAAGCTGCCGGCAGCAGAGGCGCGGCATCGTTCATGCCACCGCCTGCAGCACGGCTTGCGCGGCGTGCGGTCGCGCGAGGATCAGCGCGCGGTCGCGCATGCGCGCCAGCTTGGCCGGGTTGCCAAGCAGCTTCTGCAGCCGGAATTGCAAGGTCACCGGATCATCTGCGCGTAGCGCAACGCCTTGCTGCATCAGGTAAGCCGCATTGCGCTCTTCCTGACCGGGAATCGGGTTCACCAGCAGCATGGGCAGACCCATCGCCAGGCATTCCGAGGTCGACAGTCCGCCGGGCTTGGTGATGGCGAGATCGGCGCAGGCCATCATGCGGTGTACCTCTGGCGTAAAGCCGAAGCAGCGCAGCCGGTTTGGAAATGCATCGGACAGCGGCTGTAGCGACTGCTGCAACGCGTGATTGCGACCGGCCAGGACGATCAATTGCAAGGATGGGTTTTGGACTAACAACGAGTGAATCACGTCTTCACGCAGGCCAATGCCGGCACCGCCGCCCATCATCAGTACGGTGGGCGACGCGGGATCCAACCCGATCGCGGCTGCGGCCGATGCGCGCGGCTCTGCACGCGTGAAGCCGGGCATCAGCGGAATGCCGCTGACGACGATTCGATCAGCTGCCACGCCATGCGCGCGCAAGCGGAAGCCCAGCTCATCGCTACCGACCAGATAGCCGTCCACGCCATGCTGTACCCACAGATGATGCAAGTCGAAATCGGTGACCTGCACCCAGACCGGGCAGCGGAGCGCGCCGGTACGACGTTGCTCCGCGAGCAGCTCGGCAGGTAAAAAGTGCGTGCAAATGATGGCGTCCGGCGGCTCGTGGCTGAGCATCTCGAACAGCGCGCGTGCGCATCGCCGCTGCAGATGCCGCCGCAAGCGCTGCAGCGGATCGTTTGAGGGGGGAACATCGGTTTTGCGATACAACCAGCCCCAGGCTTCGGGCAATCCCGCCGACAGTCTCAGATAAAGATCGCGGTAGATCACTCGAAACCAGCGGGGCACCAGCGACATCAGATCAATGTTCCGCACGATCTTGCGCGGACATTGCACCTGTGCGTGCGCGACCAGGGCTTCGGCGGCTCTTACATGACCGGCGCCCGCAGAGACGGAGAGTAGGAGCACGCGTGTGCTGCCGCGCGAGAGCGGGAACAAGCGACCGACCTCGGCGGGACTGCGTCCATCGGAGAGCGCGTCATCGATCGCGCGATGCAGCAGGTTCAGGCCGGCACTGCGCATGGCGCCTCGTCGGTCAGGTATTGACTCTGCTCCCAGCGCAGCATGACCTCATGCCAGTCGACCAGCCGCAGCTTGCCATCGGCTTCCTCAACCAGTGCGGACAGACTTTCGACCCAGTCGCCATCATTGCAATACAGGATGCCATCGATCTCGCGGATTTCCGGCTTGTGAATGTGGCCGCAGATGACGCCATCGACACCTTGCTTGCGGGCCTCGGCGGCCAGTGCATGCTCGAATGAGCTGATGTAGCTGACCGCGTTTTTTACCTTCAGCTTCAGATATTGCGATAGCGACCAGTAGGGCAGGCCGGCACGTGCGCGCCAGGCGTTGTAGACCTGGTTGAACTTCAGGATCATCGTATAGAGCGAGTCGCCGACATAGGCCAGCCACTTGGCGCACGCGATGACGCCGTCGAAGCGGTCGCCGTGCAGCACCAGCATGCGCTTGCCCTCGGCCGTGGTGTGGACGTGTTCGTCGCGTACCTTGATGCCACCGAAATCCTGGCCGATGAACTGGCGCACTGATTCATCATGATTGCCCGGCACGAAGATGACGCGCGTGCCTTTCTTCGCTTTCTTCAGTACCAGCTGCACGACATCGTTATGCGTCTGGTGCCAGTACCAGCGGCGCTTCAGCTGCCAGCCGTCGATGATGTCACCGACCAGATAGAGCTTGTCGGATTCGGTCATCTTCAAGAATTCAAGCAGCCGCTTCGCCTGACAGCCGCTGGTGCCGAGGTGCAGGTCGGAGATGAAGATCGTGCGGAAGCGTAAGGGTACCGGCTTGTGGCGCGGATGGTCGATAAGCCGGCGGCTGAGTTTGGCCGCGGCGACGACGTCTCTGGCGTTCATGCAAGCGCCTCTTCTGCGGTGTCTTCCCTGGATTCGTCCTTCAGGTAATGACGTGCGTAACGGCCTTCCATGCGCGCCAGCGGTAGCATCATGAACAGGTCGGCGCAATGGAAGTCCGGATCCCAGGCGGGCAGGCCGCAGATCCACGCGCCGCTGCGCAGGTAGCCCTTGATCAGGGCGGGCACCGTCACGCTGCCCGCCAGCGCGTCGTCATGCAGCGGAAACGCGAGCTTCGGCTCAACGCGATACTCCGGCGGCGCCAGGTGCGAATCCGCCAGCTGGCGATACAGGCCATTGATGGTCGTGCCACCATCGGCGAGGCTGACGCTGGCGCAGCCGATGAGGTACTCAGCATTCTCGCGCTTCATGCAGGCCGCCAGACCCGCCCACAACATCATCAGCACGCCGCCACCGCGATAATCGGGATGGATACAGGCGCGGCCGGCCTCCAGAATGCGCGGACGCAGATGCTGCAGCCGCGACAAGTCAAATTCGCTCTCGGAGTAGAAGCGGCCTGTTTGCGCCAG
>JACCDS010553771.1_pt1 | contig 10871 bp, 8 predicted proteins | sample 7446441 | NCBI WGS metagenome assembly JACCDS01 (sample SAMN15323445, study PRJNA562643) | freshwater metagenome | isolation source: river surface water | place: USA:Blue River Watershed | collected 2017-08-17 | reverse complement strand
GGCGTCGGACGATGCGGCCTACATCACCGGCACGGTGTTGCCGGTGGGAGGGGGAGATCAGGGCTGAGCGGGCACGCGTCCGGGTTGGCGCCGCAGGAGCACCCAGTCGTCATGGACCTCCACCGGTCGCAACCAGGTCAATTGCTCCAGCACCTGGGCATGCACCGGGTTGCAGTAGGCCACCCACAGGTCGGGCGGATTGTCCCGGACCGGCGCCAGGCGTTCGACAAACGACTGCAGCACTTCCGCGCCAAAGGGGTTGTAGAGGAAATGCACCACCGGCCCCTGAGGCAGTTCGACTTCCAGGGCATCGGCGCACACCACGTCGATGGACATGGCCGGCTGGCGTCTGGCCACGTAGTTCGCCAGGTTGACCCGCGCGGCATCGACCAATGACGGGGAGAGCTCCACCCCGAACACTCGCTGCCACGGCCATTGCGCGGCCAGCATCATCGCGCGGCCTTTGCCCGCTCCGACGTCACAGAAGGTGTATTCGGACGTGCTGGGCACATGCAGACGCAAAGCGCGCATCAACCGACCGAAACGCACGGGATGCACGCCCTGGTAGTCATACCCGCCTCGCCCGGCCACCTGCCCGTCCAGCAGTTCGGCGCGCACGCGCTGAGTCGTCTCGACCCCCCAGCGGCGATCCAGCCGCTTTTCCTGCCACTGGTCACCCAGGTAGATCGCATGCCCCAGCAGGCGTTGGGCGGTCTCGCTCACCCCTTGGCGGGCGGTGTGATCCAGGAGCTTTCGCAGGGGGGTTTTCATGCATTCAGGATACGGATCCCCCCCTGGGGAATCGTCCTGAACAACGGGCCACGGACCGTTCAGTTCGGGTTCAAGTCTTCCAACATCCGTCCGACCCACCAGGGGTGTCGCCCCGTTCGGATGCGCTCAGCCACGCCAGAAGAACACCGCCGACATCACGGCCCCCGTCACCACGACGGCCGCGCGCACCCAGCTCACCGGCAGGCGGCGCGCCACCCGGGCCCCGATCCAGCCGCCGAGGGTGGCGGCCACCGCCATGGCCAGCGCCTGCGGCCACCAGACGATGCCGGCGCCCGCCAGCATGCCCACCGAGAACAGCGACAGCACCAGCGAATTGAGGTTCTTGAGCGCGTTGGACACATGCACCGAAGGTTCTCCAGCCAACGTGTACAGGGCCATCAACAAAATCCCCAGGCCCCCGTTGAAGTAGCCGCCGTAGACCGCCACCAGCGCCAGCCCGGACAAGCGCAGCGCCGGGGAAACCGCGGCCTCGGCCCCCTCCGCCCGGGCCGCCTTCCGTCGCGCCAGCCAGGCCGGTCCCAACGCAAACACCAGCGTGGCCACCACCAGCAACCAGGGCACCAGCGCGGAAAACACCTTTTCCGGCGTGACCAGCAACAGCCCGGCCCCCACAGCCCCTCCGGCCGCACACACCAGGGCCTCGTGCACCCGCCTGCGGGCGGGAATGCGCGCCAACTCCTGACGGAAGCCCCAGGCACTGCCCAGATAGCCCGGGCTGACCGCCACCGCGCTCGTGGCGTTGGCCGCCAGCGGGGGCACCCCGGCCGCCACCAATGCGGGAAACGTCAGGAAGCTTCCTCCACCGGCGAGCGCGTTCAGCGCCCCCGCGAGCAGGGCCGATCCAAGCAAGAGGGGCGCATGTTCCATGCCGGGGATTCTCGGGGCCCGCCCGCCGCTTCGCAGCCGGGGCCAACCCGGGCTTGCCGAACGCCCGCATTCCATGGCCATCCTCGCAGCCCCGTGCCACACCTGCTGCCGACAGGGCCGTGTCGATCCGCAAGGCACCCGACACGCAGCCGTCCTATAGTCTCCCGACATGCCGCACACCCTCGCCTCCCAAGCCCCTCGCCTGCTGCGCGCGATGTTCGGCGCTGCGGTCGACGCCGCCCTGCCCGAGCGCATCCTGCCGCCCCTGCTGCCTCCGCCACCGCGGCCCGGGGGTCGGCTGATCGTCATCGGGGCCGGCAAGGCGGCGGCCCGCATGGCGCAGGCGACCCTGTCGCACTACCGGAGCCTCGGCGTCGACGTGATCGGCCGCGTGGTCACCCGCTACGGGCACGCCGTGCCTTGCGGCCCGATCGAGGTGCTGGAGGCCGCCCACCCGGTGCCCGACGACGCCGGCCTGCACGCCACGGGGCAGATCCGCGCGCTGGTGTCCGACCTCACCCCCCAGGACGTGGTGATCGCCCTGATCTCCGGAGGGGGTTCTGCGCTGCTGGTGGAGCCCGCCCCAGGCCTCACGCTCGGCGACAAGCAGATCGTCCACCAGGCCCTGCTGCGCAGCGGTGCCTCCATCCGCGAAATGAACTGCGTGCGCCGGCACCTCTCGGCCGTCAAGGGAGGGAGGTTGGGCGCGCAGTGCCACCCGGCGCAGCTGCACACGCTGTTGATCTCCGACGTGCCGGGTGACGTGCCGTCCGACATCGCCTCCGGCCCCACAGTGGCCGACCCGACCACCCGGCAGGACGCCCTCGACATCCTCCGCCGCTACCGGCTCGACGTGCCTGCCGCCGTGTGGCAGGTCCTGGAAAGCGAGACCGCGGAAACCCTCAAGCCGGGCGATGCCCGCCTGGCTGGCCACCGCTGCACACGGGTGGCCACGCCCCGTCAGTCCCTGAACGCCGCGGCGGAAATCGCCCGTGCCGCAGGGGTCACGCCCTGGATCCTGGGCGACGACCTCGAAGGCGAAGCCCGCGCCATGGGCACGGTGATGGCAGGACTCACACGCCAGTGCGCCCGTCACCAGCACCCGTTCGTGCCACCGTGTGTGCTGCTGTCCGGAGGGGAAAGCACCGTCACCTTGCCGGCTGTGGCCGACGATCAGCCCCTGGGTTCCGGTGGGCGCAACGTTGAATTCCTGTTGTCGATGGGGCTGGCCCTGCAAGGGGAGCCCGGCGTGTGGGCCCTGGCCGCCGACACCGACGGCATCGACGGCGTGGCCCCCGTGGCTGGCGCCCTGCTGTACCCCGACACCCTGCAACGCGCCTGGAAGATGGGCCGCCAGCCCCTGCGGGACCTGGAGTGCCACAACGGCCACGGGTTCTTTGGCGCGCTGGGCGATGCGGTGACCACCGGGCCCACGCTCACCAACGTCAACGACTTCCGGGCCATCCTGATCCTGCCGCGGGCGTCTGGCACGCCCCCCCGCTCCGACCGCTCAGACGCCCCCGCCTCTCCAGAACCGCCCACCGCCTCATGAACACGCCGATGTCTCCCCTCCCCTCCACGATCGGCGCTACCACCCCGCCCGACCCGACGTCCACCGGCCGCCGCTGGGTGCTGGACATCGAAGGCATGACCTGCGCGTCCTGTGTGCGGCGTGTGGAAAAGCAGCTCTCGGCCGTTCCAGGCGTGCAGACGGCCAGCGTCAACCTCGCCACCGAACAGGCCACGGTGCAAGGAGAGGCCCAGCTCGACCCCCAGGCGCTGATCCAGGCGGTGCACAAAGCCGGCTTCGAGGTGCCGACACAGCGGGTGGACCTGCCCATTGAGGGCATGACCTGCGCCAGTTGTGTGCGCCGGGTCGAGCGTGCACTGGGCAAGGTGCCGGGTGTGCTCGAAGCCTCGGTGAACCTGGCCACCGAACAGGCCACGGTGCAGGCCCTGGGCACGGTCTCCCGCGCGGCCATGAAAGCCGCCATCGAGAAGGCCGGCTTCGAAGTGCCCGAACCCGCACCGGACAGCCGCCCCAACGCCCACGCTTCAAGCCCAGTCGCCTCCGGCTCGCCGGGCGGACAGACCGCCCAGAACACGCATCCGGGCCGCAGCACCCCGAGCCAAGCCTTCTTCACGTGGTGGCGCGCCGCCCTGACCGGCAAGGGAGAGCCCACGTGGGCCCCGGTGGCCCTGTCGGCCGCGCTGACCCTGCCGATGGTGGCCCCCATGCTGCTGGCGCCGTTCGGGGTGCACGCGATGCCGCCGGGCGGCCTGCAGTGGATCCTCGCCACCGTGGTTCAGCTGGTGCTGGGCGCCCGCTTCTACCGCGCAGGCTGGAAGGCCGTGGCCAGTGGGGGGGGCGGCAACATGGACACGCTGGTGGCCCTGGGCACGTCCGCGGCCTACGGGCTGTCGGTCTACCTGCTGCTGACGTCGGGGTTCGCGCTCCCGACGGGCGGCGGCCCCGCCCATGCGGGGCATGTGGCCGCAGAACCTCACCTGTACTTCGAGGCCAGCGCCTCGGTCATCACCCTCGTCCTGCTGGGCAAGTGGCTGGAGCTGCGCGCCAAGCGCCAGACCGCCAACGCCATCCGTGCCCTGCAGGCCCTGCGCCCGGCCGTGGCGCGGGTGCTGCGCGAAGGTGTCGAGACCGAGGTGTCCATTGATCAGGTCCGCACGGGCGACACCGTGCTGGTGCGCTCCGGCGAACGCATCCCCGTGGACGGCGAGGTGCTGGCCGGACGCAGCCACGTCGACGAGTCGCTCATCACCGGCGAGAGCCGCCCCGTTGCCAAGGAGGTGGGAGACCGCGTCACCGGTGGCGCCATCAACGGTGAGGCCCTGCTGAGCGTGCGCACGACCGCAGTGGGCACCGAAACCACGCTGGCGCGCATCATCCGCCTGGTCGAATCCGCACAGGCCGCCAAGGCCCCCATCCAGCGGCTGGTGGACCAGGTGGCGGCGGTGTTCGTGCCGGTGGTGCTGGGCATCGCGGCCCTGACGCTCGTGGGCTGGCTGACGCTGGGCCACGCCGGATGGGAAACCGCCATCGTCAATGCGGTGGCCGTGCTGGTCATCGCCTGCCCCTGCGCACTCGGGCTGGCCACACCCACAGCCATCATGGTGGGCACGGGCGCGGCGGCCCGCCACGGCATCCTGATCAAGGACGCCCAGGCCCTCGAACTGGCCCACGCCACCCGCACGGTGGTGTTCGACAAGACGGGCACCCTGACCCAGGGCAAGCCCACCCTGGCCCATCTGCGTGCGGCCCCTGGCTGGACCGAACCGCAAGTGCTGGCCTGGGCCGCCGCCCTGCAACGCAGCAGCGATCACCCACTGGCCCAGGCGGTGCTGGAACGGGCCTCGGCCGCCGGCCTGGATCTGCCGCCCACCGCCGACGCCCGCACCCTGCCCGGCCGCGGCGTGCAGGCCACGCTGCAGGTGAACGGAGCCCCGGTGCAGATGCAGCTGGGCAGTCCGCGCCTGAGGGAGGAATCGGGCGCCTCGGCGGGCGAGCTGTCTGCGGTCGCCGAAGAACTGGAGCGCCAGGGACACACCGTGTCGTGGCTGATCGCGGCCAAGCCGCTCCAGACAGCCGAAGCAGCCCCCGCAAACCCTGAGGTGCTCGGCCTCCTGGCGTTTGGCGATGCGCTCAAGCCCGGTGCGGTGCCGGCCCTCCAGCGACTCAATGCCCTCGGCCTGCGCACCGTGATGCTGACCGGCGACAACCCCGGTGCGGCACAGGCCGTGGCGGCCACACTCGGGCTGAACGAGGTCCGTGCCCAGGTCCTGCCCGCCGACAAGGCCCGGGAAGTGAACCGCCTGCGCGAAGGTGGCCGGATCGTCGCGATGGTCGGAGATGGCATCAACGACGCCCCGGCCCTGGCCGCGGCCGACGTGGGCATCGCGATGGCCAGCGGCACCGACGTGGCGATGGAAACCGCCGGCATCACGTTGATGCAGGGCGATCCCCAGCGCGTGGCCGACGCACTCGACATCTCGCGCCGCACCTACGCCAAAATCCGTCAAAACCTGTTCTGGGCCTTTGCCTACAACGTGATCGGCATCCCGTTGGCCGCCTTCGGGCTGCTGAATCCGGTCATCGCCGGAGCGGCCATGGCTTTTTCAAGCGTCAGCGTGGTGAGCAACGCACTGCTGCTGCGACGCTGGAAACCTGGATCGGCCTGACGGACGCCCCCTGGCCGGCCCCGCGTGCAGACCCTGGCGGGGCTGCCGGTGGCCGCCGTCAGGCGAACACCCGCACCGCCTCTTCCAACCGGCTGGCCTGCCCCCGGAGGGCCGCCGCAGCGGCGGCCGACTCTTCCACCAGCGCGGCATTCTGCTGCGTCATGCGGTCCAGGTCGGACACCGCATCGTTCATCTGCCCCACCCCCATGGCCTGCTCGGAGGCCGCCAACCGAATCTCGGCGATCAGGCGGGACACGCTGTCCACCTGCGCCACAAGACCGGTCATGGCCTGGCCCGCCTCGTGGACAAGTTGCTCACCGGCCGCCACGCACCCGACACTGTCCCCGATCAGACCCTTGATCTCCCGGGCGGCATTGGCGCAGCGCTGTGCCAGATTGCGCACCTCGCCGGCCACCACGGCAAAGCCCCGTCCCTGCTCACCGGCCCGGGCGGCTTCGACGGCCGCGTTGAGCGCCAGGATGTTGGTCTGGAATGCAATGCCGTCGATCACACCCAGGATGTCGGCGATGCGGTGACTGGATTGCGTGATGGCCTGCATGGTGTTCACCACCTGGCCCACGACCTGCCCGCCCCGCTCGGCGGCCTCGCTGGCTTGCGCCATCAGGCCGGCGGCCGAAGCGATGGACTCGGCGTTGTTCTGTCCGGTGGCCGTGATCTGCTCCATGGCCGAGGCGGTCTGCTGCAGCCGGGACGAGGTGTTTTCAGTGCGCTGGCTGAGGTCCAGGTTGCCCTGGGCGATCTGGCCACTGGCGCTGCTCACCCCACCGGCCTGGCCGCCGACGTCCGACACCAGTGAACTCAGGTTCAGCCCCGCCTGGTTGACCGCCCGCATGACCATGCCCACCGAGTCGACCCGGTCCATCTGGACGTGGACACCAGGCTGGCCCGCCGCCACCGCCAGCGCCTGCCGCTCCACCAGCCTCATGGGCGCAACCACCTGCCGCTCCATCCACCACGCCAGTCCCGCCAGGCCCACGCCCGTGGAGGCCGCAAGACCCGCCAGCGGAGCCCCCGACCACCCGCCCGCCGCGGCCCCTGCCACCGAAACGGCGCCCCAACCCACCAGGGGCGTCAGGAGCCGCGCACGCAACGACATCTTCTGCACCACGGAACGCCACGCCTGCCAGCCCGTGCGCACCACCAGCCCCTGGTGGAACGCCACGGAGCGGGCCCGCCCTTCGCGCACCGCCCGGTAGAGCCGTTCGGCCCCTTCGATCTCGTGGCGGGCCGGACGTGTGCGCACCGACATGTAGCCGCTCAAGCGGCCGCCGCGCATCACCGGCGTGGCATTGGCCCGAACCCAGTAGTGATCCCCGTTCTTGCGGCGATTCTTCACCAGGCCGGTCCACGACTTGCCCAGCTTCAGCGTCGACCACATGTCGGCGAAGGCCTCGGCGGGCATGTCCGGGTGGCGCACCACGTTGTGCGGCTGACCCATCACCTCGCCGCGCTCGTAGCCGCTGACGGCCATGAACGCGTCGTTGGCGTAGGTGATGCGGCTGCTCGCGTCGGTGGTGGACATCAACGTGGCGTCGGCCGGGTACTCAAACTCCTGCTGCGTGACCGGGTGGTTTTCTCTCATGAAGATGCCCTGGGTGCCAGTGTGGATCGAACGGAATCGGAACTGCGAGCGCATCATGCTGGTGCACGGTACGCACCCGATCCAGAAACAGACGGGCTTTCCCCCCGCAATTGGGGTCCGGGAGCGGCAATCACGCAAAATTGCCGCTCGATTGCCCTCGGGAAACGGTCATCGCCGCGAATCGCGCGCGCGGCCAGCCCCTGGGCCCACCCGCTTCCCCTCGCCCCCGCCCGCCGTGCCCGACACCTTGAATCCTGCCTCCTGCCGCGCCCTGTTCGTCAGCGCCCCCGCCTCCGGACAAGGCAAAACCACCGTCACCGCGGCCCTGGCCCGGGCCTGGACGAGGCAAGGCCTGAAGGTGCGCGTGTTCAAGACCGGCCCGGACTTTCTCGACCCCATGGTCCACGCCCGAGCCAGCGGTGCCCCGTGCTGGCAACTGGACCTGTGGATGGGGGGCGAAGCCCATTGCCGCCGGTTGCTATGGGAAGCCGCGCGCAGTCACGACATCGTGCTCGTCGAAGGCGTCATGGGCCTGTACGACGGCCATCCGTCCAGCGCCGACCTGGCCACCCGTTTCGGCTTGCCGGTGATGGTCGTGATGGAAGCCGCCTCGATGGCCCAGACCTTTGGCGCCCTGGCCCTGGGCCTGCGCAGCTACCGCCCAGACCTGCCGTTCGCCGGTGTGCTCGCCAACCGCGTGGGCAGCGCCAGCCACTCGCAGATGCTGCAGGAAAGCCTGCCCGAAGGCATGACCTGGTTCGGCGCGCTGCCCCGCGACGAGGACATCGCCCTGCCGTCGCGCCACCTGGGCCTCGTGCAGGCGGACGAACTCGCCGATCTCGACCTCCGGCTGGACCGTGCCGCCGACCGCCTGCTCACCCTGGGCCTGCCCCTGCCACCGCAGGTGACGTTTGCGCCCCCCCCTCACGACGCCACAGACGACGACACCACGCCGGAAGCCCTGCCCGAAGGTCGCCCGCTCGACGGCGTGACCATCGCCGTGGCGCAAGACGCCGCTTTTGCCTTCGTCTACCCGGCCAACCTCGACCTGCTGGAACGACTCGGCGCCCAGATCCGCCCCTTCTCGCCGCTGGCCGACGAACCCGTGCCGGCCGACGCCAACGCCCTGTACCTGCCCGGTGGTTACCCCGAACTGCACCACAAGACGCTGGAACGCCACCACACCACCCGCGATTCGGTGCGCGCCTTCCACGCCGCCGACCGCCCCATCGTCGCCGAATGCGGCGGCATGCTGGCGCTGGCCGAAACCCTCACCGATGCCGAGGGGCAGACCGCGACCCTGTGGGGCCTGCTGCCCGGAGCGGCCACCATGACCCGGCGACTGGTGAACCTGGGCCTGCACGCGGCGCCCCTGCCCGAAGGCACCGTGCGGGGACACACCTTCCACCACGGTCAGTTCACGCCGACCGTGGAACCTGTGGCGCACACGCAGGCCCAGCGCCACAACGGCCGACCAGAAGGCATCTACCGTCAAGGCCGCCTGCACGCCTCGTTCCTGCACCTGTACTTCCCCTCCAACCCCACGGCGGTGGCGGCCCTGTTCCATCCCGGCAGCCCCTCTCCCACCTGAGCCACCCGCCAGCTCCGGAGCCCCCGATGACCGAGCGCCTCCGACGCCAACTCCTCATCACCGCCGGCCTGACCGGGGCCCTGCCCTGGCTGGCGGGATGCCACACGCCGCCGCATGCCGGCGCGTCCCTCCCCGACGCGCCCGGCCCATGCCTCGACACGGCCACCGGGCGCCCCCTCGACGAGGTCCAGTGGCAGTCCCGCCTCGCCACCGCCGACGTGCTGCTGCTGGGCGAGTACCACGACCATCCGCTGCACCACGCCTGGCGCGCCCGGGTGATCTCGCGACTGGCCCATTCCCGCGAAGCGGCACGAGCCCCCTGGATCGTGGCCGAGCACCTCGAAGGGCCGCTCGATCCCGCCACCCGGGTGCAGTGGAGCCGGCCCAACGCCCCCACATCGGTGGACACCGCGGACGCCCGCCTTCTGGCCGACCTGCAAGCCGCAGGTCTGGACGCGCGGGCCTGGCAATGGCCGATGCACCGTCCCCTGTTCCGTGCCCTGGCCGAACGGGACCTGCCCGTGGAAGCCGGCAACCTGCCCCGCGACCTCGTGCGCGCCGTCGGCCGAGAGGGAATCGGTGCCGCACCGGCCCGCCTGCAAACCCTGCTGACGGCGGCCCCGCTGTCCCGCGAAGCCGAGTCCCGGCTGGATGCAGACCTCGTGGACAGCCACTGCGGCCACCTCCAGGGCCCGCGCCTGACCGCCATGCGTGCCGCCCAGCGGGTGCGCGATGCGGCCATGGCGCACCACCTGCTGGAACGGCACCGCCAGCATCCGGACCGCCCCATCGTCCTGCTCGCCGGCAACGGCCATGTCCGCCTCGACTACGGCGTTCCGGTGCTGCTGCGGGCCCTCGCACCCGAAGTGAAGGTCCTCAGCGTCGGGCTGCTGGAAACCCGCGACCTGGCTGCTGCCGGTGGAACAGGCCCCCTGCCTTACGACCTGGTGTTCATCGCACCCGATGTAACGCGAGACGATCCCTGCCGGCCATGACCCCTCCGCTGGCCCCCTTCTTCTCCTGGTGAATCCGCAGACGAGGCGCGTGCATCTGAAAAACTCAAGGCTCACGCATCGGCGCCGATATTCCCGGCCAGACACTCAACCGGGGGACCCGACCGTGAACCAGCTCTTGCCCACCCTTGCCGTGAACCTGACCGTCATGGCGGTCACCATGGCCGCCCTGCACCGGGCCCTGCGCTGGTCCGTCGACGCCATCCACCGCCAGCGCGAGCAAGCCCAACTGGCCCGAAGCGCTGCGGACGGGCACCTCAGCCTGGTCGAGACCGAAGAGCGCCGCCTCCAGTCCTTGCCCTTTGTGGGTCAGGAACGTCGCAAGCAAGCGGAATCGCTGCAGGCGGAGGAGGTGGCACGCAACGGCACGACGGGCGCGGGAAGCAATGTGAAGCCGTTCAAGCGGCGTTGAACTGCCGGCCTCAGCGCTTCGGACGCCTCGACTGCCACAACGGCCTTTTCGCCTTCAACTGCCGCTCAATCCCATCATTGAGCTTGCCGCGCAACTCCAGCACTTCGTCGAGGTGCCCGTAGATGCCGGGGAACCGCAGGTCTAGCCACAGCCACAACGTACACGCCCGCAGCGCCTGCTCCATCCGATCCAGCCGGCTGTGCTCGCCCACATCGTTGAGGAACCAGGGCGCACTCACCTTGCCGGTGTGTGCGTGCTCGGCCGCCCAGTCGAAGAAGGCCTGCACCAGCGTCTCGGTGCGGGTGTCCACCGGCGCCTGGGCATAGACGAAGCGCTCACGCAGCCCCAGCGGTGAGGCCACGCGGTCGAGCTGGTCGGCCAGCTCCAGCATCTGCT